>Ga0302326_10009031_pt1 | contig 21891 bp, 16 predicted proteins | sample Palsa_T0_3_FD_202264 | JGI IMG/M metagenome (GOLD analysis project Ga0302326, IMG submission 202264) | Peat permafrost microbial communities from Stordalen Mire near Abisko, Sweden - Palsa_T0_3 | ecosystem: Environmental > Terrestrial > Soil > Palsa > Peat permafrost | place: Sweden: Abisko... | reverse complement strand
ACTGACCAGCAGGATTTACGTGGAAGTTTGCCAAAACGGCTCTCCGAATGCCGTAGTACCGGGCAGGAGAACAATCAAAGGCGCGGCGTCGCGGCGCTGGAGGTCAAAATGGAGCAGGAGAACTGTAGCTTCATGCCGGGGACGGTGTTCATCTCGCCGGTGGCAGGAAGATCTCGTTTTCCAAACTCGATCCGCGCACGATGCATGTCTCGGACACATGCCCGGACCCAATTCGATCCGCGCGGGTGGTCGAAGCGTTTGCCGCGCTAGCTCTCCACGGTCACGCACTGGGCGTCGGAACATATGGCAAAAGGCACTGTTCGTTGAGATCAAATCAGAGATTCGTCCGGCTTACGAGGCGGCGAGATTAGTATGACTAGCGAGATCGGGAAAGGATCTAGCTCTCGGTTTCAGATCTCGCTCCGCGTGACTGAGCCTGGCGCCGGCGCGGCACAAATGGCACTCTGCTCCGTGAAGGCGGCGCAACCTGGATCGCGACGAATGCTAGCGTCGGCAGCCAACTTGTTCTCTATGGGCCTCGATCTGTATTGCTGCCGCGCGACCATAGCTCATCTTTTCCTGACGGGCGTGGTTATCCTGCTGTGCTTCGGCGCCGAATCCCCGCTTTCTGGGGCAGCACTCCTGGAGTCCGTCAGTCAGTACCGTCACGACGTGTGGGATGAGAGTAACGGTTTGACCGCGGGCGCGATCCACGCGATCAGCCAGACACGCGACGGCTATCTATGGATCGGATCCGATCACGGCTTGTATCGTTTCGATGGCTTGCACTTCACCCGGTTCTATCGGCGCAATACACCGGAACTTCGGGATCACTCTATCGAGGCGTTGATTGCCGATGGGCCGAATCTGTGGATTGGAACGGGCGTTGGCGGCCTGGTCCGATATCGTGATGGTACCTTTCGCCGCTACGGTCGAAAAGAGGGCCTGCTCGACGACCATGTCGTCTCTCTACAGCTCGTGGGCGGGACGCTCTGGATAGGAACGGCTTCCGGAGTGGTCACGTTTGACCACGGCCGTTTTACGCACGTGCTGGATTCCACAGTACGCGGCGAGGTGACCGCCTTAATGAAGGATCCAAAAGGGGGCATTTGGATCGCGGAGCCCGGTCACATTGTGCATGCCACGGGCGCGAAGGTTGCGGAGTATACATTGGCCAAGGGTGGGCAAGTGGATTTCATCTATCCAGATGCAGCCGGAGACGTGTGGCTAGGCCTCGGCGGCGATTATCTGTATCGGATCGGGAACGGAGCCTTACAACTCCAGCAAGTGCGGCGACGCAACGACGGCCTGCCTGCCGCCTTGCTGCACGATCGCCGGGGCCGGGTATGGATCGCCACAGGGGAGGGTGGGCTGTCGCAGAGCTCGTCCGTTATGGGTCCGAGGCGTCAAATTATTCACTCGCGCGCGTCCAGCGTGGACGATTCTTTTGCGGTTCTGTTTGGAGATCGCGAGGGAAGCGTCTGGGCCGGAACCAGGGACGGAAAACTCCACAGGTTCCGCGAGATGGCTTTCACTTTGCTCACGTCCCGAGAAGGGCTTAACAGCGATTACATTTACTGCGTTTACGAAGATAACAGGGGAGTTATGTGGGTCGGCACTCCGGAGGGTCTGAACCGGATAAAGGACGGCCGGATATCCCACTTCACCACCAGAGATGGGTTGCCGCATAACCACGTGATGGCAATTTGGGGAGGCAAAAGCGAGACATTATGGCTTGGCACCAGCGGCGGCCTCAGCCAGTTCACAAATGGCCGTTTTCGCAATTTTTCGACGAAGGATGGTCTATCGGGTAACAACATTAGAGTGGTAATCGTAGACCGGAACGGCACGGTGTGGGCAGGAACGGACCGCGTCGGCCTCGATGCGCTCACTGCCGGTCATTGGCGTCACTATGGAATTGGTACCGGCCTCGCGGGCAATTCGATCCGGGAGATCCATGAAGATGCGCGTGGCGTTCTCTGGGTTGGCACGGGGCGCGGGTTGTCCAAATTCGAGAATGGAGCGAGCACCATTTATACATCGCAAAATGGGCTCGCGAATAGCTCGACAACCGTCCTGGATGAGGATGAGCGCCATTCGTTGTGGATCGGCACGCCGGCCGGACTCACCCGTTACCACGACGGGATACTTACCAATTTTGGAGCGCGCTTCGGGATCACCAGTCCAGTCGAACAGGTTTTGGTAGACCGGCAAGGTTGGATCTGGATGGCCGGTGAGGACGGCATTTCGCGGGTGCGCCGTTCCGATCTGGAAACTGGGGCGCCGCCGATCGGCGGGCAATTGGAAGCTTTCGGCCTCGGCGACGGGCTGGGCACGCTGGAGTGTAGCGTCAGCACTCACCCGCTGGCGATACGTGCGCGCGACGGGCGGCTCTGGTTTGCGACCCCCAAAGGGCTTGCGATCGTCGACCCCGCCCTATGGCCGGGAAAGCCAGCGCCGCCGCCCGTACATATTGAGCAGTTTTTCATCAACGACCATGAGGTACGCGGGGGCAACGCCCACCAACTGGAAGCAGGGAGCACCAAAATCAGGTTTCAATTTGCGGCGGTGAGCCTGCTCGATGCAGCGAAAGTTCGCGTGCGGTACAAGTTAGAGGGCGTGGACTCGGCCTGGGTAGAGGCCGATGGGCGGCAAAGCGCTTCTTACGATCGCGTCGGGCCCGGCAACTTCCGCTTTCGCGTAATTGCCTCCACGAGCGGAGGCCCGTGGAGCGACCCGAGCGCCGAGTTGTCATTCCACATCGCCGCTTATTTTTACCAGACATGGTGGTTTGTCGCGGCGGCCGCCGGACTGCTGGCATGCGCTGTGAGGCTGTTGTGGTCTCACCGCATGCGATCATTGCTGACCCGGCAGCGCGAGCTGGAACTGGCGGTGGCGGAGCGGACGGAGGCGCTACGCGTACAGGCCACTCACGATGGATTGACGGGCGTGCTGAATCGTTCGGCGATTTTGGAAACGCTCGGCCAGGAGATTCTTCGCTGCCAGCGCGAATCTGGCATTCTGACGATCGTGCTGGCCGACCTCGATTACTTCAAGCGCGTAAATGACACGCATGGACACCTGGTTGGCGATGCCGTTCTCTTGGAGAGCGTAACTAGGATCGCAGGAGCCATTCGGCCCTACGATGCACTGGGCCGATATGGCGGCGAAGAATTTCTGCTAATTCTCCCCGGGTGCGATCTGGATGCCGCCAAAGCACGCATTGAGGAGGTACGAGACATGATCCGATCGAGCCCGGTCCAATTCGGCGGGGCTGCGATTCCAGTGACTTGCTCGTTCGGGGTTGCGGCGCTACAGCCCGGTTCCACTCCGGGCTCACTTATCCAGATGGCGGATCAGGCTCTATACCTTGCCAAACGTTCGGGCGGGGACCGAGTGTGCCGCTGGTCCGACTCCGAGGAAGCGGCGATGGTTGAGTGATGGAACTGAGCGGAGAAGGCTAACGGCGGTTGTAGGATGTGCGCAGGCTCCCGCCGTGCATGAGCCGGTAGCAGCGCTCCAGTTTTTCATCAACCCAACTCGATACATACGCCAGACCTTCAGGCGCCATACGTCCGCGGTCCCGAAACCGGCGATACACGGGCACGGCATCTTTGTTCTTGAATTGCTCATCACCATGTATAGTGTATTCGGCATCGACGAAATTTTGTACACGGCATCTGCAACTATCTCATTAGCAATCGGTTATGAACAGGATGTGCTTGTCTTGATACCAGGGCGAAGGGCTGATGGCCAGAAACCGTCGATGCTGAAGAAAAAGGACTTACCTAATGACGAAGCGGAGAGCATTGTCCACTATGTACAAAAAACTCGCTTATCTCGGCACGACCCCTCATCGGCCCGGCTGAAGCTCCGGCGTGGCGATATCGACCGTCTGCTCCACGCCGTCCACCCGACCGTGCCACACGCTCCCGCCGAACGTTGTAATGTAAATCATCTTTGGATCTTCCGGATCGGGAACCACCCGATGGCCCCATTTGAAGTTGAAACCCGGGATGCGCGTCCAGTGCGCGCCGCGATCGGTTGAACGCCACGCCGAAGATTCAAATCCGCACGCATACAGCAGGTCGGCGTGGCGGACATCGATGGTCACATCGTAAATATGCTTGTCGCGATCCAGAACGCTGCGCCAGTCGTGTCCGCCATCAGTCGACAGGTAAATGCCCCCGTCTTTGCCGTGCGTGCCGGCCGCGCGCCCCCATGCGGCCAGATACATGCGCTGCACATCGTGCGGGTCAATCGCCAGCCCGTTCGGCCCGTTAACGCCCGCCGGCAGCGGCACCGGCAGCCAGGTCGCAGCTCCGTCCACGGACTTATAAAGAGCGCCATCGCCAGCATCGCCAATGCCTCCATTCTCGCTACGCCGGGCGATGAGCACGTAGAGCGTCGCATCGGCGGCGCGCGCCAGGCGCCAGGCAAACGGTTCCTTCTGCGTGATGCCGTTGTTCTTCAACTCCCAGGTTCGGCCGCTGTCGCTGCTCTTAAAAACTCCCCTGCCGAACGCGGCCACGTACAGTACGCGGGCGCTCCGGGGGCTCGCGGGATCCATCAGGATATACGTCGGCGCCGTCTCCGGCATGCCGGCGTTGGAGGGCTGCCAAGTGCGGCCGCCATCTTCGCTGCGGCACACGCCGCCCTTATAAGACAGCACCGATGTTCGCCGCCACATCTTCGGTCGCGGCAGATCGTGAGTGTAACTCATCACGGCCCACATGCGCCCTCGCACGTCGGGATCGAATTGGACCCAGTAAGTGGTGTTAGTCCATGGGCGCGGCACACCGTCTACCGAGCGCGTCCAGGATTGCCCGCTATCTTCGCTGCGAAACAGCCCTATGTCGGTGAAGGTGATGAAACGGCGCTTGAAATCGAATGGGTCGAAGTGCACGCCGTAATTCGTCGTCACGTCGAGTCCGGTGGTAGTCCAATCGCCGCCAGGCACGCGCCGGCTGTAGACCCCATCCCAGTTTTCGCCGCCATCGGTGGTACGCATGGTCCGGCCGAAATCGGTGCCGTAGCAGAGATTGGCATCCTGATCGGCCACGCCTAACGCCAGCGGGTTCTCGCCCCAGTCCGGTCCCATTTGCCCGGTAATCCAGGCGTCGTGAATGTTCGGAGTGGCCGTGTCCGCTTCTTTCCACACCAGGCTCCAGGTGCGGCCCGTATCGCGGGTGCGCGCCACGCCGAGCCAAGTCTTGTTGAGGCGCCCATACGACAGGTAAGCGACTTCGGGGTGATGCAGGCTGGCCGCTACCGCCCGCACCATCGCGCCGCTGCCCGGCAACTCGATCGCTACCCAGGATGCGCCGCCATCGCGCGATACGAATGCGCCCCGCTCCGACGTGGCGTAGAATACCGGAGCGCCGGCCGCCGGGAAGCCGCCCGAGATATCCGTGAAAGTAACACCGTTTGGCGCGCCGTGCTGCGACAACTGGCCGCCGCGCACTTCCGTGACGCCATGCGGGCCGGCAGCATAAATCAGGCCAGTGTTGGTCCAGATGCGGCGGGGAGCCTCGGGCAGCGTAGCTTCCCTCCGCCACGTGCCGCCGGAATCGTGCGAAACGAAGAGTCCCGTTGCATTATCCTTCCTTCCCGCCGCGAGCAGGGTTCTCGATTTTCCCGGATCGATCGCCAGCGCTACCAATTCCCCCAGCGGGTTTGATTCCGCGACGATGCGCTCATCGGCGTGATCCGAATTCATCTCGATGGCCTGAATTGTCGACGGCTTCGGCCACACCAGATTCCACGACTCGCCGTTATCCGTGCTGCGCCACAACCCATCCACTCCCGCATATATGGTTTTGGCCTCGATCGGGTCGAAGACGAAAAAACGCACCGTGCCGCGCAGATTGAACATACGCCACGACTGCCCGCCATCATGCGTGATATAAGCCCCGGTCATATCGCAAGAGACCAGCACGGTGTTGGGGTCGTGCGGGCTGATGGTGGGATTGAACATGGCGCCGCCGCCGCCCGGTCCGATGACACGGAAATCTCCGGGGCGGGCAGCATAGGCCGCCGCGGCCAGAGTCACATACGCGAGCAGGCGAACCGGCGAGCCACACATGCCTTATTTCTAGCACGCGGCATGGTTCGCCTGTCTGCGTCGCTGCTATTCTTATAAAGTCGGCTGGCTATTCTCATGAAACTCCACAGGTCTTCTTTGTGCGGCGCATGCGCGTTGATCATAGCCCTGCTGGCATCCCGCAATGGAAGCGAAGGCCAGGGCGCCGTGGCTGCCGCCTCGCCGCCCTTGCGGCCCGTGAACCTGCTGGTAGTCACCGTCGATACTCTGCGCCCCGATCACTTACACTGTTACGGTTATTCGAAAATCGAGACACCGAATATGGACGCGATCGCGGTGCACGGCGCGCTGTTCGAGAATGCTGTTACGCAAACGCCGCTGACTCCTCCTTCTCACGCCAGCATTTTCACCGGTCTTAACCCTCCTTCGCATCACGTACGAGACACCGGTGGATTCGTTCTGCAATCTTCGTCCACAACCCTGGCAACCATTCTGCAGCGGCAGGGCTGGAATACAGCCGCATTCATCAGCTCCGCGGTTTTGAAGAAGCTTTTCGGATTGAACCAGGGCTTCGCGGTCTACGACGATCAGATGCCCAGGCCCGGCAAAGGGCACGAATTTGACGAAGACGCGGAACGCCGCGCGGGCGAGACCATCGACCATGCGCTCCGTTGGCTGGAAGCTCAATCCGGCAAGCCATTTTTCCTTTGGGTCCACATCTACGATCCACACGCGCCATACCAGCCGCCGGCGCCATATCGGGAGAAGTACAGAGACCGCCTGTATGATGGCGAGATTGCCTATGCCGATCACGAACTCGGCCGGCTCTTTGATGCCGTGCATAAGAAGTCGCCCGATAAAACGCTGATCGCGGTGCTGTCGGATCACGGCGAGAGCCTCGGCGAGCATGGCGAGTATACGCATGGTGTCTTTCTGTACGACTCCACGCTGCGCATAGTTTTTATGCTCTCCGGACCCGGAGTTCCGGCCGGCGCGCGCATCAGGCAGCAGGCCCGGACTATCGATTTCCTGCCAACGATTCTGGATTTGATGGGCGGCAAACCGCCAGTCGCGGTCGAGGGCGCCAGCCTGACTCCTTATTTCGCCGGAAAGGACGCTCGTACGGCGGTCTCTTACGCCGAAACCCTCTATCCCAAAATCAACATGGGCTGGGCCGAGTTGCGCGCCATCCGCACCAACCATTGGAAGTACATCCGCGCGCCGAAGCCGGAACTTTACGACCTCTCCCAGGACCCGGCGGAAGCGCATAACGTGATCCGAAGTAACGCCCCGGAAGTTCAGAAATTCGAAGCGAACCTCAATGTGGTGATCGGCGCCGGCGGTACCGAGAAAGTCCGGACTGTTTCGATTGATGAGCGCACTCTGAGCCAGTTGAAGTCGCTCGGCTATATCTCCGGATTTGCCTCGCGCTCGTACGATTTGCAAGGGCAGGGAATCGATCCGAAGGACCGTGTCGGCGTTTTGAAGCTGCTCGAAATGGTGGAAAACGCCGGCAGTCGCATGCCCGCTGCGCGCCGCATTGAGATTCTGCGACAGGCACTCGCCGGGGATCCGGCCGATCCGCATTTGTATTACGAGCTCGGCGAGGCCTACGAACGGGCCGACCGGCAGGACGATGCCATGAAGCTGTATCGTGCCGCCGCTGAGCAGGGCATTCAGAGCGGGCGCTTGCACTCCCGGATTGGGGACCTTCTGGTGCGTGCCGGTAGAAAGGACGAAGCTATCCCCGAATACGAAAAAGCCGCGCAGTTCAATCCGGCCGATCTGCAAAGCCAAGCCAATCTCGCTACGGCCTATCTGGAAAAGGGCCGCCTTGACGATGCGGAGCGAGTCTACAAATGGACCATAGCGGTCGATGCGGGATATGGGACGGCGTACAACGGGCTGGGCGTGATCGCCATCCAAAAGCAGGATCCCACGACGGCGCGCGGCTACTTCGAAAAAGCGGTGCAGCTCGATCCCGACCTGGCGGATGCGCAGCTCAACCTCGGCCTTATTTACAAGATGGCGGGCGATCGGGAGCGAGCCCGCGCCTGTTTCCAAGCGTTCCTGGCGAAGGCGTCGCCCGCGCAATACGGCGAGGTGATACCCAAGGTCCGCGAAGAGCTGGCCGAATTGCAATAGCATTCGTTGAACCTTGCGACGGCCTCCCGAGCCCAGGCAGTTTGGGTTGGCGCTGGACTGTTTCGACCGGCTGGCCATGCCCGCGGGCTCTGTCAACCGTTCGTACTGTTCAGTCCACCGCTCCATTAAACTGGGCAGGACGCACCTTGACATCGTTTTCGGCTCATATAAAAATAGCTTCAGATCTGGTCGGGGTATTTTTGGGTTCGCAAATAGGATAGCCGCCGAAAGCCGTCGTCGCCTCCGGGCTGCGCCATTGCATCCAGGCCAAAACTCATCGTCACGAAAGGATCAAGCGCCATGAAGTGCAGGCTGTTCCTCCTCACTGCTCTATCCCTGGGGCTGCTCTTAGCCGCTGCATCGCTGCTTGCCCAGGGCGAGCGCGGCGCCATCACTGGTTTGGTCACGGATCCCAGCGGCGCGTCGATTAGCGACGTCGAGATCGTCGCGAGAGAGGCGCAGACCGGTGTCGAATCCAAGGCCGAGACCACCGCATCCGGCCTTTACCGCATGCCGTACCTGCCACCCGGCACTTACCGCGTTACGGCATCCGCGGCGGGATTTAAGACTGCCGTAATCGATCGCGTGGAGGTATCCGTTGCCAGCGTGGTCACCGCCAACCTCAAGCTCGAAGTCGGTGATGTGAGCCAGAGCGTCACCGTCAGCGCCGAAGCCACCCTGTTGCAATCGTCAAGCTCCGAACTTGGATATTCAGTATCGGACGCGGATTACCACGCATGGCCCATCGACAGTAACGATGATGGACAGCGGCAAATCCAGGCCTTCATTTTTAACAGCCTGCCAGGTACCGTGGGAGATTCATACCAGGGAAGCATCAACGGCGGACCGCAATTCTCGCACGAAGTCTTGATTGAAGGCATGTCCATCGGCCGTGCGGACATTGCCGGAGACACTTCCGAGTACACGCCCAGCGTGGATGCGGTCAGCGAATTCACGCTGCAGACCGGCGCACTCAGCGCTCAGTACGGCGGCGGCCTGACCGCGGTTGCGAACTTTAACATCAAGTCCGGTACCAATCTGTTTCATGGCACTGCCTACGACTATGTCGTGAACAATGCGCTCAATGCCAACTCGTTCGAAAACAACGCTCTGGGAATAGCCAGCTCTCCCTTCAAACAGAACAGCTTTGGCGCCGACTTCGGCGGCCCATTATGGGTTCCGAGAATATATAACGGCAAGAACAAGACTTTCTTCTTCTTTAGCTATGAAGGCGCCCGTAAGCGCAACGACAGCACCGCTGCACTCCGGACGCTTCCCACCGATGATTTCAAAAGCGGCAATTTTTCCTCCCTACTGGATCCCTCCTTCACGGGAAACCCCAGCTCGGGAACGACCATTACAGACGCCGAGGGCAATTCCGCTGTTTTCGGCGCTATCTACGATCCGAAAAGCACCACCCAGTTAGCCGACGGCAGCTATACGCGGACTCCGTTTCCGGGTAACATCATCCCGGCGTCGGAGATCAGCAAAGTCTCGGAGAACATTTTGACCATGGCGCCTATCCCCAACCCGCTGCTGCCGACCCTCCTGCGGAATTATCCGGGTGTTGCCAATCAGCCTTGGTTCGATCTGAATACTTACGGCGGAAAGCTCGACCACGTGATTAATGACAAGCACCGGCTGGCGCTGTTTGTCAACTCGAATGCGCGCCTCCGCTACAACGGCGCCGGAAAGGGCTATTTGCCGGTTCCGGGGAGCGCTACCAGCTATTTTGCGTCACAGTATATCCACGGCACCATGATTCGATTAACCGAAGATTGGGTCATTGGTCCGCATTTCCTGAACCACGTCGGCTTTGGCTATAACCGTCTGCTGGACTCGAATAGCTCTGCCAGCCTGGGCCAGGACTGGCCCAGCAAAATCGGACTTACAGGTGTCGCCGAGACCACCTTCCCGCTCATACAGTTCACCGGCACCAGTTACCAGGGTGGCACTCTCAATCCCTTAGGGCGTAACAATGCCGGCGTCGAACCGAACGGCAGTTATATTGTCCAGAACGACACTACCTGGATACACGGCAAGCACAATGTCAGGTTTGGAGTCGAGGTCCGTAAGTATTATTACGATCAGGATTACCGATCGGGCACGTCGGGCCGCTTCACGTTTAGTCCCGACCAGACGGCGGATCCCAATGCCCTTGCCTCAACCGGTAATGCATTTGCCAGCTTTCTGCTGGGCGCCCCCTACAGCTCCGCCGTGAATATTTCTCCAGTGAATCCTGATTCGCACATCTGGAATCCCGCATTCTATGTGGCCGATGACTGGAAAGTGAGCCGCCGCCTGACTCTGAATGTCGGATTGCGCTGGGACATCGTCGGCGCGCTGACGGAGAATCAGCACCTCTCCTCCGGCCTCGGTCCGTTCACTCCCAATCCCGGAGCGAATGGCTATTCCGGTGCCCTGGTGTTTCTGAGCGATATGAACCGCAGTTCCTTTCAGAATACTTACCCGAAAGAGTTCGGCCCGCGCTTCGGCTTTGCCTACCAGATTAATCAACACATGGTAATGCGGGGCGGCTATGGAATCATGTATTCGCCGCCCATTGCCAATCAGTTCGGGCTCGCTAACATCGACGGGTATGATGGTAGTCACAATTTTTCAGCCAGTACGCTCAACCCGGTTTTTTCTTGGGACAACGGCTATCCGGCGTATAGCTTCACGCTTCCCGATAAAGACCCGACTCTGGACAACGGACAGGGGATCAATTACATTCCGAGCAATTCAAACCGCCAACCATATTCGCAAAACTATACCATGGGCTTTCAATTCCTCCTGCCGCGAAGTACAACACTCTCGACCATGTATGTCGGGAATAAGGGAACGCGGCTGGGCGCTTCGAACTTGAATAACTTGAACCAGCTCAATCCAAAGTATCTCTCGCTCGGGGACGAGCTATTGGAAAACGTCAGCCAGGTTTCCAATATCCCGCTCCCCTATCCCAGCTTCCAGGGAACCGTAGCGCAAGCCTTGCTTCCGTATCCACAGTACGCCCCGGGCGGCGTGGCGTTTTTCTTTCCCTATTTCGGAACGTCCCACTATGATGCCGCGCAGGTAGTCTTGACACACCGCCTCAACCACGGACTGAGCTTCCTGGTGAGTTACGCATTTCAGAAGACTATCAGCTTGAATGACAGTAGCCTGTATGGATACAACAACGGCTCGCAGGACGTTTACAATCGAAAACTGGAGCGGTCGGTCGCTGGTTTCGATCACCCTCAACAGCTCAAGCTAACCTGGATTTATGAGGTGCCATTCGGCAGGGGCAGGCGGTTCCTCAACCGGGGCGGCGTCCTGAACCAGGTATTCGGCGGCTGGACCGCCACGGGCATCCAGACCTACCAGTCCGGCGACCCGCTGTACATCGAATCCGGGCTGGATCCCAGCGGCTACTTATTCAGTGGAGACATTCGCGGAGACATTATATCGGGCGTGCCTATGAAGAATCCTTCGGGAGGGCCACTCGATTACGCGGGGGGGACGGGCCAAGCCTATCTGAATCCTGCCGCGTTCGCCGAACCGCCCACCACTCCCAACGGAGTGGTGCTGGCGCTGGGCAACACGCCTCGGTTTTTCGGTAATCTTCGCGGCCCCTGGCAGCCCATGGAAAACCTCGGGTTTTTCAAGCGTTTCCCCTTACGCGAAGGGACCTATCTGGAGTTCCGTGCCGATCTGATCAACGCGTTCAACCGGGCCGGACGCGCCGACCCAGATACCAACCTGAGTGACCCGACCTTCGGCCGGATTCTCGACGTGGCCGACGGCCCGCGAGAGGTACAGTTAGCACTGCGGCTCACGTTCTAAGGAGTAGCGAAGCGGACTGTCGGGTAAGGCAATGGCGCGACCTGATCCATCCATTCTCTGAAATGTAATGCCTGCGGGGCCGCCCTGCCGCTTTCCTGTACCGGCAATCGATTCCCATTGCGCGATTCCTTTTTGCACTGATGAGCGCGGACGAATTGCCTTTATTATGCCGCGACACTTCCGTAACGATTCCTCCTCTGTCGTTCGAACTGCCGACCTAAACTGTGTCTATTCAGCATCTTAAGTGGACCCTGTAAGTTAAGGGCGCGTGCACAGATTCGACCAGTTATGCCGAAATTAACCGGCCAAACTGAGACAACCCTGTTTCCGTCGGCTCGGTCGATGTCCAACCTTCTCCGAGACCGATTCCTGACAGAGCAGCCGAGGAGCTGAGTCAGTTAGTCACGCGGCGTCGGCAGTTGGTCGAAAGGATAGTGGCGCCGCGGTCGGCGGTTCCATGCGAGAGCGCGCGCGCTGGTCGTGGAGACGGGTCTCGGTTCACTATTTGCCAAGGAGCCTGGCAATGCCACACCGGTCGAAAACATTACCCAGATCATTAGTGCTCGCTTCATTTCTCCTCATCCCAGCGTGAATTGCGAGTTGTCTCGAATTCCGCCGTTTCACTCTGGAGAAGCGCTATAGATTACCAGCGAACTGGAGCGGCGCGGAGTTATCGCCGATTCTGGCTCCCGCCCCATTGCCACAGTTTTCCCGCGAGCTAGAGGAGTGGCGCAACGCCCATCCTCCCGCTCCCGAACTACCAGATGAGATATGGACCGCCGCCGTCGAACTGGCCCGCCAGCATGGCTTTCGCTATTGCTCGCTCCTGTCCGGCGGAAAATCCGTACCCGCTATTCTGGGTTCAAGCTTAAGTTGCGTGACCCCCGGGTTCCTGCTACTCTCGGCGCCTTGTTCTTACTACCAGGAGGGCGGCCGCGCCCCTTCGTGGTCGTTTCGGACATCCCGCCCGGAGGCCGTCCGCTCCTTCGCGCGCGGCTGCCGCTCAGCGGTTCCAGAATCAAGATAGCTTTGTCAACTTGTTCGCGTTCCTGCCGCAATTGGGCGAGAATTTTTGTTAAATCCATTGTATCCGCACTGGCTGCGGGCTGCGCCTCTTACATGACCTAGCCGACCACTTCGAGCATAATGGTTCGCGAAGCGAACGGAACAGTCACCCGTACTAACCTGGTACTAGTTGTCCCGCAGCCGCGCGCCCGACCACTCCGCCCTCCCGAGCCCCGGCATCGCGATCTCCTCCGCCGCCTTGCCGTCCAAGCTCACCAGACACCCCACCGAATGTGCGTCCTTCATGTACGACAGCAGCAGTTTTCCATCCGCCAGCTGCGCGCTCTCCACTGCCATGCGCTGTGAAATCAACTCCCGCTCGTGCTCCGCCACCGCCGCGAGGATGTGGATGGTAGGCCGGTTGGCATGCGGCATGTCCACGGCGACGAACTCCACGTCGCTGTTCATCAGGTTGGCGATGAAGGCCACGTTGCGCGCCAGTCGGTCAAGCCGGGCGATCACCAGCACCGCGCGGCGTTAGCTTCGATGGAACCGCGCATTAGCTGTTCGTGGGAGCGACCAGCAAAGCCGTGGCCACACGATTCCGCCCACCGTGTTTTGCTTTGTACAGGGCAGTGTCCGCCGCCAGAAGCAAGCTTGCGGGCACACTCATGGTTCCCCCCTGTCGAGCGAGCGCGGTAGCCGCGCCGATACTCGCCGTGACGTGACCGCGGCCTTCCGCGTGGCCCTCATGAGTAAGACGGAGCGCCTCTACAGCACACCGGATCTTTTCGGCTATCTCGGCTGCACCGGCCGTATCGGTAGAGGGAAGGATCACGCCGAGTTCTTCTCCGCCATAGCGGGCAATCACATCCGTAGCGCGCACGGCCCCCCCCTCACGGCAGCGGCTACGGTACGCAGACAGTCATCGCCTACCTGGTTTCCGTACCGGTCATTGAATTCCTTGATATGGTCGATATCGAGGAGCAACAGAGAGATCTGCGAGCCTTCTCGCAACGTTCGTTTCCACTCGCGCTCCAGTGCCTCATCGAAGGCGCGCCGATTCGAGAGCCCTGTCGGGCCATCGGTGCGTGCCAATGCGGAAAGTCGTTCCTCCAATATCTTGCGCTCTGTAATGTCGCGCATGACGGTCACGAATTCCTTCGGCGCTCCGGTAGTGAAATCACGCACCAAGCGGGCGTTCATCTCCATCACGCTGTGGACCCATCCTTCTTTCGCATTCTGACCGTCGCCGTTTCGTTCTGGACGTCGGGAGAGAGAATGCGGACAATCGCAGCGGTGAGAACAGGCATATCTTCAGCCAGAACAAAGTCATCTGGCCCCTTGCCGATCATTTCTTCCGGCTTCCAGCCAAGAATATGGAATGAAGAAGGAGAAGCATAACGCATCACGAGATCTATCCCAACGCGCCAGATGATATCGACGCTGTTCTCGTCATCCGCTTGGAACTCTCACCCTGGAATTCGCAGCAAAACGATCAATCATGGTGACGGCGAGAGTGGACCCGCGACAGCCTCTCTCGATTTAACTGTTACGCGACATCATAGGTCGGACTCGGCCCGCCCCCGATGTGAGCAAATAAGCCATACTAGAGTAGCAGGCTGCGGAAAAATGTTTTTCCGATTCCCAAGACAGCCAAAGCCGCGGTCTGGTTGAGCGTAGAATCAGCAGCGAAATGGCATTTTGGGCGAACCGAGACTTAGGCCGCCGCCGTTGCAGCGATCTTGTGGAACGTCGAATTAGCGACTTCGTAAGTCTGAACGTTCGGAGTGCCTTCGACGAATTTATTCAGGTTCTTCAGGACTTCTGGATAGCCGGTCCTGGCGTAGGTATCGGCATTCTCCTTCTTATCCCATAAGCTAATCGCAACAGCATCCATTCCGCCCGGAGCGAGGAACGTAAGTTCGCCTTGAAAGCCTGCTTGCTTTCGAAGCGTCGGGACTGTTTCGTTCTCGATCTGCTTGGTGAACGCAACAGAGCTGTTGGCCTTCAGATGGATGGCTGCCTTTCGCACGCCCGAGAGCATTTCGCTGCGCTTAATATTCGCAATCATCCCATTTATCCTGCAGCCTCGCCGAACCTTCCCCGCTGCACCGATCGTTAATCTACGCCGAGCGCCGCGAAGCCCCGGACGACCTTGCTGGCCGCATGGGCGGCCGCTCTCCCCCCGATTTAGTCAGCTCCCGAGAGGAGTTGTACGCAGTCTCAGGACTCGACGCTCCTGTCAAGCGAGCCTCCACCGCGTGACTGTATACGAGATCGCATGGTCAGAACGGTGATCCAAAAGACTCCTTCGGCGCATTGAAACGAAAGCCGCTCCCGCATGTCGGCTCCGCAGACCCGCAGGCTGTAGTCGCTTCCATCCACTACGGAGGGCATGGAAAGGTGGATACCCCGCGTCAAGACACATTTCAGGTTGCCGCCGATCATGTTGGCGAGCTCGCCCAGCACGTCGCGCACGACATCGTCCACTGTGCCGGGCGGATCCACGGAGAGGAAGTGGCCCGCGAGCCGGCAAGCCTGCCCCCGGTCGCACTCCAGCAGCACCACTCCATTCCAATCTCCCGCCAGGTGGACCGCCGCCGTGAGGCGGTCCTCGCTGGGGAACCAGGGCGTTCCGCTCTCGCCCGCTTCCAGGTTCAGCATGGTTTCGAAAACGGATTCCACGATCTGTGCAACTTCGCTCGGCAGTATGTCTACGTTCAACTCGGTTGGCATGGCGCCCCTTTCAGCGGGCGATGTACACGATCGCGTTTCCCACGGTCTGTCTTTCAAAGAACTCTTCGACACCGAACGCGGTCTCGGCGCCGCCCAGCAGCAGCCAGCCGCCCCGAAACAGCGTCCCGTGGAGTTCCTTCAATATCTTCTTTTTTGTTTCGGGGTCGAAATAGATCATGACGTTGCGGCAGAACACCAGATCGAAAGGTCCGAGGGCGCGCATGCTCTTGCGCAGGTCAATGGTTTCAAAATGGGCCAACCGGCGCACCGCCTCGCTCAACTGCCAGTCCACGCCGGAACGGGTGAAATACTTTATCAGGCGAGCCGCCGGCAAACCCCGGTTCACCTCAATCTGCTGATACTTGCCGGACCGGGCGCGTTCCAAAACCTGCGAGGAAAAGTCCGTACCCAATATTTGAACGTTCCAGTCGGCAAACCCGGTCTCCAGGAGAAGCATGGCCAGGCTGTAAGCCTCTTGGCCAGTCGATGCGGCAGCCGACCAGAATCGCAGCTTCTTGGTATCCCGCCGGTCTTCCTTCAGCCGGGCCAGCAACACCGTCCGTATTGCCTCATAATGCGCCGGATCGCGGAAGAAGTAGGTTTCGTTGGTGGTCATGGCCTCGACCACCTGGCGGCCGACCTCCGGCTCACGAGTGGCCCGAAGGAGTGCGCACAAGTCGTTGATCGAGCCGAGGCCGAGTTGCCTGACGATCGGTGTGAGGCGGCTTTCAAACAGGTAATGCTTGTCGGCTTCGAGCACGATGCCCGTTTGGGAATAGACATGCTGCTGAAGGAACCGGTAGTTGTCCGAGTGAATCTCCGCGATTGGCGCTTGGCTAGGCATCGGTTTTCCTTAAGTTAGTCCCGCAACACGCAGGATCTCAGGCACGACTTGATCGAGCGGCAGCACGCGGTCGGCAAGGCCCGCATTCACCACGGCACCGGGCATTCCCCAAACCACACTCGAAGCCTCATCCTGCGCCAGGATGGTCGCCCCATGTGTCTTGAGAATCTCCGCGCCGCGCAACCCATCCTGCCCCATGCCGGTCAGAATTGCGGCGATGACCGCGCCGCCATACACCTCCCCGATCGAAGCAAACAGCGCGTCGACGGCAGGACGGCAGGAGTTCTGTTGCGGCGATTGATCCAGACACACCCGAACTCCGCGACCGTTATGGGCGGTCACCTTCAGATGAAAGTCTCCGGGCGCAATGAGGATTCTGCCTGGCTCCACGGGGGCGTCCTGCATGGCTTCTTCGACCGGCAGCCGGCAGTTGGCGTGAAGACGCTCGGCAAGCAACCGGGTGAACATAGGAGGCATGTGCTGCACCACCAGGATTGGTAGCGGGAACCTGGGCGGCAGCTTCGGCAGGATTGCACCCAAAGCGGCAGGCCCCCCCGTGGAGACTCCGATTACGACCACTTTGGGGCGCATCTTGGTGATCTGTAGGACTGGCGTGCCACCCCAGGGCGGTGGCACCGTGATGCGAGCCGGCTCCGGACAGGCGACAGCGCGGCTTTGTCCCGGCAGGTGGAAGAACTGTTTGATCTTCGGGATCAGTTGTTCGCGCAAGCGCGCCATCGAACGATCCAGCGACCCTTCGTTGGAAGCCTTGGTCACATAGTCGTCGGCCCCCAGGGTCAATGCCTCCAGCGTTACCGCCGCGCAACGCTCGGTGAGAGTACTGAACATGATGACCCGCAGGTGGGGATAGTCGCGCCGAACCCGCCTCAACGTTTCCAGGCCGTCCATCTCCGGCATCTCGATATCCAGCGTGAGAACGTCAGGATTGAACTGCGGGATGCGTTGCAGTGCGATGGCGCCGTTCGCGGCGGCCCCTACGACTTCCAGCGCGGGATCCTCGCCGAGGGCGTGGGTGACCAGGCGCCGGATGACCACCGAGTCGTCCACCACCAGCACACGAATCCGCTCTCCGGGTTGTAGTAATCGCTTGTTCAACGCAGCCATGCGATTGTCCTTAAGGATGGGCGCCCGCCATCTCGAGCTTCTCCACGAGGATTTCCTTAGTGAACGGTTTCATCACGTACTCGTTAGCGCCCGCCTCCAGAGCTGCCGCCATCTGGTCCAGATCGGTCTCGGTGGTGACCATGACTACCACCAGCGAAGAAAGCTCCGGCTTCTGGCGCAATCGCTTCAGCAAATCCAGCCCATTCATCTCGGGCATGTTCCAATCCGCCAGGACCAGCGTCACCGCGGTCTTCTCGGCTTCGATTACTTTCAGGGCTTCGGTTCCGTTGGCCGCCTCGCAAACCTCATACCCGATCTCCTTCAATGTTCTGGTGAGGATCATCCGAACGGCCCTGGAATCGTCCACAACTAGTGCTTTGGCCATCATTTTTCCCTGTGTTGCCTGTGCGTCTTTCGATTAGTGACTCGAGGGACGCGGTTTTGGCGGAGGGATAGCAGCCGCCTTACCGCGTCCTTAACTGTCAATGCGGTTAGAAAGTAAATTTCGAGACGACCATCTGGAGCCGCGCCGCCATCTGACTTAGCTCTTGCGACGCCTTCTGCGTGTCGTTGGCTCCTTGCGTGGTGTTCTTCGCCGCCACCGCCACGCCCCCGATATTCTTGGCGATGTCGCTGACACCCTGCGAAGCTTCGGTCACGCTACGGCCGATCTCATTGGTGGTTACCGTCTGTTCTTCCACGGCTGAGGCAATGCTGTTGGAGATATCGTTGATCTGATTGATGATGTTACTGATCTCCTCGATCGCCTTGACCGCGCCCTTGGTATCGGCCTGGATGGCATCGATCTTCTGGCCGATATCCCCGGTGGCCTTTGCCGTCTGCTTGGCCAGCTCCTTCACCTCATTGGCTACCACCGCGAAGCCCTTGCCAGCTTCGCCGGCGCGCGCCGCCTCGATGGTGGCATTGAGCGCCAGCAGGTTGGTCTGCTGTGCGATCGAAGTAATTACTTTGATTACGTTGCCGATCTCCTGGCTGGACTCACCCAACTTTCTTACGGTTTCATTAGTCGAATGCGCCACGCTGACAGCATTCTTGGCCACCCGGGCGGATTCGTTCACGTTCTTGGCGATCTCACGGATGGAGGCCTGCATCTCCTCGGAGGCGGATGCGACGGAGGCCACATTCTTCGAGACCTCTTCGCTGGCCGCCGACACCACGTTGGCCTGCGTGGCGGTCTCCTCGGCGTTGCCCGCCATCTGCTGGCTGACCGCGGTCAGCTCTTCAGAGGCAGCGGCCAGCGCTGTCGCGTTTTGCGCCGTGACCTTCAAAGGTTGCACCACAGCCTCCAGCGTCTGGTTGATGCCTTGGACGATGGCGCGGTAAGCGCCCTGGTGCTTGACGGAGTCGGCGCGCGTACCTACCCGGCCGTCCGCGGCTGCCTCGGCCATCATACTGGTGTCGGCCACCAGTGCGTTGATGTTACCCTTCAGCAGCAACAGCCACTCGTGAATCTGGTCCTTATCCGAAGCCTTGGCCACCGATGCGGTCATGTCGCCGTTGGCGATCTTGGTTATATAAACAACCAGTTCGCTCAGCCATTCATGCACACCATTGACGGCCTGTTTCATCTTCTCGTGGTCGCCCTTGCAGGCAATCTCGACCTTCTCTCGCAGGTTTCCGCCGCGGACCAGCCCCAGAATGCGGTTGCCTTCGCCGATGGGCAGCAGGATGGCGTCCAGCATCTCATTGACGCCTTTTACGATGCCTGCGAAGGCGCCCTGGAACTGGTCGGGTTTGCCGCGTTCCGAGAGCTGCCCTTCTTTGGAAGCCTCGGTGAGCCGCTCCAACTCCCTCTGCAAGCCTTGCAGGACTATGGCCACGTTGTTGACGGCTTGCTTCATCTTCTCGTGGTCGCCCTTATAGGTTTGGGCGATCAACTCGTCGATCTTACCCGCCGATACCTGCGCCAGTACGCGATTGCCTTCGCCGATGGGCAGCAGAATGGCGTCCAGCGTCTCGTTGAAGCCCTCGATCAGCTTGCGGAAGTCGCCTTGGTGCCGGGCCGCGTCGGCGCGCACCGTCAGCTGGCCTTCCAACATCGACTGGGTGAGTGCCACGCCGTCGCTCACTACCCGCCCGATGTTGCTTCTCAACAGGACCAGCCACTCGTGAATCTGGTCCTGGTCGGAAGCCATGGCCATCGATGCCGTCATGTCGCCGTTCGCGATCTTGGTTACATAAGCAACCAGTTCGGTCAGCCAATCGCGGACGCCGTTCACCGCCTGTTTCATCTTGTCGTGGTCGCCCTTGCAGGCAAGGTCGAATTTTTCTCGCAAGTTTCCGCGTTGGATTAGCCCGAGGATCCGGTTGCCTTCCGCGATCGGCAGCAGAATGGCGTCGAGCACCTCGTTGAGGCCTTTCACGATGTCCGAGTAGACGCCCTGGAATTGGTCGGGTTTGCCGCGCTCCGAGAGTTGCCCCTCACGCGTTGCCTCCGTGAGCCGTGCCAACTCCTTCTGCAGGCTCTGCAAGCGTTCCCGAACCTGCGTAAGCGAGATCGCCAGCTCCCCTTGAGCCGTCTGCCCTTCCGAGGAGTCAAACGCGCTGTTCTCCAAGTCCCCGCTCGCGATCGCCTCGGCCTGCTGCAGCATGACGCCGAGGGCCTCTTTAATCTGGTCGACGTGCTCGGTCTTATCAGCTCCGGCCGCGACCTGGAGGCCGTCGAGACTCAACCCCATCGACTCGAACGTATTCATCAGGAATGCGTCGCCGATGGCCTGGATGTCGTAATTGAAAACCTTAAAGATGGCTTGCTCCGCGGCACCGATCTTCTTCGGCTCCTTGAAGGTTTTCCGCAGGTAAATGCTGGTCAGCCGCTGGAGCTCGGAGTAGGACCCGATGTACCATTTGAACGGTAGATTGATCTTGTCGTGGATCGCACCGACCTTAAGGCGGCGCTCGAAATAGTCGACACCCCAACCTTCCTCGGCGCCATCGAAAATCTGAGTGAGGTACCCCGCCTGGGCGCGCTCGAGCGTTTGTCGCACTTGGCTGGTAGACATGCCATGGTGCTGTGCGTAGCTTTCGAAGAAGCGCCGGGTTGGGCCGAATTCAAACTGCCAATCGTAAAAGTCCTTCGCCATGGCGGCCGCAACCGATTGCGCCCAGGGAGCCAACTCGGCCAACAGGGTGCGCTCCTCCTCGCCCAGCCGGATGAACTCGCGGCGAGTCGCCAAGTTGGATTCGTCGATCCCGAAGCGTTGTGCGCTGCTGCCCATCCCTCCGGATTGGGAGTGGCCGCCGTGGGCCGTGTCCGACGTCCGCGACCGGCTGCCCACTCCGACTGGAGCCGCCGCTCCATGGAACCGTGAACGCGTAGCAGGGGGATCCATCAACGCGACCCCACCCTTCGGAGTTGCTCCGCTTCGCGGTTGTGCGCCGCTTCTTACTTCTCGTGCCATATTGTTTCTCCCTTTGACTTTTGTCGATTCAGACCAATTCGTTGACTGCCGACTTCCCGATCGAGCAACCCACGTCGCAGGTTACCTGGCCGGGGCGAGTTCAGTGGTTCGCTCCGCGTCGAGAACCAGCAGCAGCCGGTCTTTCAGCTTATAGACACCACGGATGATCTCTCGCGCCGAGGGATCGAGGTTCTCCGGCGGCCGCTCATAGGTGGCGGCATCCACATCCAACACATCTCCGATTTCGTCGACTAATAAACTGACGGCACCGTCCTCGGTGCGGACCACCATGTTCATGGGCGTCTGGTCCCCGGCGCGCGGCGGCAGCCGGAGCCGTCGCCGCATATCGATTGCGGTGACGATCTGGCCGCGCAGGTTGATCAGCCCTTCAATAACTTCCGGCGCCCGGGGCACGCGGGTCATGTGTTGGAAGCGCAATACCTCTTGAACTCGAAGAACATCCACACCGAAGAACAGGTCCGCCACGAAGAATGTGGCGAACTGTCCGCTGGTCTGCGCCTGTTGGGATTTCGGGGTCGCGGCATCGGTCGTCATTGGTTATCTCTCTTCTCCGACGCCCGCGGGCACCGCCTCGGCGGGAGCCAGCACCGAGGCCAGTCGCTCCAGCGACGCGAGCATTCCCTCCCGGTCGAACTTCGCCTGGCAATCCTGGAACCCGGCCGCCCGCGCGGCGGAGACCTGAACCTGCCCGGGCGAATCCGCCAGTGCCAGGATTGGGATCGTTT
>Ga0302326_10009030_pt1 | contig 21892 bp, 20 predicted proteins | sample Palsa_T0_3_FD_202264 | JGI IMG/M metagenome (GOLD analysis project Ga0302326, IMG submission 202264) | Peat permafrost microbial communities from Stordalen Mire near Abisko, Sweden - Palsa_T0_3 | ecosystem: Environmental > Terrestrial > Soil > Palsa > Peat permafrost | place: Sweden: Abisko... | reverse complement strand
GCCAGTCGCTGAACTACGACGTCGAGTTCTTCATCGAGTACTTCGCCCTCGACCTGATCATGGACCATGACAGTGGGGATGGGGGCCACTGCCGGGGCGTCACCGCCTGGAAGCTCGACGATGGCACGATGCACCGGTTCCGGGCGCAGATGACGATCCTGGCGACGGGCGGGTTCGGGCGCGCCTACCTGTGGTCCACCTCGGCCCACAGTTGCACCGGCGACGGCTGCGGCATGGCGCTCAGAGCCGGCCTGCCGCTGCAGGACATGGAATTCATCCAGTTCCATCCAACCGGCATGAAAGGCTCGGGATGTCTGGTGACGGAGGGTGCGCGGGGCGAAGGCGCGTTCCTCACCAATGCGGCCGGCGAGCGCTTCATGGAGCGCTACGCACCCCTGGCCAGGGAGCTCGCCAGCCGCGACGTCGTCAGCCGGGCTATGACGCTGGAGATGCGCGAGGGGCGCGGCTGCGGACCGGGCGGCGACTACATCGAGCTGCACCTGGAGCACCTCGACGCGGCGCTGCTGGAGGCCCGCCTGCCCGGCATCACCGAGACCTCCCGCATCTTCACCGGCGTCGACATCCGCCGCCAGCCGATCCCGATCACGCCGACGGTCCACTACACGATGGGTGGCATACCCGCCGACATCCATAGCCAGGCGCTTACCTGCGTCGGCGGCGAGGACCGCGCCGTGCCTGGCCTGATGGCGGTGGGCGAGGCGGCCTGCGTCTCGGTGCACGGCGCCAACCGCCTCGGCTCCAACTCGCTCGTCGACCTGGTGGTGTTCGGCAAGGCGGCAGCGGATCGCGCGGCGCTGCTGGTCAAGCCCGGCGACAGCCAGCCGGAGCCGCGCCGCGCCTGGACCGAGCCACACCTGGCTCGCTTCGACCGCCTCCGCCACGCCGGCGGCGGCACGCGCGCCGCCGGGCTGCGGCTGCGGATGCAGAACGCAATGCAGGAGGACGCCGGGGTCTTCCGCACCGGCGCCGGCCTGCAATCGGGGCTGGCCCGGCTGCAGGCGGCGCGCGCGGGTTTCGGCGACCTCGCGCTCACCGACCACGGCCTGGTCTGGAACACCGATCTTTCCGAGGCGCTCGAGCTGGATAACCTCGTCGCCCAGTCGCTCGCCGCCGTCGCCAGCGCGCTGGCCCGCACAGAGAGCCGCGGCGCCCAGGCCCGCGAAGACTTTCCGGGCCGCGACGACGTCAACTGGCTGAAGCACAGCCTGGTCTGGCTGGACGAGGCCGGTCCTCGCCTTGGCGAGCGCCCGGTCCGCCTGGCGCCGCTGACCAACGACGTGGCCTCGTTCCCGCCCAGGCCGCGGGTCTACTGACCCAGCCGAGCGGCGTCAGCAGCGGGCCTGCAGGGACGTGACCCCAGGCTGTCGCGCGCCTATCTTGCAGCCATGACCGAGACGCTCGACGCCGCGCCCGCCACGCTGGACCAGATCCCCCGCGAACCGACCCAGGATGGGCCGCCGATCCGGCTCTATATCGTCGATGGGTCCGGCTTCATCTTTCGCGCCTTCCACGCCCTGCCGCCGCTGACGCGCAAGACCGACGGCCTGCCGGTCGGCGCGGTCGCCGGCTTCTGCAACATGCTATGGAAGCTGCTGGTCGACATGAAGGCCGCGCCCGACGCGCCGACCCATCTGGCGGTGGTGTTCGACAAGTCCGAGATCACCTTCCGCAACCAACTCTACGCCGACTACAAGGCCCACCGCCCGCCGCCGCCGGAAGACCTGGTCCCGCAGTTCCCGCTGATGCGCGAGGCGACCCTGGCGTTCGGCGTGCCGTGCCTGGAACTGGGCGGCTACGAGGCCGACGACATCATCGCCGCCTATGCCTGCAAGGTGCGCGACGGCGGCGGCGAGGTGGTGATCGTTTCGTCCGACAAGGATTTGATGCAGCTGGTCGGCGACCGGGTGACGATGCTGGACACGATGAAGAACGTGCGCATCGGCCTGCCTGAGGTGTTCGACAAGTTCGGGGTGACGCCTGACAAGGTGGTCGACGTGCAGGCGCTGTGCGGCGACAGCGTCGACAACGTGCCAGGGGCGCCGGGCATCGGCGTCAAGACCGCCTCGGCGCTGATCAACGAATACGGCGACCTGGATACGCTGTTGGCCCGCGCCAGCGAGGTCAAGCAGGACAAGCGCCGCCAGACCCTGATCGACTTCGCCGATCAGATCCGGCTCTCGCGCCAGCTGGTGCAGCTCGACTGCGACACCCCTCTGCCCCAGCCGATCGACGAACTGATGGTCGCCGAGCCGGACGCCGAGGCGTTGGGCGAGTTCCTGGAGCGGATGGAGTTCCGCACCCTCGCGCGCCGCGTCACCGAAGCCATGAGCGGCGGCGCGCCGGCGCCGGCCCCAAAGCGCGCCGAGGCGGAGGCGCCGAAGCCGATCGACACCTCGCTCTACGCCTGCGTCCGCGACGTCGCCTCGCTCGACGCCTGGATCGCAAAGGCGCGCGCGGCTGGCGTCGTCGCCTTCGACGCCGAGACCGACGGCCCGTCGTCGGCGACCTCCGATCTCTGCGGTGTCTCGCTGGCGGTGGCGCCGGGCGAGGCCTGCTACATCCCGCTCGCCCACAGCGCCGCGGACGGATTGGCGCTGGAGACCCTGGCGGATCTGGACCAGATCGCGATGGCCGCCGCGCTCGAACGCCTCAAGCCGCTGCTGGAAGACCCCGGCGTGCTCAAGGTCGGCCACAACGCCAAGTACGATATGGCCGTGTTCTCGCGGCTCGGCATAGCGGTCGCGCCGGTCGAGGACACCATGCTGATCTCCTACGTGCTGGAGGGCGGCGCGCATAATCACGGCATGGAGGAGCTGGCCCAGCTCTGGCTCAGCCACCAGCCGATCAGCTTCAAGTCGGTGGCCGGGACCGGCAAGGCGCAGAAGAGTTTCCGCCAGGTCGCCCTGCCCGAAGCCACCAGCTACGCCGCCGAGGACGCCGACATCACCATCCGGCTCTATCGCCTGCTGCGTCCACGGCTGGCGCGCGAAGGCCTGCTCACGGTCTACGAGACGCTGGAACGGCCGCTGCCGAAGGTGCTGGCGCAGATGGAGCTGGCGGGGATCAAGATCGATCCGGACCAGCTGCGCCGGCTTTCCAACGACTTCTCCCAGCGCATGGCCGACTTCGAGGCCGAGGCGACGCGCCTGGTCGGCCGGCCGTTCAACCTCGGCAGCCCCAAGCAGATCGGTGACGTGCTGTTCGGCGAGCTGGGCCTGCCCGGCGGCAAGAAGACCGCCACCGGTGTCTGGTCCACCGACGCCTCGGTGCTGGAACAGTTGGCGGTCGAGGGCCAGCCGCTGCCGCGCCTGCTGCTGGACTGGCGCCAGCTCTCCAAGCTGAAGGGCACCTACACCGACGCCCTGGCGCAGGCGGTGGCGCCGAAGACAGGGCGCATCCACACTTCGTTCGCGCTCGCCTCGACCACCACCGGCCGGATCTCGTCGAACGACCCTAACCTGCAGAACATCCCGGTGCGCACCGAAGAGGGCCGCAAGATCCGCAAGGCCTTCGTCGCCGAGCCGGGCAACGTGCTGATCAGCGCTGACTACAGCCAGATCGAACTCAGACTGGTGGCCCACATCGGCGACATCCCGCAGCTGAAGAGCGCCTTCCTCGACGGCCTCGACATCCACGCTTCGACCGCCTCGGAGATGTTCGGCGTGCCGGTCGAGGGCATGCCGGCGGAAACCCGGCGCCGCGCCAAGGCGATCAACTTCGGCATCATCTACGGCATCTCCGCGTTCGGCCTGGCCAACCAGCTCTCGATCCCGCAGGACGAGGCCGGGGCTTACATCAAGACCTACTTCGAGCGTTTCCCCGGCGTGCGCGCCTACATGGACCGCATGCGCCACACCGTGCGCACCCAGGGCTATGTGACCAATTTGTTCGGCCGCAAGATCCACATCCCGGCGGCGACCTCTAAGTCGGTGCACGACCGCCAGTTCGCCGAGCGCGCGGCGATCAACGCGCCGATCCAGGGCGCCGCCGCCGACGTGATCCGCCGCGCGATGATCCGCATGCCGGCGGCGCTGGAGGCGGCGGGCCTGAAGGCGCGCATGCTGCTGCAGGTGCACGACGAACTGGTGTTCGAGGCCCCGGCCGAGGAAGCCGAGGCTACCTGCGCCCTCGCCAAACACGTGATGGAGCGCGCCACCGACCCGATCGTCCAGCTCTCGGTCCCGCTGGTGGTCGACGCCCGCGCGGCGTCGAACTGGGACGAGGCGCACTAGGGACCTAGCCATTCCGCTCTCGCGGGGAAGGGCGGCTATTGGAGAACGCTGCGGCAGCTTGTCATGGCGCCGCCGGAGAACGAAGTTTTTCAATTAAAACAATACATTACTGCCTATCAACGGAACCTTGACGCCCTGCGCAGGCGTCTATAGGTTCCGCGCCGACTTGGCCGGGCCGCTGGCAGGGACGCTAAGGGCTCGCCACACTGGGCGAAGGCCAAACCGTTCATGTCGCAGCCGGACGACGAGAGCCAGGAGGCGCTCAAGCGCCTCCAAGACCGGCTCGACACGTTCGACGGTCAGCGCACGCCGAAAGCCCACACGGGCGAGACGGCCGAGCGCTCGATGGGCGATGGCTATCGTCTGCTGGGCGAGGTCATCGGGGGCGTTCTCGGGGGACTCGGGCTCGGTTGGACGGTGGACTACTTCGCGCACACCACGCCAATCGGCATGGTGGTTGGCCTGTTGCTGGGAACCGCGGCGTCGGCCTACGCGGCAATGAAGACGGCCGAACGGATGAGCCGCGACGCGGCGAAGAAAGGGGACTGAGGTGTTGATGGCTGAGATTCAGCCCATGGAGCAGTTTCTGATCCAGAAGATTTCCTGGCTACCGCACTTTGGTGTGACGGTGCCAAGTCTGGGTTACGTCGACCTCTCCATCACCAACTCCGTCGCCACCATGATCTTCGCCGCGGCGCTGATCTCGGTGTTCTTCCTGGCGGCTGGCCGCGGCAAGGTGGTGCCGGGTCGGCTGCAGGCGTTCGGCGAAATCCTCTACGACCTGGCCGACAAGGGCCTCACCGGCCCGATGATCGGCGATCGCGGTCGGCCGTTCCTGCCCTATGTCTTCGCCCTGTTCTCGATCATCGCCGTGCTGGACATCTGGGGCCTGGTGCCCGGCCAGTTCACCGTCACCTCGCAGCTGTCGGTGACGATCAGCCTGGCGATCCTCACCTTTCTTATCGTCATCACGGTGGGTTTTGTCCGCAACGGCCTCGGCTTCTTTAAGCTGTTCGTGCCGAGCGGGGTCCACTGGGGAATGCTGTTCATCCTGGTGCCGATCGAATTCATCTCGTTCATGGTGCGGCCGGTGACGCTGTCGATGCGGTTGTTCGGCAACATGATCGGCGGCCACGTGGTCATGTACATGTTCGCCAGCTTCGTCGTGGCCATGGCGGTGTTCGCCGGCCAGGGCGGCCTTGCGACGCTCGGCATCGTCGGATCGGCGCTGTCGCTCGCCATGGTCGTCGCCCTGTGCGCACTGGAGCTGATAGTCGCCTTCCTGCAGGCGTTCGTCTTCGCGGCCCTGACCTGCACCTACCTTTCGGACGTCGTGAACCTGGATCACGGCCACTAAGCAACTCGACCTAACAAGGGACTTTTTCGACATGGAAACCGTTCACGCCGCCAAGCTTATCGGCGCCGGCCTTGCCATGACCGGCCTGATCGGGGCCGGCGCCGGCCTCGGCATTCTGTTCGGCAACTATCTGCAAGCCGCGATGCGCAACCCCTCCGCCGCCGCCAGCGAGCGCGGGATGCTATTCCTGGGCTTCGCGGTGACCGAGGCCATGGGCATCTTCGCCCTCGTGATGGCCTTCATCATCCTCTACGCCGCTTAAGACCTAAGAGGACGTCAGGCCGATGGCCGATCCTTCCAGCGCGGGCGAGCACGCTTCAGGTGGGCTGCCGCAGTTCGACCTAGCCCAGTGGCCAGGCCAGATGGTCTGGATGCTGGTGATCTTCGCCGTGCTGATCTTCCTGTTCGCCAAGGTGTTCGTGCCCAAGATCGGCGGCACCATCGCCGAGCGGGAAGACAAGATCGGCGGCGATATCGGCCAGGCGCGCCGTCTGCGCGACGAAGCCGAGGCGCAGGCGAAGGCCGCCGCGGACGAGCTGGCGCAGGCGAGGGCTCGCGCCCAGCGCCTCGGAGCGGACGCCAAGGCGGCCGCGACGGCCGAGGCCGAGAAGCGCGCGGCCGAAGAAGAGGCGCGCCTCGCCAAGGTGCTGGAAGAGGCGGAGGGCCGCATCAACGCCGCCCGCGCCGAGGCCATGAGCCATGTGCGCGGCATCGCCGCCGACGCCGCCGACGCCATCGTCACGCGCCTTACCGGCCAGCCGGCTGGCGCCGGCGAGGTCGAGCGCGCGCTGGCCAGCGTCAGCTGACGGGAGGGTTCGGTGAATCTGCAAGATGCCCACCTATGGGAGGCCATCGGCCTCGTCATCTTCCTCGCGGCGCTGGTCTACCTGAAGGTTCCTGGCATGGCGCTGGCGGCGCTCGATTCGCGCGCCACCAAGATTCAGGCCCAGCTCGACGAAGCCACCAAGCTGCGCGAGGAGGCCGAGCGGCTGCTGGCCGAGATCAAGGCCCAGCGGGAAGCCTCCGAGCACCAGGCCGCGTCGATCGTCGCCATGGCCCAGGAAGAAGCCGCGCGGCTCGGCGAGGAAGCCAAGGTCAAGCTCGAGGAGCAGATCAAGCGCCGCGGCCAGATGGCCGAGCGCCGCATCGCCCTGGCCGAGAGCCAGGCCGCCGCCGAGGTGAAGGCGGCCGCCGCCGACCTCGCCGCCCAGGTCGCCGAAGCGGTGCTCGCCGCCCGCCTCGCCGCCGCCACGACCGACCCGATGATCGACCCGGCCGTCGCGGCAGTGGCGACGAAGTTCCAGTAGCAGTCTCGCGGCCCGGCGGGCGTCCGCCGAGCCCGCGATCCTCGCCGATCAGACCAGCGCCGGCGCCCGTTCGAAGCCATAGGATTCGACGACGCTCACGCTGAGCCGCGTCGCTACGGGTGGGGCGAGCCAGCGGCTGACGGCGTCGGTCTCGAACGCCTTGAAGCTCGGCAGGCCGGTCACCGGCTCCGACTCGTCGGCGTCGAAGTTGATGAACACGTGCACGAACTCGTCGCCCGCGCGGCAAAGCGCGTAGGCGACGCCGGGCGGCGTCTTCGCGCGCAGCTCCTCGAACACGGCGCGCGACAGTTGCTCGTTCTCGTCGGCGCGCTCGGGCTTGGCCGTGTAGCGGACCATGGTCAGTCGTTGCATGTCAGGTTCTCCATCGGACGGCCGCTGGATTTGCGCCGCTGAACCCAACGACGACCGCGCCGCGCCAAAGGATTCGCCGCCCCCGCGGATTTTTATCTCAGGCCACCGACTCTTTTGGCCCACGCTCAGCGTCATGAATGCCATGAGATCGCGGAGAACGTCGTGACGGAGAGCGAGCGCGGCCTGACCGACCTGATGGCGCGGATGCGGCCCCGTCTGCACCGATATTGCGCGCGGATGGTCGGCTCGGCCTTCGACGGCGAGGATGTGGTGCAGGACGCGCTGGCGCGGGCCGCCGTCGCCTGGAGCGACAATGTCGAGCATCCCGAGCGCTGGCTGCTGCGCATCGCCCACAACGCCGCGCTCGACGCCCTGCGCGGCAGGCGGCGGGCGGCAGCGCGACATGCGGAGGCTGAAATGGAGACCATCTCCGACCCTGGCGCCGCCGCCGACGCGCGGGTGGCGGCCGAAGCCAGCCTCACGGCGTTCCTGGCGCTGCCGCCGCTGCAGCGCGGGGCGGTGATCCTGGGGGACGTGCTGGGCCATCCGCTGGCCGAGATGACCGAGATCCTTGTCGTCACCGACGCCTCGGCGAAGGCGGCCTTGCACCGCGGCCGCGCCACCTTGAGACGCCATGCGGGCGACGCCGCACCGCCGGTCTCGTTCTCAGCCGCCGATCGGGCGCGGCTGCGCGCCTACGCCGACCGCTTCAACGCCCGCGACTTCGACGCCCTGCGCGCGTTGCTAGCCGAGGACGTGCGGCTCGACCTCGCCAACCGCGCCCGCCTGGTCGGGCCGGAGGTGGGGCTCTACTTCACCCACTACGGCGAGAACCCGGAATGGCATGTCAGGCTCTGCCTGGCCGAAGGCCGGCCGGCGCTGGCCATCTCCGACGCGAAGCTAGCCGGCGAATATGTGGTGCTGATCGAGTGGCGCGCCGGCGAGATCGCCGCCATCCGCGATTACCGCTTTGCGCCCTACATGGCCGAAGCGATCACGCTGGAGCCGCTGGACTAGCGCCGGCGGAACCCGCGCCTCGTCTTCCCGACAAAGCGGGCGCGGCGGGGCAGCATCATCCGCTCGAAGCGCAGCAACGCCTGCCAGGCCACCGGCGCGACTTCCGGCTCGCGGCGCAGCATCCGGCGGATCGGGAACAGGATCTTCGGGTGCTGGCGCTGCAGGCCAATGAACTGGCGTCGCGCGCGGTAGGACGCCCGCAGCGAGATCACTAGGCCGACCGCCAGGACGGGCGCGCCCAGGTGCCCCGGCAGCACCGTGCCGAGCGCGCCCACGGCCATCAGCGCATAGCCGATCCCGATCGCCAGCCAGCGGCCCAGCCGGCGCCATAGCGGCAAGCCGGCGACAGCGCGCACGCGATTGGACGAGTTGAGGCTCGCGACGGACATGGCTTCCAACAAGGGACGAACGGCGCTGGGGAGGTGCGACGCCCGGGCTCAGCATATGGCGCAGTTTGGTTGCCGAAGTAGGGTACTCGGCGCCGGAATCAGTCAGCAGCCGCCAAATCGGCGCTGATGTGGCGCCGGCGCCTCAGCAGTGTTGCCGAGCGTCTACGCCGTCCACCGCAGCCGGGGTTTGCGCGCCGCCGCCGTCTCGTCGAGGCGGCGCAGGGGGGCCTTGAACGGCGCGCCCTTGAAGCGGGCGACGTCGCCCGCCCTAGCGGCCGCGGCGAGGCGCAGCAGGGCGTCGCAGAAGCGGTCGATCTCGCGCTTGGGTTCGGTTTCGGTTGGCTCGATCAGCATCGCGCCGTGCACCACCAGGGGGAAATACATGGTCATCGGGTGGAAGCCCTCGTCGATCAGCGCCTTGGCGACGTCGAGGGTGGAGATCCCCGTGCCCTCGAGCCAGGCGTCGTCGAACAGCGCCTCGTGCATGCACGGCCCGTCTGGGAAGGCCGCCGTCAGATCGCCCGAGAGCCGGGCCTTGACGTAGTTGGCGGCCAGCACGGCGTCCTCGGCCACCTGACGCAGGCCGTCCGAGCCGTGGCTCATCATGTAGGTCAGGGCGCGCACGTACATGCCCATCTGGCCGTGGAAGGCGCAGAGCCGGCCGAACGCCTGCGCGGCCTCGCCTTCATTGCGCTCGATCAGGTGCAGGCCGTCTTCGCCGCTGACGATCCAGGGGGCGGGGGCGAACGGCGCCAGGGCTGCGCTCAGCACCACCGGCCCGGCGCCCGGACCGCCGCCGCCGTGGGGAGTGGAGAAGGTCTTGTGCAGGTTGATGTGCATCGCGTCGACGCCGAGGTCGCCAGGCCGCACCCGGCCGACGATGGCATTGAAGTTGGCGCCGTCGCAGTAGAAGAAGGCGCCGGCCGCATGGGTCAGCCGCGCGATTTCCAGCACGTCGCGCTCGAACAGGCCGCAGGTGTTGGGGTTGGTCACCATCACCGCCGCGACATCCGGCCCGAGCTTGACGGCGAGGTCGGCGATGTCGACCCGGCCGTCGTCGGTCTGGGCGATTTCCACCACCTGGTAGCCGGCCATCGCCGCCGTGGCTGGGTTGGTGCCGTGGGCCGAGACGGGGGCCACCACCGTGCGCCGCGCATCGCCGCGCGCTTCCAGCGCCGCGCGGATGGTCAGCAGGCCGCAGAGTTCGCCGTGGGCGCCGGCCTTGGGCGAAAGCGCCACCGCAGGCATACCGGTCAGGGTCTTCAGCCAGTGCGCCAGCTCGTCCATCAGCGCCAGCGCGCCCTGCACGGTCGACTGCGGCTGCAGCGGGTGGATGTCGGCGAAGCCGGGCAGGCGCGCCATCTTCTCGTTGAGCCGCGGGTTGTGCTTCATCGTGCACGAGCCCAGCGGGTACATCGCCAGGTCGATGGCGTGGTTCTTCTGGCTCAGGCGCACGTAGTGGCGCAGTGTCTCTGGCTCCGAGAGGCCGGGCAGGCCGATCCGCGCGGCGCGGACCAGGTCGCCGAGATCGGACGCGTCGAGCTCGGCCTCAGGCAGGTCGACGCCGGTCTTGTCCCAACCTCCCAGCTCGAAGGTCAGCGGCTCGTCCTGCACCAGGCCGTGGCCTTCGGTTTCCGGCCGGGCTTCGCTGGCGATGTCGTGATCGGACCGGGTTGGCCGGCCGACAGCGAGTATGGTCATTGGGCGAGCTCCTGGGTCAGGGCTTCGGCGAAATCGGTGATGTCGACGTGGGCGGTGGTCTCGGTGGCGCAGACCAGCAGCACGTCGTCCATGCCCGCGTGCGGGTCGAGCCGCGCGACCGGCACGCCGGCGATGATGCCGTCGGCGGCCAAGGCGTTGACCACCGCGGTGGCGGACCTCGGCAGCCGCACCGCGAACTCGTTGAAGAACCGCGGCGTCAGCACCTCGACGCCGGGGATCGCCGCCAACGCATCGCGCAGCAGCCGCGCCCTCGCGTGGTTGATCTTCGCCAGCTGGCGCAGGCCCGCCTCGCCCAGCAGCGTCATGTGGATGGTGAAGGCAAGGGCGCAGAGGCCGCTGTTGGTGCAGATGTTCGACGTCGCCTTCTCGCGGCGGATGTGCTGCTCGCGGGTCGAGAGCGTCAGCACGAAGCCGCGCTTGCCCTCGGCGTCGACCGTCTCGCCGCAGAGCCGGCCCGGCATCTGCCGCGTCAGCGCCTCGCGGCAGGCGAACAGGCCGACGTACGGGCCGCCGAAGGTCAGCTGATTGCCGATCGATTGCCCCTCGGCGACAGCGATGTCCGCGCCCATCTCGCCGGGCGACTTCAAGAGGCCGAACGAGACCGCCTCGGTCGTCACCACCACCAGCAGGGCGCCGGCGGCGTGGGCGGCTTCGGCGATGGCGAAGACGTCAGTAACCGTCCCGAACACGTTTGGGGTCTGCACCACGACGCAGGCGGTGTCGGCGTCGATCGCGTCGATCACCGCGGCTTCGGCGTCGACGGCGGCGGCGAGACGTTGGGTCGCGACGCCGGCGGTGTGGGCCAGGGTCCAGCAGGCCTCGGCGTAGTGCGGGTGCAGGCCGCCGGAGAGCACCGCCTTGGAGCGCTTGGTCACCCGCGCGGCCATCATCACCGCCTCGGCGCAGCCGGTCGAGCCGTCGTAGAGCGAGGCGTTGGCCACCGGTAGGCCGGTCAGCGCCGCGACCTGGGTCTGGAACTCGAACAGCGCCTGCAGCGTGCCTTGGGCGATCTCGGGCTGGTAGGGGGTGTAGCTGGTGAGAAATTCGGAGCGCTGGATCAGATGGTCGACGCTGGCCGGCACGTGGTGGCGATAGGCGCCTGCGCCGCAGAAGAACGGGCCTGACCCGGCTGGCCGGTTGCGCGCGGCGAGCCGGCCCATCGCCCGCTCGACTTCCAGCTCGCCCTGGTGAGGCGGCAGGTCGACCGGACCGGCGAGGCGCGCGGCAGCCGGCACGTCGGCGAATAGGGCGTCGATCGAGGACGCGCCGATGACGGCGAGCATCTCGGAACGGTCGGCGGGGGTGAGGGGGAGATAGCGCATCTACAGCGTGCTCAGGAACTGCTCGTACGCGGCGCGGTCCATCAGGGCGTCGAGTTCGGCGGGGTTGGAGAGTTTGATCCGGGCGAACCAGCCATCCTTCTCGGGCATCGCGTTCACCGTCTCCGGGCTGTCGGGCAGCTCAGAATTGACTTCGACCACCTCGCCGGAGACCGGGGCGTAGACGTCGGACGCGGCCTTGACGCTTTCGACCACCGCGAAGGGGTCGCCGGCCTTCAGCGCCTTGCCGACGGCTGGCAGCTCGATGAACACGACGTCCCCCAGCTGCCCGGCGGCGTAGGCGGTGATGCCCAGCGTGGCGACGTCGCCCGCGGCCTCAACCCACTCGTGATCCTTGGTGAAGCGCATTTGGTCAGGCTCCGGGCTTGCGATGGTAGCGATGGGGAACGAACGGCATGGCGGTGACGACGGCGGCCTGGCGCTTGCCGCGCACGATGACGCCGAGCTGGGCGCCGGGTTCGGCCAGCGCCGGCGGCACGTAGCCCATGGCGATCGGCGCGCCGAGGCTGGGCGAAAAGCCGCCGCTGGTGACCCGGCCGACGACGGCGCCGCCTGCGTCGACGATCTCCGCGCCTTCTCTGGCCGGCGCGCCTTCGAGCACGCGCACGCCGACACGGCGGCGATCCAGCCGGCCGGCCAGTTCGCCCAGCGCCCGCGCCGCGCCGGGGAAGTCCTCGGCCTCGCGCCGGCGCTTGGAGAGGACGAACTCCAGACTGGCCTCTACCGGCGATACGGTCTCGTCGAGGTCGTGGCCGTAGAGCGGCAGGCCGGCCTCCAGCCGCAGCGAATCGCGCGCGCCGAGGCCGATCGGCTTGGCGCGCGGGTCCTGCAGCAGCCGGTCCCAGAGCTGGCGGGCCTGGTCGGCGCCGACCAGGATCTCGTAGCCGTCCTCGCCGGTGTAGCCGGAACGCGAGATGATGACGTCGTCGCCGGCAAAGGCGGCGCGGGTCAAGGTCATGAAGCTGAGGTCGGCCGCTTCGGGGATGATTGCCGCGATCACCGCCGCGGCCTCCGGTCCCTGCACCGCGATCAGGCCGCGGTCGTCGGCGCGCACGAGTTCTGCGGCATCGCCGGCGGCGGCAGCGATGCGAGCGAAGTCGCCGTCCTTGGTTCCGGCGTTGACGATGACCTGCAGTACGCCCTGGGCCTGGTCCGGGACCGGCCGGCCCACCATCAGGTCGTCAACGATGCCGCCATGCTGGTTCAGCAGCAGGGTGTAGCGCAGCTGTCCCCGCTTGAGACCGCGCAGGTCGCCGCAGACCAGCGGCTCCAGTAGGGCGCAGACGGCGGCGTGGTCCGCCTTGGCGTCGCCGCTAGGCGATTTCAGCCGCAGGAATGACGGACCCATGTGCGAGACGTCGAACAGGCCGCAATGGCTGCGCGTCCAAAGGTGCTCCTTCAGCACCCCGTCGGCGTACTGCACCGGCATATCATAGCCGCCGAACTCGACCATCCGCGCGCCAGCGGTGCGGTGGGCCGCCGTGAGCGGCGTAGTCTTCAGGATGGCGGTGTCGGACAAATGGGACTCCGGCTGACGATGAAGACGGTCCCTCAAGCCAGGCCCGTCGTTCGATCGCCCCCGCTGTCCCTGTGCCTGAGAGATTCCGGGCGATCCCGCGCCGCGGGACGACCCTTGCTCCTTCGGCGAACCGCCCAGGATCAATCCTGGCGGCGCTTTCCAGCGTTCATCAGCTCGCGCGGTCCTTTTGCCTGAGCGTTTCCGGGGCGGTTGCGCCTTCGGCGCCGGGTCCACGAAACCGGGGACTCGGCCTCTCCCGCGAGAGTTGGCCGGAAACTGGTGAAGCCCGGCAGGGGAGTCAAGCCGCGGCGGCGTCGCGGCGGTGGATTGCCTGGGGATCGTCCATTGCGGCGTCAACCATCGCGGCGTCGACCCGGGGATCCATCACCAGCCGCCACAGTGGCGGGATCAGCGCCATCAGGATCACGCCGGCGTAGCCGCAGGGCAGCTGGGCGCCGCCGTCCAGCACCTCCAACTCGTTGTACGGCCGTGCGGAGAAGCGGTGGTGGTCGGCGTGGCGGCCCATGTTGAACAGCGAAGCGTTGTTCATCCGGCGCACCGAGTTCCACGAGTGTTTCGGCCCCAGCGGCTCCAGTCGGCCGTCCGGTCGGCGGCGGCGGACGAGGCCGTAGTGGGCGACGTAGTTGAAGCTCTCGAGCAGGACGATCGCCAACGCCGACTGGGCGACGAAGAAGCCCAGCGCGCGCCAACCGGCGAAACCGACCGCAAGCAGTAGCGCCAGCTCGATCGCCGCGAACGCCAGCAGCCGGTTGCCCGGTCCGAACCGCGCGCGGCCGCCGCGGGCCAGGCGCTGGGTCTCGAACGCCCAGGCTTCCGCCGCCTGGCCGGCGACGGAGCGGATCCAGAAGGCGTAGAGGCTCTCGCCGCGCCGGGCGGTGGCCGGGTCCTCGAAGGTGGCGGGACGGCGGTGGTGGCCGACGACGTGCGATATGGCGAACTGCATGTCGAGCACGCCGGCCAGCATGACCAGCCCGCAGGCGCGCTCGCGGGGATGGCGGCTGTGGACCATCTCGTGGGCGGCGAGGAAGCCGAACACGCCGGCGGCGAGGCCGGTGGAGAGGGTCAGCCCGATGGCGGTGACGAGGTCGGTCGTCGGCTGGGCGACGATCCATCCGGCCCAGGCGATCTCGACCAGCTGCAGTGGGATATAGAGCCAGGGCAGCAGGCGGTGACCGATCGGGGCTGTGTCGCTCACATGCGGCGGTTCCGCGCCCAGCAGCCAGTCGCCGCCGGCCAGGGCCAGCGGGAGTGCGCCCAGCAACAGGAAGGTCCAGGGCCCGCCCAGCCAGTAGCCGAGCGGAATCAGCGCCAGGAAGCCAAACGGCGACCAGTACTTCGCTATGGCCATGCGAAGCAGCTTCGATCCAACAGAAGTCCCTCTGACCGCCGCCGTTCGACGACGTCGCCCGAAGGCAGGCTAGCACGCGTTCCTGGCGCGGCGGATCACATTCGCCCGAGTTACATCCGATCCGGCGTCGCGATGCCGAGCAGGTTCAGCGCCAGCTCCAGCTGGGCGAGAGTCGTCCCCGCCAGCGCCAGGCGCGAGCTGCGAACGGCAGGCGCCGCCGTCAGCACCGGACAGGCGGCGTAGAACTTGGAGAAGGCGACGGCGAGCCGGTAGGCGTGCTCGGCGAGGAAGTGCGGGGCCTTCTTGTCGTAGGCCTCGGCGACGGCGTGGTCGAAGGCGTCCAGCGCCAGCGTCAGCTCGCGCTCCGCAGGCTCGGCTATGTCGATCGGCCCCGGCTCGGCGCCGTCCTCGGCCGCCCGGCGCAGCAGCGATTTCACCCGCACCGCCTGATAGAGCAGATAGGGCCCGGTCCTGCCCTCGAAACTGGAGAAGCGGTCGAGGTCGAACACGTAGGAGGTGCCGCGGAAGTTCGAGAGATCGGCGAACTTCAGCGCCGCGACCGCCACCTTCAGCGCGGTGTCCTCGAACGCCTCGGGCGACAGCTCGGCGCCCAGGTTCGCCTCGTGCAGCCGCTCGCGGGCCTTGGCGCTGGTCATCTCGATCAGGTCGCGCAGCTTCAAGACGCCGCCGGCGCGGGTCTTGAACGGCTTGCCGTCGGGCCCGTTCATGGTGCCAAAGCCGATGTGCTCCAGCGCGCCCTCGGCCGCATAACCGGCGAGGTAGGCGGCGCGGAACACCACCTCGAAGTGGTCCGCCTGGCGCTGGTCGACCACGTAGAGCACCGCCTCGGGCTCGAAGTAGCGCCTGCGGTCGACGATGGTGGCCAGGTCGGTGGTGCCGTACATCGCCGAGCCTTCCGATGAGACCACCAGCAGCGGGGGCAGGTCGCGCTTGTCGTCGTTGCGGGCGATGCGGATGATCTCCGCGCCCTGGTCGGGGAACATCAGGCCCTTGGCGCGCAGCTCCGCCACCATCGGCTCGATCAGGTCGTTAACGTCGCTCTCACCCTTCCAGACGTCGAAATCGACGCCCAGCGCGTGGAAGTCGCGCTCCAGGGCGGCGCGGGTGACGGTGGCGAAGTGCGCCCAGAGCAGGCGGTAGCCGGGGCGGCCGGCCTGCAGCTCCGCGGTCGCCCTGCGCGCTCGGTCGCGATAGTCGGCGTCGGTCTTCGAGCGCGCCGAGGCGGCGGGATAGATACGGTCCAGGTCGTCCAGCGACACGGTGTCGGAGACCCGCGCCAGCAGCGGCGTCTGGGTCGTTTCGCCCAGATCGGCCTCGTACAGCGCCAGCAGTTCGGCGAGCGCCGGATCGGCGTCCAGCACGGCGCTGATCAACAGGCCCATCTGGAAGCCCCAGTCGCCGAAGTGGGCGTCGCCCAGCACTTCGTCGCCGCGGAACCGGTAGAGCCGTTTGACCGCCTCGCCGATGATCGAGGCGCGCAAATGGCCGACGTGCATCTCCTTGGCGACGTTCGGGCCGCCGTAGTCGACCAGCACCCGCCGCCTGGTCGCGACCTCTGCGGCGCCCAGCCGAGGGTCGGCGGCGATGGCGTTGGCCCTGGCCGAGAGCGCCGCCGTGCTGACGGTCAGGTTGATGAAGCCCGGCCCGGCCAGGTTCACGGCCGCCAGCCGCGGGTCGCCCTCCAGCCGCGCGGCGACGTCCTCGGCGATGTCGCGCGGATTGCGGGCGGCGGATTTGGCCGCGGCCAGGGCGCCGTTGCACTGGAAATCGGCCAGGTCCGGCCGATCGGAGGGCGTCACCCGCCCGAACTGCGCCTCGAGGCCCGCCTCGGCGAAGGCGGCCCCGACCGCCACGCCAAGGTCGGTCCTCAGATCGCTCATCTCACTCCGGGGCCACTCGCCTGGGCCGTGGTTTCGCCGGCGTTGACGCGGAATCGCTCGCCGTTGCGGTTGAAGTCGGCCATCTGCGGCGTCACGTCGAAGCCTATCAGCACCTCGAAATTGGCCCCGCTGACCTTGATGTCGGCGCGCGGGATGGTAATGCCGTCGAGCTCCTCGGTCTTCTCGACCCGGTCGGTCCCAGCCGGAAAGTCGATCGGCAGGTCGAAATACTGCTTGTCCAGCACGCCGCGGTCGCGGTCGGTGACCGCGACCCAGTAGCGATAGACCTTGCGCGATCCTTCGGCCTTCGGGCCGCGGCCGAAGGCGATCAGCATGCGGGTCTGCACCTTGATCGGCTGGTCGGACTTGTACTCGCAGGCCGAGCTGAGGTTCTCGATCTCGCCGGTGAAGCCGACCGCCGAGGCGGCGGGCGGGTCGCCGCCCATCTCGACGTAGCGGGCGGCGTCGTAGAGCACCTTCACGTAGGGACACGGTCCGGCGTTGCGCAGTTGCGGCAGGGAGAGGTTCTTGTCGCCCGTGCCCCACTCTTCGTTGCGCTTTTTGGTCTTAGCGTCGTCGTCGCTCTGGTCGCCGCCACCCCCACCCCCACCCCCAGGGCCACCGCCGCCACGACCACCGCCGCCAGGGCCCTGGGCGTGGCTGGGCGACGCGGCGAGCCAGGTCAGGCCGGCGCAGACGATGAAGGCGAGGTGGATGAAGCGGCGCATGGGAGGCGGTCCCGGAAGCTCTACTACAGGCGGCGAGCCAGATGGGCGTGTGATAAAGCCATATGCGCGGGGCCGCAACGCGGGCGCGGCTGGCGGATGACGGTGGAAACGCCTAACTTCGCCAAATCATGCGCCGCACCATCAAAGTCCTGCTTGCCAGTCCCCGCGGTTTTTGCGCCGGGGTCGACCGCGCGATCCAGATCGTCGAACGGGCGATCGAGAAGTACGGCGCGCCGGTCTATGTGCGCCACGAGATCGTGCACAACCGCCATGTGGTCGACCGCCTGCGCGCGGTAGGGGCGGTGTTCGTCGAGGAGCTGGAGGAGTGTCCCGACGACCGGCCGGTGGTGTTCTCCGCTCACGGCGTACCGAAGTCGGTGCCGGCCGAAGCGGTGCAGCGGCAGATGATCTATCTCGACGCCACCTGCCCGCTGGTCTCCAAGGTGCACGTCGAGGCCGAGCGGCATTTTGCCGCCGGCCGCGAGATCGTGCTGATCGGCCACAGCGGACACCCCGAGGTCGTGGGCACGCTGGGCCAGCTGCCGGCGGGCGCGGTCACCCTGATCCAGACCGTCGAAGAGGCCGAGGCCTTCGTGCCGCGCGACGCCGGCAATCTGGCCTTCGTCACCCAGACCACCCTCTCGCTCGACGACACCGCCGAGATGGTCGAGGCGCTGCGCAGGCGCTTCCCGGAGATCGCCGCGCCGCACAAGGAAGACATCTGCTACGCGACCACCAACCGGCAGGACGCGGTCAAGGTGTTGGCCGCCCGCTGCGACCTGCTGCTAGTGGTCGGCGCGCGCAACTCCTCCAACTCGGTGCGGCTGGTCGAGGTGGGGCTGAAGGCCGGCGCGCGCGACGCCAAGCTGATCGACGAGGCCGCCCATATCGACTGGAGCTGGTTCCAGGGCGTCGAAACGCTCGGCCTCACCGCGGGCGCCTCCGCGCCCGAGCTGCTGGTGCAGGGTGTGCTGGCGGCGCTGAACGAGCGCTACGATATCGAGATCGAGGAGATCGCCACCCGCCGGGAGACCGTCACCTTCAAGCTGCCGCGGGCGATCGCGCCGCGGGGCGGTCGGGTGACCACGCTCAGCATCGCCGGCACGGACGCCTGACCTTCGCAGGCTTAATGGCAGGGAAACCACGCCTCTTTTCAAGACCTTAAGCCTGACGGGTTTATGGCCGGCATGTGAGCACGGTCGACGCCATCGCCCTGAGCGGCATCGCCGCCGCGACGCTGAAGCTGAACGCCTCGGCATCGAACCTCGCCAACGCCAACGACACCTCGGCGCTGGGCGCGAAGGGCTACCTGCCGATCAAGGTCGACAACAGCGCCGCGCCGGGCGGCGGCGTGCTCGCCCAGGCGGTGACGCTGAAGCCCGGGACCACGACCATCTACGATCCGACCTCGGCGGCGGCCAATGCGCTCGGTTTCGCCCAGGCGCCCGAGATCGATCCGATCACCGAGACCAGCAACATGCTCGCTGCCGGCCAAGCCTTCGCCTTCTCGGTGAAGGTGCTCAACGCCGCGAACCAGGACGAGAAGACGCTGCTGGATATGAAGACCTGAGGGCCGGTCTCTCCCCCGCGAAAGCAGGGGCCCAGGCTTTTTCTGAGACACCCCGCCCTGCGATAAAACGCCTGGGTCCCCGCTTTCGCGGGGAAAAGCGGTCAATCCGCCATCAGAACGGCACGTCGCTCTTCGGGCCGCTCGGCGGGGCCTCGTCGGTGGAGGGCTTGGCCGGGGCCTGGGGCTTTTCGCTGGGCGAGGCGAGGATGTCGTCCGGGTTGTCGGGGGCCTGGGCCGGCTTCGACTGCGCGGCCTGAACCGCGGCGGTCTTCTGCGCGATGTCGGCCGAGTCGTCGCTGTCATCGGCGGAATTGCTGGCGGCGACGACGGTGTTGGTCGCCTTGGGCGCGGCCTGTGGCTGGGGCAGATCGACGATCGGCTGGGCGAGGATGGCCTGACCGGACGCCTGGGTGTCGACCAGGCCCTGGGTCGGGCGCGTGGTGTCGCGCGAGCTGGCCTTGAAGCCCAGGCCGAGGCCGCCGAGCGCGGCGACGCCGATCAGGAAGGCGACCACGCCGACGACGGGCGTGGAGGGAACGGAAACCGGGCCGTTTTCGGTCCAGGCCATGGCGGAACTCTCAGGCGTGCAACTGCCGCCCCTTAATAGCGGTAGCGCGGGTCGTCGTCAGCCGATGAATCGGGCGGCGCGGCCCGGCGCGGCGGCGGCGCCTCTTCGTCCTTCTCGGCGCCGCGGGGTGGGGGCGGCGTATCGGCGTCGCCGTCGTAGTAGCCCCGCGGCGGCGTGCGTCCGTCCGAGTAGCGTCCGCCGCGGATGATCACCGGCCCGCGGCCATCGCCGCTGTCGATCACGGCGCGGTCTTCGTCGTCGGGCGGCTGGTCGATGGCTCTGTCGCCGCCATCCTTGCTCTCGTCCTGCGGCCCGCCGCCGATCGGCGGCTCGTCCTGGTAGGCGGTGGTCTCCTCGGAGACGGTCTGCAGCGGCGATGCGGGTGGCTCGGCCACCAGCCAGGGAAAGTCGCGGGAAGGCAGGCCCTTCTCCGCCACGGTCATGAACCGGTTCCAGATCGTCGCCGGCAGCTCGCCGCCGGTCACCTTGGCCATCGGCGCGCCGTTGTCGTTGCCGACCCACACCGCCGTCAGCAGGTCGGGCGTGAAGCCGACGAACCAGGCATCGCGCCAGTCCTGGCTGGTGCCGGTCTTGCCCGCCGCCGGGCGGCCGATGTTGGCGCCGGTCCCGGTCCCGGCGGTGATCACGCCCTTCAGCATCGTGACCATGCGCGTCGCATATAGCGGATCGAGCACCGGCGTCGGCGCCGAGGTGGCGTGGGCGTAGATCATGTCGCCGCGGGTCGAGCGGATCTCACTGATCAGATAGGGCTCGGTGCGCCCGCCGCCGTTCTGGAACACCTGGTAGCCGGTCGCCATTTCCAGCGGTGTCACCTCATAGGCGCCCAGCGCGATCGAGGGACCCGGATGGGCGGGAATGTCGGTCAGGCCGAGGCGCCGGGCGAAGTCGGCGACCGAATCGGGGCCGACCTCCAGCGTCAGCCGCACCGCGACGGTGTTGAGCGAGCGGGCCAGCGCCGAGGCCAGCGTCACCGCGCCGGCGTAGCCGTGGCAGTAGTTCTCGGGGTTCCAGCCGGCGTAGCTGATCGGCGCGTCCTGGCGGATGTCGGTGGGCTTGACGCCGCGCTCGACCGCCGCGCCGTAGACGAAGGCCTTGAACGAAGACCCGGGCTGGCGATGCGCCTGGACCACGCGGTTGAACGGGCTCTTGTCGTGGTCCAGCCCGCCGACCATGGCCAGGATCGCGCCGTCGGGCGCCAGCGTCACCAGTGCGCCCTGGCTCACCTTGCGCTGGACGCCCTGCTTGGCGATCACCTCGCGCAGCGTCGCCGTGCCCAGCGTCTGCAGCGCCGGATCGATGGTGGTCTTCACCACCAGGTCGGGGGCCGCGCCGGCGGCGAGTTGGGCGGCCTCGGCCGCGGCCTGATCCAGCACATAGCCTTCATCGCCCTCGCCGGCGTGGGTGGCGGTGACCAGTGTCGGGCTGGTGGCCAGCGCCGTGGTGAGGTCGGCCTCGCTGATCCAGCCTTCCTCGCGCATGGTGGCGAGGATGCGGTGGCCGCGGGCGACCGCGCCGGCCATGTCGTTGGTCAGCGCCAGGCGGCTGGGCGCGTTGGGCAGTCCGGCCAGGGTCGCGGCCTCGATCAGGGTGAGCTGGCTGGCTGGCTTGCCGAAATAGGTCTGCGCGGCGGCGTCGAGGCCATAGGCGCCGTCGCCGAAATAGGTGCGGTTCAGATAGAGCTCGAGCACCTCGTCCTTGGACATGCTCTGCTCGAGCTCCCAGGCGAGATAGGCTTCCTGCACCTTGCGCTTCAGCGACTGCTCGCGCTTCAGGAACAGGGTGCGCGCCAGCTGCTGGGTCAGGGTCGAGGCGCCCTCGGCCGAGCGCTGCTTGCGCAAATTGGTCTCGATCGCGCGGCCGATCGCCTGCAGGTCAATCGGCCCGTGCTGGTAGAAGCGCCGATCCTCCGCCGCCAGGAACGCCCTCGGCACATAGGCCGGCAGCTGCGCCAGCTTCACCGCCCCGCCGTACTTGGGTCCGCGCGTGGCGATCAGGGCGCCATTGCGGTCGAGGAACTTCATCCCCGGCGAGCGCCTGATCGTCCAAAGCGCCTCGCGCGGCGGCATCGGCGGGGCGTCGGAGATATAGCCGCTGATGATCACCGCGGCGGTTCCACCGACCGCGGCGATGACGACGATCACGACGCCGACCGCGGTCAAGGTGATGCGCAGCCCGCGGCGCTTGCGGCGCGTGGGCGGCCTGGTGAACGAGGCTGGGTCGGAGGGCGAGGTCACGCGAACCGGATGGTGAACGGGCAGGAACTTAGAAACTGATAAAGCGCGCGCGAATGCGGCGGTTCAATGCTTAGCGGAAGGTCGGGCGCCGACCGGCGCGCCGTGCGTCTGCGCCTCGGACATCAGGACGCCGCAGTCGGCGTTCTTGGCCCCGCCGGTGGCGATGAAGGGCAGCACGGCGGCGAACGGCGATGCCACCGCGCCCAGCAGCGCCGCGGCGCCTAG
>Ga0302326_10009027_pt1 | contig 21893 bp, 24 predicted proteins | sample Palsa_T0_3_FD_202264 | JGI IMG/M metagenome (GOLD analysis project Ga0302326, IMG submission 202264) | Peat permafrost microbial communities from Stordalen Mire near Abisko, Sweden - Palsa_T0_3 | ecosystem: Environmental > Terrestrial > Soil > Palsa > Peat permafrost | place: Sweden: Abisko... | reverse complement strand
ATTCGCGGTCAACAGCAAACTGCGGCGCCACTCGCGCATGCCGATCACGATCAAGATGAGATACAGCCCAAAGAGCAGCATCGTTGCGTACAAGTGTCGCGTGTAGTACAGGTACACGCTGACCGAATCGATCAGCAGCCACCAATGCCAGTTCTCGTATACCTTGCGGGCCACCAAGAATGTGGCGAAGACGCTGGCCCACGTCACCATCGAGTCTGCGAATGGCAACGCCGCGGGTGTGTAGCGCCGCAGGAAAAACGAACTCACGAGTGACAATGCGACGATGACCAGTGCGGCGAGCGCGTGCCACGCGATGGGCCGGCGATTCACGGCAAGTGCACCGCCGCCCTTGCCATGTTGCCACTGCCAGAAGCCATACACCGCCATTGCGGCGTAGAACGCATTCAATATGGACTCCATGTACAGGCGCGCACTGAACAATACCCAGATATAGAGAACCGAGCTTAAGAATGCCGCCAACCAGCAGCTCAGGCGCTGTCCAATCGCGAGCAGCAGGTAGGCCACCGCGAGGGCGGCCGCAATGAGTTCGATCCAGCTCGTATCGTGCCAGGCACTCACGAGCTGCATCGAAAGATCGTGAATCACGAGGACCTCTAGGTAGGCGCGGCCAGACCCGGAAGCACCTTCAGCACGAAGACCAGTTGTATGGAATTGCCGGCGGAGCGAGTCATTTCCTCGGTGAGAACGCTCATGATCCGATCCAGCGGACCCCAGATTTGGGTGGCCAAGTCATTGGTCTTCACCACCAAACCAGAATGCGTATTGAGGCGATCAATGAAGGCCTGAATCGGCGGGCGATACTCCCCGGTCAAGGGATACATACTGATTTCGACAGCTGCGCGCATACGAATTACCTGCTCCCTACGCCGGTATTAACCGGGTCAGGTTCAACGGGTTCGCGAGCATCATCGAGGATTCGATGTCCCGCGTCTCAGGCTTCTTCAAGCCACCCCAAGGTTCAAGGAAGTGTAGCCTGACGGGGCGATGCGTGCAAAACTCCGCCATCGGTTTTGGAGATTGCAGTGCGCATTTTTCAAGTAGACGCCTTCACCGCGACCCGTTTTACGGGAAATCCTGCAATCGTGCTGCTCGATGCGGACGGACAGAACGACGCGACCTTGTTTGCCGTCGCGCGCGAATTCTCACACGCCGAAGTGGCATGTGTGTTCGCCGCCAACGCGGCGGATCACGATGTGCGGCTGCGCTTCTTCAATTCGCGCAAGGAAGCCCCCTTCGTGGGTCACGCCACCGTGGCCGCACACGCCGTGCTTTTGGCCTTGGGGAGGCGAGCGCTGGGTGTTTGCCGGCAACATTGCGGAGTCGGCATCATCGAGGTCAGCGCCCAAGTCGAGAAGCGAGCCTCCGGCGCCGAAACAGTCATCGAATTTCGCCAGACGGCGCCGGAACTCGAGGCGCCCCTGCCATTTAAGACCACACTGCGCCTTGCCGAAGCCCTGAAGCTGCCCGCAACCCAATTGCACGACGTCATGCCCGCGCGCATCGCCCGCAAGGGCAGCAGCCGCCTGCTCGTGCCGATTGCCGATCCCCGGTATCTGGAGCAACTCGCGCCGAATTTCGACACCCTGTTGGCCTTGGGCAGCGAACTTAACACCGAAGGGTTTTTCCTGTTCGCCGTGAACCGCGATTCCGACGAGATCTGGACCGAGTCGCGCATGTTCTGCCCGGCGCTCGGGATTCCGGAGGATCCTGTCAGCGGCAATGCGCATGCCATGCTGGCGGCGTACCTATGGGACCTGGGCCAGTTTGGAAAAAAATCCACCACCTTCATCGGCCGCCAGGGTTACCAGATGAAGCGGCCGGGACAGGTTAGAGTTCGCCTCGAAATCGACAAGGGCAGCATGGTCGCGGCGCACATCGCGGGCATCGCCACCATCATCAGCGAGGGCACCCTGGCCCTTTGAGCGCTTCGAACCTTTCGCGATCTCCGCTCAGGACTTGGCGGGGGGCGCGGAAAGATCGAGCTTCAGGCTGGACGCGAGCGGCTCTACCTTGGAGTTCACGTCCTGCGCCGATTTTACCGCCTCGTCGAGATTGCCAGTGGCAAATGCTGCCTGCGCCTTGGACCACAGCGACATGGCGTCGCTCAACGCTGACTTGGCGCCATCAAGATCGATTCCCGCGGCGGCCTTTTTATTGGCCTTTTTGGCAAGATATTCAATGCGGTTCTGGATGGCGCTCAGATACCCCGGCACGCTGCCCGCGAGCGCGGTCCATCTATCATTGAGTGCCTTCAGGGCTTCGTCCTTTTTTGCGGCAGCGTCGGTCGCCAGCGACTCGGCGGCCGAGAGCACGGCCGGTGCGCCGTTAACGACGGCGGCGTAATCCTGTTTATCGAAAGACGCTTCGAGCGCGCTCAATTGGGTCTGCACGCTGCTGAGCTGATCCGGAATATATTTCGCCGCCTCCGTGGAGGCAGCAGTGACGGTCGCCTGGATGTCGCCAATGAGTTTTTCCGCCGGCTCCTTTTGCCCGGCGCACGCCGCGAGGATGATGGCCATCAGGGACAGAAAGCCGAGACGGCCGATGCGATTGCTTCGTTGCATGGAAACTCCAACTCAGGAAATTAAAACGCGGGCCGAAGATTCTAGCTTAATTCCCGGCGCGCACGATCCAGCCATTCGGCTTGCGCCCGGCGATAGTGGGCCGGACCCAGTTTGGCACCGTCCAATAGATCCTTCAGCACCCGCTGCGCCTCCTGAAGCTTGCCGCGTTTCTTGAGCAGCAGTCCATAGCGCAGACGCGCTTCGGCGCCTGGAAATCCCGGCGCAATGAGTGCGTATTGGCGCTCGGCCTCATCCAGCGCGTTGCGCGCCTCGAGGGTCCGGGCATACAAAAGCTGGGCATCGGCCGATTTGAAATCCGGGTTCTGCTGTGTGAGGAGTTCCAGCGTCGTGCGCGCCGCCGCAAAATCCTGTTTGCCAAATTGCGCCTTTGCCAGGCCCAACAGCAGTGTCGGATCGTACTCGAAAATGCCCTTCAGGCCGCCGCGGTACACCTCGATGGCTTCGTCAAACTGCTCCCGTTCGAACAGTTCCTCTCCGAGCCGCCGGCGGGCGTCGACATTGCCGGAAATTTGCACTTCCGCGGCAGCGCGGCGTAAGTCGCGGTTCGGATCGATCATGCGCCCGATACCCGTTCTAGCCCGACGCGCGGTGCGGCCGCGGAACAGGTCCGGCAAAACCTCGGTCACGAGATAGGCGAGCGAACCGATTCCCGGCAATAGCCCAATAGCGAGAATCCAGAGGGTATTTCGTCCGGTCCTGATCACGTGCACGATGAGCGCGGCCTGAATCAGCAGGGATAGAATTGAAACTGGTAACAACGGCGACGAACCTTGGGATAGCAAAACGCCGGCAGGCGGAAGCCCGCTATTGTAGCGAGAAACGGCTTGTGTGTTAGCGCTGGGCCACGTGGATGCGCCGTTGCACATCGCCGCAGCTCGAGTATCCGATGTTGGACAACGAAAACCCTAAAACGCGTTGCGAACGCGCATCGACGGTGACTTCCATCTCGCATCCCTGAAATCCGGACGGCGTGCCTTCTTTGGGCTTTTGCGGAAGAAACCAGACATACACGAGCTTGGTCGAGGTTTTGTCGATTTTGCGCGGTTCACCAAAAGCCTCCTGCAATATGCTTACGGGCTTGCCCACCGTGTCAGCCGCGATACGCGGCACGGGACGCACCACGTAACCTGATCCGCTGCACCCTGCGAGAACTACCGCGCCGCAAAGCCAAGCCACCGTGGTGAGACGCAACATAATCTTTCTTCCATGCCAGGCGTTTAGGGCCTGCAGTCTCGCCCGCACCCGCTGCGGTTCGCCGTCGCTCACGTCGCAAAATGAGAATCTTCAAGCGACGCCTGCCGCTTATGTAAATGCAACCCCTGCATCATGCCGCGCGGCAGATCCTCGGCGTGGTGTACGGCGGTAACGATCGTCACGTGGCGCCGCATCAGGCGTTCCAGCAAGCGCTTCATCGCCGCTCGCTGGATGGGATCGAGACCCGTGAACGGTTCGTCCAGCAACAGCATTTTTGGATCCGCCGCCATGGCACGCGCGATGAGCGCGCGACGCAATTGGCCGTAGGACAGTTCGCGCGGCCGGCGCTTGGCAACGCTGCGCAATTTGAAAAACGCGAGCCAGGTGCGCGCGCTTTTAAGGTCGGCTGCCGTCATCGGCGCGGCGAGCCCGATGCTCGAATGACGCCCGCTCGCGACCAATTCCATCACATTGACACCCGTCGTATATAGGCTTTGCAATTCGGGCGAGACATAGCCCACGCGCCGCTTCCACTCAAAGATCGGCGTACCGGCGGGAAACCCCACGCGCTCGATTTTTCCACCCAGTGCCGGGGACAAATCGCCGTACAACAGTTTGAGAAAACTGGATTTTCCCGCGCCGTTCGCGCCAAAAACCGCCCAATGCTCGCCCTGCCGCAACTGCCAATTCACCGCGCGCAGCACCGCCCGATACCCCACATACAGATCGACGTTGGTAAGCCGCAGCAGCAACCGACCATGAGTTGCCGCGGTCCTCCGCGGCCTGTGCCGGCGGGCCGAGGCCGGCGATGCAGATTCAGCGGCGCGCACGCGCAAGCGTGCAAGGTCTGCGGCAGAGAGCCGTTTCATCTGGCGTATCCGGCCTTGGGACAGCTCGATCAATGATCGCGTTCCAAGCGGCACGTCCATCGCTCGATGCGCCGTCGCAATCCATGATTGGCCCTGGGCGCGCGCGGCCTCGAGCACCGAGTCGATCCGCCGGCGGTACTCGCCATCCAGGCCGTTATACACCTCGTCGAGCAAGAGCCAGTCCGGCTGCTGCACCAATGCCCGCGCCAGCAACGCCAGGCGTTTTTCTCCGTACGACAAAGACAGGAATTCCCGCGCGGCCAGCCGCTCAATGCCGCAGGCGCGCAGCATCGCGGCCACTTGCCTGGTGTGAGTGCGGGTTACCGGCGAGAGCAGCAGATCGCTGCGATGCAGGCCGGTGGCAACCAGATCCCGCACGCGCAGATTCCAGCCATAGCGGGCGTATTTATCCTGCCGCTCGCCGCCCAAATAGGCGATGCGCTGTTTTGCATCGAGCAAGTCGACCGCATGGCGCCCGGCCCGATACGAGCGGGCCGCGGTGGTTGCGCGCGTGGGAGTAGGCCAAATGTCGCCGCTCAAGAGTTTGAGCAACTGGGTCTTGCCGGCGCCATTTTCTCCGAGCAGCGCCCAACGTTCGCCAGGGCGCAGCTGCCAAGTAATGCCGCGCAGTACCCATTTGTCGCCGCGCCGCACGCCCGCGGCGCGCAGCGATACGGCCAACCGCGGGCTCATGGTCGCAGGCGCCAGATTCCGTTCAGCTCGTCGACGCGGCCTTCCTGCGCCAATTTGATCAAGTGCGCCTGCAAGGTCAGGCGCGCCCATTGATGCCGGTCCGCAGGCACATCGTCGTAAACACCCGGTATCAGGGCATCGAGGCTCGCTTCTCGCAGCTTCCTTAAGTTGCGCAGAACCTTGTCCTCGCGCGCAAGTCGATGCGCGCGCAATGCCTCGAGCACCTTCTTGCCTTGGTCCATGAGGTCGCCGTGTCCGGGAGCGATTTTCTCGAAGTCGTAGGCAAACAATTTATCGATTGAGTTCAGATAATCGCCCATGTTGCCGTCCGGCGGCAATATCACCGGAGAGACCCCTTCGAGCACATGATCGCCGGTGATCAGCAGGCGCTCACGTGCCAGGAAATAGCACACGCAATTCGACGCATGCCCCGGCGTATGGATCGCGGTCAATTCAAAATCACCCAATGCCAGGCGCTCGCCATCCGCCGGCTGACGCTGCGGCACGAAGCTTTCATCCTGACGCCCATCGTGGGGCGGCGGCAATCCAATGACCGTTGCACCGGTGCGGCGCGCAAGCTCCGCCGCCAGCGGCGAATGATCGCGATGGGTATGAGTGGCGATGATCCAGCGAATGGGCGCGCCCGCCGCTTTCAGAATGGCCTCAAGGTGCGGCGCCTCGTCGGGTCCCGGATCGAGAACAGCGATCTCATCCTCGCCCAGCAAATAGGTGTTTGTGCCTGGACCCGTCATCATTCCGGCATTGCCGGCCACGATGCGGCGTACTCCGCGCGCCAAGGAGTGGGGAAAACCTGGAGCAAGTTGAGATCTAGCGTGCAATCACGGACATCATACATCCGCAATCATTAAATTTTTCCCGAGTCTCGAGCTTGGGGGCAAAGCGGACGCATTTTCGTTGAGAATTTCTGCGTCAGTGATGTTCGTCGCACTTTGAGGTAGTTGCGATGGGCTATAGAGACGCTACACTGGGAGTCATGTCTAAGTCGCCGAATGCCCGACGAATAGGAGGACCGCTCTCCTGGGATCAGCTTTCGCGTCCGGATGCAGAACAGTGCCAGAGATTTCTGGCCGAATCGCTGTCGCTGCTGTTGGGGGATGTGCTGCGCGCCATTCTCTCGGACGCCAGCCCGTCGGTGGCCGCGGACGAGTCCGCCATCGAGCGCTATCGCAACTTGGCCGATTCTCTAGCAGACGGCGAGTCGCGCCGCCGCACGGGTCTTGGCCTGACGCGCGCCGGGCTCGCAAAACGCTGCGTGACCTGGTTGAAATTGCTGCTTACCCCGGCGCCGAATGCCCCTTCCACGGCGGCAATGCGCGAATTTGTCGATGCCCTGGGCCTGTTTCCGGCGCTTTTCGACAGCGAGCCCTCGGCTCGCTCGCGCCGGGCGAGGCTGACGTGGCTGTTAACCCATGATAGGCGGCTGGATGCCAGCACCCGGGAAGCTGCGACCGCCCTAATCGAGGCGTGCGAACACTTAGGGGTTTTGCTGTGGCCGGACGCGGAGACCGCCTGACGCAAGTCCGTGCTTATCAGCATTCTCGGCGTATAATAAGAAGTTCACCTTTCCACGTGCAGACGGGGCTTTGAGTGCAAACATCTCCGCTTCCTAAATCAGAAGATTCTGTTCCCAAGGCGCAGTCCGCGGCACCGCTGCCTCCCGATAAGTCGCGCTTTAGGTTTCAGAAGTTGCTGCAGCCCTTTGCGGTCAAACCCGGCGTCGCCACCCCGGTCATTTGGTTTTTGCTCGACTGGCTGGTGCTGGGCGTCGCGATTGCCAGCCTGCTGGTGGTCGAATCCTGGTGGATCAAAGTTTTCGCCTCCTTGGTGGCGGCCCTGTGGATCGCTCGTTTGTTCGTCATTGGTCACGATGCCTGCCACGGCTCTTACACGCCGAACAAAACACTGAATAAATGGATTGGCCGAATCGCTTTCCTGCCCTCGCTGACTCCGTTCAGTCTTTGGGAAATCGGCCACAACCTCGCCCACCATGGCTTCACCAACTTGAAAGGGCGCGACTACGTTTGGACGCCCTACTCGCCCGCCGAATTCGTCAAGCTGCCGTGGATCCGGCGGCTGTTGGAACGCATCTATCGCAGCGGCTTCGGGCAAGGCGTCTACTACATGATCGAAATGTGGTGGAAGAAGTTATTTTTTCCGGGGCGCAAGCACGTTGCCACGCGCCGCCTCAGCTACACCTGGGACAGCTTATTGGTGGCGGGCTTCGGCGCACTATGGGTCGGCGGCCTGGTCGTGTGGGGCATCTATAGCGGCAGGTCGATTTGGTCGCTGCTGATATTCGGCTTTGTCATCCCGTTCTGCATTTGGAACTGCCTCATGGGCTTCGTGATCTACGTGCAGCACACCCATCCGCGGGTTGCCTGGTATGAACGGCGCGACCAATGGACGGCCAACGCGGGGTATGCGACGACCACCGTCCACATCAAGCTCATTCGCCCGCTCGACGGCTTGATCCACTACATTCTCGAGCACGGCGCGCACCACGTAAATATGGGAATTCCGCTCTATCGTCTCAAGGAAGCCCAAGCGAAACTCGCCGCGACCCTGGACGAAAGACTGAACTCCGAAGTCTTCACGTGGCGCTACTACTGGAACACCGTACGCCGTTGCAAGCTGTACGATTTCGCGCAGCATGTGTGGACGGATTTCGACGGCCGCATCACCTCGGAACCGCAGGTTTTGGTGCGCTAGAAGCCTTTGGTCAATGCGATCTCGCGAGTTGCCGCGCGTGATGCGTCAAGTGATCGCCCATGAAGGTTTGGATGAAGTAGTAGCCGTGATCGTAGCCCTTCTGCATACGCAAGGTTAGCTGCTGTCGCGACCTCGCCGCGGCGGCCGCGAATTTCTCCGGCTTAAGTTCTGCCGCCAGATACTGGTCCGCGGTTCCTTGGTCGATGAGAATCGGTCCAGGGTAAGGCTGTCTTGCCACCAATTCCGTGGCGTCATGCGCACGCCAGGTTTCCATGTCCTGTCCCAAGTAATTGGTAAAGGCTTTCTGACCCCAAGGCGATTGCATGGGCGCGGCGATCGGAGAAAACGCCGATACGGATTTGTACAGCGAAGGATTGCGCAACGCCAATGTCAACGCGCCATGTCCGCCCATGGAGTGCCCAAAAATACCCATGACTCCCGGGGAAGCGGGCAGGTGGGTCGTCACAATCTCCGGCAATTCCCGCACGACATAACTATACATACGATAGTTTTGCGACCACGGCGCCTGCGTCGCGTCCAGATAAAACCCGGCCGAAAGCCCGAAGTCCCAGTGATCGGCGTCTCCCGGAATGCGCGGCTCGCGCGGACTCGTATCGGGGGAGATGAGCATGAGGCCCAGTTCCGCGGCGTATTTTTGCGCATGCGATTTGATGCAGAACGTTTCTTCGCTGCAGGTTAGGCCCGACAGAAAATACAGCACGGGAACTTTGCCCGAACCCGCCTGCGGCGGCAGATAGGCCGAGAATTTCATGGGACCGCGAGTCTCGCGCGACTCATGCCGATAGAAGCGCTGCACGCCGCCGTAACAGGCATGCTCCGAAATCAAGACCAGGTCACTCACGAGAACTGCACTACGCTGCGAATCGATTCGCCCGAATGCATCAGATCGAATGCGCGGTTGATGTCGTTCAAGGGCATTTTGTGCGTGATCAGATCATCGATGTTGATCTTGCCGTCCATATACCAATCGACGATCTTCGGCACATCCGAGCGCCCGCGCGCACCGCCGAAGGCGGTGCCCTTCCATACCCTGCCGGTCACCAGTTGGAACGGACGGGTCGAAATCTCCTTGCCCGCGCCGGCGACGCCGATGATGACCGATACGCCCCAACCGCGATGGCAGCATTCCAGCGCCTGGCGCATCAGATCGACGCTGCCGACGCATTCGAAGCTGTAGTCGGCACCGCCGTCGGTGAGCGCGACCAAATGCGCCACGAGATCGCCGCCGACCTCCCCAGGATTGACGAAGTGCGTCAGCCCAAATTTTTCAGCCAGCGCCTTGCGCTTGGGGTTCAAGTCGACGCCGATGATTTTATTGGCGCCGACCATACGCGCGCCCTGCACCACATTCAGGCCGATGCCGCCCAAGCCAAATACCACCACATTCGCGCCCGCCTCCACCTTCGCGGTGTTGATCACCGCCCCGATACCCGTCGTCACGCCGCAGCCGATGTAGCACACCTTGTCGAAGGGCGCATCGTCGCGGATTTTCGCCACCGCGATTTCGGGCAGAACGGTGAAATTCGAGAAGGTCGAACAGCCCATGTAATGATGCACCAGGTCTTTGCCGATTGAAAAACGACTGGTGCCGTCCGGCATCAGGCCCTTGCCCTGCGTCGCGCGGATCGCGGTGCACAGATTGGTTTTGCGCGAGGTGCACGATTTGCATTGCCGGCATTCGGGTGTGTAGAGCGGAATCACATGATCGCCCTTTCGAACCGAAGTAACACCGGGGCCCACATCCACCACCACGCCGGCTCCTTCATGGCCCAGAATGGCGGGAAATAACCCCTCAGGATCCGCCCCCGAACGGGTAAACTCATCGGTGTGACAGACGCCGCTTGCCTTGATTTCCACCAATACCTCGCCGGCTCTCGGTCCATCCAAATCTACCGTGACGATTTCAAGAGGCTTGCGGGCAGCGATGGCAACAGCGGCTTTGGTTTTCATTTTTGGCTATCCTGTCGTTCAATTGGAATCAAGAGTGCTACGGTAGATCAACCGGCGCCGAGTTGGAAGCAGTCATGAACATCGTATTTACGCCGAACGAGGCGCGCGTCATCGGTTGCCTGATCGAGAAGGAAATCACCACTCCTGATCAGTATCCGCTCTCCTTGAATGCGCTGACCAACGCCTGCAATCAAAAGACCAATCGCGAGCCTGTGCTCGAGTTGAGCGAGTCTGAAGTGCAGCAATCGGTCGATTCGCTCATGAAAAAATACATGGTCAGCGACAAATCCGCAGGCTATGGCGGCCGCGTCACGAAGTACAAGCACCGCTTTTGCAACACCGAATTTGGTTCCTTGAAGTTTACCAAGCAGGAACTCGGGATCATCTGCGTGATGCTGCTGCGCGGCCCTCAGACCCCGGGCGAGCTGCGTTCGCGCACCAATAGACTGTGCGAATTCGCGGACGCCGAAGAGGTGGAGGCTACCCTGAGAGGCCTGATGACGCGCGAGGATGGACCTTTCATTGCGCGGCTACCGCGGGCGCCGGGCGCGCGCGAATCGCGTTATGCGCACTTATTCTCGGGCGCGATGGAATCCGCTGCCGAGCCCGAGGCTGAGCCCGCACCGCCCGCAAACGCCGCGGGCAATCCAAGCGCGCCCAACTTAAGTCAGCGTGTCAGCGCGCTCGAGGAGATCGTGGCGGAATTGCGCGCCAAAATCGATGCGCTGAATCGCGGCTAGCGGCCGCTCAGTTCGCGGCCGTGGTTTTCGCGATGCCTTCGCGTTCCTGCAGCCATTTTTCGAAGGCATCGATGTCGTGCGCGCTCATGCCATTTGCCGACGTTCGGTGGCTCTGCAGCCAGGACTGCATGGTGAGCATCATTTGGTCCGCGAGCGGGCGCGCGTGGAAGAACAGGTCCATGTAAGCGGCCTTGGCTTCGTCCAAGTGGTCCACGCCCATGAAAGCCTCGCCGCGATGTTGGATGGCTTCCTGCAAATCAGGCTTCAGCGCCAGCGCATGGTTGTAGTCATCGATGGACTCGCGGTACGCGCCGAAGTGCAAATGAATGAAACCGATCTTGTTCCAGGCATCATACATCTCGTTTTTGTTGCGCAAGACCTCCGTGAATTCCTCGAGCGCTCTGCCATAGGTGTCATCTAACTTCGACATTGCCTTGGCTTTCTTGTCCGGGTCGGTTGCCTTTGCGATGGTATCTTCCAGCTCTTGCGCCTTTTGCATGCTCTTCATGCCGGCGGCATAGGCCTTGGCGGCAGCCTTTTCCGGCTTGACCTCCGGCGGTGCTGAAGGCATTTCTTCCGGCTGCTGCGTCCTGCCGCCGCTCCCCGTGATGGGCGGAACACCGCCGCCGGGGAAGCCTTGCGCTTGAGCAGGCGCCCAGTGCAGTTCGGCCATGAGCAACACGAGGCAACACAATAAAATGCGGCGCATTTCGCCCCCTAGGCAGCCGGTGAAAGATTTATGCAATACTGGATACATGATCCGCAATTTTAGATTTTTAATCCCCTGCGCGCTCACTATTTTGTCGCACCCTGCGCTGGCGGCCAAGCAGCCGAGCATGCCGGAGGTTCTGGCTGCCTCCAGCCCATCGGATTGGCGGCCGTTGGATCCCGAAAACACCTTATATGTCGAATTGCCGGCAGGACGGGTGGTCATCGAATTGGCCCCGGCATATGCCCCCCTGCATGTCGCCAACATTAAAACTTTGGCCCGCGCGGGGTATTTTAACGGCCTGTCCGTTATTCGCGAGCAGGACAACTACGTCGCGCAATGGGGTGATCCCGACAACCGTCATCCCCTGCCCGCAGGGATAGGCAAGGTAGCTCCGGAATTCGACTCGGCGTTCCCGACGCACATGGCCTTCACCCGCCTGCCGGACGGCGATGTGTACGCGCCGGAGGTCGGCTTTTCCAATGGCCTGCCGGTCGCGCGATCAGCCGCGTTGCACAAAGTGTGGTTGGCGCACTGCTATGGCATGGTGGGCGTGGGACGCGATTTGGACGCTGAAAGCGGCAGCGGCGCGGAAATGTACGTCGTTATCGGCCACGCGCCGCGGCACCTTGACCGAAACGTGGCGCTGGTCGGAAGAGTCGTGAAAGGCGTCGAACTACTCTCCGGGTTGCCGCGCGGCAGCGCGGACATGGGCTTCTATAACAAGACCGAAAAGCCGCTGCCGATCAAGTCCATTCGCGTGGCAGCGGACGTGCCGGCCGCCGAACGATCGAACCTCGAAGTCATCCGCACCGACACGCCGACCTTTACGGCGCTCATCGAATCGCGCCGCAACCGCCCGGAAGAGTTTTTCAAGGTGGCCGCCGGTCGCATCGATCTGTGCAACGTGCCGATTCCGGTGCGCGAGCGCAGCACGCACTAGACCGGCACTGTGTGCCGAAGCGAGCTAACTGTTGCGCGCGGCCGCTTCGATGCCGATGCGCAGCGTGTTCGTGGCGATGCGCACCTCGATCAGAAACGAGGTCAATGCCGCCGCGAAGGCCAGCATCGACAAAATGAACATAATGGCGATGAATGCCGCCAGGTCCCAGTGCGCGAAGGCATTGACAAACAGCATGACCACCACCAACGCGATGAGCAGTGCCGAGATCGTGATCAAGGTAATCGCCGCATTCATGTAGCGAGCACGCCGCGCCAATACCTCGAGTGCCGCATGCAAATCGCGCCCGCCCGCTTGGTAATCGGGCCGGCACAATTCATTCTCCATGGTGCGCGCCCGATCGACGATCCGCGCCAGCCGGCTGGTCATTACATTGAGCGTCACCCCAATCGCCGAAATCAAAAAAATCGGCGTCAACGCGACTTGAATGAGATGCGCAACATCTGCGGCTTGTGGGAAAAATGCATTCACCACTTCACCACGCCAAAATACCAGGTGCCCAGAATAACGAATCCAAAGGCGATTCGATACCAGGCGAACACCTTGAAGTTATGGCCGCTGACATAGCGCACCAAGGCACGCACTGCGATCATCGCGCTGATGAAGGAGGCAATTGAACCGACGCCGATCACCGCCAGATCACCGACATTCAGCAAGTGGCGCGCCTTGTAGAGTTCCAGCACGGTCGCACCGAATATCGTGGGAATGGCGAGGAAAAACGAGAATTCGGTGGCCGCGGGGCGCGACAAGCCTCGCAATAAGCCGCCCATGATGGTCGCTCCCGAGCGGGATGTGCCGGGAATCATGGACAGAGTCTGCGCGACGCCGATCCAGAGCGCATCCGGCGGCTTGATCGCGTCGATATTCTCGACACGCGCAGCGCGCTTGCGGCTTTCGATCAGCAGAATCAGGATGCCGCCCACGATGAATGCCGTGGCAACCGGTACCGGCGCGAACAGGTATTTTTTAATCGTACTGATGAATATGACGCCGATGATCGCGGCCGGCAGAAATGCCAGCAGCAGATTCAAGGTGAAAAGCTGCGACTTGCGCGCGCGCGGCAGCGTCGCGATCACCGTCCAAAGCCGCTGACGGTACAGCCAGCAAATCGCCAAAATGGCGGCAAATTGGATCACGATTTCGAAAACCTCGCCTTTCTCATCGTTCCAATTGAGAAGGCTGCCCACGACGATCAGGTGCCCCGTGCTGGAGACAGGCAGGAATTCGGTCAGTCCTTCCACCACGCCCAGTATCAAGGCCTTTATCGCAACTATGAAATCCATGTGTCCGCCATATGTCGCCCAAAAAAAAAGCCCCGGCCGCCGTGAAGCGGTCGGGGCTTTATACCAATTATATTACTTGGTTGCCGAAGAAGCGCTCGATGTCGGCTTCTTGTGCTTCTTGCTGCTGGGCTTATGGGTCTTGGCCTTGGGCGCAGGGGTAGTGGTGTCGGCAGCCGACGGAGTGCCGGCCTGCGGCGCACCGGCGGCCATCGAGGCGGCGGCGAAGCTAAAGGTCAACAAAGCAGTGGTGATCAGGGTCGCAGACTTCTTCATGAACTCTCCAAACGTGGTGTGGGCTTAAGCTGCGCGAAGAATACGACGGAATCAGGCGTTTCAGCCGAGATGAAGATCATTTCACAATGGCAAGATTGCGGGATGCCTGCGTTTTACGGACATGCCACACCAAGTAGCCGACGACGGCGACGTTTGCGATGAGGATCAAAACCTTCCCGATCGTCGGCCTCAATATTATTTCCCAGGCCTCGAGCGGAATGAGCGAGGCCGTGATGATGGTGGTCAGCCACTCGGCCCAGCGCTTTTCCATCCACAAGCCGATGCCCTCGACCGCGAAAACCGCCGCATAGACCAGGGTCACGATCCGAAACAGGTGAACGCGCGACACACTGAGGCCGCTGAACCACTCCAGCAATTGAGCGACGATGCGGTGTTCCAATCCATAGGGCCGCGCCTGTGCCCAGGAGAGCAGCTTCGCGGCCAGTGACGCGTCGCGCAGCCGCAGTTCGCCGTAAGCGACCAAAAGCAGCAGAATCACCTTCACGAGCTTGTAAAGCGCGATGGTGCGCAGTACACCGAAGCGCACTTGTGGCGCCTTATCAACGGGGACTGTCATGAAACGCTTAAAGCCTTAAGCCTGGCCCGCTGGGGGTTGGAAATCCAGCGTGGCATCCAGAAGCGCGGGTATGTCAAAAACCGCGCGCTCGTTGTCCAGAACCAAGGGCGCGATACCCGCCGCCGCCACCAATGCGGCGGGCACTTGAATGCGATCGCGTTCACGGGTGACGGTCCAGGTTTCCAGGCGTTTGTCTTGAAACGCGAGATTGAGTGCACCCCACCGCAGCAACGCGGCGCGTGCCAAGGGCGTGTCGCCACCCCAATGCCGCCGCGCCAGCGCCATGGCTGAACCGGCCGCGATTTCACCGTGAGGCAGGGTCATCAAATCCTGAATGTATTTCACCATCTCGTCTGGCGGAACATTCAGCGTCAAATAGGGCGCCATCTCGGTCATGGGGTCATTTTAAGTCGGATTCTCCAGACTGAACATGGCATTCTCGTCATCATACGCGAAGGCCTCGGCGTATCTGCCCCAGCTCACCGCCGCCCGCAGGCTCTGTTCGGCCGCCTCCTCGTTCATAAAGTCCTCTAATTCGTCGATAAAGCGGCTCCTGCGCGCGGAATGCGAAGCCCTTTCGTCCAATACCCGCCGGATGTGGGCGGCGAGCGGAACATAAGTCAGCAAATGGCGCATGAATATGCGTTTGCGCTCGTCGAGTGCGCCGTGGGCAAAAGCCAAGCCATCTTCGGTGAGTTTCAAATCGCCGCCCTCGAGCTCCGCAAAACGCAGCATCTGCAGGGTTTCCGCGACCGGGAAGAGCTCATCGATTTCCATGGTCAGGTCCGAAGCGATCTCGGGCAGGTCCGCCTTGCCGTTGAAGGGCGCAGCTGCCACTGCTTCCATCAATCCGGCGAGCACGTTGGAAGACACATGCGGCAGGACGCTGCCTATCCCCAGGCCGGGGAAATTCTCTTTGCGCCCGGGCGCCCCGCCGGTCGGCCGCGCGGTCATTTCCACATAGATGCGTTCCACCAGCTCGCGGAAACTCGGATCCAGGCGGTTGCGTGGCTGCGGCAAGGCCACCTTGATCTCACTTAAGATGCGCCCAGGATTGCTGCCGAATACCAGCACCCGGTCGCACATCAATACGGCTTCCTCGATATTGTGCGTGACCAAGATGACGCCCTTGATGGGCATTCGGCCTTCCGCCCACAAATCCAAAAAGTCGGTGCGCAGCGTTTCCGCGGTCAGCACGTCCAACGCGGAAAACGGTTCGTCCATCAGCAAGATGTTCGGATGAACCACCAAGGCTCTGGCAAATCCCACGCGCTGGCGCATGCCGCCGGACAATTCGCGCGGATACGCGGATTCGAATCCGTCCAAGCCGATAAGATCGATGGCCGCCAGCGAACGCTTGCGGATTTCCGTGCGCGACATGCGCTGCGCCTCCAGTCCCAGCGCCACGTTTTCATAGACCGTGAGCCAGGGAAATAAGGCGAAGCTCTGAAACACCATGGCAATGCCGGGTGCAGGACCCAAAATCGGTTTACCGAGGTATTGCAGATCCCCGGCGCTGGGCTCGGAAAGTCCCGCGATCAAGCGCAACAAGGTGGACTTGCCCGAGCCGGATCGGCCCAAAAGCCCGACGATTTGCCCTTCGCGCAATTCCAGATTCATTCCCTGCAACACCAGCAGCTCCGCGCCGTCCGGCTTCGGAAACGCTTTGCGAACATCGGTGCATTGCAACAGCGGAGAGTTAGTCATGCCAAACCCCAGGAGCCTAGGTAAGCCGATATTTGCGCTCAGCGTAGTAATACAAGGGGCGCCAGAAAAGCCGATTGATCACGACCACGAAAAGGCTCATGGTGCCTATCCCCAATACGATCTTGTGGAAGTCTCCCGCTGTTGTCGCCTCGGCGATGTATGAACCCAAGCCGCGCGCCTGGATTTGAGTATTCCCCCAAGTCGCCAATTCCGCGACGATCGCTGCGTTCCACGATCCGCCCGATGCGGTGATGGCTCCGGTCACATAGAACGGCAGCACCGCCGGCAACGCGACCTTGCGCCACCACAGCCAACCCTTGATACGAAAATTGTCCGCCACATAGCGCATTTCCGCGGGTATCGAGGAGGCACCGGCGATCACGTTGAATAGAATGTACCACTGAGTTCCCAAAATCATGAGCGGACTCAAGTAAATGTCGGGATTCAGTTTCCATCGAACGATTCCAAATACCGCGATGGGGAACAACAAATTGGCCGGAAATGCAGCCATGAACTGTGCGATGGGCTGCACGATTTGCGTCGCGCGCGGACGCATCCCCACCCACACGCCAATCGGCACCCAGATCAAGCTGGCGAGCGCGATCAAAATAAACACCCGCAGCATCGTAATCCCCGCCAAGCCGCACACCTGCAGCGCTTCCGCCAGAGGCGTGTTTTTAATGAGCACCACGACGATGTGCCATAGCCCGAGCACGACAGCCGCCACGATCAGCGACACCCACAGCAAATCGAGCGATCGCCTGGGTTTGACCGATACCGGCAGGATCGGATCATCATCGCGGCGCTTGATGGCGCGGCTGGTCAACATGACGGCGGAATGGAAAAACAATGTTGCCGCCTGAATGAGCCGCGAGCGACGCATCATGGTCAGCGCCCAAGAGTCCGGCACCCGCGCGCCGGGTTCCTGTTCCACACGGAAGCGGTCCACCCATGCGACCAGCGGCCGAAATATCAGCTGATCATATAAAAGAATCACGATTAGCATGGTCGCGATCGCCCAGCCAATGGCGGTCAGATTTTTCTGTTCTATTGCGAGCGCAATGTACGAACCGATGCCGGGCAGCGCCACCGTCGTGTGACCGACGCTGATCGACTCCGAGGCCACCACAAAGAACCAGCCGCCGGACATCGACATCATCATGTTCCAGATGAGCGCCGGCATGGCGAAGGGGACTTCAAGCTGCCAGAAGCGCATCCAAGGAGAGAGCCGGAAGGATTCCGCGGCCTCGGCCAGCTCGATCGGAATGGTGCGCAAGGATTGATAAAAACTGAACGCCATATTCCAGGCTTGACTGGTGAAGATGGCGAAAATTGCCGCGAATTCGGCGCCCAGCACCCGTCCGGGCGCCAGCGACATGAAGAATACGACTGTAATGGAAATGAAACCCAGAATAGGCACCGATTGCAGGATATCCAGAATGGGCACGAGCAATTTGCCGGCGCGTTCGCTCTTCGCCGCCCAAGTGGCGTATGTCAGGGTGAAGAGCAGCGACAGCGCGAGGGCCGCGAACATACGAAAGGTCGTGCGCGCGGCATATTCCGGCAAATGCCATGGATCCAGAGTGATCGGCGATAATTGCAGCTGGGTGAGCGGCGCGAACAGGCCGCGCGAGGTCTCGCCCATAAACACCACCAGCCCAATCACCACGATGAATGCCAGCACGTCCCATCGAGTGACAACATCGCGTAGAAAGGCAGGGGGCTCGAAGCGTTTCATTGGTCGCATTCTCTCAGGACAGACAATGAACTAGCTAGTAGGGTAAGCAGTTTAGGCGTGCAGATAATTTGCACTTTGGATGAATTCAAATATGGCAAAAAGTTTTGCGGCGGATTCGCCGATCGCCCCAGTCGCACAGACGCGTTTCAATTTGCTGGGCGCGCTTAGCTTCTCGCACCTTCTCAACGACATGATGCAGTCGTTGATTGTCGCGATCTACCCCTTGCTCAAGGGCGAATTTCACCTGAGTTTCGTGCAGATCGGCACCATCACCCTGACCTATCAAGCTAGCGCCTCGCTGTTGCAACCGCTCATCGGCATTTACACCGACAAACACCCCAAGCCGTATTCGCTCAGCGCCGGCATGTGCTTTACCCTGATCGGCATTGTGACCTTGGCGTTTGCGCCGAACTACACCAGCGTGTTGGCGGCCGCGGCCCTGATCGGCGCGGGCTCCGCGATTTTTCATCCGGAATCCTCGCGTATTGCGCGCTTGGCCTCAGGCGGACGGCATGGGCTGGCGCAATCGATTTTTCAGGTCGGCGGCAACGCGGGTAGTGCCATGGGACCCTTGTTGGCCGCATGGATCATCCTTCCTCAGGGGCAACCCAGTCTGGCCTGGTTCGCAATCGCCGCAGTGATCGCCATCTTCGTATTGGCGCGCGTCGGCGGCTGGTACAAACGCCAGCACATTGATCGGCCCAAGCCCGCGCAGGTTTCGGCCGTCATCGGTCCGGTGTCGCCGGCGAGGGTGCGCTGGTCGATCGCCGTGCTCGTGCTGTTAATCTTTTCCAAATATTTTTACGTGGCCAGCATCACCAGCTATTTCAGCTTCTACTTGATCGACAAATTTCACATCTCCGTGCGCTCCGCTCAGGTGCACCTGTCGGTATTTTTGTTGGCAATGGCGCTCGGCACGCTGTTCGGCGGCCCCTTGGGGGATCGTATCGGACGCAAACGTGTGATCTGGGTATCGATTCTAGGGATCGCCCCCTTTACTCTGATCCTGCCGTACGTCGATTTGATGTGGGTGGGGATCTTGACCTTCATCATCGGCTTGATCCTGTCCTCGGCCTTCTCCGCCATCGTCGTTTTCGCGCAGGAATTGATGCCCGGCAATGTCGGGGCGGTATCGGGATTGTTCTTCGGCTTCGCCTTTGGCATCGGTGGCATCGGCGCCGCGGTCTTGGGGGGCCTTGCGGATCAGCACGGCATCGAATTCGTGTATCGAATCTGCGCCTATCTCCCCCTGCTCGGCATGGTCGCCGCATTCCTGCCCAATATTGATCACCGGACTGCCGCCGGGCGAATACAGCGTTAGAATTTCGTTAATTCAGGAGAAGGCCTGGATCCCCGTCTGCGCTCGGCCCAAGATCAAGGCATGAATATCGTGGGTGCCTTCATAGGTATTCACGACCTCCAGATTCACGACATGTCGAATCACGCCGTATTCGTCGGAGATGCCATTGCCGCCCAGCATGTCGCGCGCGGTGCGCGCGACATCCAGCGACTTGCCGCAGGAGTTGCGCTTCATGATCGAGGTGATCTCCACCGAGGCGGTGCCGTCATCCTTCATGCGGCCGAGGCGCAGACAGCCTTGCAAGCCCAGCGTAATCTCGGTTTGCATATCGACCAGTTTTTTCTGAATGAGCTGATTCGCGGCGAGCGGCCGGCCGAACTGCTTGCGATCGAGCACGTATTGCCGCGCGGTGTGCCAACAACTTTCGGCAGCGCCCAGCGCACCCCAGGCAATGCCATAGCGCGCCGAATCGAGGCAAGTGAAGGGACCCTTGAGCCCCGTGACGCCGGGGAGCAGGTTTTCCTCGGGGACGAACAGGTCCTCCATGAGAATCTGTCCTGTGGTCGAGGTGCGCAAGCCAACCTTCCCATGAAGCATTGGCGTGGCAAGTCCCTTCCAGCCTTTCTCCAGGATGAAACCCCGAATTACCTCATCATCGGTTTTTGCCCACACCACGAAGACATCGGCAATGGGGCTGTTGGTGATCCAAGTCTTGGCGCCTGAGAGCCGATAGCCGCCGGCGGCCTTGCGCGCGCGCGTAATCATGCTGCCTGGATCGGAGCCGTGATCGGGCTCGGTCAGCCCAAAGCAGCCGATGCTCTCGCCTCGGGCCATGGAAGGCAGATATTTTTGCTTCTGCTCTTCAGTGCCAAACTTGAAAATCGGCAGCATGACCAGTGAGGACTGCACACTCATCATCGAGCGGAATCCCGAGTCGATTCGCTCAACCTCGCGCGCTATCAGGCCGTAGCTGACATAGTTCATGCCGCCGCCGCCATACGCCTCTGGAATCGTGGCGCCCAACAGTCCAACCGCGCCCATTTCCTTGAAAATACCCGGGTCGGTGTGCTCGCGGCGAAAAGCTTCGAGTACGCGTGGCGCCAGTTGGCCGTGCGCATAGTCGCGAGCCGCGTCGCGAATCATTTTTTCCTCGTCCGTCAGCTGCGCATCCAGCAACAGCGGATCATCCCAATGAAATTGTTCGCGTGACATGCCTTGGCAATCCTGGTTTCTTTATCCGGGCGCAGGATCGCACACTATCCGCGCCTCAGCACGCCCAACTCCTGCATATGACAAATTATGAATGACGGCCGGCGCACCGCCCAAGGCGGCACGAATAGCCTGTCGGCGGCATCCTACAACGTCAAAGTATGCGCTCGCCGGAGCTTGGCTGATATTGACCTACATTGCTGCGGCGCGCCTGGTTTTAGTGTGTTGGTGCGACTACACCAAAGGAGTTTTTCAAATGTCCAACATGAATCAAAATTCTGATAAGAACCAAGGCCAGCCGGGCAAGAACCCGGGTCAAAGCGGCCAGCAGAATCAGGGCAACAAGCCGGGCCAGGGCGGTCAGCAAAACCAAGGGCAGCGCGACAACACCGGCGGCGGCCAACAGAGCGGCGACAAGTCGAACCGCAAAGAAATCTAAAATAAATTCTTCAGGCGGGCTGACGCAGGGTCAGCCCGCACTGATTGGGGAGCCGCTTGGAATTTAAAAAAATAAAATCGCGGGTGACGTCGGTGCGGCTGCTGTTGGCATTCGCTATTGGCTTGCTGCTGTACTTCGCGCACGTCGCCTTTATTCCAGTCGCCCTGTCGTTGTTGATTTTCCTCGTGCTCTCCGGGCCCGTAGAAGCCCTACATTGCCGCAACGTACCGCGTAGCGTCGGCGCTGCCGTGATCGTGGCTGCCATCCTCGGCATCATGGTCGCGCTGGTCAATTTTATGTCGGAACCCGCGCAAAAATGGTTCGAGGCCGCGCCGCACACATTCAGACTGATCGAGCGGAAGATCAGACCGTTCGAACAATTTATGGCGCGCGTCGGCGAGTTGCGAAAATCTGCCGGCAGCCTGGGCGCCGCGCCGCAGCCTGCCGCGGCAACGCCGGCTCCCGCGCCCGCCCTCGCCGCGCCGGACAGTTCACCGGCGGTGCTGTTGGACGGCGCACGCAGCGTGGTGCTTTCGGGCGTGACCATCGTCATCCTGACGCTCTTCTTGCTATCTGGCGGTCCCCCCATGCTGGCAAGAATGACGTCCGCATTCGCCAGCGACTTGAAATCCGCGCACATCCTCGCCGTGATCGAAAAAGTACGCAGCGAGGTGGGACGATTCTATGCGACCACAGCGCTCATCAATGTCGGTCTCGGAGTGGTCACGGGATTCGTCATGATGTTGTGCGGGATGCCGAACCCTTTCTTGTGGGGCACCATGGCCGCGCTTCTCAACTTTATTCCCTATGCCGGCGCAACCACGACCTTGATCGTACTGACGATTGTGGCCATCATTTCCTTCGACGGCCTAGGTCATGCCGTCGCAGTGGCCG
>Ga0302326_10009023_pt1 | contig 21907 bp, 20 predicted proteins | sample Palsa_T0_3_FD_202264 | JGI IMG/M metagenome (GOLD analysis project Ga0302326, IMG submission 202264) | Peat permafrost microbial communities from Stordalen Mire near Abisko, Sweden - Palsa_T0_3 | ecosystem: Environmental > Terrestrial > Soil > Palsa > Peat permafrost | place: Sweden: Abisko... | reverse complement strand
ATGGCGAGTTCTTCCTCGCGCTCGGGAAAATCAATGAGGATTTGCGGCTGCAGCCGTGAATGAATATACTCCGGCAAATCGAACGTCGAGGAGTCTTCGTTCATGGTCGCGACCATGCGGAAATTCGGGTGCGCCTTGATCTTGATCCCGGCAACGATCGATTCCACGTAGCGCCGCGCATCCAACAATGGCGCCAGACTGGCCCAGGTTTTCTCGCTCATCCGGTTGCCTTCATCAAGAATCGCCACTCCCCCGCGGATCATCGCCGTCACCAGCGGCGAAGCCACATACTTGAGACGCGAAGTCCCCTCGATGACCGGCGTCACCAGCAGGTCTTCCGGGCGCGTGTCCACGGTGGCCTGCAGAATGTAAACCTCGCGGCCCAGGCGCCGCGCGGCCGCATACGCCATGGTAGTCTTGCCCACGCCCGGCTTGCCGAGCAGCCGCGGATTCATCGGAACATCGCGCTCATCCAGCACCATCCACGCGGCCATCAACTGGCGCATGGCCTCTTCCTGACCCACCCACTTCACATCGATCTCATCCGGATGCGCCAGATGCAGCGTAATTCCTTCAATTTCGACTTTCGTCATGTTCTCTTACTCCGGTGGTGGGCTACTTTGATTTTCTTAGCCTTCTTTTCCTTGAAGGACGCAGGTTTGGGGGTACCCAGTCAGGGCGCTCGTCGGGGTCATTGTAGTGACGGCGATGGCGCCCAGTAACGACTAGCCACCCCGTGATCGCCAAAAGAGTCGCCCCCGTGTCCGAGAGGATAGCGAATATCACATCAGCTCCAGAATCGTATGTGATCACGCTGCTCTCTCTAACCCCCGAAATTCAAAGTAGCCCGCTACTCTTCCGGTATAGCAGGGTGTTGGCACTTGGCGGTTCCTGGATACCACAAAAAAACGTTCATCCCTCCTCCGGTAGTCGCTCCAGTTCATTCGGTCCAAGATCCCGGAGCGCGCCATGCCGGATGTGGAGAATCCAAACTATTTGGCGCTTCTCGTCGACTTCGTAAAGAACTCGATAGATGCCGCGCCGCTTGCCGAACAGAAGACAGCGAATCTCTCGCTTAGATTCTCGGGCCTCGCGGGCCAAAGGGCAGCGGGAGGGGTGCCGGTCCAACGAGTGCAGTGCTTCGATCAGCTTCTCGAACCATCTACGACCTCGGACGGGGGCCCGCTCGGTGACCCAGCCATAAATGCGTTCCGCATCGGCCGCCGCGGACTCAGCGAGGCAGACCTGATAGGCCATGCTTCTTTCTGAAGGCTCGTTCAAAGTCTCTTAGCGGCGTGACTCGCCCCGCCTTAACGTCTGCCAGCCCGCGCTTGATTCCCTCAAGCGCCTCCAACTCATCCAGGCGATCGAGGAGTCTCTGGTAGGCAACGGCGTCTTGAACGACCAGCTCAGCCTTGCCGTTGATGGTAAGCACGAGCGGATGGCCGGTACCTCGCATTTGCTCCAGGAAGTCGCTCGTGCTTCGCTTGAAGTCGCTTAACGAGCGGATGTCTTTGCCGATATCGAGCATTAACCCTCCTGCATCAAATATACATTCAATTTGATGCTATCAGATTGCGGTTCCCGCGTTCCGCTCTACACATGCCCCAATACCGGATGCGGCTGGTAAGCCTCCGTCAATTGCTGCAACTCCCCATCCTCTAACTTGATTTCCATTGCCGCCAGCGCCTCATCCAGGTGCTTCCTCTTACTCGCCCCGATGATCGGCGCGGTCACGCCGGGTTGCTGCAAGATCCACGCCAGGGCAACTTGCGCGTTCGATACGCCACGCCGCTTCGCCACGGCCGTTAGCCGGTCCACTACCGCGAAATCCGATTCCTGGTAATACAGTTTGTGAGCATACTCATCGGTCTTGGCGCGCAGGGTCTCGCCCTTGTCTTTATCTTTCGCGTCGCGATTCCCCGCCAGGAAACCGCGCGCCAGCGGACTCCACGGAATCACTCCCACTCCCTCGGCCCGGCAGAGAGGCAGCATTTCGCGCTCCTCTTCGCGATAAATCAGGTTGTAGTGATTCTGCATGGCCGCGAATCGGCAGTAGCCGTGTTTGTCGGCCAGATACAGCATCTTCGCGAATTGCCACGCATACGTTGACGACGCCCCGATGTACAAAGCCTTACCCGCTTTCACCACATCGGTCAGCGCATCCAGGGTTTCTTCCATTGAGGTGGTTGGATCCAAGCGGTGAATCTGGTACAAGTCGACATAATCCGTGCCCAACCGCCGCAGGCTCGCGTCAATCGCGTGCCGGATGTGCTTGCGTGACAAACCCTTCTGGTTCGGGTCGTCGCCCATTGGGTTGAATACCTTGGTCGCGAGTACCACGCGTTCTCGCGAAATACCCAGCTTCTTCACGGCCCGGCCCAGAATCTCTTCACTCACGCCGTCGGAATACATGTCGGCCGTGTCATAGAAGTTGATTCCCGCTTCCCACGCCCGTTGGAAGAACGGGAAGCTCTCTTCTTCTTCCAGAACCCATTCGCGCCACTTCTTGCTGCCATAAGTCATCGTGCCCAAACAAAGGCGCGATACTTTCAGTCCAGTTGTTCCCAGGTTGACGTAATCCATTCCTCTAGTACCGCACAGGCACTCTCAGATCTCCGGGATGCATGCGGCATCGAAATGATGCCGATCCAGACTGCCCGGTATGGCGCTCTCCTCATCGAAACAGTTCATTGCATCCGAGCCGGATTACCGGGTGTGGCGCGGGCACTCGTGCCTGCCGCGCCGAGATTCGTCTCGGCGTTCCGCAACGTTCAGCGTTACCCAATTGGCAAAAAGAGCAACCGATTAATGCGGCAAAACAGGCAGCTTTAATTGCAAGCTGGCGCCGGGGGCGACGGTGACGGCTACGCCTTGCGCAAGATAAGGCTTCACGATCTCGGGGTTCGCATATTCGAGGTCAAAGCCGTCCTCGACAGCGAATGCGGTGTAACGGCCAGGTGGCACACTTTGCAAAGTGAAACTTCCATCCGAGTCCGTCAGGTCCCGGCGAGTTAACGATTCACGGAGTTCCGCGTCGTCGGGAACCAGGAAGACGGGAACGCCAGGCGTGGGGTGTTCGTCTTGGGTGACAAAGCCTTCGATCTGGGCGAGTTTGCCGTGGACGATGCGGACGGTCAGTTGCGTATCCGCTCCCGAAACGGAAGCCACGTGGTTGCCACTCACGGCAGCGCCATTCACCGCCAGAGACGCTATGGCCACGTCAGATCCGGACGCGCCGCCCTGGCTCGGAACAAGCACCTCATAACGTCCTCTGGGAATGGCTTCCCCTTCGAACCGGAACGTGCCCTGGTTCCCGCCCGCCTGCGCATCTGTCTTTGGCTCAATGCGCGCACCGAACATTTGACCGCCGCGTACGGCGCGCAGAGAAATAGAAGCGCCTTCCGCCAGAGGCTCATCGCTGACGACCGTTCCGGAAATGATGCCTTGCGGCTGCCCTTGCATGGCCAGGGTTTGGTCAGCAGTCAAATCGACGTTCTGAAAGTAAGTGGCATTCAACACGTTCTGATTGAACTCCATCGATTGGACCCTGTAATGTCCAGGCGCCAGACCGCTGAACAGCAGAGAACCAGGGGCCGTGAACGACTGCATGGCATTCACTCCCATGCTCGTTCCGTCGGGGCCCTCCATCATGATCTGCACGTTGCGGCCATTGTTGAGATCAGCCCCAGGCGGCGCCAGCACCTTCAGCCGCAGCGCGGGCACGGGCTGCAGGCTAATCGCAATCTTCGGATTTTCGCCCGCACCGAGAACCACCGGCGTGGCGCTGGCTGCGTCGGTAGCATTGCCGGACCACGTAAGCGGGTAAGCCACCTCAAGCGGCGAATGAGGCGGGTCGGGTATTTCGTCGATGCTGCCGCCGGGCCGAATCCGCCGGCGCGTTTGCATGCCCGCCTGCTGTGCGTACCACGGCGCGGCTGTCACCGCGATGTAGTAAGTGCCGGGCTCGAGGTCTGCAAAACGAAAGTTGCCCGTCTCGGCCGTGTTCGAATTGGCCTGAAAGTGCGTCCCGGCAACACCGCTCCGCACGTGCTTGCGGAAGAGCCAAATCTGGGCGTTGCGCACGGGTTCGTTATCTTCGTCCGTGATGGTTCCCGAAATTCCGGAGCGCGGACGGAGCCGAAAGACGATCGCGGTGTTATCCACGTTCGGCCCGGTGACCACCAGCGTGGAGAAGCCTTCGCGCTGATTCAGGAGCTGCGCACCGTATCCGGTGCGTTTAGCGGACAAGTAATACTTCCCCCGAGGCACAGGTTCAAAGCGGAACCGCCCCTGTTCATCGGAAGCAGCCGCAGCGCCAGGTTCGTCGTTGGCGACGCTTTGAGTGAGGGTCAGCTCGACATTCGAGAGTGGGGCCTGGGTTACGGCGTTCAGCACCACTCCGGAGACAGGAAAGGTCTGCGCGGAGGCAAGACTCCAACAGACTACGGTAGCTGACAATGCGGCGCGAAGGGCAGCGACGAACGGAAGCCCCCAGTTGTTCAGCGATAGCGCCCGCATCTTCATCACCACGGTCACTCGATGCCCGGAGCATCGCGGTGAATCACTTCGACACTGATGGTCTTCTGGTCGTTGGGCTCGAGCGTGAACGCCTGGCCTTTGCTCAGATAGTCGCGCATAGCCTCCGGGTTGCCATACTCGAGACCGGCTGCGTTGTCGAACGCATAGGCTCGGTAGTCGCCGGGGGCAAGGCCGCTGGCAACCGCGCTGGATGCCGCCCACGCGTAGAACAGGCGCGGTTCGCCATGAGCGGGCGCCAGAATCACCGCGCAACTCTGTTGTTTCCCATCCGTCGCGCAATTCACCGTCAGGTTCGCCACATCGTCGCGCATCGTGATCTGAATGGGCGGCGTCGAGGCGCCGCTGCGCAGCACCAGCGGCGCATCCAATAGATCCGTGCCCCCGCAGCGTGCCGACTCAACGTAAAAGGCGCCGTTCCCCCACGAGTTCATGTGGTAAGTGCCCGGGCGCAGACCTTTCACAACCAGTGGTTCGGCCTGCTGATCTGCCGGCTCGTACAGAGTGACAAACTGCATAGACCCATCCTCGGAATGGAACGAAATGTTTCCCAGTGGAGTCCCTTGCGCCATGTGCCGGCCGGCAGTGCGCCCGCTAGTGGGACCATCGACGACGAACTCAATGTCCCCCGATTGCCCCGCGGTTTTTGTCCGCACGACTGTCAATTGCACCGGAATCTCATACGGCTGCTCGAGCGCCAGTTGCAAGTTCGTCACGTCAGCATGGCCAATCACTAATGGGACCTCCTGCCACAGCGCTGTCTGGCCGTTCTGAGCTTGGAGCGTTAACACATAATCGCCCTCCGGCAACGGCCCCAGGCGGAACTCTCCGTTCGGTTTCGCGCCCGTTTGTGCGACCATGTTCGCGTTGTTGGCCGCTCCTGCTGGCTTGGCAAAAAGGCTGGCGCCGGATCCTGGGGGGAGGTTGGTGACCACTCCGGTGACCATGTATCCGGGCTGCCGCTTCAGGGAAAAATCCGCTTGCGCATGCTGCCCAGCCGAAATCGAAATAGGAACTGCCTCGCTTTGCGTGTACGCCCCGGGATAGAAGGCAGGCGCGAAAACCAGATCGAAGTTCTGACCAGGCTTGCGCCCGCGTGACCCGCCCGCATTGACGAAAAGCACATATTGGCCGGGCCGCAAATTGGCGAGTCGGAACGCTCCGGTATCGTCCGTGGACCCGCCGCCCGCCGGTTCCCAGCGGCGCCGCCCTTCCCTCACCTGACTGACCAGGGCTTGGAGCGAGGCGCCTTCTACCGGCTCGCCCGCCTCGTCCAAGACCCGCCCTTCGATGACACCTTCGGGAAACAGCCTCAACAAAATGTCGGGAGTGCTCTCGCCGATCTGGATCATGCGCGGACCCGCCGCCCCTCCTTGCTCCAGCTCCTGCTCATTGAAGTAACCTGGCTTGCGCGGCACCAAATTCACGGCGCCGTCGGGTACGTCGTCGATTTCAAAGTGCCCGTCGGGGCCCGTCAGGACGGAGACTTGCCCCGCGGTGGTGGGGCTCTCCACGAGCGCTTTCCCGATTCCGGCGCCGGTGGCCGCGTTCACCACCATGCCAGTCACCTTGCGCAAGTGCTGGGTTTGATCGGGAGGCTGATTCGGTACGCCAGTTGACGGGACGAACAATTGGCCCATGCCTGCGCCACCGAGCAGGCCGAATACCCCGGCAAAGCGGAGGAGCAGGGTCGCGCTCGACATTGTTGCCTTAAACCTTGTTGCCTTAAACCTGGCCGCGTAAAACCTCGGGCGGAGAACCGGCATGCTACTAGATCATTAGAAACCAACCGTGGGCCGTCTGGTTTCCATTACTTTGACGAAAAACCGGGCGCAGCCCTGTTTTAAACCGGAAGCAGGTCGAGCGCCGCCTGAATTTCCGATCGCGTATGCCCGTCTCCCTTCGCGCTCGCCGCGGCGAGTCCTTCTAAATAGATCGCCCTGGCTTCCTCCAGCTTTCCCAGCTTCTCGAGCGCCTGCCCGCCGTGGAAGTAGGCAGCCACGTAACCCGGATCGTTCCCAATCAGCGCGCGATACTCCGCAACCGCCTGCTCCAGCGTGCCGCCCGCCGCGTATTCCATCGCCAGGCCATATCGCGCAAAGCTGTTCTTCGGGTCCTGCTCCACCATGTGCCGCAGAATTTCCAACCGGTTAGTAGCCATGCTCCTATTGTCGACTCACGGACTCTCGGCGAGTGGGGCGGACGCCCATGGCGCAAGCCTCACCTTCTTGCCGCGCCGGATGTCCCGCTCTCCAGCTCCTTGACCCTGCTCTCCAGCGCCTTCACTCTGCGTTCGGTCTCACGCAGTTGCTTAAGCAAATCAGGTAGTTTCTGAAACGCCGTCGCCGCGCGGATCCAGTGGCGCGCTTCGAATGCCGGTGAGCCGGACACCGTGGTTCCCTCGGGAACATCGTGCCCCACGCCGGCTTGCGCGTAAACAGTGGCGCCTTTGTGGATGGTCAGATGACCGGATGACCCGGTTTGCCCGCCCATCATCACGTCGTCCTCGAGCACCGTGCTGCCGGCTAGTCCGGTCTGCGCGCAAATGATATTCCGCGCGCCCACCACGCAAGCGTGTCCGATCTGTACCAGCGAGTCGATCTTCGCCCCGGCCCGCACCCGCGTCTCGCCAAGCGTCGCGCGGTCCACCGAGGTCAGCGTTTGAATCTCTACGTCATCCTCAATCACCGTTACCCCGGTCTGGACAATCTTGTACTGGTCTCCCTGATTGGTCCGCGCAAACCCGAACCCGTCGCCCCCAATCACGACCCCGTTGTGGAGCGTGACCCGATTCCCGATGCGGCAGTATTCGCGCACCGAGACGTGCGAGTGCGCCGTAAAGTCGTCGCCGATTTCGCACCCTGGATAAATCACCGCCTGCGGATGCAATACCGCATTGGCGCCAATGCGCGTGTTGGCGCCCACCACGGCCAGCGCCCCGATGCACGCCTTGGGCCCGATCGCGGCCGAAGGATGAATGACGGCTGAGGGATGAATGCCCGGCTCCGGCCGCGGAGCCTGATAGAAGAGCTCAAGCGCCCGCGCAAAATCATGATATGGGTTGGAGGAGATCAGCGTGAAAGGCGGCGCGTCGCGGAGTGGTTCGCCGGCGAGCACCGCGGCGGCCCGGGTGGTTTTGAGTTTCGGCGCGTACTTGAGATTGGCGAGAAAGCTGATCTCGTGCGGGCCCGCTTTCTCGAGCGTTGCGACTCCCGTAATAGCCACCGCCGGATCGCCGGCCAATTCGCAGCCAAGCCGCGTAGCGATCTCCCCGAGTGTGAATGTGGGCATATCTGAGGATAGCCACCACCTGAATTTCTGAGCGCAGTCCGCCGGGCGAGTCGCGCGATTAAGCAGGAACGTACGTCAACCGAATCAGGTCATCGGCGATTAAATCGCTGGCCGTCAGGTGGAGCGGCGGCCGGGGGCCCGCGAAGAATGGCTGGCCACCACCTAACACGATGGGGCGGAGGTAGAGTCGATACTCATCGATAAGACCGGCCTCGGTCAGGCTTTGCGCCAGGACTGGTCCGGCAACTTGAAACTCGCCAGCCGGCTCGGCCTTCAGCCCGCGTATCACCGTCTCGAAGTCATCCTCGACAAGCGTCGAGTTGGGGCCAACTGACTTGAGGGAACGCGACACGACCCACTTCGGCTGGCTCCGCCACACCACCGCGAACTCGCGATCCTCCGCGTCCCAATCAGGAAGATCTTCTTCCCAATAACGCATGATCTCGTACGTGCGGCGACCGTAAATGAGGCCCGTCGCGCCGCGCACCAGCTCGATGAAGTGACGGAAGGCCGCCGGTGCAGGCGGCCCAAGCTTCATGTGGTCGACGTAGCCATCAAGGGACTGGCTCAACCCGTAGACAAGTTTTGCCACGCTGTAAATCTCCCTCCCGCGTTCTTCAGAATAGCTTGAGCCGATGTCGCGCCGAGGCGAGGTAACACTATCTGCGCGCCGCATTTTCGGTGTGACCCGAGTCGCCCAGCCCCGGAAACGAGGCGAAAGAGAACGCAGACAGACAAGCTGCGCACAAGGGGTGCCGGCGCAAGCCCAGCAAGCCATATTTAATGTTCCACCACCCCGCGCGGGAGGTCGGCAGCCGATAGCCGGCTCCACCAGGAAGGTCGCTGGTAGAGTTGAGGCATGGCGCTCCCTAGCCACACCCAGAGGCGGACGTGAACATGCTTACCTTTGAGCAATTCCTCGCCGATGCCGCGAATAAGGGGGAAGCGTTAAACACTGTGTTCGAAGAACGCCTGTTCCGTCTGGTCGGGATTTTGCACAAAATCACGGATGCACTGGCCGCCGAGCACATTCCTCATGAAGTCATTGGCGGGCTTGCGGTGTTGATTTATGTGGAAGAAGCGAACCCCGAACAGACTGCCCTGACGCGAGATGTGGATCTCCTGGTGGATCGCTCGGATTTGGAGCGCGTCAAGTCCGCGGCAGCCAAGCATGGATTCCATTTCCGTCATGCCGCCGGAGTCGATATGTTGATCTCCGGTGATACCGGGTCTGCCACGAATGCGGTCCACTTGATCTTTAGCGGCGAGAAAGTTCGCCCCAGCTATGTCGTGCCTGCGCCACCGATCGATCCGGAACGAAAAATCATCCAGGGCAAGGAAGTGATGGTGATTCCGGTTGCGGACCTGGTTCGGATGAAGCTGACCTCATTTCGGGACAAGGATCGCGTTCACGTGCGCAGCATGGACTCCGTTGGCCTGATCACCGACACGATCGAGCAGAAACTTCCCCCTGAATTGTTGTTGCGGCTGAAGCGCATCCGGGAGACGGAGTAAGCTCCGACCCGTGCGCTACGCCGATATGACTAAAGGGAACATGTATCGCGGCTTATTCGCAATGCTTTTTTGCTTTTGCCTGGGTTCGGCGCAAGCCCAGCAAACCATATTTAATGTTCCGTCCGCGGATATAACGGACAAGGGGTCCATCTACCTCGAGCATGAATCTCAATTCCGTACTTGGGAGCCGGGACGCTATTGGTTCGGCACGGATTATTTCGCGGCTGGTCTCGGGTATGACACCGAGGTAGATGTTACGCTCTACAATACTTCCGTCCCAGCCTCCGGTAACGTCTCTGCGGGAGTGGGTTTCCGTTCCGTATTCCCGCTTCTGGCAAGCACACAAAAATCCGCGGAACTCAAATGGACCGTGGGCAGCCAAGCCTTGATTTCGTTTGAGGGCCGCGGAGCAGGCTATTGGGCTTACAGTCACTTCAGCGGCCGCTTGCCAAAGCTCAACACGCGATTGACTTCGGGGATATCGGCAGGCACCCGGCAACTGTTCGGAGAAAACACCGTCCACTTTATCGGCGGAGTGGAGCAGCCCCTGACCAAAACCCTGAGCTTGATGGCCGATTGGTACTCGGGAAATCATTCCTTGGGCTACCTCACTGCCGGCGGAAGCGTGAGTTTTCACAAAGGGTTCACCCTGTTCGCGGGTTGTCAGCGCCCCAACACCGAAAGGGTGGGGAGAGCCGGCCTCACCCTGGAATTAGCCAAGATTTTCTAGCCTGTGACCCCCTCCGTTGGAGCCAGTCCAACACCCCGAGCCGAGACGCGACCGTGAGGGAGCGTTTTCCCCGGGACAGGAGTCGCACCCTGTTCCACCCGGCCTCAGCCGGAGGCGCCGCTAACTTCAATCTCGCGGAGCATGACTGGAAGGCCGCGTGCCACAATAGGCGCATGAGCAGGCAATCCGACGATAGACTTACCGACGATAGCGTTTCGACGAGACGGGAAGGCTTGGGCCCTGATTCGGCAGGCCAGTCCGGGGATAATCAGGGATTGTCGAATCTGGCGTCGGGAGACTCAGAGAGCGTCGCGGAACTGGTTGAGGAAGGGCAGTATTTCGAGGCCGAAGCGGTCGGCGGCGTCGAGGATGCCCCTGACCCGGATGTGGCTGAAGTTCACACGAAACAAGTCCCTGAGGACGATGTGCCCTCCGAATACCTGAACCCAGATTAGTTTTACACCTCGCGCGATCACCGCGATTTACGAAAACCTCGTCCGCCGCCACAGCAACAGCCCGCACACCACCAGAAACACCAGCGTCAGCGCGATCAGCGCCGCCATCCACGCCAGGTTCACTGCGATGGTCGGCCGCCCGGCAAAGGAAGCCAGCCAGACAAAAATTCCGATTGCGGCGGCAACCACCAGCAATTCCCACCAACCGCGTTTGGGCTGTTCCCGGGCGAGCGGGTCGCTTCCCTGCATCGCCGCCGACGCGCGAGCGCGATCGAGGCCGTAACGCTTGCATTCCCTGTCCACGGCCTTCTCCCACGACGCTTTCTCGGACTCCGGGGCTTCCGCGAAACTGATCGCCGCCGCTCCGGCAATCATGATCAACGAGCCCGCTACGATCAGGATCTGCGCCGTGCTCCCGTGCCCTGACAATTCGCCGAACACCAGCGCTCCCCAAGCAAGTCCCCACAGTTGGTTCGTATTTGACAGAGGGATCCCGCGCCCGATGCCGATGTACTTGGCCGCGTACTGCTGAAACAGATCCCCCAGCACCCAACAGAACCCGCCCAGAAACAACCAGAACAACGCGGGCCGCGCCCTGCCCAATTCCGTCACGACATTGTGGAATCCGCCGTCGAAAATCAGCGCCAGAGCGAACACCGTGCTCAATTCCCCAAACGTGAACACCGTGACGAACGAGAGCGGGTTCATCCCGCTGATATACGCCTTGCGATAGGGGATGTACATCGTGCCCCAAAGCACCCCTGCGCCAAGCGCTGCCAGGATGCCGAATCCAGTCCCTGCCGGCGCCGCTCCACCCGCTGCATGGGAAGCCGTTGCATAAGCCAGCAGACAGGCCCCCGCGACAATCGCAGCGGCGCCCCCCAGCACCTTGACCCATTGCCTCGCTCCCGCGCCGCGAAGCTCACGGAACAACAGCCAGCCCCAGAACAACCCCACCAGGCTGTTTGTATTCCAAAGCGGAAACGCAATCGACAGCCCGACGTTTCGGATCGCGAATACCGTGAGGGTATTGGCGACGGCCCACAACATTCCCGCGAGAATCGCCCAAACCACCAGGTGCGCCTTTTCCCGCAGGTCCAGCCAGATATAGGTGGTCCCTTTCAGCAGCATCGGCACCGTCCATCGGGCCACGAACACTCCGGCCACCATGCCGAGCGAAATCAGGAACGGAGAGAATCCCATGGTCACCAGCTTGGTCGGCGCTTCGGCCGTGCCCAGCCACGCGCCCGCGCCCAATCCACAAACCACGCCGAGCACGTGCAGCGAGTGTGCTGACAACCTGGCATTGATTTCCGGTTTGGCAATCACAGGTGTTATCTCATCGCGGCCAGCAGGCAGACGCCTAGAATCAATACCACGACCGGCGCCCAAAAGTGCGTGTCGGTGAGAATGGCTTTCAAGGATGATTGTTTCACCAGATCTCCAGTGGGTCTCGCCCGCTCGTGGAACGGCTCACGGCAGCAGCGCTCGGATTCGACACGGGCCTCAATCATCTTCCTGCATGGAACTGGAGCCGGTCAATAGCAGGCCATCCCTGGACCGCGAATTGTGATGGAAAAGAAGACTCCGGTTCCAATACTAACGATTGGCGCGATCGACGAACCGCGCTAGCGCCAAGTTGCGGAAGTTGACGTATCACGTCTGTCCGCTTGCTGACGCGCGCGGTTCAGTGCTGACGCTGGCTTGCACTGAACCGCGACCGTAGTTCGCGAAGCGCCAGGGAGCGGACTCGGCCCTGGCCTCGTTGGCGGCACGTGGCCCGAACCTAGCCGCGACCATAGGAAGCGGTTGCCGCGAACTTCTGCAAGTTACTACTGGCAATATCGGCTGCCACCGCTGGCCGCGGGGCTAAGCCTGTTCAGCGCGATACCGATCAGGTTTGCCCGTAATCGGTTTAAGGTCGCGACTGCCGCTCGAATGGCCCGGCTATCTGTTCCACATGCGCTCGCAACCACTACCACTGCATCCACCGCAGTCGCGAGATGCATGGGCTCCGCCGCGCCAGGAAGCCGGTGCCCCCGGCTTTCAGGCCGCCCGCTTTCCGGTAAAATCGGCGGCGCATCCAGAATGATCAAGTCGTAAACTCCGGCGGCTTCGTCGATCACTCCCGCGATGCTACCGCGGATCACCTCCGACCCGAGGCTGGAGGGAGAGCCGGCCGGCAAGAGATGCAGATTCGGAAGCTCCGGGACTTGTACCACAGCCCGCTGCCAGTCTGTTTCCCCAAGCAGAGTTCCGGCCAGGCCCGGACCCGCTTCGGAGATGCCCAGTTTCCCGGCGAGCGTGGGCCGGCGGAGGTCCGCATCAATCAATAACGTCTTTTTCCCATGCCCGGCGTGCGCCATGGCAACGTGCATAGCAGCCGTGGACTTGCCTTCGCCGGGCGTGGCGCTGGTAACCAGGATCGACCGGAGGCTGCGGTCGACGTCAGACAACAGAATCGAATTCCGCAGCATCCGGATGGACTCCTCGAAAGACGACATCGAACCCTCAGTTTGTTTGCCCGGCCGGGCGGCCGCCGCATACGAAGGCGTGTCCTTCACAACCGGGAGCGTTCCAATGAGTTCGGTTCCAAAAAGCCGGCGAACTTCCTCCGGATCCCGAATCGACTTGTCGAGCGAATCCAACAGCACCGCCGTGCCGATTGCGAGAAAACACGAAAGAACTCCTGCCAAACCCAGATTCAGCGGCAAACTCGGGAACATTGGCGAATTGGACGGCAAAGCAGGGCTTGAGACCACCGCACTCGTGTTCTGAGTTCCCACTCTCCTCAACGCTTCCCGGCTTTTGGCCTCCAGGTCTTCGTAAAGCTTCTGATCCGCGCTGGCCTTCTGCTGCAACTGCCGGTATTCGACGGAGTGCGCGTTTAACCGGTCAAACTCGGCGTTGGCTTGCGTAAGCTCCTGTTCGATGACACGCTCTCGCGCAGCCGCGCGGTTGTAATCCGCTTCGGCGCGGCCCACCGTGTCCATGTTCAAAGCGGATAAAGCCTGAACCTGCCGCCGCTCTTCTTCGAGTTCGAGCTGTTCTCTTTGGTAGTCAGGGTCATACTGTCCTTTGGATGCCTTGATTTCGGCGGCTTGCTCTTCCCCCTCATTGAGGCGCTCCTCGAGCCGCTGTAGCGCGTCCGCCTTGTCCGCCTTCCGCGCCGCAGCCGCTGAGCCTGACTTGACGGAGCTGTACGCCGCCCTTCTCTTGAGCAGATCAGCCTGCGCATTTGCCAGCGCACTTTTATGCTCCTCAATCAACCGCCGCAGCCGCTGCGCCATGTTACGGCTTTCTTCCTCAGGCTGGCCGGAGTTCGGTTCATTCTTGAGCCGCGCCACTGCTTCCATCGAGCGCTCGCTGCGGGCTTTGAGTTCCTCCAACTGCGCCGGCACAAGGCCGGAAGTTTTCAACCCCGAAGCCTGCGGCGCCGATGCTGCTGGAACGTAACGAAGCCGGGAAGAAAGGACGAATGTGACCACAAGGCTCGCCGCGACAAAAGCGCCGATCTTCCAGGCGTGACGCCGGATGATCGGCCAATAGCGAGCCAGACGCGCCCGCCTTGTCTCGTCTTCCGGCCGCGCGCTTTTCGGCGCCGGCATCAACGCAACGCCATGAACGACCGGTGGGCCTGTCGCCGCCGCGAAACTGTCTGGTAGCTTCAACACCTTCGCAGAGCCGTGCCTTACTGTAGACCCCCGCCTTAACTAAGTGCTGAGCCGCCCTTGTATCTCTCTTAGTTTTCCGGAAATGTTAGGTGGCTTACTGTTGCTTACTATATTGGCCATTTCGTTTCGCAAAAAACGCCTTTTCTTCGCCCTGGGGCAAATACCCCGAGCCGAGACGCGACCGTGAGGGAGCGTTCCCCCTCTGACCCAATCAGTCTTTTCTTCGCCTTCGGTCGAGTGAGAATCACCTTGCGGCCACAGACTGCCTGCTCAAATACCACTCATACGTAGATCGAACGCCCTCTTCGAGGCTAATCGACGCCCGCCATCCCAGACCAGCGAGGCGGCTGACGTCGAGCAGTTTGCGAGGCGTGCCGTCCGGCTTGGTTGTATCGAAGACAAGCGACCCGGAAAAGCCCGCCACTCGCTGCACCAGCCGCGCCAAGTCCGCAATGGAAATGTCCGATCCAGTGCCGACATTCACGATGCCGGGCTCGTCATAGTGCTGCATCAGATAAACCGCCGCGCCCGACAGGTCGTCGACGTGCAGGAACTCGCGTAACGGCGAGCCGGTGCCCCAGATGGTCACCTCGCCGCGGCCGGCCACTTTCGCTTCGTGGAATTTGCGGATCAGCGCCGGCAGAACATGCGAAGACTGAAGATCGAAGTTATCGCCCGGCCCGTACAAGTTGGTGGGCATGAGGCTGATGGCCCGAAAGCCGTACTGTTGCCGGTAAGCCTGGCACATTTTGATGCCCGCGATCTTTGCAATGGCGTACCACTCATTAGTCGGCTCGAGCGGGCCCGTGAGCAGGTACTCCTCTTTGATGGGTTGGGGCGCGAGCTTGGGGTAAATGCAGGAACTCCCCAGGAACAGCAGCTTGCTGACGCCGGAAACGTAAGCAGAGTGGATGACGTTGTTCTGGATCAAAAGATTGTCGCGGAGGAAATCGGCTGGATAGCTCGCATTAGCAAGGATGCCCCCGACTTTGGCGGCAGCCAGGAAAACGTACTCCGGGCGCTCGGCGGCAAAGAACGCCTCGGCCGGACCTTGCTGCCGCAAGTCAAGCTCGTCGCGCGACCGCGTGATCAGGTTCGTGTAACCCAGCGACTCGAGGCGCCGCAGAATCGCGGAGCCGGCCAGGCCCCGGTGCCCCGCGACATAAATCTTCGAACGTTTTTCCATCGTGGGCCTGCCGCCGATTCTAAGCTGATGGCCGCCTATTTGCTCGCAAGCGCCGTCTTCTGCATAGCTTCCGCCTGCGCCTTGCGTACGTCGGAATCCACCATCATTCGCACCAATTCCTGGAATGACGTCTCGGGTCTCCAGTTCAGGGCGCGCCGCGCCTTGCTAGCATCTCCGCAAAGGTAATCCACTTCCGTCGGCCGGAAATACATGGGATCGATTGCGACATGCTTCTCCCAATCCAGACCGGCGCACGAGAACGCCTCTTCGAGAAATTCCCGAACCGAATACGCTTCGCCCGTCGCCACTACAAAATCGCCCGGCTCCGTGTGCTGAAGCATCAGCCACATAGCCCTCACGTAGTCGCCGGCAAAGCCCCAATCGCGCTTGGCGGCCAGATTGCCGAGGTAAAGCTTGTCTTGCAAGCCATGCTTGATGCGGCCCACTGCCCGCGTGATCTTGCGCGTGACGAAAGTCTCTCCACGCCGCGGAGATTCGTGGTTAAAGAGAATTCCGTTGGTGACGAACAGGCCGTAGGCTTCCCGATAATTAATGCAATACCAATGCGCGGCAACCTTCGAAACCGCGTAAGGGCTGCGCGGATAGAAGGCTGTCTCTTCGTTCTGCGGTGGATTGGCGGCGCCGAACATCTCCGACGATCCCGCCTGGTAGAACCGCACAGGTCGGCCGGTATGGGCCGTGTGGTCGCGCACGCAATCGAGCAGGCGCAGCGTGCCAAGCGCATCCGCATCAGCCGTATACTCGGGGAGCTCGAATGAAACTTTGACGTGAGACTGTGCGCCGAGATTGTAGACCTCGTCCGGCATCGCGTCCTCGATGATCCGGCGCAGACTGGTCGAATCCGTCAGATCGCCAAAGTGGAGCACCAGATGGCGGCCCAATTCATGCGGATCGGAATAGAGATGATTGATGCGGCCGGTGTTGAAGCTGGAAGAGCGGCGCACCAAGCCATGCACCATGTAACCCTTTGACAACAGGAGCTCGGTGAGGTAAGAGCCATCCTGGCCGGTAATGCCGGTAATAAGAGCAGATTTCGCCAAAAATGATATCCCTGGAAGCCACACCCGCCACGCCCGGCAACGTCTCTCTCGGCGGGCGCGCAGACCCTCCGCCGCGGACCCGGCGGGAGAGTCGATCTGCCTCCCCGCTTAGGATACCAGCCCGTGGCACAGACTTTAGAGACTGCGGAAAAACTCCTGGATTACGATCCTTAGCCGCCGCTGAACGATGATGAACTTGGATGATTTGTCCTCCATCAGCGTTTATCGGCGTTCATCAGCGGCCATCCGTCTTTTGGCCTTTTTCAGCACCCTCTTTAGTCTGTGTTGGCCCTGGTGGCAAAGCGCGGGGTGGGGCAAAAGCGGGAATCCCCACTTTCCCGAGGAGCAGGTGTAGACTTCACTTGTGAAATTCGGTTCGGTACGAATCCTGCTGTACGGCATTGGTGGAGCGATCTTGGCTCTCGGCACGCAACCTTCGCCCGCACAAGAAAAAGCCGCGAGCACACAGCGACTCGCTTATTTCCCGCCCCCTGACAGCGCCGGCGGATGGAGAACCTTAACGGATGCCGCAGCCATCCGGAAGCTTGCCGGCATGGATCTCGCGAAGCTCGATCAGGCTTTCGAGTATGCCCAGCGGAGCAGCCAGCATGGCGGGTTGCTCGTCGTGCGGCACGGCTGGCTGGTCTACGAGAAATACTACGGCAAGGGCAATCGCGAAGCCATTCCCGCCATGGCCTCCGTCGGCAAGGCCTACACCAGCATCGCTTGCGGAATCATGCTCCGAGATAGCCGCGATCAGTTGCCTGACGGCCTCGATCAAAAAGTCTTCACCGAAAACTTTCTCCCCGAAGCCATGCCCCTCGACGACCCCCGCAAGGCCGATATCACTCTCGGGCAATTACTCTCGATGGCCGCCGGCTTCCATGGCGAAGGCTCGAATCCCGGTTTCGTGAATTTCCAGCCGTCCGTTAAACTCGATCCACTCCCAAGCCCCGCGCAGCCCGCTGACCAGGATGGGAACGCTCTCCGCACGCCGCTCTGGATCGCTCCCGGTGGTGGCTACTCTTACGCCTCTTCCTCTCCTCACGTCGCCTCCATAGTCCTCAGGCACGTCACCGGAATGGAAATGCAGCAATACATTGACCTGAAATTGGCGCAACCCATGGGCTGGGGATCGTGGGGTTATGGAAGACACCGAAATGGCTTTACCTTGCCGCATACACCCGGCGGCGGTGACATCGCCGTTCGCTCGACGGATGCATTGCGCTTTGGCTATCTGCTCTTGCACCACGGCCGCTGGGGTGCCAAGCAGCTTGTGCCCGCTGATTATGTCGCCCTGTGCGGACGGCCCTCGCCTTATCAGAAGAACGCGCCCTTCAGCCTCATGTTTGAGGTGAACGCCGATGGCCACGTGGCCGGCGCACCTCGCGACGCCTTCTTCAAATCCGGCGGCGGCGGATTCGGCATCATGATCGTTCCTTCTCTCGATCTGGTCATCTACAAAATGGCCGGCAACGATTCCCAATACGATCCCGCCTTCACCGGCATTCCCCAGAACTACCCGTACGATGGATCCCGCGACAACTGGACGCCCGCGCCTTCCACCCAGTTCAGCGATGGTCCGATTGGTGTCGACACCGGCATCAGAAGGGTTCTCGAGATGGTCGCCGCCGCCGTCAATCAGTGATAATAAGAGAAATCGTGTGTAGCCGAGTTCGAAGTTGCGCGCCCCTGTTGCCGCTCGTTTGCCTGTCGCTGGCCGGCATTCTCCACGCCGCCGACTCCCCCCATACAGCGGACGCCCCCAAGGAATCGTTGGAGCGAACCTTCGCCAAACGCGCGGCGCGCCTCTGGTCGTTGCAGCCCGTCGTCAAGCCCGAAGTCCCCGCCGGCGTCACCTCTTCCCAGAATCCAATCGACGCCTTTGTCGCCGCCGTCTATAAAGAGAAGGGCCTGCATCCTTCCCCAAAGGCCGGCAAACTCACGCTGCTGCGCCGCGTCTACTTTGACTTGATCGGAATCCCACCCACTGTCGCCGAGCAGGATGCTTTCCTCAATGACCAATCCCCCGACGCGTATGAAAAAGTCGTCGACCGTCTCCTTGCCGATGAGCAGCACGGCGTGCGCTGGGGACGCCATTGGCTGGATGTTCTGCGCTATGCCGATCTCGATGGCGCCGATGGCGGAGTGATGCCCGCCGCAATCAGCGTCTATCTCTGGCGCGACTGGGTGATTGGCGCTCTCAACAGCGACATGCCCTATGACCAGTTCGTCCGCGCGCAAATTCTTGGAAACCGCTACGCGCCCGAAACGGTCACCAATGACTTTGGCAGCCGCGCAAAAGTCTCCGGCCCCGTGGCCGATACCTTTGCTCTTGGATTCCTCGCCCGCGCCGCACTCGACGGGAAAGACGCGGATCGCAATATCTCATTTTCCGCGGTCGAGACCATTTCCACCGCCTTCATGGGAATGACTGTGGGCTGCGCCAAGTGCCACGACCACAAGTTCGACCCCATCTCGCAGAAAGATTTCTACGCGATGAAGGCGATCTTCGATCCTCTGGTCCTCAAGAACGTCATGCTGGCGACCCCGGCTGAGATCTTCGAAGACGGCCAGAAGCGCGATCTGCACAAGAAGAAACTCGATCCCATCAATGCCCAGATCGAAGCGCTCACCGGCTCCTATCGCAAAAAACTCTTCAATGAGCGCGTGGCCCTGCTCACCCCTGAAGTGCAAGCCATTGTCAGAAAGCCTGAGCCCGACCGGACCCCCGCCGAACAGAAAACCTTTGACGATTACTACCCCGTCCTCCGCATCGATCCTTCCAAAATCAAAGAGATCATGCCCAAAGAGGAAGTCGATCGCTATGAGGCGCTCCTCATGCAGAAAGAGGATCTGGGCGAGGTTCCCGCTCTGCCTTCGTATTGGACCGTCGAGGAAGATCCCGAGCTTCTCAAAGCGAAGAGCTACATTCTCACTACGGGCGATCCGAAGCGCCCTGAAACTGACAAGCCCGTCCAGCCCGGCTTTCCCTTCGAGCCCGCGGGATTTGACTTCCGCGATGGCCGCCGCGAAGCCTTCACTGCCTGGCTGACCGATGCCAAGAATCCTCTCTTTGCCAGGGTTGCCGTGAACCGTATTTGGGGCTGGCATTTTGGCGAGGGCTTGCAGCGCGTCACCAGTGATTTCGGCATGCTGGGCGGAAAACCAGCAAACCAAAAACTACTCGATTATCTGGCTGCTGAATTGATTGCTCACGATTACAGTATGAAGTGGCTGCACCGGTTGATTGTCACCTCCGAGACTTATCAACTCTCGTCCACGGCAGACCCCCAATATCTTGCCGCCAATACTAAGGCTGACGCCAGAAATTCATACCTCTGGCGTTTCCGCCTCCAGCGCCTCGAAGCCGAGCCGATCTGGGATTCCATCCACTACGCCGCCGGCGATCTCGACCTCTCTGTCGGCGGCAAATCTTTCCGGCTCTCAGTACCGGATAAAAAGCAGGCGATCTTCCTCCACGGCGCGGGGCCCACCGATCCGCGCACCAACCGCCGCGGTATGTATCTGGTTCGCGGCTACGTCCCCAGCACCGACGTGATGAATAACTTCCTCACCGCCTTCGATGTCGACGACGGCCGAACTCCTTGCCCCATACGCACGCAAACCGTAACCGCGCCGCAAGCGCTGTTCACCATGAATAACGACCTGATTGAAAAGGAATCCTCCAAACTCGCCGAGAAAGTCCTCAGCGAAAGTGACGGCAACCTGCCCAGCGCGATCAATCTCGCTTATCGCACCACCCTCGGCCGCGCTCCGTCGCCTGCCGAACTGGATCGCGCTCTCACTTACGTCGGAGATCAACAAGCCCGTGTCAAGGGTCTCGCCTGGCTGCTCTTCAATCTGGACGAATTCATTTACGTGAGATGAGCATGACTGATCTGACCAACACTGATCTGACTAACACTGATCTAACTAACATGGACCTGCGCAAAATTTATCCCTGTGGCAGAATCGATCGGCGCGGTTTCATGCTTCGCTCCGCAGCCGGCTTTCTCGGCTCCGCGCTCGGCTCCCTGTGGGCCGACGACGGCAAAATGCCCGGCGCTCGACTGGCGGGCAAGGCCCCAGCCAAATCGATCATCTATTTGTTCATGTGCGGCGGCGTAAGCCACATCGACACCTTCGATCCGAAGGACAACAAATACGCGGGCAAAATCATGGACGCGATTGGCTTCGGCGACAACAACGCGCCCATGAAACGCCCCGTCATCCCCATCCTCCGCACTTATAAACAGTACGGACAATCCGGAATTCCGATCTCCGACTGGTTCCCGAACGTGGGCGAAGTAATTGATGACGTCGCCGTTGTCCGCTCGATGTACTGCCATCAAACCAACCATTTCCCCGCCGTCCTCGAAGGCTCCACTGGCAAGCCGCTTCGCCAGTTCGAACATCCCACCCTCGGCAGTTGGGTTTCTTATGCCCTCGGCACGGCCAACAAGAATCTCCCCACCTTCGTCAACATCGGCAGGCCCTCCTCTCCGGTTCAGTTGACCGGCGGCTATTTGGGCGCGAGTTATTCCGCAACCCCTTTCCAGCCCGGCGATACGCCTATCCCCGATCTGGTTCCGCCTGCGTCCTCCTCGGCCAAAGAGCGTGAAGAAAAAGCCCTCGCCCTTTTTGAATTGAACAAGCAGTTCCGCGCCGACTACGCGATGGAGAGCGAGGTCGCCGCCCGCGCCCGCGCCTTCGAACTGGCCGGCAGCTTGATGCTGAAGGCCCCGGAAATTGTGAATTTCTCCACCGAGCCTCAACACGTCCTGGATCTCTACGGCATCGGAGTGAAAGAGACCGATGACTTTGGCCGCCAGCTTCTCCTCGCCCGCAGGCTGGCTGAGAACGGTGTCCGCTTCATTCAGATTTGCCACGCCGGCGGCGGCAACGGCCTTTGGGACGCCCACGACGACATGAAAAGCCACGCGCCCCTTTGCCAATCGGTCGACAAGCCGATCTCCGGCTTGATTCGCGATCTCAAGCAGCGGGGCATGCTCGATTCCACTCTGGTGGTCTTTACGAGCGAGTTCGGCAGAACTCCCTGGTCACAGAACACCACCGGGCGCGACCACAACGGCAAAGGTTTTTCGACTCTCCTGGCGGGAGGCGGCGTCAAGGGCGGAGTCGTCGAGGGCGCCACCGACGAAGTTGGCTATCAAGCAGTGGAGAAGCCGCATTACATCAGCGATCTTCAATCCACCATCCTGCATCAGCTCGGCCTGGATCATACGAAAATGGATTTCGTTCTAAACGGCCGTCCATTTCACCTGATCGAAGAAGGCCTCGGCCCCATCTCCGCGATCCTCAGTTAAGCAGTCAGCCTTTTTTTGTGGCGCGGGCACTCGTGCCTGCCGTGTCGAGACTCGTCTCGACACATGTCCGCCGCCGTGAGATCATCATCCCCCCCCGGAATCCTGCGTGAATTGCCCGCTAATGAG
>Ga0302326_10009022_pt1 | contig 21908 bp, 19 predicted proteins | sample Palsa_T0_3_FD_202264 | JGI IMG/M metagenome (GOLD analysis project Ga0302326, IMG submission 202264) | Peat permafrost microbial communities from Stordalen Mire near Abisko, Sweden - Palsa_T0_3 | ecosystem: Environmental > Terrestrial > Soil > Palsa > Peat permafrost | place: Sweden: Abisko... | reverse complement strand
CGGCTCGACGCTGACCGACCTGCAGATCCGCGACGAGGTGATGACGCTGATGTTCGCCGGCCACGACACGACGACCTCGACGGTTGCCTTCATGTTCTACGAGCTCGCCCATCACCCGGAGATTCTCGCGCGGCTCTACGCCGAGCAGGACACCGAGCTCGCGGACGGCCGGGTGGGCGGGCGACCCAATCCTTCGCAGCTGATGTCCGGCGAGCTGGCGGAGCTGGAGATGGTCTTCGACGAGACGCTGCGCATGTACCCGGCCGCCTGGGTCGGCCCGCGGCGGTCGGTCGAGCCGTTCGAGTTCGCTGGGCACACCGTCCCCGGCCGCGCCTTCGTCAACTACTCCTCATGGGCCTCCCACCACCTGCCCGAGGTGTTCGGAGACCCGCAGGAGTTCCGTCCCGAGCGCTTCACCCCCGAGGCCAAGGCCGCCCTGCCAAAGGGCGCCTACATCCCCTTCGGCGGCGGCTCGCGCACGTGCATCGGGATGCGCTTCGGCCAGCTCGAGATTCGCACGATCGCCACGCTCCTGCTCTCCCGCTTTGAGCTCTCCCTGCCCGAGGACTTCGCGCTCGAGATCCGCCAGATGCCGACGATCAGCCCGAAGAACGGCCTGCCGATGATCGTCCACCCACGCTCAGCGTAGGCTCGCCCGAAAGGACAGCCTGTAGCCCGCCCCCTGGCCCGACGGCCCCGCCGCTGCGCTCGCGCCGACGCCTTCGACGTACACGCCGGGCTCGGCGAACAGGGTCAGCTTCAGCCCTTCCAGCAGGAAGCCGAGCGGGTGCACGACGACATCGCCTTCCTGCGCTTGCGCAACCGCTTCGACCGACGCCTTCACGCCGAACAGCCCTCCCGCGACGCTCATCTGCACACGGCCGCCGCCGCTGCGCAGAAGCTGTACTTCGAACCCTTCCCCCAGCGCCGTCTTCAGGTCCGCCTGCGAGGCCCACGCCGTCCCCGACACCGTGTCGCCGTGCTTTTGCAGGCTCGCGTCGTACAGCTGCAGCGGGCCCACCTTCACGCTCTCGGCGCTCGCGTTGACGCTCCCCGCGCCGTGCGCTTCGCCGAGCAGCTTCGCGATCTGCGCCTTGCTCAGCGCGAGGCTCCCCGCCCGCACTTCCACCGTTTCCGCCTTGCCCCACAGCAGCTCCACCGCGGGCCAGGCCTTGACCGTGACGCTCTTCACGCTCCCATACCTCTCCACGCGCGAGCGAACCCGGTTCGCCGCGATCCCGGGCAGGAAGATCTGGGCCAGCACCAACACCAGCACGATCGCGCCCGCCAACCCCGCTGCGATTCGGCCGGCTCTGCCCACGCGCACAGCTTTGCAGCCTCGCTAGCCTTAGGGTCTGCCGGCCCGGGGGCGCGTAGCTCAGTTGGTCAGAGCACCTCGTTTACACCGAGGGGGTCGCCCGTTCGAGTCGGGCCGCGCCCATATGACCGAGAAACATCCGAGAACTCCGAGACTCCTGCTGCGCGAGCACAGGCACGCGGTCCGATGAGTTCTCGGATAAACACAGATTCCCCCATTCGCATAGCCGTGATCGGCTCCGGGCCGGCGGGCTTCTACGCCGCCGGGCATCTCCTCAAGGACGGGGCGGGCAGGCAAGGGGCAGCCGGGCATTCGATCGAGTTCGAGGTCGACATGATCGAGCGGCTGCCCACGCCCTGGGGCCTGGTGCGCTCCGGTGTGGCGCCCGATCACCCGAAGATCAAGTCGGTCACGCGGATCTACGAGAAGACCGCCGCGCACCCGCGGTTTCGCTTCTTCGGCAACGTCGCGCTCGGCGAGCACGTCTCGCGCGCGGAGCTGCTCGAGCACTACCACGCGATCGTCTACGCGACCGGGACCCCCGTCGACCGGCCGCTCGGGATACCCGGCGAAGACCTGCCCGGCTCGCACGCGGCGACCGAGTTCGTCGGCTGGTACAACGGCCACCCCGACCACACCGATCTCGAGGTCGACCTGCGGCGCGCCGAGCGCGCCGTGGTGATCGGCAACGGCAACGTCGCGATCGACGTCGCCCGGATGCTCGTGCTCGCGCCGTCCGAGCTCGCTCCGACCGACACCGCCGACCACGCGCTGGAGGTGCTCGCCGAAAGCCGCGTCTCGGAGGTTGTGATCGTCGGCCGCCGCGGACCCGCGCAGGCGGCCTTCACCAACCCGGAGCTGCTCGAGCTGGGCGAGCTGGCCGATGCCGATGTGATCGTCGATCCCGAGGAACTGGACCGCGCGCTCGCGGTTCACGACGCCGGGGCCGCGGAGAACATCACCTCTCGACGGAACGTCGAGATCCTGCGCTCCTACGCGGAGCGTCCTCCCGCCGGGCGCGCCAAGCGGATTGTCCTGCGCTTCCTGCTCTCGCCCGTGGCGCTGGAGCCCGGCGACGACGGCCACCTCGGCGCGGTCGAGCTGGCCCGCAACGAGCTCGTCACCGACGCCGACGGTAACCTGCGCGCGCGCGCCACCGGCGAGCACGAGACGCTCCCGGCGGGACTCGTGTTCCGCGCGATCGGCTATCGCGGCATTCCTTTGCCCGGCGTTCCCTTCGACGGCCGCCGCGGCGTGATCCCCAACGAGAGGGGGCGCGTGCTGGGCCTCCCCACCGACTCCGATAGCGGCGGCGTCCCCGATGCTCCCGGCCGCGAGCGGGCGGAGACCCTGCCGGGGGACCCTGGGGTAGAGCGGCCGGAGAGCGGTCGCGTGCGCGGGGAGTACGCCGTCGGCTGGATCAAGCGCGGTCCCTCCGGCGTGATCGGCACGAACAAGAAGGACGCCCAGGAGACCGTCGACGCGATCTTCGCCGACGCCTCGCCCGACGGGGAGGGCCTGAACGTGCCCGGCACCCCAGCCGGCGCCGCGATCGAGCGGCTGCTGCGCGAGCGCCAGCCTGAGCTCGTCACCTACGACGGCTGGGCCTCGATCGACCGCCACGAGCGCTCGCTCGGCGAGGCGGCGGGCCGCCCCCGCGTAAAGCTCACGCGGATCGAGGAGATGTTGCGCGTGGCCGCGGGCGATTGACAGACTCATCTGGCAGACTGAGCCGCGCGAGCCCCGTTAGCTCATCTGGTAGAGCGCCGGACTTTTAATCCGGTGGGGCGGGTTCGAGTCCCGCACGGGGCATGGCGAAGTACCTGAAAATAGGCGGACTTTTCGATTGCTGCCGCAAGGCCGATCTCGATCGGCCGCTGCGTCGCGTAATGTCCGCCGCATGGAGCGACGCGATCAGATTTTGCTGGGCGAGAACCTCGAAATCTTGCCGCGATTTGAGGATGGCTCCTTCCAGATGATCTATATCGACCCGCCGTTCAACACCGGCAAGCAGCAGGCGAAAAAGACGCTCGCAACGGTCTCAGACGAGAACGGTGACCGTGTCGGATTCCAGGGCAGACGCTTCAAAACGCAGCTCTTGGCGGAATCGTCGTATCCGGACGTGTTTGAGGACTACCTGTCATTCCTCGAGCCGCGGCTCACCCATGCGCGTCGGCTGCTCGCCGACAGCGGCACCCTCTACTTCCACATCGACTACCGCGAGGCTCACTACTGCAAGCTGCTTCTCGATCAGGTCTTCGGCCGCGAGTCGTTCCTCAACGAGATCATCTGGGCTTACGACTATGGTGCCCGCTCCAAGCGCCGTTGGCCCGCGAAGCACGACACGATCCTCGTGTACGTCAAGGACCCCGGCGGTTACTTCTTCGATTCCGAAGGGGTTGACCGTGAGCCATATATGGCGCCCGGGCTCGTGACCGCCGAGAAGGGGGCGAAGGGCAAGCTGCCGACGGACGTCTGGTGGCACACGATCGTTCCGACGAATGGGCGCGAGAAGACCGGCTATCCGAGCCAGAAGCCCGAAGGCATCTTGCGAAGGATGGTGCAGGCGTCGACCCGCGAGGGAGATTGGTGCATGGACTTCTTTGCAGGGAGTGGCACGCTGGGAGCGGTCGCCGCGAAGATGGGGAGACGATACGTCCTGATTGACTCAAACCCCGAGTCACACCGTGTCATGCTCGAGCGTCTCGGGGGGCAGGCTCTCGTAGCCATAGCGAAAGCTGGATAATGCGTCGCTGTCCAAGCCGCCGGATTCCGACTCATGACCACCACCGACCACCACCGCATCGTGATCGTCGGCACCGGCTTTGCCGGTCTGGGCTCGGCGATCCGGCTCAAGCAGCGCGGGGAGCACGACTTCGTGCTGCTCGAGCGCGCCGCGGAGCTCGGGGGAACCTGGCGGGACAACAGCTACCCGGGATGCGCCTGCGACGTGCCCTCGCACCTGTACTCGTTCTCCTTTGCGCTCAACCCCGACTGGACACGCCTGTGCTCTCCGCAGGCCGAGATCGAGGCTTACCTGAAGCGCGTGGCGGATGAGTACGGCATCCCGCCACACATCCGCTTCGGCCACGAGATGCTCGAGTCCGCGTGGAGTGAGCAGGACCAGCATTGGAAGGTCCACACCTCGGCGGGAGACTTCACAGCCGACGTCCTGATCAGCGGCATGGGCGGCCTCAGCGAGCCCGCCGTGCCGAAGCTCGAGGGCCTCGATTCCTTCCAGGGGACCACCTTCCACTCCGCCCAGTGGGACCACGATCACGCGCTCGCTGGTGAGCGGGTCGCGGTGATCGGCACCGGCGCCTCCGCCGTCCAGTTCATCCCCGAGATCCAGCCCGAAGTCGGCGAGCTGCAGGTCTACCAGCGCACCGCGCCGTGGATCGTGCCGCGCCGCAACGCGAAGATCAACCCGCGCCTGCGCCGGCTGTTCCAGCGCTTCCCCCCGGCGATGAAGCTGATGCGCGGGGCGCTGTACTGGAGCGCCGAGCTGCTCGTCTTGGGCCTCGCCAAGGAGCCGCGGCTGATGCGGATCCTCGAGCGCGTCGCCGAAAAGAACCTCGCGCGGCAGGTCCCCGACCCCGCGCTGCGCGCCAAGCTAAAACCGAGCTACCGCCTCGGCTGCAAGCGCATCCTGTTCACCGATCAATACCTGCCGGCGCTCGCCAACGCGAACGTCGAGGTCGTCGACTCGCCCATTCGCGAGGTGCGCCCGCACTCGATCGTGACCGCGGACGGTACCGAGCGCGTCCTCGACACGATCATCTTCGGGACCGGCTTCCACGTCACCGACCAGCCGCTGATCGACCGTGTGCGCGGCAGCGACGGGCGCCTGCTGGCCGAGCACTGGCACGGGACGATGGCCGCGTTCAACGGCACCACGATCACGGGCTTCCCGAACCTGTTCGTCCTGCTCGGCCCCTACACCGGGCTGGGTCACACCTCGATCGTGATCATGATCGAGGCGCAGATCGAGTACGTGATGAAGGCGCTGGACGCGATCGACGCGAATCGTGTGGCCGCGGTGGACGTGCGGCCGGAGGCTCAGGCAGCCTTTGTGGCCGAGATGAGCCGCATGGCCGAGGGCACCGTCTGGACCGCCGGGGGCTGTAAGAGCTGGTACCTGGACTCGCACGGCAACGCCTCGACGATCTGGCCCGACTTCACCTTCCGCTTCCGCTCGCGCACCAAGCGGTTCGACACCTCCGACTATGACCTGGTCCCGCGCACACCGGCTACCGGCGATCCGGCTCCGCTCACGGCCACCCAGTCACTCGGCGCCTCAACGGCGGGTGACGCAGCTGTGTCCAGCCCAACCACGACCAACCCAACCGCAACCGATCAAAGCCCACCCACGACCAGCGAAGAGGCCTTCACCGCATGAGCCGCCGGCCCAGAGAGCGCTTCGACGTCAATGGCCGCACCGTTTTCATCACCGGCGCCGCGCGGGGGATCGGCGCCGAGACCGCCCGGCGACTCCATGCCAGGGGCGCCAACGTCGCACTCGTCGGACTGGAGCCCGACCTACTCGAGGAGCTCGCCGCGAGCCTCGGGGATCGGGCCGCCGCGTTCGAGGTGGACGTGACCGACTTCGCCGCCTTGGAGCGCACCGTCCGCGCGTCGGTCGAGCGCTTTGGGGCGATCGACGTCGGCATCGCCAACGCCGGGGTCCAGTTCAACGGGGCGCTCGCCACCACGCCCGTCGAGCAGATCGAGCGCACCCTCTCGGTCAACCTGCTCGGCGTGTGGCGCACCGATCGCGCCCTGATCGAGCACATCACCGCGCGGCGCGGCTACCTGCTGAACATCTCCTCGCTGTCTGCCATCACCCACGCGCCGCTGCTCGGCGCCTACTCGACCGCGAAGGCCGGGGTCGAGGCTTTGAGCGACTCGCTGCGCCTGGAGACGCTCCCCTCGGGCGCGCGCGTAGGCTGCGCCTACTTCGGCTTCATCGACACCGACCTCGTCCGCGGCGGCTTCGCCGGGCCCTCGGGCCAGGCCGCGCGCAACCAGATGCCGGGCTTCATCGGCAGGCCAGCCCCTCTCTCGAAGGCGGTTGACGCGATCGAGGACGGCATCGAACGGCGCGCCGCGCGCGTCTGGGCGCCGCGCTGGGTCGGCCCGATGCTCGCACTGCGCGGTCTCGTGCAGCCGATCATCGAGCGCAGCGTGATGCGCGACCCCGCGCCGCTCGCTGAGAGCCTGCGCCTCGCCGAGTCGCCTTCCGGCGAGGTCCCGGAGCCGGATCCCGTGCTCGGCGTTGCCGTCGGCACGGTCAAGCCGACGCCCTGATCACACCAAGAACCCCAGCGGAACATCGGCTCCGCCGGGGTCTTCTCAGTCAGTCAGTCAGTCAGCGGTCACTATGCCTCCGTGTCGGAGGCCGCCTCTGGATCTCCGTCGGCGAGGATCCGGTAGAGGTCTTTCCTCGCGGTGCCCAGCACCTTGCGGGCCTCCCCGATCTGCGCCTCGCTGCCGGTCTTCATCACCTGCGCGAACGCGAACCCGACCTCGCGCATCAGCTTCCCCAGCTCGTGCATCTGGTCGCTCACGTCGCCGCTCATCTGCTCCCACGGCGCCGGCTTGTCCTCGCCGCGCTCCTCGACGTAGGCGCGTCCCTCATCCGTCAGCTGGAACAGCTTTCGGCCCTCCAGCTCCGTCGAGCGAATCAGCCCCTCGTCCTCCAACTGCTGCAGCGCCGGGTACACGGAGCCCGGGCTCGGGCGCCACACGCCGTCACTGCGCTCCTCCACCTCCTGCATGATCTGGTAGCCGTTGCGCGGCTCCTCGTTCAGCAGCAGCAGCGCCGCCGTACGGATATCCCCGCGGCGGGCCTTGCGACCGCGTCCCCTCGGACCGCGGCCGGAACCAGGGCCGCCTGCCCCGAACCCGAACGGGCCGCCGAAACCGCCGCGCGGACCGCCTTGGTGACGATGCCTCGCGTGCCGGCCCGGCCCATGGCCTGGACCCTCGCCCTGATCTCCTCCTGCTCCCGCTCCCGGACCACCTCTGTGTCCGCTCATCGCGTGCAGCACAGCATGGAAATCGAGTCGGTCGCCGCGATCGCAGCGGCCCTCTCCTGTGGTTGCGTAAATTGCATCCCCGAACATGTCTTTCTCCTATCGTGAACTATCAAAGTACGCTCACGATATATCGTTATCGAGCGGTTGTCAAGTCCCTTTGCGATAAATCGGGGGCGAGGCGAACATAAAGGGGGCTGGGATGTGTTGTACTTTTAAGAGTGCGTAACACCATAGTGTCACGCACTCTCTCGGGTAAGTACTCCAACCCGCCCCTTTATCTTTCCTTCGCCTCCCCGACACATCCCTGCCAAAGACGCATCGAAGGAGATCGGCCGGCGTCAGTGACGAAAGTGGCGGCGATCCGTCGCCACCATCGCGATACCCGCGGCCTCGGCGGCGGCGACCACGTCGGGATCGCGCACCGAGCCACCGGGTTGGATGATCGACGTGATGCCCGCAGCGATCGCCAGCTCGGGGCCGTCGGCGAAGGGGAAGAACGCGTCGGAGGCCAGCGCCGCGCCGGCGAGCAGGTCAGGCTGGTTGGCCTGGGCCTTCTCGACCGCGATCCGCACCGAGTCGACCCTGCTCATCTGTCCCGCGCCGATCCCGATCGTCGCGCCGGCAGTGGCGAGCACGATCGCGTTCGAGCGCACGCGCCGGCAGACCTTCCACGCGAACAGCAGGTCCTCCCATTGGGCCTCGCTCGGCTCCCGCTCGGTCATCGCGCGCATCTGCTCGCGTCCCTCGGTGACCGCGTCACGTTGCTGCAGGAGCAGGCCGCCGAGCACGGGCTTGGAGTCGTACTCGTCGCTGGGCGCCGGCCAGTCCGCCAGCTCCAGCAGTCGCACGTTCTTTTTCCCCCTCAGCAGCTCCAGCGCGTCCTCGTCGTAGCCGGGGGCGAGCAGTACCTCGACGAACTGGCCGTTGATGCGCTCGGCGCACTCGCGATCCACGCGGCGGTTGACCGCGATCACGCCGCCGTAGGCGCTTTCCGGGTCGCACGCGAAGGCGCGTTCGTAAGCGTCCAGGACGCTCTCGCCAATCGCACACCCGCACGGATTGTTGTGCTTGAGGATCGCGCATGCCGGGCCGTCGCCCGCCTGTCCTGCGCCGAGGCGGGTACCCGAATCGGTGAAATCCTCGACCAGCTCGCGAGCGGAGCTCAGGTCGAGCAGGTTGTTGAACGACAGCTCCTTCCCGTGCAACTGCCTCACGCCCTCGAGCAGGTGCGTCGGCGCGCCCGCACGCGCGTAAAAGGCCGCGCTCTGGTGCGGATTCTCGCCGTAGCGCAGATCGCTGACCTTCTCGTACGCATCGTGCCACGTCGGCGGAAAGCCGTCGTATGTATGCCGCGCAAACCAGGTCGAGATCGCCGCGTCGTAGCGGGCCGTGCACGCGAATGCCTTCGTCGCGAGCTCTTTGCGCCACTCGAGTGTCAGCCTCCCGTTCGACCCTCTCAACTCCTCCAGCACGTCGCCGTAGTCCTCAGGATCGACGACCACCGCGGCAAACGCCTGGTTCTTCGCCGCCGCCCTGATCATCGTCGGGCCGCCGATGTCGATGTTCTCGATCGCCTCCGCCTCGCTCGCATCGCCGCTCGCGACCGTGCGCTCGAACGGGTACAGGTTCACGCAGACCAGATCGACCTGCTCGATCCCCTGCTCCTGCGCGGCCCGCAGATGGGACTCGTCGTCGCGGCGCGCGAGCAGCCCCGCGTACAGCCGCGGGTGCAGCGTCTTCACGCGCCCGTCCATCATCTCCGGGAAGCCCGTGAAATCCTCGATCGTCCGTACCTCGACCCCCGCGTCCGCGAGCGCGCTCGCGGTGCCTCCCGTCGAGACGATCTCCACGCCCAGCTCGCTCAGCCCGCGGGCGAAGTCGACGATCCCGGCCTTGTCCGAGACCGACAGCAGCGCTCGCTTCACCTCAACCTCACCGGGCACGGCGCGCTCCACGCCCGAGGCCAATCCGGTCGCGAGCTCACTTTTGCTTGCCATGCTCAGAGCCTATCTGGACGGAGCATCCGTGACCGGTCCGAGAAAATCCTGACAATCGCAGAGCAAGCGGGACACTATGCAGACGTCAGGATCCGCCGCGGGTTCTCGGGATCGACCGTCAACGCGCCGCGCGCGAACAACCGCACGGCCTCCGGCAGCAACGCGTGCTCGAGCGGCCTGAGCGCCCTCAAGACCTCTTGCGGATCGCGCGCGTCCTCCAACTCGACCGCGCGCTGCAGAATCACCGGTCCGCTGTCCACGCCCGCGTCGACGAGGTGCACGGTCACGCCGAACACCTTCACCCCGTATCTGAGCGCCTGCTCGATCGCTTCGAGTCCTGGGAACGCCGGCAACAGCGAAGGATGCACGTTGATCACCGCACTTGGGAAGCGTCCGAGGAACGTCTCGCCGAGCAGCTCCATGTACCCCGCGAGCACCACAAGCCGCGCGCCGCACTCCTCGAGCCAGTCGGCCATCGCACCGTCGCGCGCGCCGCGGTCCTCGTACTCCTTGCGGGGGAATACCGCGGTCGGCACCCCGTGCGTCGCGGCGCGCTCCAGCGCCGGGGCATCCGCGACGCTCGACGCCACCGCCACCACCTGCGCCTCGTGCCCATGCACCGTGTCGAGCAACGCCTGCAAGTTGGTGCCCGTACCCGATACGAGCACGGCGATCGGCAATCTTCCTTGCACGCGCCGGACCATACTGGGCGGGCGCCATTGCGAGCACGAGCGGCGGTGTGACTCAACTCACAGAGCGACGCTCAGGCCGGCTCTTCAATGGACGGTGAGGGTGGAGAACAACCAACGAATCGAGGTTCTCCCGTGTTTACAGCGATCATCGTCGTCGTCATCCTCGCCGCCCTGGCGAACGCATTCCGACCGGGACGCGGCGACATCATCACCAGCCGTCCTTACAACAACAAGTACAACGACGCCTCCGGCGCCCGCGATGACATCGGTGGATTTTAAGCGCGCCCCCTGACGCCCGAAGGGCAAGCATGGCTCCGATCGGAGATCGGCCAGCAGGGAGCGTGGCGTGCTTCTTCGCACGCGAGCGACTGAGGACGCCGGCAGGCGCCGCCATTCGGGCGTCAGGCGCGCACGAGGGGGAGGGCGGGGCCTGTCGGCTGCTCGTCCTCCAGCGCGTACTTCCCGTTGGCCTCGTTGTTGCCCGTCAGCGGGTACTCGCCCGTGAAGCAGCCGTCGCAGTGGGTCTCGCGCGTGCCGCGGATCGCCTCGTACACGCCCGCCAGGCTGAGGTAGTGCAGCGAGTCGCAGCCCAGCTCTTCGGCGACCTGGAGCGTCGTGCGGCCGTGGGCGATCATCTCCTCGCGCGTCGACATATCGATGCCGTAGTGACAGGGGTGCTTGATCGGCGGCGCGCTGATCCGCATGTGCACCTCGGCGGCGCCCGAATCGCGCAACATCTGCACGATCTGCCGGGTCGTGTTCCCGCGCACGATCGAATCGTCGACGACCACCAACCGCTTGCCCGCGACCACATCGGGCAACGGGTTGAACTTCAACCGCAGCCCGTGCTTGCGCAGCTCCTGTCCGGGCTGGATGAACGTGCGCGCGACGTAGCGGTTCTTCACAAAGCCGTCGTCCTGCGGGATCCCGCTCGCGCGCGCCAAACCCCGCGCGGCGGGGTTGCCCGAGTCCGGGACCGCGATCACGACGTCGGCCTCCACCGGCGCCTCGCGCCACAGGATCTCGCCCATCCGCCCGCGCGCGACCTGCAGCACCTGGTCGTTCATGCGCGAGTCCGGCCGCGCGAAGTAGATGTACTCGAACACGCACAGCGCCTTGCGCGCGCCCTCGACGACCTGTTTGCTCGAACAGCCCTCCTCGCTCAGCGTCACCACCTCGCCCGGCTCCACGTCGCGCAGGAACTTCGCGCCGATGATGTCGAACGCGCACGACTCGCTCGCCACGCAGTAGCGCAGCTGCCCGTCCTCCGAGTCACCCGCACCATCGGGAACCTCCCCGTGCAGGCGTTCGGGCGCATGCCGATTTAGGTCCTCAGCCGGTGAAGTGCGGGACGCGGCGGTCTCCGGAGTGGAGTCCAACACCCCCAGCGACAGCGGCCGCAGCCCGTGCGGGTCGCGGAAGGCGACGACCCGGTCCTTCGTCATCACGACCGTCGAAAAAGCGCCCTTCAGTCGCGGCAGCACCGCCGCGATCGCATCCTCCACGCGCTCGGCCGGGTGCGTCGCGATCAGCGCCGCGATGATCTCCGAATCCGAGGTCGAGCTGAACGTGACCCCCTGCGCCAGCAGCTCGTTGTGCAGCTCCACGGCGTTCGTCAGGTTGCCGTTGTGGGCCAGCGCGACCTCGCGCTGGGAGCCGCGCGTGCCGACCGAGCGCTGCACCGGCTGCGAGTTCTCCCATGCGTTCGAGCCCGTGGTCGAGTAGCGCACGTGCCCGATCGCGAGCTCGCCGGCGAGCGTGCTGAGGTCGTTCTCGGTGAACACCTGGTTGACCAGCCCCAGCTCGCGACGCGTGATGATGTGCCCGCCACGGTCGGCCGCCGCGATCCCCGCCGACTCCTGCCCGCGGTGCTGCAGCGCGTACAGCGCGAAGTAGGACAAGCGGGAGACCTCGTGCCCGGGCGCGTATAGGCCAAACACACCGCACTCGTCGCGCGGTCCGTCGCGGTCCTCCAACTCGGGCTCAGTGGCCCTTCCGTCAGCCATCGCTGTTTTCACGCTAGCAGGCCCTCGCTCATCCAAACAGCTCCGCGAGCGCTCCGTGCGCCGCTTTCAGCTCCGTGAGCGTTGCGCTCACCGTCGCATCTCCGGGGAGCGCGATCCGCAGCCCCTCGCCGCCGACGGTACCGATCGTTCTCACCGGCGTCGCTTCGCCCAGCGCGCGCAACGCCGCGGGAGCTCCGCTCACGAGGAAACCTCCCGGGCCCTCCCCGAACAATCCTGCCCGAATCCCGGTTTCGGTCACTCCCGGCGTGACCGGCGAAACCGACCCTCGGCTCGTTCCGGAAAGTGATCTTGTCTCCCAGAAATCTGCTCCCAAGTCGATCTCAGCGCCAAGATTCCCTCCCAGGCAACACTCCGCCAGCGCGACCGTCACGCCGCCCTCGGCGATGTCGTGGGCGCTCGCCAGGCCACCCGCGCGAACCGCTTCGCGCACGGCGATCTGAGCTCCCCGGACGGCCGCGATCTCGATCTCCGCGAGCCCGTCGGGCAGCGCCTCCCCGTGCAACTTCGCCAGCTCGCTCGCCGCGAGCGCCGGCGCGAACGGCCCCACCAGCGCGATCGCATCGCCCGCGTGCGCGAACCCCAGCCGCCCCGCTTTGCGCGCGTCCGGGAGGCGGCCGACCATGCCGATCACCGGCGTCGGGTAGATCGGCCCGGCCGTCGCGCCCTCGTTGTACAGCGACACGTTCCCCCCGACGATCGGGGCCTCCAGCGCCCGGCAGGCCTCGCCCAGGCCCCGTACCGACTCGGTCAACTGCCAGGCGATGTGGCCCTTCTCGGGGTTGCCGAAATTGAGGTTGTTCGTCGTCCCGAGCGGCTCGGCGCCGACGCACGCGAGGTTCGCCGCGCACTCGAGCACCGCCTCGATCGTTCCCGTGTAGGGGTCGGCGGCGACGCGGCGACCATTGCAGTCGATGCTCACCGCCAGCGCGGGGATCGGCGGCCCCTCACCTGCCGTTGCGGGATCATGGGCACCACCGGCCGCAGCGGAACCATGTCCTCCATCGGCGGAGGTCAAACTGTGACCCTCGCCGCCTGGCACGCGATCGAGGCCGAGCGCCAGCACCGCGGCGTCGGCCTGCTCGGGCCTGCGCACCGTCCTTGACTGCACGATCGCGTCGTACTGCTCGAACAGCGGCCTCCGCGAGGCGATGTTCGGGGACGCCAGCAGCGCCAGCAGCGCCTCGCGGGGGGCGGCGTCGGCGTCCAGCGTCGCGATCGGCGAGGCGTAGATCGGCGCGCTCGGCTTCTCCGGCTCAAGGTCGTACAGCGGGCAGTCGTCGACGAGCGCCCTGACGGGCATCTCCCCCACGAGCTCGTCTCCGTCGAAGATCCTCATCCGACCGGTCGTCGTGACCGTGCCGATCGCCGCGCTGTTCACCTCCCACTTCTCGCACAGCGCCCTCACCGCCTCCACGTTCGCCGGCTCGACCACGCACAGCATCCGCTCCTGCGACTCGCTCACCATCACCTCGAACGGCTCCATCCCGGGCTCGCGCAGCGGGATCTTCGCGACGTCGAGGTCGATCCCCACCTCGCCTTTGGAGGCCATCTCCGCAGCCGAGGAGGTCAACCCAGCCGCGCCGAGGTCCTGCAACGCCACGATCAGCCCTCGCTCCAGCAGCTCCAGCGAGCACTCCAGCAGCTTCTTCTCCTCGAACGGATCGCCCACCTGCACGGTCGGGCGCTTGTCCTCGTCGCCGCCCGCCTCGCCGAGCTCGGCCGAGGCCAGCACCGAGGCCCCACCGATCCCGTCGCGGCCCGTCCGCGCGCCGAACAGCACGAGCGTGTTGCCGGGGCCTGCGGCCGCGCTGCGCACCAGCTTCTCGCGCTCGCCCAGCCCCAGCGCCATCGCGTTGACCAGGCAGTTCTGCTCGTAGGGCGCCTCGAAGTAGACCTCGCCGCCGATCGTCGGCACGCCGATCGAGTTGCCGTAATGGCCGATGCCCTGCACCGCTCCGTCGAGCAGGAACCGCGTGCGTGCGCCTACGTGTGCGCGCACACCCGCGTTCATCGCGCTTTGCGCATCGTCGTCAACGGCGCCTTTATCTGCTCCGCCACCGTGGATGGCGCCCGCTCCGGGCTCCCCGAAGCGCAGTGAGTCGAGCACCGCGATCGGGCGCGCGCCGATCGCGAAGATGTCGCGCAGGATCCCGCCCACGCCCGTCGCCGCGCCCTGGAACGGCTCGACCGCGCTCGGGTGGTTGTGCGACTCGACCTTGAAAGCGCACACGATCCCGCCACCGACGTCGACCGCACCCGCGTTCTCGCCGGGGCCCATCACCACGTGCCTGCCCTCGGTCGGCAGGGTCCTGAGCAGCTTCTTCGAGTGCTTGTAGGCGCAGTGCTCGCTCCACAGCAGCGAGTACATCGCGAGCTCCACCTGGTTCGGCGCGCCGCCCTGCTTCTCGCACACGAGCTCGTACTCCGCGTGTGTCAGGCCCAGCGCGAGCGCGTCCTCGACCGTCGGCTGCTGAGCGCTCGCGGGCGCCTCGGCGGCCGGGGAGCTCTCCACGGCCGGGGAGCTCGCGGTCGCGCCGCCGGGGTCCTCAGACACGCGCGCCCTCCACCGTCAAACGCATCGACTCGAAGATCTTCAGCCCGTCGGCCGAGCCGCCGGTCAGCTCGTCGACCGCGTGCTCGGGATGGGGCATCAACCCAAACACGTTCCCCCGCTCGTTGCTCACGCCCGCGATGTCGTGTGCGGAGCCGTTGAAGTTCTCGCCCGGCGCGTAGCGCAGCACGATCTGGCCGCCGCGGTCCATCGCCGCGAGCGTCTCCTCGTCCGCGTAGTAGCGCCCCCAGGAGTGCTTTGCGGGGATGCTCAGCCGTTGATCGAGCGCACATCCCTGCGTGAACGAGCCGCCGCTGTTCAGCACCTCCAGCTCGAGCTGCCTGAAGGTGAAGCGCCGGTTCGCGTTCACGAGCAGCGCGCCCGGCAACAGGCGCGCCTCGCACAGCACCTGAAAGCCGTTGCAAATCCCCAGCACGAGACCGCCGTCGTTGGCGAAGTCGATCACCGCCTCCATCACCGGCGCGAACCGCGCGATCGCCCCCGCTCGCAAGTAGTCGCCGTAGGAGAAGCCCCCCGGCACGACGATCGCGTCGGCGCCTTTCAGGTCTCGCTCACCGTGCCACAACAGCTCGGCATCGCCTACCTTCTTGACGGCGTTCAGCGCGTCGACCTCGTCACACGAACCGGGGAACTGGATTACCCCGAACTTCACGTTGGCAGCGAGGCACTCCGCGGGGCCTCGTGCTCCGCATTACCGTCCAAGAGCTGAACCTCGTAATCCTCGACCAGCGGGTTCGCGAGCAGCTTCTCGCACATACCCTCGAGCTGGGCCGGGTCCTCGACGTCGAGCTCTACGAGTCGGCCGACGTGCACGTTCGCCACGCCCGCGAAGCCGAGCGCCGGCAGCGCACGCTCGACGGCCTCGCCCTGCGGGTCGAGGATGCCCACCTTCGGGCGGATCAGCACGCGCGCCCTCATCGCGGCGGCGGCGACGCGCTCGGTGCGGTCGCGACGCCGCGCCCGATCATGCGGCCGCTCCGGTCCGCTCCAGCCACGCGTCGAACGGCTCGCCGACGATCAGCTCGTACGCCTCGACGTACCGTGCGCGCGTGCCCGCGACGACATCCTCGGGGATCTCCGGGGCAGGCGGGCGCTTGTCCCAGCCGCTGCCCGCTGCCCAGTCGCGCACGTACTGCTTGTCGAAGCTCGGCTGGCCCCTCCCGACCTCGTAGGAGTCCGTCGGCCAGTAGCGCGAGGAGTCGGGCGTCAGCACCTCGTCGCCGATCACCAGCTCGTCGTGCTCGTCGAGGCCGAACTCGAACTTCGTGTCGGCGAGGATCACGCCGCGCTCGCGCGCGTGCTCGGCGGCGAAGGAGTACAGCTCGATCGACTTATCCCGCACCCGCTCCATCAGCGCCTTATCGCCGACCAGCTCCGTCGCCTGTGCGAAGTCGATCGTCTCGTCGTGACCGACGTCGGCCTTAGTGCTCGGCGTGAAGATCGGCTCCGGGAGCTGCTCAGACTCGCGCAATCCCTGGGGCAGCTCGATCCCCGAGACCGCCCCTGTTGACTGGTAGTCCTTCCAGCCCGAGCCCGTGATGTAGCCCCTGACGACGCACTCGACCGGGAGCATTTTCAGCTTGCGCACGACCAGCGCCCGGCCGCGCACCTCCTCGGGGACGTCGTCGGTCGCGGAGATCAGGTGGTTGGCGACGATCTGCTTCGTCTTGTCGAACCAGAACACCGACAGGCCCGTGAGCACCTTGCCCTTGTCGGGGATCGGCGTGGGGTGGACCGCGTCATACGTCGAGATCCGGTCGCTGGCGACCATCAACAACCGCTCGTCCAGGCCGTACATCTCGCGGACCTTTCCGCTGGTTATGAGAGGCAGATCGACGCGCGTGGTCATGTTGGGCGCGATGCTAGCAATGGAGCCGGGCGCGGAGCCGGCGCCGGTCGGTTCGGGGACACGCGAGTGTCAACCGGTCCGGTCAGGCGATCGCGTCGAGACGCCGAACGATCTCCTCGGCGTAGCGCGTGTAGTGGTCGTACGTGAAGATCTCATCGAGGTCCAGCCCCGCTGCGCGGTCGTCCTGCGCGAGCAGGCCCTGTAGTGGCGTGCCCTGATCCCAGGCGCGCTGGGCGAGCTCCTGCACGATTCGGTAGGCGTCCTCGCGGGTACTGCCGTCCTCGACGAGCGCAAGCAGGACCCGCTGAGAGAAGAGGGCGCCGTGCGTCAGCTCGAGGTTCTCGAGCATCCGCTGCTCGTTCACCTTCATGCCCTCCACGAGCGCGATCGTGCGGTGTTGCAAGTAGTCGAGCAGGATCGTCGAGTCGGGCAGGATCACGCGCTCGACCGAGGAGTGCGAGATGTCGCGCTCGTGCCACAGCGCGACATCCTCCAATCCCGCCTGGGCGTTACCGCGCAGCACCCGCGCGAGCCCGGAGATCTGCTCGCTCTTGATCGGGTTGCGCTTGTGCGGCATCGCGCTCGAGCCCTTCTGCCCGGCGCGGAACGGCTCTTCGACCTCGCGCACCTCCGTGCGCTGCAGGTGCCTGATCTCGGTCGCGAGCCGCTCCAGCCCGGCGCCCGCGAGTGCGATCGCGCTCAGCAGCTCCGCGTGGCGGTCGCGCGCGACGACCTGCGTGGAGACGTCCTCGCGCCTGATATCCAGGCGCTCCAGCACGCGCATCTCGAACTCGGGGCTCGTCGCCGCGTAGGTCCCCACCGCGCCGGAGATCGCGCCGACGACCACCTGCGCGAACGCGCGCTCCAGGCGTAGGGCGTTGCGGTGCGCCTCGAACGCGAAACCCGCGAGCTTCACCCCGAACGTCGTCGGCTCGGCGTGGACCCCGTGCGTGCGGCCGACGCAGAGCGTGTCCGCGTGCTCGCGCGCTCGCGCGGCGAGCGCATCGGTGAGCGCACGCGCGCCGGGCACGACCACCTCGCCGACGGCTCTCAACTGCAGCGCGAGCGCGGTGTCGAGCACGTCCGACGAGGTCAGCCCGAAGTGGATCCAGCGCCCCGCCTCGCCAGCCGAGCCGGCCAGCACGTCTACGAACGCCGCCATGTCGTGGTCGGTCGTCCGCTCGCGCTCATTCACTGCCTCGACGGTGAACGTCGCCCCGCGGATCGCCTCCAGGTCCGCGGGCGTCGGTCCGTCGCCATCACCGTTACCGAGCAGGCCCGGCAGCTCCTCGCAGGCCGCGATCTCCACCCGGCGCCAGGTCTCCATCCGCGCCTCGTCCGTCCACAGACGGCCGAGCTCGGGGCGGGTGTAGCGGGCGATCATGCTTCGATTATCCCGGCAACCCGCGACGGCACGCGCGCTCGGCCGCCCTGCGCACCGCCTGACTTTGTCCGACGGCGGTCGGAGGCCGTCTATGCACCAAGAATCTGCGCGGCGAGGATCGCCGCGTTGCGCGCGTTGTCGAGGCCCACGCAGGCGACGGGCACACCCGGGGGCATCTGCACGATCGAGAGGATCGCGTCCAGTCCGCCCGCGGCGGTCAGACGACCCGACAGCGGGACGCCGATCACGGGCAGGTCGGTGTGCGCGGCGACGGCGCCGGGCAGCGCCGCGGAGATGCCCGCTCCGGCGATGATCACGCGCAGGCCGCGCATGTGCGCGTTCTTCGCGTAGTCGGCGACCACGTCCGGTTCGCGGTGCGCGGACATCACGCGGATCTCGTGCAGGATGTCTCGTCCTTCCAGCTCCTTCGCGGCCTTCTCCATCGCCTCCATGTCGCTCTTCGAGCCCATCACGATGCCCACGCGGGGGGCGTCGACGTCGATGTCGTCGAGCTGTGCCTGCACTTCCGCCTCCTGCATCGGCTCCGGCGCCAATGAGAGCCCCGGTGTCTCGCGCTCGCTCATGCCGCTCCCCTCCGCCAACGACGCCGCTTTGCCCGCGTACGCTCGGGCGCGGACATCTCCGCCGCGCGTGTCTGCTCGGCGACGTCGACCGCGTCGGCGGCGATGTCACTTCGTAGTTGCATGCCGTCAAAGGAGATCATCTCGGCCGCAGCATACGCCGCCGCACGGGCAGATCCAGGCTCGGCGCCGAGCGCTGTCACGTTCAACACACGTCCCCCGGCCGTGACCACCCCCGCGGAGGTGCGCGCCGTGCCGGCATGCGTCAGCTCGACCGCCATCCCGCTGTCGACGGCGCGCTCGGCGCCGGCGTCTCCATAACGTTCCCGAAACTGCTCGAGGCCGGCGATCACGTCACCCGTCGAGGAGGACTCCGGATAGCCGGCGCTCGCCAGCACGACCGTCACCGCGCACGCGGGCGACCACTCCAAGCGCACGCCCTCGAGCCCTCCCGGGCGCGCGGCGCGGAGCAGCACGTCGAGCAGATCCGAGCGCAGCCGCGGCAGCACCGCCTGCGTCTCTGGGTCGCCGAAGCGCACGTTGTACTCGAGCACGCGCAGACCGTCGGGCGTCAGCATCAGGCCGGCGTAGAGGATCCCGTGGAAGGGCGTGCCGCGCTCGCGCATCAGATCGACGATCGGCTGGTGGACGGTGGCGAGGATCTCCCGCACGCGCTCCTCGTCGAAGCCCGCCACCGGGGAGTAGGAGCCCATACCGCCGGTGTTCGGACCCTCGTCGCCTTCGCCGATGCGCTTGAAGTCGCGCGCGGGCTCGAGCGCGACGGCGCGCTCGCCGTCGCACACAGCGAGCAGCGACAGCTCCTCGCCCGTCAAGCGCTCCTCGATGACCGCGCTCGCCTCGCCGTCGCCGAAGCGACCCTCTACGAAGATCTCTCTGAGCGCCGCCTCGGCCTGCTCGGACGTGTCGGCCACCGTCACACCCTTGCCGGCGGCGAGACCGTCGGCCTTGATCACCACGCCCACGCCGGGCGAGCCGGGCGCGTTGGTCAGCTCGCGCACGGCATCCAACCCCTCCTGAAGCGACTGCACTCGCGACCAGCGCGCCGTCGGTACTCCCGCCAGCGCCATCGCGTCCTTGGCGAACGCCTTCGAGCCCTCCAGCCAGGCCGCGGCCGCGCTCGGGCCAAAGGCGAGACGACCCCGCGCGGCGAGGGCATCGACCAGGCCACCCACGAGCGGCACCTCCGGCCCCACGACGGTGAGGTCCACGTCCTCGCGCTCGACTGCGGTCAGGAGCCACTCGATGTCGTCGACGGGGATCTCGAGCAGGCGCGCATCGGCGGCGATGCCCGCGTTGCCGGGCGCGCACAGCAGCTCGGGTTGCTGCGGCGAGCGCGCAAGCGCGCGCACGATCGCGTGCTCGCGTCCGCCCGCGCCGACGACGAGGACCTTCACGATCTAGCCCAGCTTTGTGGTGGCGGTGGTCAGCGCGCCTTGTTTACAGAGACGCAATGAACTCCTCAACAGGGATCGCCGACAGAGTCTCGTAGCGCCCGGTGCCGCGCGAGCCCAGCTCGAGCGAGACCCGTGCCATCGTGCCCTCGTCGGGCGCCTCGATGATCGAGATGAAGTCGACGTGCCCGAGCGTCGCCCACTGCGCCTTCACGGTGGCGCCGAGCTGCTCGACCTCTTTATTGACCTCGTTGATCCGCTGCGGGTTGTTCTTGACCGTCTGCACGCCCTCCGGTGTGAGGGTCGAGAGCATGATGTAGGTGGGCATTGGTCTCCTCCGTCCGATTGGGCGTTTCGCGCGCGTGTGGTGCGCTCAGTGTCCGTTGTACCGGATCGACCGATCCAAGCGTCGCTCGCGTACCCGGCGAGGCCCAGATGGGGTCGCACCCCGCCTGCTTGTTCATTCGTCCAGCGCGCGGAATCGAGCCGTCGCGCCACGTAGGGTTCACGTTTCCATTGCACGCCAAAACCCACGGGGGTACCGATGCGTAGACATCTCAATTACGCCAATGTCACCGCCACGATCGCGCTTGTGTTCGCGATGAGCGGCGGGGCGTTGGCGGCGAACCACTACCTGATCAACTCGACCAAGCAGATCAGCCCGAAGGTGCTGAAGAAGCTCACGGCAAAGACAGGCAAGACCGGCGCGACGGGACCAGTCGGCGCAACCGGTGCGATCGGGCCAATTGGACCCCAAGGCCCGACCGGTAAGGAAGGAACGCCAGGTAAGGAAGGAACGCCAGGCAAAGAAGGAACGCCAGGCAAAGAAGGGCCAGAAGGACCGTTTCCGAAAGGCAACGCGCCAAGCGGCATCACAATCCGGGGTGACTATGGTGTCTTTGGCGCCAACGGAACCAATGGCTATTCGGGAATTTCCTTTGGATACACCCTTTCCGCAGGGCCGACAATCAACTACATACCTGCCGGCGGGACCGTGCCGGCCGCATGCGCCGGCGGGACTGTGGCGATGCCGCAAGCGCAACCGGGAAATCTATGCATGTTCGAGGCGTTTCACGCGGGCTCTAATGCTGGGGCCTTCGATCCAGCGACCGACTCGACCACAACTGGAGGCCGTACGGGTGTAGTTGTGTACAACGAACCAACCGGGGGAAGCCAGGCTGACGCGGAGGGCACCTGGGCGGTCACGTCTCCCTGATCAGAGCGGCTGGACCGGGCGCGCTACGTAACAGATGCAGACGCGCTCCCGGTCTCTGTCGGTCCCGAGGACATAGCGGGCACCAACGCTACCTCCCCATCGACCGCCTCCACGCGCACGGAATCCCCTTCGCGCAGCTCACCCTTCAGCAGCGCCAGGGCAAGACGATCCGTGAGCTGCTTCTGAATCACCCTGCGCAGCGGTCGCGCCCCATAGGTCGGGTCGTAGCCAAGATCGCCGAGCAGTGAGAGCGCCTCGGGCGTAAGCGTGACCTCGACGCCGCGCTCGGCGACACGCTCGATCACGCGGTTGACCTGCAGCTCGACGATCTCCGAGATCTGCTCGCGCGTGAGCGCCCGGAAGCGGACGATGTCGTCGAGCCGGTTGATGAACTCGGGCTTGAAGTAGTCGAGCAGACCCGCGCGTAGCTGGGCGTCGGCGTGAGCTGAATCGGAGTCGTCAGTGTCACCCGAATCCACCCCCACGGGAATATTCGAAGTCATAATCAAAACTGTGTTCTTGAAGTCGACCGTCCTGCCCTGACCATCGGTCAAACGCCCGTCGTCCATCACCTGCAGCAGCGTGTTGAACACGTCCGTGTGCGCCTTCTCGATCTCATCTAGCAAGACCACCGCATATGGCCGCCGCCGCACGGCCTCGGTCAACTGACCGCCCTCTTCGTAGCCAACGTACCCGGGTGGCGCACCGACGAGCCGCGAGACGGAGTGTTTCTCCATGTACTCGCTCATGTCGATCCTGATCATCGCGTCCTGGCTGTCGAACATGAACTCCGCGAGCGCGCGGGCGAGCTCGGTCTTGCCG
>Ga0302326_10009021_pt1 | contig 21911 bp, 19 predicted proteins | sample Palsa_T0_3_FD_202264 | JGI IMG/M metagenome (GOLD analysis project Ga0302326, IMG submission 202264) | Peat permafrost microbial communities from Stordalen Mire near Abisko, Sweden - Palsa_T0_3 | ecosystem: Environmental > Terrestrial > Soil > Palsa > Peat permafrost | place: Sweden: Abisko... | reverse complement strand
AAGCGGAAGTAGCGGGAGGTCGCTTATGCAGGACTACTTTATTTTCGATGAGAAGGAATTAGTCAGAATTGGCCTCGTTTGCCTCGACTGCAATACAGAATCCGTGTTTGATCTGACGCGGGATCAGTCCGCTATCACCAATCGAGGTTGTCCCGGTTGTGGAAAGGAACTGGTCAAGTGCTGGGCTACTCCCCAAAGACAAGAATACAATTGGATAACGTGGTATCGAAAAGTCCAGATGGATACGTCCAAAGGTGTTTTGGTTCGGTTTTATTTCAAGCGGAATGAACAATTTGCCCCAAATTCAAATTAGGACAGTACCGGGCCCGCGGGTTGGTTGACTTTGCTTGTAGGCGCTGTCTACCATTGTAGATTCGGGGTTGCCGACCTTCGATCCATGATCATCACACTGGGGATAACCGGGGCAAGCGGAGCGATTTACGCCCAGAAGCTATTGCGGCTGCTGGATGCGGACGTTCGCGTGGAACGCGTATATCTGATCGTGAGCGAAACCGGTCTGCGGTTGATTTCCACAGAGTTGGGGATTGTGGCTTCCGATCCGAAAAAATTGCCGGGATTGCTAACCGGTACATTGGCTGCGAAGGTAAGCTACCTGCCGAATAGGGATGTGGGGGCGACGGTGGCGTCCGGGAGCGCCATGGTGGACGCGATGATCGTGCTGCCTTGCTCGGCCGGTACGATGGGAAGCATCGCCGCGGGGACGAGCGACGATTTGCTGGCACGCGCGGCGGATGTGTGCCTGAAGGAACGGCGGAAACTGGTGCTATGTCTGCGGGAAACGCCGCTGAACCGGGTGCATCTGGAGAATTTGCTGCGAGTGCATGATGCCGGAGCGGTTGTAATGCCCGCGATGCCGGCATTTTATTTTGAGCCGAAGACGATCGACGACCTGGTTGAGCAATTTGCGTTTCGGGTGCTTGCGCAAGTAGACCTGCCGCAGGACTCGCAGTACCGGTGGCAGGGCGGGGCCGCGGGCAAAGATAAGAGCTAAACCAGGCGCGTTAGCGCGGGTGGTTGCTTTAAGCTGCAAGGGACATTGGGATTTGTTCGATGACTGCGATCTGGAAAAAAATTCGCACGGTGCTCGAGATGATCAAGTTCGAGCATTCGGTATTCGCGCTGCCGTTCGCGTTGGTCGGCGCGATGCTGGCGACGCGAGCGGCGGGCGCGCGTTGGCCGGGAGGCTGGCAGATTTTCTGGATTGTGGTGGCGATGGTGGGGGCGCGGTCGGCGGCGATGACCATGAACCGCATCGCCGACGTCGACTACGACCGGCGCAACCCGCGCACGAAAATGCGCGCGCTTCCGGCGGGCCAGCTGACGCTGGGCTTTGCGGCGGCGTTCACCGCGGTGGCCGCGGGGGTGCTGGTGCTCGCGGCGTGGAAGCTGAATCCCTTGGCGCTCAAACTGTCGCCGATAGCGCTGGCGATGCTTTTTCTCTATTCCTACACCAAGCGGTTTACGATGTGGTCCCATCTGGTGCTGGGATTCTGCTTGGGAATGTCGCCGGCCGCGGCGTGGATTGCCATTCGCGGCTCGCTCGACCCGCGCATGTTGATTCTGTGCGCCGCGGTCACCCTATGGGTGGGTGGGTTCGACGTCCTCTACGCTTGCCAGGACGTTGAATTCGACAACCAAGCCGGGCTCTTCTCGATCCCCAAAAAGTTCGGAATTGCCCGCGCGCTGGGAATTGCGCGAGCAATGCATCTGGCGATGGTGGCTCTGCTGGCGTGGCTGGCGTGGAGTTTCGGGCTGGGATGGCCGGCCTGGGCGGGAATCTTGGTGGTGGCGGCGCTGCTGAGCTACGAGCATTCGCTGGTGAAAGCCAATGACCTGAGCAAAATGAATGCTGCGTTTTTCACCGTCAACGGATATATTAGTTTGTTGTTTCTTTTGTTCTGGGGCGCGGCGGCGGTAGTGTCGCGGCACTAGAATTAGGAGCGCTGGGATGCAAGCGGGACTTCAAATTAGCGACGCCCGGCTAGAGCCGATAGCCAGTAAAGTGCTGGCAGGACAGCGTTTAGACGCGGCTGACGGGTTGGCGCTCTACGAATCCTACGATCTGCTGGCGGTGGGCTGGCTGGCGAATCACGTGCGGGAACAGCGCCACGGCGACGCTTGCTACTACAACATCAACCGGCATATCAATCCCACCAACGTTTGCGTCGCGCACTGCCGCTTGTGCGCTTTTGGAAGGTCTCCCGATCAAGCCGGGGCTTACACGTACGCTCTGGATGAGGTGTGGCAGCGCGCGGCCGAAGGAGTGGCGGGTGGCGCGACTGAGTTTCACATCGTTGGCGGTCTGCATCCGGATTTGCCGTTTGACTACTATCTTGATTTAATTCGCGGGCTGAAGCAGCGCCACCCCCAAGTTCACCTGAAGGCGTTCACCATGGTGGAAGTGGGATACTACGCCCGCATCACCAAGAGTTCGATTCGTGACACGCTGCTGGCGATGAAGGCCGCCGGAGTGGATTCGCTGCCGGGCGGCGGCGCGGAAATTTTCAATCCGCGGGTGCGCAAAGTAATTTGCGACCATAAAGTGAGCGGACAGCGCTGGCTGGAAATTGCTCGGACGGCGCACGAAGTGGGTCTGCGGTCGAACGCCACCATGCTGTACGGCCACATCGAAACGAATGAAGAGCGGGTGGAGCACCTGATCCTGCTGCGCAATACCCAGGACATCACCCATGGGTTCCAGACGTTCATTCCGCTGGCGTTTCATCCCGACCATACCGCGCTCAGCCATTTGCCCGGACCTACCGGCATCGACGATTTGAAGATGATTGCGGTGTCGCGGCTGATGCTGGACAATTTCGATCACATCAAGGCGTATTGGATCATGTTGACGCCGCGGATCGCGCAGGTCGCACTGCGATTCGGTGCGGACGATATCGACGGCACGGTGGTGGAAGAAAAAATCTACCATGACGCTGGCGCGACCACCCCGCAACACTTAACGCGTGCGGACCTGGAGCGGTTGATTCGTGAAGCCGGGCGAGTGCCGATCGAACGCGACACGATGTACAACCGAGTGGACCGCTCGAAGATGCCGCCGATTATGGAAGCGCCGGTGCGACCCACGCCGGGCAACAATTTTATTCCCACCGCGACACTCACTCTCAACGTTTAGTTTTTCGAACCGATGACCGGTGTTTCCATCCGATTCTCCTGTGGTTTCTTCGATCGCGACGCTCGCCTGAATTGTTCGCGCGCTTTTCCTGCGTAAGTAGAACCTACGGGGCAGTACCGTATCATTGCGGATTGACGCTTTGGAACGCTGGCCTCCCTGCTTGATGAATTCTGCGACCGGCAGGAAGGCAGAGAAAGCCCAGGTGGCGCGATGCGGAAATTTTTATCGGGGTATGGCGCGTTCTTCGGCGAGAGGAGATTCTACCGGGGGGTTATTCCTCGTACTGTTTCCGGTGATGCTCCTGGCGTCGACCTTTCTGGGGTGGTTACGGGGAGGCGGGGCGCCGGACGTGGTTCTGAAGTGGATCGAGCCCGAGACCTCCCAGGCAGCATCGTTTTACGTCGCGTCACCGGATTCGGCAACGGCAACGAATTCACCTCCGGCCTTGCAGGCGGGCCCAGGTGCGGAACAATCGCTGGCAGGTGCTCCTACCCTGGGCGCGACAGTGATAAATTTTCGCCGTCCGCCGGAAGGTATACCGCTCGCAAACCCAACCACAGAAGCGAGAGATTCTGATCCTTTGCCGGCTCAGCCCACCCCAGAAAATGGCGGGGGACCCGACGCGGTGATTATCGCTACCCAGAAGCTCCAGGAAGCGGAGCGGGAGATTCAAGACATTCGGGGGCGCTTGGCCCAGGCGGAGTGGGACATGAATTTATGGCGGCAACAGGCCGCCACGGGATTCGCGGCTCGCGACCGTGCCCAGCAGCAGGTGAAAGACGTAACCCAACAACTGCGGCAGAATTTTTTGGATATGAACTCAGCGCAAGACCGCGCCCCAGCCCTGCAACGCGACTCACTCGCGGAACAGAATCGGCTCAAAGAACTTCTCAAGCTCCAGAACGCCTGCCAAAGCCAAACGACCCGCCCAGCTAAAAGTAGTCCCCACCGCTTGCCAGTGCCCGGGTCCCATCACTCGTTTTGCGGACGAGGATGGCGCCTCCCCTCTTCAGACCCTTGCCAGGTACCGTAGTTTTTCAACAGGTTCTCAAACGAAAACTATGCCGCCTGCACGGCCGTGCTCCGCGGCGGTTTGGGGCGCATGCGGCTGAACAGGAGCCATGCGTAAAAGGGCGCGTAGGTAAGAAACACGTAAGCCGGCTGGAATTGGAACGCGCCGAACGCGCGGTAATCGATCAGGACGTGGTAGGAGAGAAACTGAAGAACGGTGAGCAGCAGCCACGCTGGGTTCGGAAACAAGCAGAGCAACGGCACCATCCAGGTGAAATACCAGGAATAGGCATTCGGCGTGAACATCAGGATGGCGCCGATAATGATGTAGGCAGCGCGCGCCGGCTCCATTTTCTGCATGGCTGCCCAGCAGGCCAAGCCCACCGTCACTCCCACCCCGATTCCCGCGGCGATTTCGTGGGAGCCGCTCGCCGCTCGAAATACGGCGTACAGACTGGCATTGTTGTTCTGCCAGCGAGACTCGAAGTAAGCCATGTTCACCGGGATTTGCCGCAGAGCGGAGCGGTACGGCCAGGCACACAGCGCGGCGAATGCCGCCACGGCGACCCCCTGCCACCACGCTCGCGCCAGTTGGGGCCATCCGTGCAAGCGCAACCACAGCGGAATCAACATGACAGGGAACGACTTGAGCAGCGCGGCACCCGCCAGCGCGAGCGTTGACTCTCGGGGTCGTGACCGTATAATCACCAATGCGCCGACGAGTAGCGCCAAAGCCAGGGCGTCGGAATGGCCGCTAGCGGCGAATTCGACGATCACCAGCGGATTCCAGGCGTAAATGGCGAGCTGGTAATTGCGGGCGCCGATCCGGCGCAGCCAGGCTGCCAACAGAAAAAGCGTTAGCAGGTCCGCGCCGGCGGTTACGGATTTGAACAGTCGCGGGGTGGGCAAATAGCGCGCCGCTTCGCGAAAGGTGAGTTCCGCGAGGGGCGGATAGATCGCGGGCAGTTCCGGGGCGGGGAAATGCGGCACGGCGGCTTCACGGAGAAAGTTTAGGCGCGGGTCACTCGGCGAAATCGCGTAGGGATTCCAGCCAGCGAGCTGCACGCGGCCGTCCCAGCGATAGCGGTAGAGATCTTCCGAAAGCGTGGGAGCGAGCGGCCAGAGGGTGAGGCGAAACAAGACGGCAGCGGCCAGGATCAGCCAGCGGCCGCCGCGCGAATCGCGTGAGTGTTCGAATAGAAAGAGAAAAATAAAGTAAAGCACGCCCGCGGCAAAGCCGGTGGCGATGAACGCGACGACGAAGAGTTCGAGGTCCCCGAGCCGGCGCAGGTATAGATAGGCCAGCTCGAGCAGGAAGCCTCCGGCGACCGCGAGCCATCCCTGCGAAGGGAACCATCGCGGCGGGATTCGATTCTCGCTCAACATGTAAAGGCGGAGAGAATTTGTACTGGTTCCAACAAATCGCGATCGTGCTGCTGGCCAGCAATAATCCGCTCCGGGGTTATTGGGATAAGCTGACCAACCGGACGTTCAACGGAATTTATCAGCCGAACATGTTCGATGTGGCGGTGATGGTGCCGTATTTTCTGGTGCTGGTGGTGTTGGCGTCGTATGGGATCCATCGCTACGTGCTGGTGTACACGTATTTTAAGTATCGCCATCGAGTGCCGCCAACGCCTCCGGTTCCAACCGAGTGGCCCAAGGTTACCATACAGCTTCCGATTTTCAACGAGCGCTACGTGATCGAACGGCTGATCGAAACCGTGGCGCAATTCGATTATCCGCGCGACCGCCTGGAGATTCAGGTGCTCGACGATTCCACGGACGAAACGCAGCAGGTGGCGTTTCATTGCGTCGAGCGCCATCAGCGGCTCGGTCTTCCGATTTCCTATTTGCATCGCACCAACCGCGAAGGATTCAAAGCGGGCGCGTTGCAGGAAGGGCTGGTGTCCGCGAGCGGCGAATTCATCGCGATTTTCGACGCCGATTTCCTTCCGCCTGCCGATTTTCTGCGCCGCACCATGCCGTATTTCGTCGATCCCCGACTGGCTATGGTGCAGACGCGCTGGACCTATATTAATCGCGGATATTCCGGGCTCACCGAAGCCGAAGCCATTTTGCTGGACGGTCACTTCGTGATCGAGCACACCGCGCGCTATCGCCGCGGGTTGTTTTTCAATTTCAACGGAACCGGCGGAGTGTGGCGCCGGGAAGCCATCAGCGATGCGGGCGGGTGGCAACACGATACGCTGACGGAAGACACCGACCTTTCCTATCGCGCGCAACTGCGCGGATGGAGATTTCTGTACCTGCCGGAAATCGAGTGCCCTTCGGAGCTGCCGGTGGAAATGAACGCCTTCAAATCGCAGCAAGCGCGCTGGGCCAAAGGCCTGATGCAGACGGCGAAGAAGATCTTGCCGCGGGTGATGCGCGCGAACGTGCCCGTCCACGTGAAAGCCGAGGCATTTTTTCACCTGACCGCGAACATCAGTTATCCGCTGATGGTCTTCCTTTCGATCATTCTGCTTCCAGCGATGGTAGTACGGTTTTATCAGGGATGGTTCCAGGTGCTGGTGATCGACGTCCCGCTGTTCGTGGCTTCCACTTGCTCGATTTCGAGTTTTTATCTCACTTCCGAGCGCGTGTTGTACCCGAAGACCTGGAAGCGTTCCATACTTTATATGCCCTTCGTGATGGCCATCGGCATCGGGCTGTCCGTTCGCAACGCAGCGGGTGTGCTGGAAGCGCTGGTCGGCATACAAAGCGAATTTGTGCGCACGCCGAAATACAACATCGAAGGCCAGGGCCAGGCGCGAGGCGATTGGTCGCAGAAGAAATATAAGAAAAGCGCCGGATGGATGCCGTTTGCGGAAGTGTTTCTGGGTTTGTATTTTCTGTGCACCGTTGGCTATGCGATTCAAAACGAAAACTACGCCACCGTGCCGTTTCTGCTGCTCTTCGTGTGGGGATATCTTTACACTGGCTTGATGTCGCTTGCGCAGGTGTACCTCGAGCGGTTGCGCTTGGGCGTAGTGGACGCCGGCGAAGTGCGGCCGGCGGCGACGGGCGCGCCTGGCTTTTGATCCGCGGCAGTGCGCGAAAAGTTCTTTCGAGATGGATTGGGCGCTGGCGCGTGCGCCGGGTGCGTGTCAGGGAGGCTGGATGAAGCAGCGAATGATTGCGGCGGCGGTGGCGACGGTGACGGTCTGCGTGCTGATCGTGTCCGTGCAAATGGCGCAGACGCGGTTTCGGCAGCCCAACAGCGAGTACCAGGAGCGCCGGTCGAAGCTGGCCACGGGCGTCGACGGCCCGGTGGTGGTGTTTGGTTACACCGGACACGAAGACGCCTCGGAGGTGGCGATTTTCTTTCAGGAGGAGAGCTTTTACTACCTCACCGGCCACAGCGAGCCGGGCGCCGCGCTGATCCTGCTTCCCAAGGGTCCGAAGGCTAAGCCGGCGGATGGCCCCAGCGAAATTCTGTATCTTCCCGCGCACGATAACCGAAAAGAGAAATGGGAAGGACCGCAGATGGGCCCAAACGATCCGGGGGTGAGCGAGAAAACCGGATTTGCGGAAGTGCGTGAATTCGACAAGATGGAGGGCGACCTGCAGAAGGTGTCCGCAACGTACTCGAATTTCTACACGCTGATGGCGCCCAAGGACGAAGAAGGCTATCCGCATTTTGGTAGCTGGAACGCATGGCTGCACCATGCGGTTCCGAACGTGAAGCTGCGCGACATCTCCGGCGAGATTTTCGCGATGCGCCAAGTGAAGTCCGCTGGGGAGTTAGCGCTGCTGCAAAAAGCAGTGGACCTTTCCGTGGACGCGCACTTGGATGCGATGAAGCGCATGCGCCCCGGGCTGTTTGAATACCAGGTGGCGGCACGCATGAAGGAGATTCACGAATTCGGAGGTTGCGCGCGCGAAGCGTACTCGCCGATCGTCGGTACCGGACTCAACTCCACAGTGCTGCACTACGCGCGCTTGGACGACGAAATTCAGGACGGGGATGTGGTGGTGATCGACGTGGCGGGAGAATATGGCGGATACGCAGCCGACATCACACGCACGTTACCGGCCAACGGAAAGTTCACCGCCCGCCAGCGGGAAATTTACGAGATTGTTCTCGGCGCGCAGAACGCCGCGATCGACGCGGTGAAGCCCGGGGTGCGGATGTACGGCGAGGGCAAAAATCTGCAGGATATCACCCGCAAGTACATCGATAGTCACGGAAAAGACAAGAACGGCAAATCCCTGCTGCCTTACTACATTCACGGCGTGAGCCACCATCTGGGATTGGACGTTCATGATCCCGGCGAGCGCGATCGCAAACTGGAGCCGGGAATGGTAATTACCGTCGAGCCCGGAATCTATATTCCAGATGAAAAGATTGGCGTGCGCATCGAGGACGACGTTCTGGTCACCGCAGACGGTCATCAATTGCTCACCGCACGGCTGCCTCGCAGCGTGGAAGAAGTGGAGAAGACGATGGCCGAGGGCCGGACGGCTTCCGGGGCTACCGTGGCGGGCGGAAATTAAAGCGCACCGCGTAGCGGCGGCTGACGGCGTGGAACCCCTGCCGAAACGTAGCCACCGCGACGGATCTATGGGTGCCGACCAGCCGAACCGAATCGATCTGGGGATTGGAGTGGCGAGCCGATGCGCATTTTCATCCTAGGTGTGGGCGGGGCGGGCTCGTTGTTGGCGCAACTGCTCACGCGCGACGGTCATAAGGTCTGGTGCGGGGATAAGGACGTGGAGCGCGCGCGGTTGTTTTTGGGAAAGAAGAATCGCTGCGAAGTGTATGAGGTGAACGCGCGGAATCTGTGGTCAATCGTGCGCGCGGCGCGCGGTTGCCACCTGCTGGTGAATGCCTCACCCGCGGTATTCAACGAGATTGTCCTGCGCGCGGCGTTGCGGCTCGGCGTCCATTACCTGGACCTAAGCTCGCATCTCACTCGCAATCCCTTCAAGGCCGAGCAACTTCGCTACGACAAGCGATTTCAGGCGAAGGGGCGCGCCGCGGTAATCAACGCCGGAGTTGCACCGGGGCTGACGAATTTGCTGGTGACCCGTGGCGCGGAGCTGCTGGACAGCGTCGAGAGCGCTTCGATCCGCCTGTACGAAAATACGTCCAGCGCTGGTCCGGTTTCGATGTGGTCGCCGGAGGCGGCATTCGACGAAGCCGTTTCTCATCCGCGGATTTACCGACAGGGAAAATTTCGCCTGGCGCGCCGCTTCAGCGGACGGGAGATTTTTCGGTTTCCGAAACCCATCGGCGAAATTCCGGTGTACCTGGCGGCGCAGGATGAAGTGGTCACGCTTCCGCGGGTGCTGCCGATGTGTGACTTCGACGCGAAGATCGGCGGCAAAGACATCGAACATCTGCGCCGCTGGTACCGCCAGGGAAAGCTCAACCGGTCGCGCGGCCTGGTGCGGAAGAGATTTCCGAAGACGCCGACGCCGCAAATGGTGGCCAAGTTAATCCGTCAAGGGGCGCTGGAGAATTCCCGGTTCGCCGCCACGGTGCTGGTATACGGCACAAACGACGAAAAGAAACTTCTGCTTCGCTGGGATGCCGGCTTCCAGACCCTGTACCAAATCCGAGCGCGCGGGTTGCTGGTGTCGCCGATCGCTTACGCCACCGCGCACGTTGCGTCGCTGTTTATCAAGCACTTCCCGAAAAAACTCGCCGGCGTTTTTCCGCCGGAGGCTTTGCCGGTTAAAATCCGCCGGGCCATTCTCGCCGAGGTCCGTTCGCGAAATATTCGCGTCAGCATGAAAGTGAAACGGATGAAAATCGAGGAGCCCGAGTTCCATTGATCCGAGCTATGCCGCTAACCAGTGGCCTCCACGGTGAGCGGTTCGGGCGCGCTGGGTGGCAAGCTGCGCGCACGGAATGTGCCGATCAATAGTTGCAAGCAGGTGATCAGAATTACGCCGAAGGCGTACGCGGGCAAGAATGCAAACGCCGGGCCGTGGACATCGACGATTTCAAACGCCAGCACCGCGGTAATCAGTCCGCGGGGAATCAGCAGAACCGCCACTTCGATTTCGACCGGATGCAGGCCGTGCCACGCGACGCGGCTGAGATGGACGGCGAGCCACCGAGCCACGATCAGCACACCCACAATTCCCACGCACGGCACCAGCGCGGCACGCATTCCTTGGAACGGCACGATCGATCCTAGCAGCACAAAGAAAAACGTGCGCACCAGGAAAGCCAGCTCGGAATGAAAAAGGAGCAGTTGGTCGCGTGATTTGTCGGAATCGCTGGGCTCGACGACCATTCCCCAGGCATTCTCCAGCTCTTTGCTCGCTTCACCGGGCAGGTTGGCGAGCGTAGCGCCGAACGCCACCACCGCGAATAAGTCGCTGCCACCCACCGCGTCCGACGCGGCGTAGACCAGCAGCACCGCCGCCAGCGTCAACACCTGCCAGAAGCGCTGTTCCGACAGCAGGGGCAGCGCGCGTACCCACACGAAACCCGCGACGTACGCCACCGCGATCGAAATCAGCACGCGCACCAGGAACCCGCTGGCCACTCCTCCCGCGATCGATCCACTTGTGCCGCGAATGATTCCGGAGTGAATCAGAATATTCGCCACCGAGCCGGCGCCGCCCAGCGGCGTTGCAGACGTAAGGTCGAGCAGGATCCCTACGGTTAGCACGCCCAGCGCGTCGCTTAGGGCTGCCTCCACGATTAATGTGGTGCGCACCGCCGGACGCAAATCCAGATGCTCCAGCACCGGCAGAATTACCGAGCTGCTGATGCACGCGAACGCGGCCGCCGCCAGCAACGCCGCCATTTTGGCCATGTGTTGGGAGACCACCAGAAACGCGGCGATACCAGCGAGGCTGATGCCAAAACTGAAAATCGCCAGTAGGATCCCGCCGGGAAAATGGCGCAACGTATCGCGAATGTTGAGGTCCATGCCCGCTTCGAAAAGGATCAGGATCAGCGCGAAGGTACCGAAACCGTGCGCGAACGACTGAAATTTTGAAGTATCGATCCAGTGCAGGACCGGCCCCAGAATTGTGCCGGTGGCAATCAGGACCAGCACGTCCGGGACACGCGTCCATCGCGCCAGCCGGTTGGCCACAAACGCAAGCACCAGCAAGCCGCCGAGCAGACCGAAGAAGTGGGTGAGGTTCATGAGGGCCGAGCACAGGATACAAGGGAAACGTGGGCGGCCCATCAGTTATCGCTGGTAGACGCGCGGCATTTATCCGGTAGAAGATGGCGGCGCCGGATGGGCCTGCTTGTGACAAGCCTGGGCGATGGCGCTGACTATGAACTGACCCGTTGCTACTTCTTAAGTTTATTGCCTTCGGCGCACCTACATGGTTAGATCGTTGGCTTCAGGGCGATTCGAAATCAAGGAGGAGGATTTGGCTGCGCAGTACGATCTTCGTCCCTTGAGTCTGGGAGAAATCCTGGATCGCGTTTTCACCTTGTATCGAACTCACTTTGCGCTCTTTGTTGGGGTGATGGCGATTCCTGCGGTGGTGAAAATTCCCACCAATCTCTATTCGTTCAGCATCTGGGGGAAAATGTTGCGGCCGGAGGCAGGTCACGCCCCTCCGTTTGATCCCGGCATTCTTGCGGTGATTTACCTGGTGATATTTCCGGTGATCCTGGTGGTTGGCACACTGGGGATGGGAGCGATCTCGCTGGCGGTTTCCGATGTGTATTTGGGCCGCGTGGCCACCATTCGCGGTTCCTACCGAAGGGCGCTGCAGCGATTTTGGCGGCTGTTGGGCCTGCTGTTTTCGGTCGGAGCGATCTTGATGGGCATCGTTATCGTCTTCGCTATTGGCATGGGCCTATTTATGGCCACGTTCGCCGCTTCGCGTGCGGTCGGGAACCTGGGAAACGGAGCGAGAATCGCGGTGGTACTGCTGTTTCTGTTGGTCATCCTGGCGATTCTCGCGGCCGCGATATTTGTGGGTATGATTTTCTCGCTGGGGATCCCCGCTTTGCTGTTGGAAGACGCAACCGTCGGCGGCGCGCTGCGTCGGAGCATCGAACTGACGCGACATAGGCGCTGGCATATTTTTCTGGGCGTGTTACTGACGGTATTCGTCAGCTATTCGGTGATTTTAATTTTTGAGGGCCCGTTCATGCTGGCCATGGGCATGTTCACGCTAAAGGGCGGCGCTCCGCCGGGATGGCTTGCGTTCGCGACTTCGATTTCGGCGGCTTGCGGCAGCGCCGTCAGCAGCCCGTTGATCATGATCGCTTTGGTGCTGTATTACTACGATCAGCGGGTGCGCAAAGAAGCGTTCGATCTGCAGCACATGATTGCGCAGATCGACGCGGCGCCGCAAAAGGCGCCGCCGGGGTTCGTTCCCAGTTAGAATTGATTGTGGTTTTGGCTGGCCTGGCGCCAACGGGAAAAACGGCCGCTGCCGGGATTCCGGGGGGTTGCCTGGCGTCGAACAGCGCCGCTTCGCTGGATGGGATTTGCGAATACCTCGAATATTATTCCTAATGCTGAGCGTTCTTCTTTTGTTTCTCCCCCACGCCGCGAGTGTTTCCGGCGCGCGGTCCGGCGCGGCATCACAGGGGATCGAAAAGACGGCCGGCTCGGCAGCCGCCGACACTGCCGGTCCAGCGTTGTCGGTTCCTCAATACGTCTCCGAGCTCGACCGTTGGACCCGCGCCATCCAGAATGCTCCGCAGGATGCTGCGTCGCTGCAAGCATTGCGAAAAACGGTGCCGCCGGAGTGGAACGTCGATGTAGACGGGTCGAGCTCGATCGCAAGGGTGCCCACCAACTGGCTAGTTCGCGCGTTGTACGACATGCAGTACCACGCCGATCACCGGCCGGTGCGTATCCAGGAAGCGGAAGCGCACCTGGCCACGCTGCGGCAGTGTGCGGCGAGCCTCACCCTTGCTCCGGCTCCGCCGGGCTCGGCGGACAACGCTCGCAAGAATCTAAAAGCCATCCTCAGCCGCAAGGAATTTGCCGGCGCGCAGGGCCCGTCGCCGATTGACCACCTCATCGCCAAGGTCGAGAAGTGGCTCGACAGGATGCTGAGCAAGATTTTTCGCAAGGTCCACATTGCCGGGCATGCCACCGACTATTTCGCGTGGGCGGCGATCGTTTTGGCATTTTTCGTGCTGGCGTGGTGGACGGTGCGCTACTTGCGAGAACGCTCACGCCAGCAGACTCTCGATCTTCGCGGAGCGTCCCAGCCGCCCGCTGGATCGCGAGAGTGGGCTCGGGAAGCCATCACCGCAGCTCAGCGCGGCGCGTATCGCGATGCGATCCATTGCGCATATTGGGCAGGAATCGCGCGGCTCGAAGAATCAGGCGCGCTACCGCCGGATCGCGCACGCACGCCGCGGGAATCGCTGCGTCTACTCGATTCGAAACTCACCCAGCGCGAACCGCTGGCGCATTTGACGCAACGTTTTGAATGGACGTGGTACGGCGATCACGCCGCCACCGCGGCGGACTGGGACGACGTGGTCTCGCAACTCGAAAGGATCGGATGCCTGCTGCGCTCGACGCACGCGATCGCCGCCTCCTGATCGTCGCGGGTCTGGTCCTCGCCGCGCTGCTACTTGCGGGCGCGGTAATCTCCGGACCCGGCCAGAACGGTCCCGGCTACCCATCGAGCTATTCCGCGGGATGGCGCGGAGCCAAGGCCGCCTATTTGTTGCTTACGGAACTCGGCTATTCGGTGGAGCGTTGGGATCACGCTCCCTCGGAGCTGCCTCCCGATCCGCAGAACACGATTCTGATTTTGGCCGAGCCGTGGGGCTTTCCGAATGAGCAGGCCGCGCGAGGCTTGCGCCGTTTTATTTATGCCGGCGGGACGGTGCTGGCTACCGGCAGCAACGCAGCGTGGTTCGTACCGGATGGCAGGGCTCTTGGCGGAGACGAGGAACTCGACGAACCCAAAGAGTATGGAGCGATGGCGGCCAGCGCGCTCACGCGAGGCGCGCCCAAAATTACCATGGCCGATCCCGCCTTCTGGTCTAGCGACTCCTTCGCACCGGTGACCATTTACGGAGATATGGACGACTCGGTCGTGCTTCTCTATTCCGAAGGGAAAGGCTCGGTGTTGTGGTGGGCTGCGTCGACGCCGCTTACGAATGGAGCGATTGCCTCCAGCGGAAATTTGGCGCTGCTCTTGAATACGCTGGGGCCGCCAGGGAGCAAGCGCGTTTTGTGGGACGAATATTTTCACGGCCAGCGCGATTCTTTCGGCACTTACATCGCCGGCACGCCGCTGCCATGGGTGGCGGCGCAAATGGGAATTCTGTTCCTGGCACTGTTGATCACATTTTCGCGGCGCAGCGGCCCGGCGCGCGCACCCTCGGTGGCGGCCCGGCTTTCGCCACTCGAGTTCGTGGAGACGCTGGGCGATTTGTATCAGGACGCCCACGCCGGAAACGCAGCGGTCTCCACCGCTTCGCAACATTTTCGATACTTGTTTGCGCGGCGCTCGGGCTTGCCTTCGCGCGCGCGAATTACTGACGTTTGCCGCGCGGCCGCGGTGCAGATGGGCTGGACCGAGCCCGCTCTGCAGGACACACTGGTGCGCGCGGAGCGGGCGTCGAGCGGGCTGGCGCTGGCGGAACAGGATGCGCTAGACCTGGTCCAGCGCTTGCACGATTATTCCGAGCGACTCGAAGGGCGGCGGGGCTGGCGTGCCGCAGAGGGCAGGCCGTAACCTGAAATCGGAGCGAGGAGAATGGACGAATGACGATTGCATCCGAACTGGCTCAGCAGGTTCGCGACGAGTGCTCGAAGGTGATCGTCGGACAGCGCGAGCTGATCGACGACCTGCTGCTGGTGGTGCTCACCAACGCCCACGCCCTGATCGAAGGCGTGCCGGGCTTGGCCAAGACACTCGCCGTGAAAACGCTGGCTCAGTTGTTTCAATTCCAATTCCAGCGGGTGCAGTGCACGCCCGACCTGATTCCCGCGGATATTCTGGGCGCCAACGTTTTCAATCAGTCGCTCAACAGCTTTTCCCTGCATCGCGGGCCCATTTTCACCGACCTGCTATTGGTGGACGAAATCAACCGGACCCCGCCACGGACGCAGTCGGCGCTGCTGGAAGCGATGGAAGAAATTCAGGTGACCATCGACGGCACCACCCACCTGCTCTCGCGGAATTTCGGAGTGTTCGCGACGCAGAACCCCATCGAATTCGAAGGCACGTATCCGCTGCCCGAGGCTCAGCTCGACCGCTTCCTGATGAAGATCCGCATCCGTTATCCCGAATCCGCGGAGGAACGAACGATCCTGGAGCGATATCAGGCCGGCTTCGAACCGCGCTCGCTGGACCGCGCGGGTTTGCGTCCGGTGGATTCGGCGATGCTCGAAAACGCACGCCAGGAAGTGAAACGGGTACGCGTAGAGCCCGCGCTGCTGGATTACATCATTGCCATTGTCCGCAAGACGCGGCAGGCGCCGGCGGTGAGCTTGGGAGCAAGCCCCCGCGCGGCGATCGCATTGATGTTCGTGGCCAAAGCGACGGCCGCTATCGAAGGCCGCGATTTTGTGGTGCCCGACGATGTGAAGGCCGCCGCGCCTTCGGTTTTGCGCCACCGCCTCACGCTGAAGCCCGAAGCCGATTTGGAAGGCCTGACCACCGACGACCTGGTCCGCGAAACTCTGTCCGGAGTGGAAGTGCCCAAATGAGTGCGGCGAACCATCTGATCCCCGCGACGGCCGAGTCGCGAGCGATTCCCGCCGGCCGCCTCGGTGCCGCGTTTGGTCCGCGCTTTTACCTTTTGCTGCTGCTCGGATTGATTTGGATCGGGCCGGCGTGGGCCGACCATCGCTTCATCGGCGCGATGTTTGCGTGGGATTTGTTGGCGCTGGCGATTTGGGCGTTCGATCTCATGCGTCTGCCCAAGCCCGGGGAGCTCACGCTTCGGCGGGTGTGGAATTCTCCCGTGGCGCTGGCGACGCCAGGGTCGCTGACCTTGGAATTACAGAATCATGGCCGGCGCGCGGTGATCGCCACGATCGTTGACGATGCCCCCGGAGTGATTCGCCCCGATCTGCCCGAACTATGCCTGACGATTGCGGCGGGCGCAACCGCGGCGGCGTCCTACGCGATTGAGCCCAGCGAGCGAGGCGACACGAAGTTCGGACGCGCTGGGATTCGCTACCAAAGCACCATGGGCGTAGCGGAACGATGGGCGGCCGCGGATATCCAGCAGACCGTGCGCGTCTACCCTAACCTGGAAGAAGCCCGCCGGCAGAAAATCTTTCTAATTCGCAGCCGGCAGATCGAACTCGAAAAGCGTTTGAAGCGCCAGCGCGGGCAGGGCCGGGAATTCGAATGCCTGAGGGAATATCGCGCGGGAGACGAGTGGCGGGACGTTTGCTGGACGGCAACTGCGCGGCGCGGCACGCTGGTGACCAAGGTATTTCAGACCGAACGCAGCCAAACAGTGTGGCTGCTGGTGGACGCCGGCCGGCTGTTGCGCGCGCGCGTGGCGCAATTCAGCAAGCTCGATTACGCGGTGAACGCCGCGCTGAGTCTGGCGCAGGTGGCGTTTTATTCCGGCGATCGCGTGGGGCTGCTCGCATACGGCCGGCGCCCGCAACAGCGCCTGGGAGCGGGGCGCGGCGCTTTGCATCTGCGTTCGATCATCGAATCGTTGGCACAGGTGCACGGCGAAGCCTACGAAGCGGATCACATGCGCGCCGCGGACGCATGTATGGGGTCGCAGCAAAGGCGGAGCCTGGTGGTCTGGATCACCGACCTGGCGGAAACAGCGAGTACGCCCGGAGTGATCGAAGCCGCCACACTGCTCGCGCGACGTCACTTGGTTCTGCTGGTGGTGATCGCGCAGCCGGAACTGCGCCAGACCGCCGCGGAAAAGCCCAAGGATCTAACGGACATGTATCGCTACGCCGCCGCGCTGGAAGTGGTGCACCGGCGCGACCTTTTTCTGCGGCAGGTGCGCCAGCAAGGTGTGCTCACGCTGGAGGCTGAAGCGGGGAAACTCTCCACTGCGGTGATCAATCGATATTTGGAAGTGAAGGAGAGGAACCTGCTGTAGCCGCGGGGGCGTTGGATCGTTTTTTTCGCGACAGATAAATCACCAACAGCACCGCCAAAGCGCCGGCCAGTGAAAATTTCAGCGCCGGGTTCAGATCGCTGGGCGAAATGAAGCCTTCTACGATGCCCGCCAGCACCAGGATCGGGAGCATGCCCAGCACCAAGCGCACCGCCTTGGCCCCGGCGAGCTCGATCGATGCGCCGCGCGGCAGATGACCGGGGAAAAGCATCCCGCGCGCGAGCAAGAGTCCCGCGCCGCCGGCGATGAAGATGGCCGGCAGTTCCAGGACGCCGTGGGGCGCGACGAAGGACCACAGCAGCAGCGACATCTTTGCGTCCCAGCACGCGACGTTCACCACGCCAAAGAGCAAGCCATTGAAGAGCAACATCCAAACGGTGCCGACGCCGGCGGTGATGCCCAGAGCGAAGGTGACCAGCGACACCGAAATATTGTTGGTCATGATCTGGCTGGAGGCCAGCGGTTTGACGCTTACAATGGAATGAGTCCACATCTTGTGCTGGGCGATGGTATCCATCATTTCCGGTCCGAGCAGATAGCGTTCGAACCCGGGATTGGCCAGGCACATGAGAATTCCGGCGACCGCCGCGCCCAGAAAAATCACGAACGCGGCGAAAGTATAAGAAAAAGTTTCGTGGAAAATTTCCGGGAACGTTTCGAGGAAGAACGGCCGCAAGCCGCGGGAATGTGGCTTCCGGCTCATGTAGATGATATTGTGCGCGCGCCCCAGCAGTTGGTTTAGGTACAGGGTAGCGCGGCCGCTGGTGGCATCCTCGCGCACCACGGCGAGATCGGAAGCCGCCTGGCGGTACAACAACGCGAGTTCCTGCAGTTCGCGATGAGCGAGACCGCAAGCGCCGGCACGTCCGGCGTGCCCGAGTAATTCTTCGAGCCTCTTCCAAAGGGGGCCGTGCTTTTCGAGCCAACGCGCGGAGATCAATATGTCCTCGCCGGACAAGCTTACCATCGAAACTCCGGAGCAGACGCCGCTGGAGTTTGCGGTTGCGGGAATCGGCAGCCGTTTTCTGGCGCTGGCGGCCGATTCGCTGATACAAGTGCTCACCATCCTGATTTTTCTCGTGTTATCCCGGCTGATTGCGCCCAACGTTGATTTCATCAGCGGGCACACCCAAGTGTGGATACAAGCGGTGTTCGTGATCCTGTTGTTTCTGATTCAGTTTGCGTATTTCGCGGTGTTTGAAGCGGTGTGGAACGGGCAAACGCCCGGAAAGCGCCTCACCCACTTGCGCGTGATTCGCGACGACGGCCGCCCCATCCGCGTCTCCGAAGCGGTGGTGCGCAACCTGCTACGGACAGTGGATGCGCTGCCCGGAATTTACGCCGTGGGCATTGCCTGCGCGTTTTTCAGCCGCCAGAGCAAGCGGCTGGGGGATTGGGTGGCAGGGACGGTGGTGGTTCGCGAGGCGCCGCTGCAGGGGATTGTGCCGCCGAGCGACGCGATGCCGGCGGACGCTAGCAAGACCGGCGATGCCCGCAAGATTTCCAACGAAGAATTGAGGTTGATCGAAGCGTTTCTGGACCGCCGCGCCGCTCTCGATCCTATCGTGCGCCGGAACATGGCGCATCAAATTGCGGTTCGGATGGGCAGGCAGCTTGAAGTGCCGCCGGAAAACCGGCCGGACGCTGAGAAATTTCTGGAAGCGCTGGCGGAAGCGAAACGCAGCGTCTCGCGATATTCCTGAGGCGCAGGCGTCCAGAGATCAAAAAAAATCCTGGAGGAGGAGAATTATTCTTTGGGTGTTTCGGGGACGCCCATTACCTGGACGTGAATGGCGCGCTCGCGCGGACCATCCAACTCCGCCAGAATTACCGACTGCCAGTAACCCAGCGCCACTTCGCCATTCCGCACCGGTAGCGAAATGGTGTGGCCCAACAGCATGGCGCGCAGATGCGAATCCGCATTTTTTCGGGGGCATTCGGAGAGCGAGGGATCGTTGTGCCGCCAATACTCGAAGCGGCCCACCAGGCGCTCGATAAACGCTTTAATGTCGTCGAGCAGGGCATGCTGAAATTCGTTGATGAATACGGCGGTAGTGGTGTGCAGCGACTGGACCAGCACGAAACCGGCCTTCAGCCCGTGCTTTTTCACCACGTCGTTCAAGTCCCGGGTGATATTGATCAGCTCGAGCCGCTCGCGCGTCTTATAAGAAAGAGTTTCGAGATACATCTGCAGCGTGGCTGCAGGACGAACTTCGGGAACGAGTGCGGGAGCTTTAACGATCGCCGGTTTCATCTGTGATGACCTCGGATACCACGAAACGAGTGCCCCTGTCCTTCAGATACCTGTTGGATGCCTGGCGCCCGCTGAAGTTGCACTAAGCTAAATTATAGGTTTCCCGCCCGCGGGCGTCTATCAATTAAATTTGGCGCTGTGCCGTCTCGTTCGGTTCCCCAGCCCTTTGCCCCTCAAAAAGGGCGAAAATGCTGGGAAAACGCTTACTTGTCAGGAGCTTGCCCGCTTAACAGCAGCGGCTAGGCGTGCGATATCGTTGCTGAATTCGCTCTAGGTAGAACTCTTGGCGGGTCAGCAGGACTTGAGGCTCCTCGGCGGGACACCGGCGGCGCCAATGCTGGACGTAGAGATCGTACGCTGCGTCGCCGCTCATTTGACGGTACCCCCACCATAGTTTCTTAAGAACTTCCCGTAGCGAATTACCTTGAGCTTTCACAGGTCCGCCTCCGCCCATTTCGTTACCACGTAGGGCGCTTCGTGTAGCTCCGCGACTTTGCTTCCGCGCAGGATGGCGATCCACTCCGCGCTTGCTTCGATCACCAGCACCAAAACCATCCCCGCCAAAAGCAACGTTACCGCCGCGTCCAGCCGGTTATTGAAAATCATGCGATGGGTAAGGGCCACACCCTGCGGCGGAATCGCGCCGGATGCCAATTGCGCGGACAGCACCCGCGTCTGCGCGAGGAAGCCGATACGCGGATTCGAATGGAAAACTTTCTGATAGCTGGCGGTCATGGTCACCGTCACCAGCCAAGCCATGGGCACCAGCGTCACCCAGGCCCACCGCCGCTCGCCCATTTTCAGAATGATGGTAGTCGCCACCACTAGCGCCACCGTGGCCAGCAGCTGATTGGCAATCCCAAAGAGCGGCCACAAAGAATTAATTCCGCCCAGCGGATCCTGCACGCCCTGCCACAGAAAAAATCCCCAGGCGCCCACAATCAGCCCGCTGCTGATCCATACACCCGGGGCCCAGTTGGTCCGCCCGAACGGCTTCCAGAAATGCCCGCCAAAATCCTGGACCATGAAGCGTCCCACGCGCGTGCCTGCATCCAGCACGGTAAGAATAAACAAAGCTTCGAACATGATGGCAAAGTGATACCAAATTCCCAGCAGGCGTTCACCGCCGATGGTGCCGCTGAAAATTTGCGCCATACCCACGGCCAGCGAAGGAGCGCCGCCGGTACGGTCCAGCAACGTGTGCTCGCCCACCCGGCGCGCCAGGTCGGTCATGGTTTGCGCGTCGAGCGGGAATCCCCATCCGGAAATGGTATTCGCCGCAGCTCCGGCGGTTTTTCCCACGATTCCGGCGGGGCTATTGATCGCGAAGTAGACGCCCGGCATCAGCGCGCAGGCCGCCACCATAGCCATCACGCCCACGAACGACTCGATCAGCATCGCGCCATAGCCGACGAAGCGCGCATGAGTCTCGCGCATAATCATTTTGGGAGTAGTGCCCGAAGAAATCAGCGAATGGAACCCGCTGATGGCCCCGCATGCGATGGTGATAAAGCAGAAAGGGAACACTTTACCGGCGAAAACCGGGCCATTGCCATCGACGAATCGCGTCAGCGCCGGCATTTCCAGCACCGGACGCACCCACACGATCCCGCCCGCCAGCAACACCATCACCACGATCTTGACGAATGCGCTCAGGTAATCCCGCGGCGCCAATAGTAGCCATACCGGCAGCGCCGACGCCGCAAATCCGTACACGATAATCGTGATCGCCAGCGCCGATCCCGACCAGGTGAACGCCGCCGACCATGCCGGCGACGAATTCACCCACTGCCCGCCGACTACCGCCAGCAGAATCAACGCAAATCCCGCTAGGGAAGCTTCCAGCACCCGCCCCGGCCGGACGAACCGCAGATACACGCCCATCAGCAGCGCGATCGGAATGGTCATCGCCAGCGTAAACGTCCCCCACGGCGATTCCTTCAGCGCTTTCACCACCACCAGCGCCACCACCGCGAGCAGAATAACCATGATCGCCAGCACCGCCAGCACCGCGATCGATCCGCCGCGTTTGCTCACTTCCTCTCGCGCCATCTGCCCCAGTGATTTGCCGTCGCGGCGAATCGAGCACACTAGAATTGTGAAGTCCTGGACGCATCCCGCAAGCGCCGCGCCCAAAATCAGCCAAAGCGTTCCGGGCAGGTAGCCGAACTGCGCCGCGAGGGTTGGTCCGACCAGCGGCCCAGGCCCGGCGATCGCGGCGAAGTGATGGCCCATCAGCACCCATTTGTTGGTGGGCACAAAGTCGCGGCCATCTTCCAGGCGTTCGGCCGGGGTGGCACGGCGATCGTCGAGCATGAAAACTTTGGTGGCGAGAAACGCCGAATAAAAACGGTAAGCCACCAGATATGTGGAAACTGCCGCGATCAGGAACCACCCCGCGTTCAGGTGTTCGCCGCGCTCGAAGGCGATCGCACCCAGGCCGGAGACCCCGGCCAGGACGATGGCGGTCC
>Ga0302326_10009020_pt1 | contig 21914 bp, 22 predicted proteins | sample Palsa_T0_3_FD_202264 | JGI IMG/M metagenome (GOLD analysis project Ga0302326, IMG submission 202264) | Peat permafrost microbial communities from Stordalen Mire near Abisko, Sweden - Palsa_T0_3 | ecosystem: Environmental > Terrestrial > Soil > Palsa > Peat permafrost | place: Sweden: Abisko... | reverse complement strand
GGTACATGAACAACCCTTCCTTCGGATCCAGAGGCGGCAAGAGGCGAAGTTGTCGACGGTCAGCCGATGCGACGACGCCTTGCTCAAGCGCAGTGGTCAGCCGCGCACGAAACTGATCCGCCGACACGCCTACATACTTCGCGCCAGTGGCATCTCTCCAAAATCTCGGTTTCTGCGCGCGCACAACGAATTCTCGATACAAATCGAAAATTGGTACGAGACGCGACTCGCCCTTTGCGTCGTCATAGGCGAGAGCAAGCTCGCTCATGAAGTCTCCGGCGACGAAGTTATGCGGCACGAGTGCTTCTACAAGCGGCTGCAGAGCTTCGATGATTCGTTCCACGCTCGCGAACGGGATTCGCGCGCTCCCTACGATAGCGGAACGCGCTCGTTCGTCTATCTGAAGGCAGACCGCCCTTTGTACATACAGAATCGGCCATTGGCCGTCACAGTGCCACCCGTGCGCATTGAGCGCGTCGCGCAGGTCGGCGTCCAATGCGTTGAACGCAGTGTTAGCACGCTGTGTAAAGTCGGCTAGCAGAGTGTCAATGTCAGGAGTTGCCGCGGTGAGGTCAACGAGTAAGGTTTTCACTTCCTCAGCAGATCTGAGGGCTTCTTGTGCCGTCGAGGTGCCTTGGGTGAGACGCGATGTCGCACGACTCAGACTCTTCGCCAGAGCCGCGACCTTACCGAGCGCCGGAGCTAAGCCAGCACCAACTGGCGATCTTGAGGTCGCGGTAGTGCGTTTGGTCATTTTGTTATCTCCGAAGGTAGCTCTCCGAGGGCTTCCACCAGACGCTGTGGAAACGTGGGTTTTAATCGAATGAACATCTTGTCGAGAGAATTCCCAGAGGCAAAGAAGACACAGTCGGTGAGTATGTTGCGCTCCTTAATCATCAGCAGGAATTGATGTACGGTTTCCATTTCCAGAGGCACGCCCTCCGACGCTGCATCGAGCATGGCTCTCAAGGCGACACTATCGACTGGCGAGAGTCCGACGGATCTGCCAACGGCCGAGTAGGCAGCCCATAGCCGCTCCCCAACGGTCTGAGTCTGTATTGCCACACCGGGTTTTTGTGCCTTCCGGTGGAACGCGCCGACGGCCACTGTGGCGAATGAGGACCACGGCTGGACACCGGTGCGAGTCGCATGGGACCACTGTCGGCACGCTTCCGTGGGGACGTAGCGCCACCGGCGTCTGGCCGCCAAGTCGCTAACCTCACTCTCGCCGTCGGTTTTGGGCTTCGTTACGAAGCCGAGGTCTACGAGCTGTTCAAACCGCGGTATCGTTTGGTGATCCGCGTTCTTTGTAGTCTTCCTGGGCGGCCGGTTGTGGCCGTGTGCCTTGAGTGCACGCCGACCCGCCGACTTGTGACTGCGGCTGACGCGAATTTGTCGCGCGTGGTTCGCCCATCCTGGTGGCACGTCCGCGTCGACCTCATCAGCCATCGTCAGCGCGAGGTCCAAGGCGACTCGATACGCCGGAATGTCGCGGCTTTCTGTGGTTTTCTCGGAGGCCTTCAGGATTCGGAATAATGCCGCACATGTCATACGCGCCGCGTCCCTCGTCTCGAGAACCTTCTCGGGCGCCAGAGCGCCCAGGTCTCCCACGAGCTCGACCGTGAGCAGATCCGTCTCTAATAGGTGAAACGTAAAGAACAATCGTTCCCGGAGATCGAGCTGGAACGGATCCCACGCCGCCACATCTCCCGTCAGGAACTGGTCGGTTCGGTCACGAGGCAACAGACTCTTCAGTAATAGGCCCCTCTCGGTTATCTGATTTGCGCGGCCAACCAGCTCAACGTCGTGACCCCAGTCTAGAATCTTGTAGGCCGTATCCCTCGTAATCCCGTACAGCGCGGAGCCACCAGGCCCGGCCGCAATGAGGGCTTCTGCTACTTCTGGGCAATCGATTTGCTTCCCTGACGATGTCTTCCTCGGGTAAGAGCTTGCAAACAAGTTGGCGGTACGTTCAGCTAGAGCTGGATGGACGGACACGCTATCAAATAACGGGCGCTCGAGGCGCCGAACGACAGAATCGTTCGTTGCGCTGCGGCGCTCCGAACTAAGCGCTGCAGCGAGAACCTTGAGAAATCCAAGACGCAGATAAAAGTCTTGGAATTTCGTCCACGGTAGCCTGGAGGTCAAAACGCTTCCCCACCGTGAGCCACGTTGCGCGGGCGGATTTCACCCACGACCAATCGGCTCGCATCGGAAGTAGCGCTCGAAAAAATCGCCTGACCTACATCCAACGCCCGAATTAGTCCGGGCAAATCCAACTCACGCCCAGCTTGACGAATCTTCTCAGGTTGAGCGTTCTGTAAGAGGCCGCAAACCGCCGCAATGTCGTCCGCGACGCTCAGCCGGTGAATGATGAATGTGTCGATCTGGCTCGCAGCCGCGTCCGATATCGCACCCTTCGGGCGCTGTGTCGCCAACCAAAGAGACAACCCGAAGTTTCTTCCCTCCAAGACAAACGACTCAAGGGCCTGCCGCGCGGTCGTGTTCGATCGCGCTGGCAGTAGGATCTGGGCCTCGTCGATCGCCAGGATGGTCCGGGGGACGTGGCGCTGTAGCTCCGTCTCAAGCGCCGCAACCGTCTCTGGCGATTCGCGACACAACGCAAGTCGCCGTCGGATTTGGCTGGCATACATTCGGTCAGCCTTCAGTTTCTTGACTACTACGGTCGTCAGGACCGTCCGTAGATCACTCGTCAAGCGTCCCAGACAGAGTATCGAAAGAACACCTTCCTCGGCGAGCTCGGTCAGTGGTGTGCCGGCAGGCGAGTCGAAAAGGGCGAGTCGAGCGAGTGCGCGCAGCGCCTGCAGAACACTCCTGGACGTTTCTGAGGAATAGAATCCGGAGATATCAGGGTCGTGCTCGATGCAGTCGATCAGGTCTTGGAGACCGTAGTCCGCTTTGGCGGCTTTCGGTTGCGCAGGACCATCCCATTGCCAGCCGAGTTCCGTCACCTTGCGATAGGCTTCGTCGACTAGCCTTCCGCGCGTTTCGGTGATGATATCAGTGTTCAAAAGTAAGCCCCAGTCCCCAGCGTCCAATGAGCTCACCGGCAGACGAAACTCTCTGAAGTCGGGGGGGTCGATGTCCAGACGATGACCGGCTGGCACGAACACTCGGACATTTATGTTCTCTACGGTTAACCCATCCCAACGTTCGAAGACGGCGTGCTGTCGCCTTAGGCCTTCAGGGCCTTCGTTGCTGAGCGGCGTCAGCGCGGTCCAGTGAACGTCGAGGGGATCCAAGAGAACTACGGCCCGCCGGCTCCGATGGTGCCCAATTCTGGAGGCTTCCTGAGTTGCAAATCCTTCCAGAAGTGAACCCATCCCATAGGACTTCCCCGACCCTCGCTTACCGACCTCAAACACAACGAAGTTATCGGACCCGTCAAAAAGGATTTCCTCGTTATTGCCCTTCTCAGCCATGCGCCCGGCGAGAACTACGGAGTCCCTCTTTCCGCTTCCGATGTGCACGCGTCCAGGAACGCGAGGTTCTATGTCGAAGATCTTCATGGCTACATTCCCTCTGCCGCCAATGAATCGACGAGCTTCACGTCAATTACCCGCAAGTCCATCCGCATGGCGCGTTGGGCGATTTTCTGCACCCTCTTTAAGACTTCGCTGGGCTTACTCGTCGACTCACCCGTTGACGCCTGCTCGATAAATTCGTCGAACGCGGCCGGCGTAAATGGGTAGCTTGCGAGCGCCGCCGAATCCGATTTCGTCAAGGCAATTAATTCTTCGGGCACCGACGACGTCAATGCGGCTTCGGTTACCGCGCGGCGGTGCTCCGCGGGCACTTCCCCTTTTTGTATGCTGGTTGCAAACAGCTCGAGCAGGAAGTCGCGGAGCTCGTCCCGGCTCGGATTCTGGAATTCGACGTAGTTGACCACGCCGATGCGTCGTCTGATTTCGTCGAGCAACAGGAGCTGCGGAAGTTCGTTTCGGGTCAACGCACCGACGAAGAACAGCATGCCGACTTTAGTAAGCTCCGTAAGCTCACGAAGAGCTGCGTTCCATGCCGCGAAGGTGTCGACATTCGAGACGTTCTGAAGTCGCTCGGCCTCGTCTATGAGATAAACGGGAACCTTACCTTGCACGGTTCTGAGCATATGGGACAACCCACGCAGGACGGCCCCAAACTCGCGGCTATCGGTCAATTGCGGGCGCAGGGCCTTGCTGATGAGACCCATGTCCACCTTTGGCTCTCCTCCGAGCCACCGCATGCTGCTCCTGACGACGTCGAGTTCGACGGCGGTCAATCCCTTCCCCATCACCAACGCTATGTCCTCCGACTGAACGATCTCCTCCAGTCGCTGGGCTTCGCCGCGCTGCGCGCGACGCGCGTACTCCTCAGCAACATCGTGTAAGCGCGCCGTCGTCAAAGAAGTCACCAGTTCTCGAAAGAGGCTATAGAACGGTTCCTTTGACCCGTAGGAAGAGCACTTGACGTAAAGTGGCAGCACACTATCTTCGTTCTGCTCGATCACATAAGCCAAGTTGTGACACATGTGAGTCTTACCGCGCCCGTGATCCCCAAACACGACAGCTTTATGGCCGTCCATGGAATAGACGGAATTTTCGATGTCGTTCAACAGGAGATCGCGTTGCTTGCGCTCCCGATGCCCGAACAGAAACTGACGGTGTCGATCGGGCTCGAGCTGGAAGGTATCGAAGCCCGGACGCATGAAGAACCAGGAATCCATGGACTTTTTCATAGGTGCCTCTGGGAACTAGCGGCGGTGAGCCGCCGCAAGGAATTGGTCAGTTGGGCCATTAAAGCTCGGCCACCCGGAGAGTTGCCGACGATGCGAATGCCGAGCTCTTCGTTCTTTGAAAGGGCTGCGGCCGTCAGATTTGCGGACGTGACGAGGGCCTCGCTCCGCGCTGACCCCATCCGCGCGACCATGACGTAGGTTTTCGTATGGAGGTTTCTGCGCACAATGATTCGAAGCAGGCGTGGGACTGCGCTCGGGCGGAAGCATGAGTAGAGCTGGCGCGCCCCCGCCGGTGCCGTTATTACAGTAACGCCGCACGAGGGCCCCTTCGCGGCGTTCACGAGGGCTCTTACACGGCAAGCTAGAGTCTCGTCGATGTAGGGCGAGCACAACGTGACTTCTGCGTACAACTCCGGCCGAATCGTCGCGCGGTCTAGAAGTTGGCCGACAGCGCGTCCTGGCGCGAGCGTTATCATGATGGCCTCCGACGAGTGCGAGCCAGCTGGTGCACTTGGGTCAGTAGGGTGTCGAGCGGTATAGCGAGGCGCTGCGCGAGTTGCGATAGCAACATCCGATCGCCACGTAGTCTGTCGCGCAGCGTCGCGCGCAATTCGTCTTCCAAGGCCGAGACGTGCCCCGCGAGCCCGTCAGAGGTCGGTCCACGACGAAGCAGAGCGTCGAGCATGGCAGATACGGTGTCGTGGGTGGAAGGCTCAGCGTCGAGGGGCAGAAGCGTTTCAACGGCGTCCAGAGGGTCCAGACCTCGATTCAGGACAATTTCGACTACTGCGGTAAGGCCGCGCAAGTTCCCATGTCTCGCCCAGTCGATTGAGGTCAGGCGTTTGCGGGCAGCGGGACTCAGTGTAGGTATCGCCTGCCTGCGGTATGCCCAGTAATCCTTTGCAGCAAGTGTGTCGACCCGAGTGATGTGGTCGATGGCGTCTCTGACTCGCGCGCGCACTGAGGTTTCGAGGGCCGACAGGATTTCGCCAAAATCCTCCATGCGGTCACTTAGGCTCGGAACGAGAAAGCGATGGGCGCCGATCCTCGACAATAAGTCGGCTCTCAGCAGTTCCGGCGTCAACGTCTTCCAAGTCGCCGTGATAAGCGTGCCGCGGAACGCCAGCGCAGCTTCCGCGTCTGCTTCACTGCCAAGGCGGTAAAATGCCCCGCCGGATAGCACCGGCAATAGCTTCGCCTGATGTGCAGGTTGCAGATCACCAATCTCGTCCAGGAAAACGACGCCTTGCGTCATCTCGACGGCCTCTGCCAGCTTGTCCACTCCGGCCTTACGCCGCCCAAGCATCGCTTGCTCAAAGACGCCGGCGCGGTCAGTGGCGCCGGTAAATGCGCCTTCCTTTGAACCAAACAGCTGCACATCAGCTAGTTCCGCGACCAGTCCAGTCAGTGAAAGCTCGACATACCAGGGAATGCTGTTGAGGTGCACTAGATTCGGTCCATCGAAGGCGATGCTGCCAATGATCTCCGAGGCTGCTTCGGCATTTAGTGGTGCTACTCGCTTGAGAAGGGCAATGCCTCTCGCGATGGTCGACTTTCCAGATCCAATCGGCCCTTGAAGAAGCACAGTCCGCGCCGTTGGGTTGCCGCAAAAATCTAGGATCTCCTCGCGTAACAGCGCTATCCGACGACTCGCGCCCGGAAGAACGCGCTCAAGGAACATGCGCATCGCGGGTTCCGCCGGCATCAACATCGTATGCTCACTATCGCTCACGGTACGCACCCCTTGACCTGGGCCTTCCACCTAGCACTAACTGTGCCAGATTTTAACTGTTTGATTTATATGCAGTTGTAGAGCGCGACTGCGGTAAGATTTGCCAATTGGCTCATATTATAAGGCATTCGCCTTGTCAGCAGTATTTGCAGTCTGCGGCCGACCTTGTGGATAGCGCAGGCGTGGCTCAAGAGAAGGCTAGCGTCATGATTGGTTGAGCTCGACGGTTTTCGCGGTGTAGCACTCCGGTGGATTGTTGTTCGCCATGTGCATTTTCTCTGAGGATTCCATGAGCACCTCGACAAAGGACGAACCTGGGTCGATATCAAATATCCACCTCAACGGAGTTCCTGGGATTGGCTACTGCGCGCCACAGGGTGCCGTAGATGTTAGCCCTTCTCAGTCGTCTTGCGCATTGCGCGTTTCATTGATCATTCACGGACGCTATGCTCGGGCACACTCAGCCCGCTATTTGGCTCAAGATTCGATGGGCGCTGTTAGTACTGTGGACCTTGTGGCATATTTGACGCGTGTGCGCTTCACAAGACGTGCAACTCAAACGAGCTCCATCTGGTTTCTATCTAGCTTCCGCATAAGTAGCATCAGCCCGATTACGAGGACGACCAGGAAGGTAAACGTGTCTGGTCAACGAAGCGTGAACGAACTTGCGGTCTTATATCCACCAAGCTAGGACTCGTTCACCAAGTTGTACTGAACAGCTTCGATTACGCGATGGGCGCCGAGGAGTGCCGGATTTGTCAAGCAATCTGCGACGCAAGCGTGAAGCGACGACCGCCTTGAGAATCGTGTTAGGCGAAGCCGCCCCGCGACCTGCTTCCTCGGGGACGCAACATGCCAAGAATCAATACGCTGTAAGATTTGCGGATTCCATGGCACGATTACTCGCTAAAGACCTCAGAGGCTTAATGCGAGGCATTGCTGCGACCACAAAAAGAAGCGCCTCGTCAGTGCGGGGCCGGAAACAGCTCGATGTGAACTTTTCGACTCCAGCTACTGGTCTCGCTCTCGGGATCTCGCTCAAGTCAGTACACATTCGAGAAGCAACAGGCGCCAAGAGGTATACACACAACCTCAAGCGAAACGAAGAAGAATTAAGAATTGAAGCGAGTGGGTACCATAAACGTCAACCTTACGCGGTTATGGTGGGTGTTCTTTTTCTTCCGTTTGACAGCTGTACGGACGGTAAGAAGGATAATCCATCCTCGTTTGGCAGCTGGGTACGTCATCTTAGACCATATGCCGGCCGGCGGACCCCAAAAGACGATGAGGACCGTTTCGAGAAAATCTACATTGGCCTCTATGAGCCCAATGGATTCGATTGGAGATTTTTTGATATCGAGACAAATCCGCCAAAGAATGGCCGGCCTTCTCAGGACGGAGAGCTAAAAGGCACGAACAATAATCCGAGAAGACTGCTTTCCTATCAGGAGTTTCTGGACGCAATATATCATGCGTACTTACAGCGAAACGCCGCTGATTTTGTCTGGGCCGATGGAACTAAAGATCCAATCCCTGAGAAAGACATTCCAGAATAGACTTGGTATTGTTGCAAGGCGGGCTCGCAGTTGCCGCGGATTCATGAATCGAACGACTGATCAAGTTTCGTGTTGCCATCGAGAACTCGTAATCTACGCTTCACAAGCGCAAGATTGCCCACCTCACACTCCCATACAATTATGACGCGAAATGCAAGTGCTCGAAGCGCAGTCGTTACAGCAAAATCCCGTGCTTGATTTTGAGCGAACTTGTGCATCCAAAAAGTTCGATTACTCTTCGGAGTAGTAGTCCGCCGACAATGGGAATGCCTATGCCAAAAGCATCCATGCACAAAAATGGCAAAATGTCTCTTGCGATTGGCAAGATCTGGCGAGCCCGGAAGATCCTTATTTCTAATCGTGTAGCGAAGATGCAATGATGAAGCTATGCGCCGGACCGCGAGTTCAGCGGCCGTACCGTGTTGACGGATTCTTCTCATGCGCTCCGATATGGATCCTGTCGCCGTCGGTTTACGCGTGACTAGTAGCCGACCCCCGATCTCTCTGATCGGCGATTTGTTGCAGGCTGTTAGGCGTGACCGTGCTGCGACCACAGCCAGTTCGAGCAGCTCAAGCGTTGGGCGCTTTTGCCAAATGAAAACGCAAAGTGTCTAAGAATCCCGGTGGGAATTTGAGCTTAGCCTCCGCCGCTCGCTGCAAAAATCCACGAGTAGCTCTCTGAGAAAGGGGCAGCGTGGGATGTCGAAGGAAGTCATCGAGTGAATGGTATCGGTGATTAACAGGCCATTCAGATGCTGCGACTCGCATGCGTCCGCTACCGACATTCCATGCAGCGATTGGCCATTGCCGATAATCTTGCAGCGGCTTGACGTCAAAACTCCTTGGCGGGCCAGGTCTCGCTAGTCGTCGCCCTATCCAAGCGGCCACCGGAACACTTACGGCATTGCCTACGAGCTTCCAGCGCGCACTACGCTTAGTCACTTGTTCCGCCTGTTTTGTCCAGTTTTCGGGGAATCCTTGAAGACGTTCTGCATCTCGGATGTTTGGTGTAACGACTCGGCCGTCTGGCATAAGGATCGCAGGCGGGGAGGGAATGCCGACGGCAGAACCGCCCTTCAACGTTGGGACTGCGTCGACTGCCCAGCCAAGTCCTCGAAGCCCCTCGGTCCAGTAAAAGCCGCAGGCGACGCGGCGTGCGGTAGTGTCATTTGCTGCAGTTGCGCTTGCGTCATCGGCGAACAGCACGGTTCGCGGGTCTCCGGCCAGAGACGCTAGCAAATATACCCTCTTGCGACGTTGCGGGCGTCCGAATGCCCGGGCATCGATGACTCGGTACGCCCACCGGTAACCGAGGGTTTCAAGCGTTGCTGTGATGACGTGCATCGCCTCGCCGCGCGCGAGCTGAAGCATGAACGGCACGTTTTCAAGCAAGACCCACGGCGTTTTGTTCTCCTCTATAAGACGGAAAACCTCTGAAACTAAGCCTGATCGGGTACCAATAATTCCTCTAGTTAAACCCGCCTGTGACAAGTCTTGACATGGAAATCCCGCTACGACGAGAGTTGTCTCCCTCGGCAGCCGCGCTAGAGTCCTAATATCATTATGAAGCGGAATGTCCGGGAACTTTGCCTTGAGCACCGCCATCGCAGCAGGTTCGTTCTCGCATAGTAGGATTGTCTTGTGTGCAGCTCTGTGCAGTCCTCTCTCAAATCCGCCGATTCCCGCGAAAAGTCCAACGATAGCGTGCACCTCGCCTTTTGGTGATTTGCCGGTACGGCGCCGGCGCGGACAGGGCAAGGCAAGGTCGAGTTGCGCGGCGGCCTGTGTGCTCATCGGCGTCCTTCGCGTATGCGATTAATCAGTCGCGTATCTTCCATTAGATATCGCTTAGTAACATCACTAATAATTCGCGCAAATGGTACTTTATTCGTAGCAGCACCTTCGTTCGCCGTTGTTTGGAAAGGTCGAACTCCAGAAAGGCGACGCAAACACATGCTAGGCGCTCGACTGTTGGAGAGCCGCGTCTTAGAACTCGGGGAGGTTATCCAGGTTGTCGATCGGTTTGCCATTAGGCACTGTCTTGAGATATTCCACCCCACTGACGCGATCTACGAAAACTGGCTGACCTTTGTTCCACTTGCCGTCAACGTTCCTGAAAATAGTTACAAACGTAATATTCCTTTTTATGGCGGCGACGACGTCGGCACGGCCAATATCTTGAGCGGTTCCGATAGTGTCTCCATTGTCGGTATTAATTTGAACTCGATCAATGTGGCTGTGCGTACTGTTGAACCGCACTGCCGATATCCCGTAATCAGCCCACTTGGCCATAACTCCCTCTGAATCAGCATCTTATGAAATGTGGTCGCGTGGCGGGATTGGAGCTTCCTATTCGGGCGGCTGCGAAAATCTCCGTGGCTTCGCCGGTGCCAATCTCGGCTCAGGCCTTACGCCACTGATCCGGCTTTCCGCGATTAGTATGACGCACGCGCTCGATGTCGGGTGCCACACCGGGGCTGATTTCTCGTGCCCGCTCGATCGCTCTAGCTTGAGTTGGCGCTACAGCGCTCGCTCTCTCCGAGCCCGGTTTACGGACGGCATAATCTCCTTCAGGCCGACGTTCCACAAAAACATTTCTCTTGCTCATGCGGGAAATTCCTACTACGCAAAAGTCGTGTTTATTCGACCATAGCGGACGCCCGGATGTCAACTCGTGCTTGTCACTATAAATTGGTTGTCAGTAATACAGACGTCAGTGCCACTTTACATCGAAATGCCTTTCGCTTATAAGCTCACAGGTGGTTGCTAAGATCGAAACTTTTTATGCCGATGTCGGACAACTAATACGGAGCTGTCGTCTTAGGCTCGGTTTAACTCAAGACCAGCTTGGCCGGTTCTTAACACCGCCGACATCACGAGTGTCCGTCGCGAACGTAGAAGCCGGGAAGCAGCGAATTTTGTGTCATACCCTCGTTCAATTTGCGGCCGCATTAAAAGTAGAACTAACGGAACTCTTACCTGCCAGGAAAGATGTATCTGCTAAAGACGACAATCGTGCAATAGCCGATGAACTTGTATCCAAAGCTGGAATTTCTAAGACGACTGCAAAGAAGCTCGTTGAAAACCCGCTATCTCTTAGAGAGTGGAAGGAGAAGGGACCATGAGCATTCAATCCGCTAGAAAGCAAGCTGAATTGTTAGTAGCGTCACTCGGAATTAAGTTGGCACCCGTGAATGTCGAGGATGTAGCTAAGCACTTGGGCCTCCGGATCATCTCTATGGATTTAGAAGAAGGAGTTTCAGGGCTTTTGATCACCAAGCCGAATTCTTCCTGTATTGTTATTCGACAGGACGATCCGGCGGTAAGGCAACGATTCTCGATCGCACACGAGATTGGGCACTTCTTTCTTCGTCATCAGTTCGAGTCGGGAGAGCATGTTCATGTAGATCGTGGCTATCGCATAAGTCATCGCGATCAACACTCATCGACGGGAACGAATCTAAAGGAAGTCGAGGCAAATCAGTTTGCAGCCTCACTGCTAATGCCGGCACCACTTTTAATGGAGAGCACTAAGGGCCTGGAGATCGAAGAATTCAACGACGAGCACGTAACAAAACTAGCCAGCATTTTTCGTGTGAGTGAGCAAGCAATGACAATCCGCCTCTCCGTTTTGGGTCTTCTGTCCTGAGTATTGCTGAGCGTCTGCGGGATCGCTATGTTGCTGCGTCGCGACGCGAGCCGAGCGGCTTTCCATCGTCAAGCACCTGGTTGCAGACCGGTGCTCAAGGATGGAAATGTGTTCTAGTGTGCTAAACCTCGTACACTGCAGCGCGACGAATTGTCACGTGCTTTCGGTCGATGCCGATTTCAAACGTCGAGTCTCGTATTATGACTTCGACATTGCCGTAATGCATTTGGCGGTGGTGATTGGCGCACAATATCATAATATTGGAAGCTCCTAGAGTTCCGATTTGTCCTTTGGATACTGGCATGACGTGATGCGCTTCAACGTAGTTTTCGCCGTTTGGTTTAAGAAACCCTAGGGAATTGCTTCCCAGCGCCGCGCATAATTGGCATTTAAATGCCATTAATCGCTTTAGTACCGATCCGACGGCCCCCCGCTCGACCGTCCTGCTGAGGCGCGCTTTTACTTCGGGACTGGCAAATAGGTACTTCTTCTCTAGATCTGCTAGCTTGTTGGCTGTCAAATCACGCTGCATCAAACCTGCCGGCAGGTCGTCAGGATATTCGCCCAGTAATTCGATGACTGCGTGAAAATCATCTGCTGATAGCGGAAATGTGGAGGCCTGAAACCCGTTTAGAAGTAGCTTCGAGGCATTTGGTCGAGCAGCCCTGATTTCGTTTATTGCTAGAGGGTGGTCACGATAGACGCGCAGGTAACGAATCTTGACCGTTGGCCATCCCGGCGGGCGTTTATTTTCAGGACTCCAGAACTCGTCAGCCGCTCCAGTACCAATAAACGCCTCACTCTCAACCTCGCACAATGCATAAATGCCTGGAACGAGCGGAGGCCTTCCATTCCTTTCCGCGACGGACCTTCGATCTACGCCTACACGCAGAATGCCCAGCTGCCCTGGTGCAACAGCGTTCCGGTCCGAGGGCCGAATTCCCCAAGTGTCATTTTCGATTCCTCTTTCCAAGAATCGATCGATCGCCCACTTCTGCGGATTGCATACGAATACCCAACATGCCGTTGCATTTCCGGAACGGATGTTGAGACCGGTCTGTGCTGCACGTTCTTCCATCTGACCCATGCTAATCGTAAGTCCGCTTAGAGACCAAAGTGTCCGATACAAAGTAGCCGTAGGTACCGAGAGCTCGTCATCTATGTAGCTCCTGGGCCCGGCATATTGGTCTGGCGCGTGAGGTAGACGAGGGCCGTTCTCGCCGGAGCTGTACGCGTACAAACCACCCGGATTGCTATCCAAGCTTCGAAACAGTCTACCTTTTGCCTACTTGAGGAGCGAGCAGTGTGTCTCGCGCCTCATCCGGAAGTTCAATTCTTAATCTGCGGTTGAATCAGAGGGTGCCGGGCGCGCGGGCGAATCTACTCGGATAGGAAGATGGATCCGCCAAGCACCTGGCTGCAAACCAGGATCTTGGCTGGCGCTCGACCATTCGGTAAAGCAAGTTATGTCGCGGATACGTTGAGGCGCAGTGCAAACGACTAGAATGTATCCCTGAAAGCGGTCGCTATTGCCACCCGCTCTTCTTGTGGGCTCTTACCAATTCACTTTCAAACACAGTTGTCTCGTCAGTCACCGGTCAGATCCCATGCCGTCTTCGCAAAAGTAGGGAACGCAGATATCAACTCCAGCGCATTTGAAGATGCCGCTGTTCCCCGCACGAATCGGCCCTTAATCCCGTGAATAATCCCCGCAAAGCGAAAGAGATTGAATATCAGGTAGAATTCGAGATCTGGGATCTTTGCTCTCCCGGTTCTCCGGCAATATGCCGCCACATAGTCCACTTCTTTTGGGATGTTCAGGGCGGCCAAATTTGACCCGAGCAAACCCGCGATGCCGAGCGGCGGTACTCTATACATCATAAGGTGATACGCAAAGTCAGCGAGTGGATGCCCGAGAGTAGAAAGTTCCCAATCCAACACGGCGATCACTCTGGGTTCGGTAGGATGGAAGATCAAGTTGTCGCAGCGAAAGTCGCCGTGCACGAGCACGGTTTCATCTCCGGGAGGAATGTGATTGGGCAGCCAATGGATCAAGCGATCCATATTCGGGTCTCGTCCCGCCTCCTCATCGTTGAGATATTGCTTGGTCCATCGCCCGATCTGCCGCTGAAAATAGTTGCCCGCAGCTCCGTATCCAGTCAGACCAATAGCACTGTAATCCACTGTATGCAGACGTGAAATAGTGGAGTTCATTGCGTCGAAATAAAGAGGTCTTAATTCTCTAGCCACCTCTGGAAAGGTGGCGTCCCAAAATATACGTCCGTCAATCATTTCCATGACGTAAAACCAAGTCCCAATCACGTTTTCGTCAATGCATAGCCCGTAAACTGCAGGAACGGGAAAGCCGATCGCGCATAACGCTGAAAGAACCTTCGCCTCACGTTCGATTGCGTGTGCGCCCTTTAGAAGCTGTCCAGGTGGCTTACGGCGTAGAACATAGGTTCGATTTGGCGATCGCAATTTGTATGTCGGGTTTGACTGCCCGCCAGCAAATCGTTCAACAGTAATCGGGCCTTCAAAGCCTTCAATGTGCAGGGTCATCCACGCCGAGAGTGCGCGCTCGTCGAACGGGTAAGCTCGATCCGTCGCATTTCCGCGAACCTGGGACGCGTCACTCCCGCTCATGTTTTAGGGCCATTGAGGAAGTTGCGCTTGATTGCCTTCGCGAGGGACCATTTATGCACTTCAGTAGGGCCATCGTAGATCCTAAAGGCGCGTACTTCTCGCAGTACCTGTTGCACCACCGTGTCGCCGGAGACTCCGCGCCCGCCCATCACTTGAACGCAGCGATCAGCAACTCGAAACAAAGCCTCAGAGACAGCAACCTTAGTCATCGAGCTCTCGGCGGTGCCAAGCGAACCCCGATCGAGAACGTCGGCGCACCAGTCAATAATCAATTCAGCTTGCTTTAGCTCAATTAGATTATCCGCCAGCATAAAGCCAACGCCCTCGTGATCTATTAAGGTTTTGCCAAATGCGGTTCGCTCGCAAGCATAAGCCGTCGCGATTTCCTGCGCGCGGGTACATGCGCCGTGCCAACGCATACAGTGGGACAAGCGAGCCGGAGACAAGCGGATCTGCGCGTATTTGAACCCTTCGCCGCTTCTGCCCAGCATTTGGGTTGACGGTAGCCTCAATCCAGCAATTGCAACTATGGCGTGCCCTCCAGGCATTGAGCGGTCGATCGTCTCGACCACCCGCTCGACGCGGACTGCGGCGTTTGGCAGATCTACAAGAAACATGCAAGCGCCGTCTGAAGACTTCGCCATGATAATGCCAACGGATGCTCCGACTGCACCGCTAATGAAGGCTTTGCGCCCGTCGATCACCCAAGAGTCGCCATCCGACCTCGCCCTCGTCAACATCATCGATGGATCCGATCCCGCGCCGGCATCTTCAGACGGCTCCGTCATAAAGAAGGCGGAGCGCGCTCGGCCATCTACCAAGGGCTTCAGAAATCGCTCGCGTTGTTCGGGGCTAGCAACTTTTCCTAACAAATACATATTCCCTTCGTCAGGCGCCGCGACATTTAATGCGGGCGGCCCGAGTGGGGATAAGCCGGACTTCTTTAGCACCGTGGCGGTATCCCGGTGCGACAGATGGCGACCGTCGGCCAGTATGTGCGGTGTCAGGACACCGGCTGACCGTGCCTTTTCTCGCAGTTCCATGATCAATTCGTCTGTGGGACCTTGGGCGGTGCAGCGCGGATCCTTCTCGTACGGTACGACTACATCACGTACAAACGTCTCCACTCTCGCGGCGATATCGTTTGCAAGTGCTCTCGCCTTAGTCACGGTCACTTCAGAACCTCTTCACGTTGGCTGCGTCAGTATTTGCTGAAGTTGTTGCAGTGTCACAGGGTTATTAGGAATGACATTCGTTGACGGATTTTATTATAGAGTACTGACCAGATGACCGCCGTCGACGGGAAGCACAGAACCCGTCATAAATCGAGAGGCGTCTGAAGCTAGCAGAATCAGTGGGCCATCCAAGTCACAGAGCTGCCCGAGTCTCCGTTGCGGTACCCGTCGTATTAAGGCCTTGCCGGCCTCACTCCGCCAAAAGTCGCGATTGAGATTGGTATCGAAGTAGCCGGGGGCTAATGCATTGACTCGTATGTCGAAACGCGCCAGTTCCAGCGCGAGAAGCTTAGTCATCTGTATTAGTCCTGCCTTCGACACGGCGTAGGGCAACACAGTGCCTGATTGTCTTATTCCGAGAATAGATGCCACATTAATGATTGATCCTGGGCTTTTGGCTGCGCTCATACACCTTGCAGCAGCTTGGGCGACCAAGAACGCACCTTTAAGGTTGGTATTTAAGACTGTATCCCAACTTTCTTCACTCTGATCAAGTGCGGCGGCCGTATTGGCGATACCGGCGTTGTTAACGAGGATGTCAATATCACCTATTGCACTGAACGCCGTCCTAACGGACTCCGCGCTGGTCACGTCCAACTTCAGGATCTCGATCTTCACATTACAGCTGCTCGCAATTGTCTTCGATACGTCTTTCAAAGAATCGACACGACGCGCCGCCAAAATGAGATTGGCGCCGGCTGAGGCTAGCACGCTGCCGAAATGGGCCCCTAGTCCACTGGAGGCTCCAGTTACGAGCGCGGTTTTGCCTTTCAGGTCGAACACGCCGGCGCTCACTTAATAAGTCCGCCGTGATGGTGGACCGCAATTCTCTCGCCAAGTGTGGATTGCAGCGAAGGCGATTCCGGCTTATCCAGAATCACATTGTCGTTATTGAAGGAAGTTCTAATTGGAGAGTTGCACGTCTTGGGGCTAGTCTCTCCGCCTACCGGCGCTGGGTCAGCCGATGGATATAGCCGACCGCCCGCGCGGTAGCGTTCATCTGCCTCATTGCCTCGGTCGTGTCCGGTTATTGGTCTGCGCATAATAGTCAGGATTGCTGTGCCATCGCACGGACATCACGGATACTATGGCGAAGTCTTGTATCTGGCCAAGCCTTGATTACAGCACGTATGATGGTGGCCCGAGAAGATGGCTTATTGCAGCGGCCCAGACACGGCGACCCAAAGTCCCGAGTCCAAGGCCCCTTCTTGGCGCTCGACAGGGAAGAGCTTGGGCTAGCTACGTGGCGCACGCTTAATGTATCAAGCCCTCATTGGGAGCGAACAGTGAAGGAAATTGTGAACGATTTATCGAATGGTCGTGGCTGAGGCGCGGCAGTCCGTCGACATGATCAGATTTAAAGTATCATACCGGTCGAACGAGCCAACTTTTCGAATAACTAACGATATCGTTGGTGCGCTCGATCTATTCGCATCATTCATATGCGTTGAGACAATCCAACTCAATCCGTCACCTCACGCGGGGAGTGTGCATCAGGTGGGTGACGGGGGAAAGTCGATCACTCGGACCAAAAGCGAGCACAAGTGAACGCGCTGAAGTGCAACGAGCAATGGCGCCTGGCGGCATTTCCGCAAGGTGACATTCGACTGAGCGATTTTGCGTGGTCCGAGGAGCGCGTGCCGGCAGCGGGCGAGGGACAGATCCTCGTTCGAAACATCTATCTGTCACTCGATCCGACCAATCGCCTTTGGGCTAGTGGCGAAGAAACGTATCTGCCGGCGCTCAAGCTGGGCGATATTATGCGTGGCATCACACTAGGGATCGTAGAAACCTCGCGACATCCCAAGTTCAGGTGCGGCGACCTGGTTACGGGCACATTGGGCTGGCAGCGCTACGCTCTTTCCGATGGGTCGGATGTATCGCGCTTACCGCGCGAGAATCGCCTCCCGCTTGTTACATATCTCGGGGTAATGGGCAGCACCGGACTCACAGCCTATTTCGGTCTCCTCGAGATCGGCCGGCCTTCGCCGGGTGAAACGGTGCTTGTTTCAGCGGCTGCGGGATCGGTCGGTTCACTGGTCGGACAGATTGCAAAGCTTCATGGTTGTCGGGTTGTCGGCTTGACGGGGTCGCAAGCCAAATGCCGATGGATCGTAGATGATCTTGGCTTCGATGCAGCCATCAATTACCGCAGCGAGAAAGTCGGGGAAGCTATCGGAGTGAAATGTCCAGATGGCGTGGACATCTATTTCGACAATGTTGGCGGTGATATTCTCGATGCCGCAATGGGCGCCATCAATCTGCACGGCCGCATTGTCGTGTGCGGTCAGATTTCGCAGTACAACATGCAATCGCCGCAACAGGTTTTCTGGCATATGCATCGTTTCCTGATACATCGTGTCCGCATGGAAGCGTTTATAGTTATCGACTACTTGCCGCGCGCGCGGGAAGGGCTCGTTGCTCTGGCACAATGGGTGAAGGACGGGAAATTAAAATATCGATTCGACATCATTCAGGGCCTTGAGCGGGCGCCGGCCGCGCTGTCCAGACTTTTCGCCGGATCTAATGACGGAAAGCAGCTAGTGCAAATTTCTGCTGAGCCCGGAGTGGGATAGCCTTGCAACAAGGGAACCCAATGCACCTGCAAGGCGTAACGGCGCTGGTAACCGGCGCTGGGCGTATGCGCGGCATCGGCCGCGCAATAGCGCTGAAGCTCGCGGCGGACGGCGCGGATATTGTGGTTTCTTCGATTTCGCGAAAAACCGAGACTTTCCCCGAACAAGAGCAGGCCTCCGGCTGGCGCGGTATCGATTCGGTTGCAGATGAAATCCGCGCGCTGGGACGCCGAGCGCTCTCGGTGAATTGCGACGTGACCGAGCGAGACCAAGTGTCGAGCCTGTTTGAAAAAGCTGAAAATGCGTTCGGTACAGTCAACGCTATCGTCAACAATGCTGGCGTTGCCGGAAGGACTGGGTCGGCGGCGATTGTTGATTTGGACGACGCTGAATGGCGGCGAACGATCGATGTCAATCTCAATGGCGTTTACCTAGTTTCCAAGCGCGCCGGGCAGGGACTGATCGCTGCCGGAAAGCCAGGCGCTATCGTCAATCTATCCTCATTGGCTGGGCGTGTCGGGATGGCATGGTATGGCGGTTATTGCGCAAGTAAATTCGCAGTAATCGGCCTTACGCAGCAAATGGCATTGGAGCTCGCCCGGTACAGCGTGCGCGTCAATTGCGTTTGCCCGGGTACAATCGATACTGACATGATGGACGGTACATTTTCGCGCATAGCTGAGCGTAGCGGCAAGCTTTCCTCGGCGGAGATCAAACAGTCCGTGGCCCGTAGTGTGCCTCTGCGCCGACAAGGTCTCCCGCAAGAGTTAGCCACAGTTATTTCATTCTTGCTCGGTCCCGAGGCCTCATACGTCACCGGTCAAACGATTAACGTGGACGGTGGCCTACGGATGGATTGAGTTGGAGAATGGCTCGATGATCGCCTGCTCGATGCAAACAAATAATGGTGAGCGTGCAAGGTCAATAAACCGTTTCTCGTCTTCGAGGAGAACTAAGCCGGCGAATCGTGCAGCCGGCTCGAACATCGCTTGCTGCAGAGCTTCCGCCGACTGATAGTAGATCTCGGCAATGCCATCATAACCAGCCGGGGCGCCGCGCGCGCGGCGCAGGAGTTCATTAACAGGATGATCTAAGGCGTGGCTTTGCACGTATTTCAATATGCCGATAGCTTTTGAATGTTCTCGCACCAGCGGGGCATGGCGTTGATACCAGTATTCGATAAATTCTTGGTGTGTTAGGTCTGCCCGCCGGATCAGACAAAAACTCAGTTTGATCATTAGAGGGCCTCTCGGTTCCAACGAATGATCAGGTAGGAAGGCATCGCGATCATCAGGATGGACAATCGTTATCTAAGGCCACAGTCGACAACTTTTACTTGGACGCGAGGTAGTTCCTAACCTCAGCGATATTGCTGCAAATGCCATTGCGGACATAGAGCCAGTCTATGCCGATAGCCAAAAGCTGGAAGCCATCGTCGATTAGTTCTTTCGTGCGCGCCATAGGCCCAGCATATGCGCCGGCGATAATTCCTGCGGCTCGGCACGCGGTAACGATTTGTTGGCTGGCGTTACGCAGTGCCGGAGGAGAAGGATAGGTAAAGAGAGGCTCACCCATCGTGAGCGAAAGGTCGCCGCTACCAAGAAATATTCCGCAAAGCCCTGGTACGCCGCAAATTGCAGTGAGATTGGTCATACCTTCGACTGTTTCAATCATCGCGAAGCAGGAAGCCCGATCCTCGAGTTCGCGAGGATCGATCGGAAGTGCTCGTCGCGTGGCGCCCAAACTTCTGATGCCGGCCGGCCCATATTTGCAAGCCGCAACTGCAGCACGAGCTTCTTGCGCATTATTGACCATGGGCACAATGACGGCGTCGGCGCCGGCGTCGAGTACGGATCCGATTTTTTCAGGATCTCCTGAGCTAACTCGCACCATGATCGCCGTCGTAGGAGTATGCGATCCGTACATGAGGCGCTGAGCGGCGGCCTCCGTGATCAGTGAATGCTGACAATCTATAATGACGAAGTCCGGACCGAGTTGGCTTTGCAACTCCATGTTGTCGAGCGCTTCGTAGGTCACCATCGTTCCAAGTAGTGGAGTCGACCGCTCGATTTGGGGATCGAATATCTGATGAACCATTTAGGCGGCTCCAATCCAGAGCGCTGATGTTCCGAGCGCGAGGTTATAAGCACACTGATCGCAATTGTAAGGCGAAGCCAGAGGTTATTTTGATAACGATTCAACCTGAGCACGAGCAGCTTCTTTCTCAACATTGCCGCTACAACATAACCACTTGGCATTTTTTAGTCTTCACACGCAGTTCGCCGGCTCGAATCGAGTATCCCGTATCACAAAGACCACGGCGCAATCGCGGTACTCCAGAGCAGATTGGTTGACACACTAGATTCGTCGATTTAAGCTATCGGTTAAATATTAACCCAATGCTTAAACAGAGCAAGTGCGAAGTTCAGGGCTGATCTGAGAGGAAGCATGGACATCGACAACCGCGAAACCGGACAAATACAACAAAAGCTCGGGCGGGGAATTCGAGTTAGGGTTGACCACGGAAAGTGTATTGCGTCAGGACGGTGTGTGAGTACCGTTCCGGAGGTGTTTTCCCAAAACGAGGAGGGACTCGCCTCAGCCGTGGAGGTCCACCCCAAGCAGTGCTACCGTGATCTTGTATATGCCGCTGCAGACGCGTGTCCGGCTTCAGCCATAATGATCGACGAAGACTAGTGCGCACCGTGCCCGATGTCGGAACGCCCGAGCGCGAGAGTCTCATAGAACAATCTTCACGAACTAAGCCAACATGAACGTCGATTTTTTTTCTCGAGAGATCGCTAACGATCCCTATCCCATTCTCGAGGAAATCCGCGCACGCGGCCCAATTGTGTGGAACGACCTTATGAAAAGCTGGATGGTCACCAGTGATGCCCTATGCCGCAAGATCATGCTCGGCTTTTCTAAATTTACGCTGGAGAACACGATCGGCGAACAGATGTTCGGATTGGACGCAATTATTTGCATAAAGGACAAACCCCGGCACGACAAACTACGTGCCGTATGGGCAGTAGCGTTCCAGCGGTCGACATTAGAGCGTCGTCTTGGCCCGATGATCCTGGCATGTGCGGAACGCCTCTTGGCGCCTCTTGAGGAGCGCCTGCGCGCAGGCGAAGTCGTCGAGGTCTTTCGAAAATTTTGTCGCGACCTGCCAGCCTACGTCATCGCTGAAATGCTTGGCATGCCGGCGGATATGCGTAAGAGCATTGTAGAATGGAGCGACGCCATGGCCGAGGAGGCGAGCGCCGCGGGCGACCCTCTCGCGCACCAATATATCGCCAGTCAAAACGCCAAGGCAGCGTTTGCACAATATCTGGAAGAGCAGATTCGTGACCGTCGCGGTAGGCCAGGAGACGATCTGATTAGTCAACTCGTGATATCCGAGGCCGCCAAAACAATGACGGATGGTGAAATCATGCAAAATTGTCGGCAGCTATTGTTTGCGGGTAATGAAACAACTGCGAGATGGCTATCCAATTCCATCGTTGTATTGGCCAGACATCCTGACGTGCGACGCCATGTCATTGAGGACCCGTCACGTTTGCCAGCGGTACTAGAGGAAATTATGCGGTGGGATCCCAATGTTCAGGCGGACCCACGAATGACCAAGGGCGAATCGATTGAGCTTGGCGGTGTCGAGCTTCACGACGGCCAGCATATCTATCTGATGATCGGTGCCGCCAATCGTGATCCTGCAAGGCATGAGAGACCGGCTGAATTTGATATCCACCGCCAGCAAAAGGGACATTTGGGTTTTGGCTTTG
>Ga0302326_10009019_pt1 | contig 21915 bp, 19 predicted proteins | sample Palsa_T0_3_FD_202264 | JGI IMG/M metagenome (GOLD analysis project Ga0302326, IMG submission 202264) | Peat permafrost microbial communities from Stordalen Mire near Abisko, Sweden - Palsa_T0_3 | ecosystem: Environmental > Terrestrial > Soil > Palsa > Peat permafrost | place: Sweden: Abisko... | reverse complement strand
AGGCCCGCGTCTGTTTTGTCGCGGGGTCCGCGAAAACAATCATCAAGTCGTCGTGGGAATAGGCAACGCGATCCTTTGTGGCGGGATACTCTGCGTGATTTGTTCGAATTAGGATCTTGCCCTCTAAATCTGGTTCGAATGTGAAGTAACCCATACCCTGTCCCATGTCGCCGGTTCCTTCACCCACCCATTTGCCGATTAGAAATTTCCAGGCGTCCCAATTTGGGGATGGCGCGGGTAGCTGGGCCGAGGTGATGGAACAAAACAGTAGCATTGCCACCACAAGCGAAACAGTCCTCATTGGGCCTCCCCTTCCAGGACACCGGGCGACCAAGAGAGTACAGCCCACGCATCCGACGGCTAATAATTTTCTGACTGCGCCAAAGATGATTCCGGTTTCGCGATGCTGTAGACTGCAAACTCGTAACGATAACGAGGTACGGTTAGGGAGGTTGAGAAGTGTCACGTGCCATCGCGGTTCTCGTACTACTGCTTGCGGCAACCCTGGAAGCTGGCGGAGATGCACTTGTGAGAACCGGCCTACAAGTGAATGTATTATGGCAACGTATAGCGCTGTTCGCACTCGCCGCCATCGTTCTCTTTGCGTATGGTTGGACGGTCAACGCACCCCCCTGGGACTTCGGGAAGCTGATTGGCGTATATGTTGTTTTCTTTTTTCTCATCGCCCAACTTATTTCTTGGTTGGTTTTCAAACACACTCCCTCGCCTACAGTTCTTATAGGGGGAATCCTTATCGTCGCGGGCGGCGTGGTCATTTCGGCCGCGAAGGGGTGACGCGTGACGGAAGGTGGCAATTATGCAGCGTGGGCCAGCCGCGTCTCAAAGGCTATCTTGCTCATTCGCTTCCTCGTCGGCTGGGTATTCCTATCAGAAGGCATCCAGAAATTCCTGTTCCCTGACACACTTGGTGTCGGACGCTTTGCTAAGATCGGAATTCCCTGGCCGCAAACGACGGCCCCGTTTGTCGGTACAGTGGAGATTGCGTGCGGCACTCTTGTGCTAGTGGGCTTGTTCACGCGGTTCGCGGCAATTCCGCTCTTGGGTGTAATTGCGGTCGCACTGTATTCGACGAAGATTGTCATGTTCGCAAAATTTGGGTTCTGGGGCTCGCTGCACGAGGCGCGGACCGATGTAAGCATGCTGCTAGGTCTTATGTTTCTGCTCGTGGTAGGTGGTGGCGCGTGGTCATTAGACGGTTGGTTCATGAGAAGACCGGACCGGTTAGATGGTTGAGGAGCCGGCCCTTCGAAAGTCACATTCCAATTCCAGCAGCCGACAAGTTCCTCTCTGGAAGCTCGCTGAGTTCTTTCTCCGCCTAGGCACGACTGCGTTTGGAGGTCCCGCAGCTCATATTGGGATCATGGAAGACGAACTGGTCCGTCGGCGAGCGTGGCTGTCGCGAGAGACCTTTCTCGATTTGCTCGGTGCAAGCAACCTTATTCCCGGACCGAGTTCAAGCGAGTTGGCCATTCACATCGGCTATCTGTGTGCAGGTTGGCGTGGTCTTGTGATTGCCGGAACTTGTTTTGTACTTCCGGCGGCGCTTATGGTTGGCGGCCTTGGGTGGCTGTATGTCCATTTCGGCAAGCTCCCCGCGACCACAGCCATTCTCCACGGCATTAAGCCCGTTGTGATCGCTATTATTCTTCAGGCTCTCTGGAGCCTCGGACGGACCGCAGTAAAGACCACATTTCTCGGATTCGTCGCGATGATCTCGCTCTGCCTGACCCTTTTCAGTATGCATCCTCTTCTGCTTCTCTTGGCAGCCGGTACGATGGCTTGCCTCCCACAGCTCCGAAGTTCGCGCCCGTCTTCATTCACCGTACCCGCCATGCCGATTGCGGGCGTAGGGCTGGCGACGACGTTCAGTCTAGCCTCGCTGTTTGTTGTGTTCTTGAAGATGGGCGCTACCGTCTTTGGCAGCGGATATGTTCTGCTGGCGTTCCTTCGATCTGATTTGGTCGTCCATCGCGGCTGGCTCACTGACACGCAGCTCATTGATGCCGTTGCTGTGGGTCAGGTGACACCAGGGCCAGTATTCACAACTGCTAGTTTTATTGGCTTTATCCTGGGAGGCGTTCGCGGCGCTGTCCTTTCCACTATCGCCATTTTCCTGCCCGCGTTTGTGTTAGTGGCGATCAGTGGACCACTGGTGCCGCGAATTCGAAAATCCAAGATTGCTGGCTCCTTTCTTGATGGCGTTAACGTCGCATCGCTCGCTTTGGTCGCGGCGGTCACGTGGCAGCTCGGTCGGGCATCCCTCATTGATGCTGGTAGCATTCTCCTGACTGTCGTGTCGTTGATCGCACTGCTACGGTTTCGCGTGAATTCCGCGTGGCTCGTGCTACTTGGAGCGGTCGTGGGCTTGGCTTTCCAACGGTGATTATGCTTTCCTGGCCCACTTCACGATCAATCGAGTTTCGGGAGGATCGGACCTAGAAAAAAGGCGACGAAGTACCCGGTTACGTAGATCGTTGCGGAGACCAAGAGCCGAAATTATCGGTTTGTCACCCGCCGGCAATAGTGCCAACGATGAGGAGGGGTTCCGCACCCGATGCGACTGCATCGGGCAGTGGCGCATCCGGCTGCTCATGGGAAAGGTCTTCGCCGCAGGCAAAGAACCGCAAAAAGGGCCGACGCTTTTGGGTGATGTGATCGCAGATCGCGCCGCGCAGCATCGGGTAGCGGACTTCGAGCGCGTCGACTACCGAACGCTGTGTGGCCAGACCTTGAATATCGAGCTCGACCTCGCCCGTAACGTGTGCAGTCCCCGGAGATGTGGAGGGAGCTCAACTCGGATCATGGCAGCATCTGGACTTCGCCGGAAAGCACGGACGGGAAATCCCGGACGATGGGCATTCATGTGTCTCCGGCATCGGCGGATGCGTAAACCTGGCCGCCGGTAGTACCGAAATACACGCCGCATTTATCGAGGGACTCCACGGCCATCGCATCGCGCAACACATTGATATAGCAGTCCGTTTGCGGCAGACCCTTGGTGAGCGCTTCCCACTCGTTTCCACCCGTGCGGCTACGGTATACACCCAGTTTTCCGTCCGGGGTAAAGTGCTCCGAGTCGCTCTTGACCGGGACGACGTAGAGGGTTTCCGGCTCGTGCGCGTGAACGTCGATTACGAACCCGAAGTCGGTGGGCAGGTTTCCGCTGATTTCGTGCCAAGATTCGCCCGCGTTGTCGCTGCGCATGACGTCCCAGTGCTTTTGCATGAACAGCACACTGGGACGCAAGCGGTGCATCGCCATGTGGTTAATGCAGTGGCCGACCTCAGCCGCTGGGTCGGGGATGTATTGAGAATGGAGCCCGCGGTTGATCGGTCGCCACGTCTTCCCCGCGTCATCGGTACGGAAGGCGCCCGCAGCCGAATTGGCGATGAAGATCCTATCGGGATTGCTCGGATCCTGAATGATGGTATGTGGACACATGCCACTGGCGCCTGGCTGCCAGTAGCGGACCTGAACCGTGGCCGCGCAGGCCGGAGAGCTCTTGCCAATTCTGTCCTCCGTCGTTCGAGAGGAACAACGCGGCGTCTTCAACTCCGGCGTAGACCGTCTCCGGATCGGTCAGCGATGGTTCGAGATGCCACACTCGTTTAAATTCCCAAGGGTGCGGCGTGCCGTCGTACCACTGGTGCGTGCCCGGGACGCCGTCATAGGCGAACTTGTTACCCACTGTCTCCCCACGTACCGCCGCCGTCGTTCGAGCGCTGGATTATCTGTCCGGACCAACTGGTCCACTGCGACGCATAAATCCGATTCGGATCAGCGGGCGATCCCTTGAGGTGAAAGAGCTCCCAACCCGCAAAGTGAGGGCCGCTTACATTCCAGTGCTCGCGCTTGCCATCTGCCGTCAGGATAAACGCACCTTTCCGAGTGCCCACCAGAACCCTTACCCTACTCATTCTCTCCCTCCTGCTTGAGTTTCCGGAGACATTGGCCGTCAACCATAGCGGTGCGGCCTCATTATTTCCCCAGACTTGCTGCGGACGCAACGGAAACCGGAAGTCTGGGCTCGGGGAGAGTGGTCTACGCTAGCCGCGGTATTTAGGAGCTTCGTCGCCCAAGCCCGACGGCTTCGGCTCGAGCGTAAATGGTGCAATGACATATACCGTGAGGTGAGAAAACGTGGATTATTGATCAATCCGTCGAGGTTGAGGTTACTGGCGAATTCGGCGGCGAAGCGGATCCTGCACGCAGCATCAGTTATCGCTCATCTGTCAAGGCCAATGCATCGCGAGAAGAGGCACTTGAGCTCATGCGCTATACGGACTCCGGGGGCGAGATTCATAACACGCTTAGGCGGTCTACGCCCACCGCCTTAACGGATTTCGAAATACGCGAAGGGTGAAGGCAAACTAAAAGTTACCTGCCAGGTGCTCAGCGGGAACTGGGAGTAGAAGACGAATTCTCGATATCCCTGATAACGAAAGTCAACAAATCGGATGATTGCAGGGTTTTGCGGAAGCGAGAACGCTCTTCACGTCGCCTCGCTGGGACTGTCGGTTTTCCAGAGCCGCTGACGGTCGCTTGCCGCACCGGCGCATTCAGTTATTTACTACGGCTTGGATCGTCCTTAGGATTGACGTAGTTGAATTGTAGAGGAGCTGTGCCATGAACCTGCACCACGACTTCTCCGCTGGCCATCGCGTAGTGATGCATGTCGGGGTCTAGATAAGCAAAACTGCCGGCTGGGAAAACTCCCATCTTGCTTTCGTCAAAACGATCGCCCATTCCGACCTTGAAGGTTCCGGAGATGACCGTGACGTTCTCTCGTCGAGGATGCCAATGTGGCGCGATGCGATATCCGTCAGGCATCTTCAAGCGCACCGTGTAATCCCCATTGGAAGCACCGGGGTTGCCCTCGAGCACTGCTAGCTGCGCGCCGGCGGCCACGAATGCCGGTGCCGGACCGTATGGAATTGTGTCAGGTGTGAATGTATGTCTTTCAGAAGAATCGGTCTGAGCGCCAATCGTGAAGAGTAATCCGGTCCCGCACAATAGTCCGACCAGCGTGAGGGTGAGTAACACGTTCCGTTTCATAGTCCTGCCTCCATCGTGAGATATTGACCGACGAGAATCTTCCTCTGACTCTGGAATTCCTTCAATTGAAACCCGATAACCATTTCATATTTTCCATGTATCGGCGTAAGCTACTCAATCTTAGAGGATAATGCCCGAAGAGAGTCTCATGCAGAGCGATAGTCGAGGAGTTGGAGAAATCGAACTGGACCTCGGGCGATACGAACTTCGCCGCCGAGGACGTCGGGTGAAGCTCGAAAAAAAGCCGATGGAACTGCTGATATTCCTGGTCGCCCGGCGAGAACAATTGGTTTCGCGCGAGAACATTGTTGCGAAACTTTGGGGTTCGGATCTCTTTATCGATACCGGGCCAAACATCAACAACATTGTGCGAAAACTTCGGACAGCCTTGGGCGACAACTCGACAAAACCGCGTTTTCTCGAGACTGTTGTGGGGAAAGGGTACCGATTTATCGGCCCTGTGCGGGTAATTGATGCTCGTTTCCAGCAGTCCGATTTCGATCAGAGCCCAGCTAGCGAAATCAGTCGGGGGCGTGCTCCGATGCGGGGTGAACGCTCATCGCTAGCTGTGTTGCCACTGCTTCTTCTTGGAAATATATCCGACGACCAGGGCGTGAGCCTAGGTTTTGCAGACGCGCTGGTTTCGCGTCTCGGAAATCTGCCAGGCGTGGACGTTTTACCGATGTCGGCGGTGCTAACCGTGCCGGTCGAAGCAACAACCTTGGATATTGCCTCACGCCTGGGTGTCCGGTTTGTGGTCCGCGGGGCCATTCGGGAATCGAAAGGCCAACAGTGTCTTTCGCTCGAAATGTTTGACGCTCATTTGCAGCGCACTTGCTTCGAACGAAAGTGTGAGTTCAACGTGCAACGTCTTTTCGATCTGGAGGACGGAACTGCCAAGCAAATCGCGGGCGCATTGAACAGGCCGTTGCCTCCACTGGTGGTCAAAAGCCATCCACGGCACAGCAAGGACCCGCTAGCTTATACGGAATTCATGCGTGGCTACCGGCTCAGCTCCTCCGGCGATCCTGCACTGCTGGACGAAGCAGCCCATCGCCTGAGCGCAGCGGTCACGCGGGATCCAGCTTTCTCCCTCGCCCATGCGACTCTTTCATTTGTGTGCGCAACGCGCCATTTCGAGTTCGACCCCGCGAGCATGTGGTTGGACCAAGCAGAGTTTCACTGCCGCCGCGCGCTTGAATTGGATCCGGATTTGCCCGAAGGACACGTAGCCAAAGCTTTCCTGTTATGGGGACCGTCGAAAAACTTTCAGCATCTCGAAGCAATTGCCGAACTACGGCGGGCGCTCTCTCTGCAAAGCAATCTGTCTCATGCTTACAACCGGCTGGGCACAATTCTGGCGCATGTGGGCCTTCTCGATCATGCCCGTGAAGTGTACGAGAGAGGGCGCCCGTTCCACCCCCGAAAGGCGGTTAGCCACAGCATCGTTCAGGTCTATTTCTGGAAGGGTGAGTACGACCTCGCGCGGGAAGAGATCCAAGCGTGGCGGGCCGAGAGCTCCAGCAACAAGTATCCCGTCTATTTTGCCCCTCTGCCGCCCATGATGGCAGGAGATTGGAAGGAGGCGAAAGCTCTCCTCGATGAAGCGGTCCAACTCTTGCCCGAAGAACCGCTCATCATCAGCCTGCTCGGTCTCTTCTACGCCCTGACGAGTAACTCCAAACGGGCGCTCGAGTGCCTCATTCGGGCCTGCGCCAGCCCAAAATCCTTTGGGCATGCCCACCATACCTATTATCAGGTTGCCTGTATTCTCGCCGTATTGGGCCGCCCAACCGAGGCCTTCGAATGGCTTGAGCGGAGCGTCAGCACCGGATTCGCGTGCTGGCCGTTTTTCGCGAAGGACCCATGCCTTCAGAATCTGCGCAGTCTCTCGCAATTTGAAGTCTTGGTGAGTTCTTTACAGGCCAAGTATCCGGACCATCTGGGATTAGTCTAACTTGGATCCTCGCCGCCGCAGGTACCGGCCAGCGCTGCAGATCCAACATGGTTCATGCTGACCACTCCTTGATGTTCGCGGGAGGGAAGGCTATCGGACGAAGGCCAGCACTTGTATTCACGATTTAAGAAACCAGCGGGTTAGATACCGGCGTACCATGCGTAGCCTGATTCGGGAGCCGCGGAGCCCAGGCCCCTGCCGAACCCCTTGAGGCTATCGGTGACCGTCAGGCCGGCGATGTATTTCACACTCTTGTAGCCGAGCTGGCGCGGGAGCCGAATGCGAAGTGGTCCGCCGTTACCCACGGGAAGCTCATTGCCATTCATCCCATAGGCGAGAAGAGTCTGCGGATGCAATGCGTCGGCCATGTCTATGCTGTCCCACCAGTCGCGATCTATCGAGAAGTAGACAACGTATCTGGCTTGCGGTTGGACCCCCACGGCCTCCAGAACGTGGGAGAGAGGCACGCCGATCCACTCGGCTATATACGACCAGCCCTCTTCACACTGCAGTTCAGTGATCTGACTCCGAGTCGGGTAGCTCTTCAGCTGGGCAAGTGAAAACGTGGAGGGCCGGGCAACCATCCCGTTGACGGAAAGACGCCAGTCAGCGAATCCGCCAGCCTGAAGGCGCAGGAACGCGTCACTTGGGGGCGCGACTATGTTCGCGAACGGACGCTTCGAAATTTGGCTTGCAGAGAACTCCCGGGCTAACGAGTGTCTGGTCAGCAGCCGTTGGGAAGCGTAGGTGAGCGTTTCGCCAAGGCCGTAGATTCCGCCGTGATCGGGCGGGATGAGTCCATATCTCTGGGCAATACGCCCGGCCAGGCCCACGCCCGACACCCCCGCTGCGGCCACGAGTCCGGCTTTGATCAGTCTCCGGCGTGAGAGATCGCTCATGTACGCTCCGTATGTGTACCGGCCCGGCCGGTGATCATCGCTAGCATGCGGCTCTTAAATCCGGCAACACAAACCATTACGACGTGGACGATCAGGAAGAGCACGAGAGCCAGGGACACGAAGAAGTGAATAGTGCGCGCGGATTGCTGGCCGCCGAACACCGTGACGGCCGCCGGAACCGCCGACACAAAGGCGGGGGACATCGCCAAGCCTGTCCAGATTACCAAGGGAAACAGAACGAAGATCACGAATAGGTACGTGAGCCGCTGCAGCACGCTATACGACCAGGCTTCCGTCTCGCTCCGCCGCTGGAAGCGCAAATGACCCGCGATTGCCGTCGAAAAAGACCGCCACGAGAGATCGCCCTTCCGCGGGAGCAAGTTTTTGCGTAAATGCCCAGTAAATAAACTGGAAATCGTGAACACTAAACCCGTGAATACGGCAAGCCAGGCAGCTTGGAAGTGGAGATACCGGCTCCAGCCGTTCTGGTCCGGCAGCACGTAGCCGTAGCCGGTAGGCACGGTTTCCCTCGAAGCAGGGATCGGAAGTTTGAAAAGTGGTGTGGTGAATACATTGCCGGCTTCGCCCCAATAAAAGCGAGGATGAGAGATCACAATTTCAAGTCCCGTGACGAGCAGGGCAAAAAAGCACAGGGTTATGACCCAGTGGGTGACACGGACGAAGGCAGAGTGTCGCGAAGTAACGGTCGTGGCGGGAACAACAAAGGCAGAACTTGGCACTTGATCTCCAGTCGGCACCTGGACGTGTCCCAACGTCGCCATTTTCAGCCTCCTGCTGAGGCTCCGACTTGCTTTCTCAGGATGAGCGTCATACTACCACGCCCTTGTTCTTCGCGGCGATTAGACCAGCTTCGTTTTCGTGAGTGGCAACTCTCGGATACGTTTGCCAGTTGCGGCGTGGATGGCGTTGTAAAGAGCCGGAGCAAACGGTGGCACTCCGGGTTCACCCGCACCCGCAGGAGGAGCATCGCTCTCGACGATGTAAACGCTCGTGTGTTTGGGAGCGCTACCCATGCGGACCAACCGGTAGTCGCCGAAGTTTCGCTGGTTCACTGCCCCATCGGTGACGGTGATCTCGCTGAGCAGGGCGAGACTTGCGCCGAAATTGGCAGCTCCTTCGAACTGGTTGCGGACGTTGTCCGAAGCAACGATAGTCCCGGCGTCGAGAGCCGTCCAGACGTTGGGGATCTGCACTTGTCCCTGGTCGTCCACTTCGACTTCGACAACGGTAGCAACGTAGGTGAGGAAGCTGCGGTGCGCGGCAATGCCGAGACCGTATCCTTTCCCGTTGGGACGTTTTCCCCAGCCAGACTTTTCCGCCACCATTTCCACCACGCGGCGCAGCCGCGCAGTATCGAGAGGATAGCGCTTCTGTTCCTCCTGCTCATCGGGCCCGGCTTGCAGTCGGACGATACGCGGGGGCCCAATCAACTGGAGGAGATACTGGACGGAGTCCTGGTTGGCGGCGTTAGCGAGTTCGTCCGCGAAGGAGTGAATGGCAAAGGCGTGATAGATGTTGGCCACGCTGCGGAGCCATCCGATGCGTACGTGGGCGTCGGCTGGTCCATTCTCGGCGCGGTGGCTGGGGATATCGAATGGCAGGTTATTCCAGCCAAGGCCCATTTCGTCGTCGGCGTATTTGGCGTTGACGTCGAATGTGGAACCGATCGGAGGATAGACGGTGCGCTGCAACCACGCAGTCGGCTTGCCGTCCGGACCGACCGCCGCTTTCAGATACATGGCGGCGACCGAGTGGAAGAAGTCGAATCGGATGTCGTCTTCACGAGTCCAAACGACCTTCACCGGCTTGCCGAGCTGTTTCGAGAGAATGGCCGCCTCTGCGACCTGGTCGGGTTTCGATTTCCGGCCGAAGCCCCCGCCGAGAAGGGTGACGTGGCAGGTGACGTCCTCTTTTTTGATTTGCAGTATACCGGCGATGGTTTCCTGTACGGCTTGCGGGCTCTGGGTGGGAGCCCATGCCACAACCTTTCCATTGCGATAGTCCGCTACGGCGACCGGCGGCTCCATCGAGGCATGCGCGAGATGCGGAGTGTAGTACTCCGCCTCGATGATCTTGCCCCCTTTGGCAAATTCGGCGTCGACATCTCCCACATTGCGAACCACTTTGCCGGGCTGACGGGAAGTGGATTCGAGGGTCTTGCGGAATTGATCGGAGTTGTAGACGGCGTGGGGACTGGTATCCCAATCGATCTTTAGAGCCTTGCGTCCCTGGAAGGCTGCCCAAGTGTTGTCGGCGATGACGGCGACCCCGCCGAGCGGTTGGAAGTGGTGCGGCGGTTTGAACGTATCGATGGTCAGCGTCTGCTTCACGCCGCGCACTTTCAGAGCGGCCTTGTCGTCATAGGACTTGATCTTCTGTCCGAGGACAGGTGGATGCTCGATGGAGGCGTACAGCATACCGGGCATCCTGGCATCCATGCCGAAGGTGGCTTTGCCATCGACGATATCCGAAAGATCGAACAAGGCGTTGTCTTTACCAATGTAGCGCCACTCCGAGCGGCTCTTGAGCGGCACGGTTTCCTTGCTGGGAACCGGGAGCTTGGCGGCGACCGCGGAGAGTGCACCGTAGCTGAGCTTGCGGGCACTGGCCTTGTGCACCACGAAGCTAGGTTCGGTGGTGCACTCTTTCTCCGAGACGCCCCAGATATTGGCGGCCGCGGTGATAAGCATGACCCGGCCGGTCGCTCCGACCTGCCGCATCTGGTCGAAGAAACTGCGAACCGAGTGCGAGCCGTCGGTATCCTGGTCGCCGTACTTGGCGTCGCCAACGGCTTGTTCAATCTTGACCTTGGACCAATCGGCATCGAGTTCGTCGGCAACCACCAGGGGAAGCGCTGTGCGGCTGCCACAGCCCATTTCGGAGCGATGGGCAATGATGGTGACGGTGCCGTCGCTGGCGATTCCGAGGAACATGTCGGGTTGGAAAACACCGGCGGTATTCGTGGAGGCATCAGCCCAGAGCGATTCAGGGACGAGGTGCACACCGAGCACAAAGGTGCCAGCGGCGAAAGCGCCCTTCAGAAATCCGCGGCGGCTGGCATTCTGAATGTTGTTCATGCCAGCTCCTTGGCGGCCTTGTGAATCGCCGCGCGAATGCGCTGGTAGGTTCCACATCTGCAGAGATTGCCGGACATGGCATCGTCGATCTCCGCATCGCTGGGATTGCGATTCTGGCCGAGAAAAGCGATGGCCTGCATGATCTGGCCGGTCTGGCAATATCCGCATTGCGGGACCTTAATCTCCATCCAGGCCTTTTGCACCGGATGCAGCCCGGTAGCGGAGATCCCTTCGATGGTGGTGATACTGGTTCCGCTTACGTCTCTCATCGCGACGGAGCAAGAGCGCACCGCTTCACCATTCCGATGGACGGTGCAGGCTCCGCACAGAGCCATGCCGCAGCCAAACTTTGTGCCAGTGAATCCGGCGATATCGCGCAGGTACCAAAGCAGCGGCATCTCGGGATCGCCGTCGTAGGTCCTTTCCTTACCGTTCACTTTGAAGCGGATCATTTGTCCTCCGCGTTGACGAGCGGATAGAAGCCGAGTCAAAACTGGCTTATCTTAATCACCCGCAGCGCAAGCTTCAACTGCGACGAGACTCAGGCGTGATCACTTTCGCGGCAACCCATCCGGCCCGGATGCACCGGTGGCGTTGAACATCCGCGACGCGCCTCGCCGGTGGTGGCACCTATCGAGCCAAGCTTCCGATTGAACACGCCTGCGTCGAATAGCTTTTCAAACACGCGACGCGGACTACCTCCGTCATCGTTTCCTCGAATGCGGGAGACGGCGTGGGCTAGGTCAGACGGTCGACGCGGCGGATACGCTCCGTGTGAATTTCGCTGATGAGGTTGCCGAGATGGCTGCGGTCGAGATGAAGCCCGTCCGGTTCGAGGAAGACCTGCACCCTTTTGTCGAGTGGGCGCTCTGCCGTTAGGGCGTGCGCCGTCATCACCGCCTAGAGTGCGAAATTCACACCGCGTTACGCCCGGCAGATCAAACACGACCTAGAATTCGAAATGAGCTTGAAGCGCGATCATGCGGGGCGTGCTGTCGCCGCCCAGGCCGACGCCGAGTAGACCGGTGGGGGGCGACGTCGCGTAGCTGATCGCGCCGAATCCGGTTTGCGTGGACGGCTTTCCGGGGATGCCTGCGATCACCATGTTGGGAAGCGCAAAATTGGGGTGATTGAAGACGTTGAAGAACTGCGCGTCAATCCTCAGATTTACGCGTTCGGTCAACGGGAAGGATTTCGTCAGATAGAAATCGCTCCAGGCAAAATCTGGGCCGCGCAAGGCGTTGCGGCCTAGATTGCCGAACTGGCAGTTCGCGAGACTATCGCCGCCAGCGCACGCACCCGTGCTGGGATCTACGGTCGAGACAAATGCGTCCGGGTTCAGCCACTGGACGGTGCCGGGTTGGGTGGTTCCTGCGATCGGGCTGCGCCGATAAAGCGGAACTCGGGGAACGGCACTTGCGAATTGAGGGCCACTACCGTTGACAATTCCGCGTCCGTTTGCCGAGTACGGCGTGCTGAGGACCGAAAAGGGAATTCCGCTATGCCAAAAAACCGTTCCTGATATTTGCCAGCCGTTGAGCGCATGGCCAAGAGTGCGGCTGCGGACTTTGATCGGCAATTGATAAACATACTGGGCGTTCAGATTTTGGCGAATGTCGTAATCGCAGGGGCCGTAATCGCGCGCCAAGTCGCCGGGAAGGGGAGAGAGAATTCCCTCCGCGGAAAATTGCAGAAAGCCGCCGTTGGAGACGGCATCCATGCAGCGGCTCAACGTGTAATTGAGTTGCCCCATCAGGCCGTGACCTAGGCGTTTTTTGGCCGTCGTTTGAAGTCCGTTATAGCGGCTGGTGGCTCCTGTGGAAAATTGCGTCACCGCGCCAAAGCGGGCATCGGTGGATTGCGCGTAGGGGAAAGGCGCGAAGCAGCCGTCGCAGACGGTCTGATGACCGTTCACTTGGGTGAGAAATGGCTGATTCGCCGTGTGGGTGCCGACGTATTGAGCTTGCATGCTTGCGGTCGATCCAAACTGATGTTCTGCACCGACGCTCCACTCTATGAAGTACGGCGCCTTGAGTTCTCCGGTGGGGACCGCGGTGATGGCGACTGGGGGCAGGCAGGTTTCCGGGGTCGCGCGTGGAGCAGCAGCACAGGAAAGTTCGCCGGGCAGGAATCCGGTTGCAAAATTTTGATTGGCGGCGGCGGTCGCGTCCACCGCGCTGTCGGGCACTCCGGGAGCAATCGCAGTGCCGCCGACGGTGCCTAAGAGGCCACCCTGGAAAGTCTTAACGTAGGGCGGGTTCGCGCCAGCAATGTCGGCGATGCTGCCGGGCAGAATGTCGCTGAAAATTCCGACGCCGGCGCGTAGGAGCGTGTTCGTTTTCAATTGCCACGCGACTGCGGTTCGAGGTTGCAGGATGGCCAGCGGTGTTGAAAAGAAAAGATTGCGCTCGCCGGTCTGAATCGCGGCGCTGAGCGGCTGATTCACGTCATGCGAAATGGATTCGAAGGCGCCGTGAAGGCGGGCAATCTGGCCATGCGGATTCACCGGATTGGAATTGAAAGTGTCGCGGACGCCGAAGGTCCAGGTTAGCTTCGGCGTTACTTTCCAGGTGTCCTGCGCGTAAAGATCGAGGTTGAGAAAATTGAAAGGCTCGTTCGCTGTGGTGGCAAAGGTTCTTGTTGCGGTCGATGCGACACCATAAATGTATTCCGGCAAGGTGGTATAGGTAACCGTTGCGACCGCACCCTCCCCGAAGTCGTAGTCGTTCAATCGGAAGATCCGGGTGTTGGTTCCGAACCGCAATTCGTGCGATCCAACGTCCCAGGCGAGATTGTCATTAATGAAATACCGGATAGCAGTCCTGCCCTGAATCCAGGTGTTATCGAGGCCGCCGAGCCCCGTGAAGGGAGCGTCAGCGCCGCTGCCTTGCAGGACGATCGGGAACGCCGCGAGCGTTTTCCGAAAATCCGCTGGTCCGAACAGACTTTGATACCAAGAAAACGCCGGATTGAAATAGTTCACCAGGCGCTGCGAGAAAACGTGAGTGTATCCTGCAGCGAACGAGTATAGGGGCTGGGGAGATAGCGCATCGAATAACGGATTGATCGGATCGGTGTAGGCGGCCTGGAGTCCGGTATCGGCCTGAAAGCGAAACCATGCAGCATTTTGCGAATTTACGTTGTAGTCGATGCGAGCGGTCTGGACTTGCTCGCGATCGTCACTGGAATGGGAGATGCTCTGGCGATTGGCGCAGCCGGTTCCGTCGTTCGCCATCGCGGGTGATGCATCGCCGGTATCGAAGGGGCATCCCAGCACCGCTAGAGGCGTTCCGTTGGTGTGGCCATAAAGAGTAAACATTTTTTCATAGAACGGGACTAATTGTGGCGCAGGCGAATAGATGCTTCCGGTAACCGAGTCGGTACCGCCAAGTGGAAGTTGCTGCAGAACGTAATTCTGAAACGCGATTGTGGGAACGACGGCGGCGGTGACGATCGGTAACGCGATGCGAACCCATTCACTATCGAAGAAGAAAAACACCTTGTTGTGAACGATTGGCCCGCTGACGCTGCCGCCGAAGTGGTTCACTGTAGAGCGGGGCTTGTGATTTCCCGGTGTGGCATTAGTGAAATAGTCGGCGGCGTCAAGCCGCGATCCATTCCATAGTTCGTACGCGTCGCCGTGAAACTGGTTGGCTCCGGACTTGGTGACGTAATTGACCTGGGCGGCGCCATAGCGGCCTTGGTCAACCTCGTAGGAAAGCGTGTTGACGGTGACCTCGGAAATCGAATTCAGCCCCAGCACCAGGTTGGTCGAGAGCCCACTATTCAGATTCGTGAGCGGGTCGTTGGTTTCGAGCCCGTCCACAATGTAGCCGTTGGATAGCGCGGGCAGGCCGTTGAATTCCACGTTGCCGTATCCGTTCGAGCCGCCGACGAAATCATTGCCGCTCCCTGCGGTATTGACGAGGGCGCCCGCGGCAAACTGCAGCGGGTAGGTCAGGTCACCGCCTGGGTTGGGGAGGTTTTCCAGCGCGTGGGCGTTGAGTGTGGTGGATGTGTTGGCATCGTCCGGATTGAGAATAGCGGCCTCACCAATTACTCGGACTGTTTGCTGGGACTGGGCGATTTGCAGGGTGAAGTTGACGCTTTGCGTTTGCCCCAATGACGAGGATATCGAGTCGTTCTGTTGCGGCCCGAAGCCCTCGGCTTCAACCCGCACGGAGTAAGCGCCGGGCCTAAGCTGCGGAAAATTGAAACGGCCGGAATCGTCGCTGGTAGCGACTCGCTTCAATCCCGTATCGTTACTCGTGACGGTCACGGCAGCCCGCGGAACTGGTGCACCGCTGGCGTCGATTACCTGACCGGCGATTGCGCTGGTAGTCTCGCCCTGAGCGAAGGCACGGTTGGTCCCCGATCCCAGTAGCAAATACCCGCACAGAAATACCAACAGCGCATGGCGCATTGCATGCACTGGTGCTCGCTTTGGCGAAGCCAGCATTTAGTTAACCATAGTTAAATGCATACATTAACGTAAGTGAATATAATATTAAAAGCAGGAATTGTAAATGAAATGCCGCATGCCTCATCCGTCGAAATTACCAACTGCCGCTAGGCGGTCAGGCGTTGAGTGTATTGCTGGCCGACCGCGTCGGCTTCGTCCCGCAGGACACCAAGGCGGAGAGGATTGTCAGTCCGTTCTGATGTCTTGATAAAACAAGCTCAACGATTTCCATATCGTCGGTGTTGCCTGTCCCACTCACGCAGCGCTGCGCCTCGATTGATCGCCGTAAATCAGAAATTAGCTGTCGTGCCGCTTGCAATCGCGCCGTCTCTCGTCCGAGTCGGCTTCTATGAGAGCGAGATCTGGACGCCACGGCACGTCGATTCGACTGGAAGGGGCTGGGGGGCGGCGAACGGGGCCCCGAGAAGCTCATAAGGATAGTGACGCTGCGATAGACACTATGACCCGCGTTGCCAATGGTCGCGTAGAGCGGCAGCCAAAGTTCAGCCTCACCAGAGGTTAGTCCTTTTTTTTCGTCGCGTTCTTTGTTTGCCTATCGGTGGGAGGGATCTCCAGTTGGCTTAGATGATGCTCGGCGCGGGGAAATCGTTTTTATGTGAGGGGCAGACTGGTTGGCCAAGATCAGCAACAAAAGGTCCGGAGAGAAAGAGTCTCTCATCTAAGACTGGCCGGCGGAGCCCAGTCAGCCCGAACTCAGCGTTCCGTTTTCCTCCGGCGAAGGAAGTTCTGCGTTTTCCGGTTCCAGTGAAAGGGAACTACCCAAGCTGCCTGCGGAGAAAAATGGGCCGCTTAGGACCTCATCTCGAGGAGCAGAGAGACTCTAGATCCGTACCTCCGGTGCATTTGCCGCGTTTCGGCCCGCAAACTTGATGTTTTTTGGTAATGGCTGGCCGGAGAGAGAAGATCCCAGACTGGCTGGCGGAGGGAGTTGGATTCGAACCGACGAGACCCTTTTGAGATTCCTATCGTTGCAAATTTGCTAGCATCTCATTGAGATCGGCCTGGAGTCATTCAATCGGCCCGCTTAGGCGTTTGCGAAGCCGCGAGCCCCCGCGAATCCGCTTACAGAGTTTGAGGGATTCTTGCCGCTCGAGGTTCTACAGCACCGCCAATTCATGTTGGACGTCAACTGGGGTCTAACGGGAAAGTTCTTTGGAGGCAAAAGTCCGGCGGCGGCTATCTCTGTCGGCGGCATCGACGGGCCGGGTACAAAAGCTTCGCGAAATGTGTGCTGATCGTTATCTTATTCCACAAGGCCATGTTTCAAACTGAATGAACAAACACCTCTAAGCATTGCGCCCAGGAAAAGCCACCACTTTTGGTTTGGGCTTATCCTTGAACGCCTCTCGAAGAACGCGGATCAGTCTTTCCTGCCGCTCGGGTACCCACGCTGAGTAAGCGGCCAAAACCATCTCTTCAGTATTGCCCAGCAGCTCCGCCACATCTCTCACGGTCCCTCCGGGCTTTTGCAGCAGTATGCGCGCGAACGTATGCCGGAAACGATGGGGCGTTGGCTTCACTTTCCACGTGCCACACATTGCCCAGAGCTTCTTGAGCTTCCTGCGCCACACATCCGTAATCACGTCGAGACTTTTTGACGTGTGTCTCCCGAAGATGTGCGGTCCATGGATTTTCGCCCGTGCGCGAATGCGATCCTGAAGCCATTCAGGCACCCAAGTGTAAACGTGGGGACCGGCTTTCGTCGTTCTGACCAAGATCTCGCCGTTCTTGTTCATGCGATCGATCTGGAATTGTGAAACGTCGGAAATACGGAGGCCCGTGTATGTAGACAAGGATATGAAATCGGCTAGGTCGTCACCATTCCACGCGTACTTGGGCAAGTAGCCGTATTTCGGGCAGGTGTCGTACATCCGTTTCAGCTCATCATCGGTGAAGGGAAGCTTTTGTTCCGCGCGTTTTTCGCTGGCGTCGCGTCCGCGCGGAATTTTCACCAGACGCGCCGGATTTCGTGCCAGCCATTCATTGCTGACGCAGTACTCGAAAAACGACTTGAGCATGGATAGGCGACGCGAAGCCGTGTTCGGGCTGATGGCCCACGCCGCGCGAAATTCGCGCACGTCATTCGGCTGCCATTGATCGATCATCACGGAGCCACGGCTTTCGGAGAATTCCCGAAACTTCTTCAGCAAAAGGCGATATTTTCTGTACGTCCTGGGCGCGTCGCTTTCGTGGCGATCATCGAGGAATGATTTCGAGGCGTGTTCGATCGTGACGCGATTTTGGAGGACAACTTCTGGTGCGACTTGAGGAACCAAAATCTCGCTATCTAAAGAATCTGTTTGCCCCCAATGACTGGCGATGGTCTTGGCCTCTTCCCAATTTGGGGAACCAGTGTTCTTCCTCCGAAACTTTCCGGCGATCGAACCAGAGGCAAAAATATGGCAGGCGCACCGCTTCCAGCCCTTCTTGCGTTCCTCAAATTCTCCGGAGCGGGACTCTTCGGCATGCCCGGCGGCGCAGTCACGCCGGTCTCGTCTATAGAGGTTAAGCATGCCCTATTGCATGACGGATTGCCCGATATTGCCCGACGAATCGCTCAGGCGTCCGTAAGTTGTTGAAAAGAATATGGCGGAGAGGGTGGGAGTCGAACCCACGAGCCCGGTTTTGCCAGGCTACCCGCTTTCGAGGCGGGCTCTTTCGACCACTCAGACACCTCTCCGCGGTGAGTGTGCCTTTCGAGATTAGCAAAGACGCCCACGGTCGGCAACACAACTGCCTGGGCGGCACTTTGTGAGTTTCCGATCCGCCAACTCGTCATGCATCGACGTCGCAGCGCGTCGCTCCTTTGACGGCGAGAAAGCTTAGGTGCGGAAGAGGACGTCCTCGCGATTGAACATGGTGACGGCAGCGAAGATGCCTACTGCGGCGTAGAGGCAGGTCATTCCGAACACGGCGGCCATCAATCCCCAGGGATGATTGCCGGCCAGGATTTCTTTGCTTACCAGGCAGGTATTCAGGATCGGGACCAGCGCGGTTTTCCAGTCGAGCTCTACGCCAGGCAAAGTGCCGATGATGGCTGGGGCGATGACCAGGAAAATCATCGGCGAGACGTAGGTCTGCGCTTCGCGGTAGCTTTTGGCGAACAGCGCGACAGCGAGCAGCACCGAAGCGAAGAGGACCGCAATCGGCACCAGCAGCACGAGCACGGCGACGACCGCGGCCGGATCAATCGAGATTCCGGTTGCCGAGCCAGAGGCTCCAAACATTTTCCCTTTCGATAACCCGAAAGTGACTCCCAGCGACAAGATCGACATAAGCGCGGTGACCACCGAGGCCATCACCACGGTCAGGAATTTCCCGATCACCAGATCGGTGCGGGAGACCGGGCTCGAAAGAATGGTTTCCATGGTGCCGCGCTCTTTTTCTCCGGCGGTGAGATCCATCGCCGGGTACATGGCGCCGGTGAAGCAGAAGATGATGATGATGTATGGGATCAGGCCGCCGAACATGGCCGCGCCGACCTTGGATGGCGGAGCGATATTTTGCGCTTCCACAGTGAACGGTTCGAGCAGGCTGGTGGGCAGGCCGCGGGCGGCCAGCGCCTGAGCGGCGATGCGCACGCGGTAGTCGTCGAAGAATTTCTGCAGCTTCTCCTTGGCGAGTTCGGACTTCATGTCCGCCTCGTAGTAGTCGACGGAAACTTTTTGAGGATTACCGGCGGTGACCGAAGCGTCGAAGCCATCGGGAATTTCCACCAGCGCGCGAATGGTCTTGTCGTAAACCTGCTGGCGTGCATCGCTCTGATACGGGACGATCCGGATGGCGGGAGATTTTCGCAGCGCGTCGAGAATGTTCGGCGAATCGCCGCCGCCGCGAACCATCACCGAAGAAGCTTCCTGGCCGGCTTCGCTGCTGAATTTTTGAGCGGCCCAGCCAATCAGGCTGAAGAGCAGCGGAAACGCAATCACCGGAATGATCACCATGGAGCGCAGGGTGCGTTTATCGCGGAGCATGTCGCGCACTTCCTTGCGAAACACGATCAGGACGTTGCGGAGGTTCATCGGGCGTCTCCCGAGACTTGCACGAAGATTTCTTCGAGGCTGGGCTGGGCATAACGGGCGCGCAGCTCTTCCAGGGTACCTTCGGCGCGGACTTTGCCGCTGTGAATGATGCCGATGCGGTCGCACAATTTTTCGGCTTCGGTCATCACGTGGGTGGAGAAGATCACCGTCTTGCCCTGGCCGCGGCACTGGAGGATGAAATCGGTGATCGAGCGCGCGGCCATGACGTCCAGGCCGTTGGTGGGTTCGTCGAAGATCATCACCGGCGGATCGTGAATGATGGTGCGGGCGATGGAAACTTTCTGCTTCATTCCGGTGGAGAGCTTGCCGCAGCGGCGGTGGCGAAATTCTTCCATGTCCAGGGTCTTGAAAATCTCGGCGGTGCGTCGCGCGATGGTGGCGGAATCGAGTCCGAAGAGCTGGCCGAAATATTCCACGGTTTCGGTTGCGGTCAGGCGGTCATACAGGGCGGTGGCAGTGGAAAGAAATCCGATGTGCGCGCGGACTTTGGCCGGTTCGCGCACCACGTCGAATCCAGCCACCGTGGCCGTTCCGGAGGTGGGGCTAAGAATGGTAGCCAGCATGCGCAGCGTGGTGGTCTTGCCCGCGCCGTTGGCTCCGAGCAATCCGTAGATTTGCCCTGGCTCGCCGCGGAAGCTCACCGAATCCACGGCGCGGACTGCGCCGCGTTTCTTGTCATTGAACACTTTGCTTAGCTCACGCGCTTCGATCATCGCCACCGCGCCTCTTTTCGATCATCAGATATAGAGATCGTGCAGTTTAAGTGCTTGCTAGCCGCGCTAGTCGTCCCGGGACATCCTCTATAGATACGGTCGGTCCTCGCCTCCCCAACGGTGCCTGACGGCGCGAACGTTTTTTGCAATTTGCCGGCTTTCGGAATTTATATATCCTTTAGAATCAGTCGCTTAAAAATTCTAGTCCTCACGGGTGCATGGATTGGAAAATTCGCTGGTTTTGAGCCGCGTGCGGATTCGCCAGCAGTCCCTCCCGCATTGGCTGGGTGCGATTTGATGTCCACATGAGGTAGGTGCCGGAGGGTCGTCCGGCTGTTCTTGGGCGATACCGAGAGAAAAAGGTGCTTTTGTTGCTATTCGGGAGTTTTCCGTCCTTTGTAATCAGGCATTTCGGAGAGGGGACCTCTACCTTGTTGCTATTCAGAATTGGGTCTGGCTCCCCAGAGGAGTAAGCCTGATTTTTGCCGCGATACGGGTGATTTCTGTGCTTTAGAATCAGGGAGATCGGCGGGGGTATGCTGGCAGTATTGCGATTCAGAATTGGGGGGCTGGTGAGGTGACTCTGGTCGCGATTCGAAGGTGCTTGTTTCGGATCGCTTGTGCAGATCGGAGCTTGCGGCGGAATTCTCGGGCCGGTCGGGCGGCAGAGGAGTGGAGACTGTGCCAGAACGGGAAGCGATGTGGTGGGATCGGGCACGTTTTCTCTCCTCCTTCGCGGAACGTAGCATGGAGTCGAGGAGATTGGAAGGGATCGCTCCGGTGGATGTCGTTAGCACACGATATGTCCGGTCTCATGAGCAGGTGATATGTCCGCTTTATAGCAGCGGCCAGGAGGGAAGATACGTGCCTGGAGGCAGGCATTGGCCTGCCCCCCTGCGTATGTACCAGGTGATGTGAGAGTCTAACGTCCCGGGAGGACGGGAGGACTCGATGAAAAGGAAGAGACACACGCCGCAGGAAGTTCTTGGCGAAGCCGCGCGAGGCGGAGGTAGATCTGAGTCAGGGCGGGACGATCGAAGCTATTTGCCGGAAGTTGGAGGTTACACCAACCGACTCTCATAGGTACTGGTACATAAAACGGGGGTCAGCCCATCCGCTGTTGTCGCAAAAAGCTTGGTGCGCGGCGAGCGCGTGCCTGAGTGTTCTTGCAGCTTTGTGATCTCCTTTAGTAGGGATTCCACTTCTTCCCTGGCGTCGTAACTTATGTCGTCTCTGCCCATTCGCAACGCTCGCCTCAGCAAGCTGGCTGCAGCCTTTTTGCCGCCCTTACGAGCCTTGTATATCTTTGCCAACTCTAGGAAGGCGGCCCCGTCATTCATCTCGGCTGCCTTTTTGAACCAGATCACCGCGGACCTGATCCTGCCCTGGTTTGTCCTGTCAATCGCCAGATTCAAAGACCCCCAGCTGTTACCGTTGTTGTAAGCCTTCTTGTACCAATAAGCGGCTTTCCGCAGGCTCCTTCTTACCCCTGTTCCCGATGCGTAGGAGCTGCCAAGGTTGACCTGACCCCAAGTATCCCCTGATTGTGCGGCGGTCAGGAGACACTTGAATGCGTTCCTAGAGTCACCCATTTTGGGGATTCCGGACGATCGTGATCACTGATTCCGGGCCATCGTGATCACCGT
>Ga0302326_10009017_pt1 | contig 21920 bp, 22 predicted proteins | sample Palsa_T0_3_FD_202264 | JGI IMG/M metagenome (GOLD analysis project Ga0302326, IMG submission 202264) | Peat permafrost microbial communities from Stordalen Mire near Abisko, Sweden - Palsa_T0_3 | ecosystem: Environmental > Terrestrial > Soil > Palsa > Peat permafrost | place: Sweden: Abisko... | reverse complement strand
ATCATGCCGCTGAGTTGTGTGAGATGCCTGATAGTGCTGGAGAGACGGCACACCTGGGCATTCTGCGGGCAAAGACCCTGCGGGCTCTCGACCGCAATGTCCGCGAGGTCATCGGCATGGTCGAGGATCTTCCGCGCAGCGCTGAGGCGGCCCTGGACCTGGAGATGGACTACCGCACCGGCGACCCGGTGCTTGACGAGCGGGCCGGCAGGCTGCGCGCCCGCCGCCGCGATCAGGAGCGCGCCAGCGCTGAGATCGCCAGCGACACCTCCGAGCTCCTTCGGCGCTTCGCCGCGCAGCTTTCGGTCGGCGATGCCGCCGTGCTGCTGGGCGTCTCGAAGGGAAGGATCAGCCAGCTGCGGAGTGAAGCGGCAGGACAGTCCACCTCCGCCGCGCGCCGGACGGGCACGGACGGATAGGACTCCCTTAGCGACCTGGCTGCTGAGCCGGGGGGCGGAAGGGTTTGCCTGGCAGGGGGAATCCGGTCCGTTCGGAAGAAAGACTGCGAGCCTGGGCGCGGTCCGGGTCCGGGAGCCAGTCGGCGGACGGGCGGTACTCAAGCCAGCGGGAACCGCGGCCCGCGGCGGCGAACGCCTCGGCCAGCTCGGGCAGCCGCGGGTGGTGGTCGTCGCGGCGCCAGCTCAGCGACCAGGCGTACAGCGGGGTCGGGTCGACCAGCGGGACCGTCCGGATGGCGGTCCCGGCGGGCAGCGGGACGTCGGCGGGCAGCAGCGAGAAGGACCGGGGGCCGGCGCACACGCGGTCGATGAAATGCGCGAAGCCGAGGTTGGGGCCTTCTGAGCGGTCCGGGATGCCGAACTGGTCGGCGAACCGCACCAGGAAGTCGAGCCGGCTCGCGGCCGCGGGAAACACCAGCGTGCTGCCGCGAAGGTCCGCCGGGCGCAGCTCGTCGCGGCCGGCCAGCGGATGGCCCGGGCCGAGGATGGCGTCCACCGGCTCAAGCCGGACCAGCCGGTGCGCCAGGTCACCGTCCGGCACGCCGGCCGGATGCACCCGGCCGAACCCGGCGTCGATCTCGCCGCGCGACAGGGCGCTGATGACGGCGGGCAGGTCCCGTCCGGGTCCGAGCTCGACATCGAGGCCCGGTGCGTGCTGCAGGGCCTGCTGCACGGTGCGCATGGGCGCGAACAGATGGCCCCACACGTCGATCCGCAGCGGGCGTTCCTCGCGCCTGGCCGCCGCGGTCGCGAGGTCGCCCGCGGCGAGAGCCATCCGGGCCGGGCCGAGGAACCGGCGGCCGGCCGCGGTGAGCGTGACTCCGCTGGCGTCGCGGGTCAGCAGCCGCGCGCCGAGCTGGGCTTCGAGCCGGGCCACCCGCTTGGACACCGCCTGCTGGCTGACCGACAGCGCCTCCGCGGCCCGGCCGAAGTGCGCCTGGTCGACCACCGTGACGAAGGCCCGCACCAGGACGAGATCCAGATCCATGCGCTCTCAGCTCGATTGACAACTCTTTGTTGTCGAACCGGCCGGGCGGTTGTTGGATTCCCGCGGGCCGGCTGGGGTCTCCTGGTTTCCGGGACAAGGGAGGCATCTTATGAAGGCACTGCTGCCGGCCGACGGGGCGGGGATGGTGGAGTTCGGGGAGGTGGCGCAGCCCTCGTTGCTGGGCGGCGAAGCGCTGGTGCGGGTCGCGGCGTTCTGCGTCAACCGGGGTGAGACATTCCTGCTGGAGAAGCCGCCGGACGGGTGGCGGCCTGGCAAGGACATCGCGGGGGTTGTCGTGCGGGCGGCGGCCGACGGGTCCGGACCGGCCGCCGGACAGCGGGTCGTCGGGCACCCGCCCGCGAGCGGCTGGGCCGAGTACGCAAGCGTCCCGGCTGACTCGCTCGCTTCACTGCCCGCGGACGTTTCCTTCGTTACCGCCGCCGCGCTCCCCCTCGCCGGGCTGACGGCGCTGCGGCTGCTGCGGATGGCGGGGAACATGACCGGGCGGCGGATCCTGCTGACCGGCGCGTCCGGCGGCGTCGGGCATTACTTCACCGAGCTGGCGGCGAACGCGGGCGCCGAGGTCACCGCGATCACGGCCACCGCGCAGCGCGGCAGCCGGCTGGCCGAGCTGGGCGCGGCCGCGGTCCGGCGCTCGGTGACCGACGCCGACGGGCCGTATGACCTGGTGCTCGAGTCGGCCGGCGGGGACAGCTTCGCGCGGGCCCTGGAACAGCTGGCCCCGCACGGCACGCTGATCTGGTTCGGCCAGGCCAGCCGGGAGCCGGTCACGGTGAACTTCTTCGACCTGACCTACGGCGGCGCGAGTTCGGCGACGATCCGGCATTTTGCTTACACAGATTTCCCGGAAGCCTACGGGGCGGACCTGGCCGTGCTGGTGCGGCTGGTGGCCGCGGGGCGGCTGCACCCGGAGATCGGGCGGGTGGCCGACTGGGCTGACACCGCGAGCGTCATTACCGACCTGCGCGAGCGCCGCATCCGCGGGAATGCCGTGCTGACACTGTCTTAGAAGTCCGGTTTTTCGGTTTAGAGAGGGAGACGTCATGGATCCGAAGACCGTGGTGATTCGGTACGTCGAGGCGGCGCGGGACGGGATGTCCGCCGTTATCCGGGACAGCTTCGCCGAGGATGCGACCTGGGAGTACCCGGGCGACCTGCCGCTGTCCGGTACCTACCGGGGCATCGACGCCATCGTGAACGAGTTCCTCGGCGGCGCGGCCGCGCTGATGGCGCCGGGCGCGGGCGTCGTCCTCGAGCTGACCAACGTCGTCGCCGAAGGCGATCAGGTAGTCGCCGAGTGGACCTCGCGCGCGACGGCCAGGAACGGCGGGGCCTACCGCAACCGCAACGCGGGGATCTTCACCGTCCGGGACGGCAAGATCGTCTCGGTACGCGAGTACACCGACACCCAGCACGTCGCCCAGATCCTGCTCCCCATGCCCAGCTGACGGCTAGCCTGACCTAGTTCGGTACCGATCGTGAACGGAGGCTGGTGAATGACACCGCTGCCGGAATCTGCCGCGCGTCGTTACGGCCGGGTCTTCGACGAGGTCGCGGCCGAGTACGACCGCCACCGTCCGGCATATCCGGACGAGCTCATAGATCAGGCCTGCCGGGCCGCGGGGATCGGGAGCGGTGATTTCGTGCTGGAGGTCGGGTGCGGAAGCGGCCAGCTCACCCGGTCCCTGGCCGGCCGTGGACTGCGGGTGACGGCACTGGAACCGGGCCCCAGCCTCATTTCGCTGGCCAGGAAGAACCTGGAAGGCGCCGCAGAGGTGGAGTTCGTGAACGCCGGGCTCGAGGACGCGCGGCTTCCCCGCGAGCGGTTCCGGGCCGTGTTCGCCGCGTCCTCGTTTCACTGGGCTGACCCTGAGACCAGCTGGCAGCGGGCCGCTGACGTGCTTGTTCCCGGCGGAACGCTCGCCTTGGTGCAGTACTTCGGGATGGAGGAAGCGCGCAGCAAGCAAGATCAGGACGCGGCACTCGCTGCCGTGCGAGCGGTCGCCCCTGACATCGCCGCCAGCTGGCCGGCCTACCGGGATCTTGACGCCACGCTCGCCGGGATCGAGCGACGCCGCGACAATATCTCGCGGGCCTGGTCCTGGCTCGGTAGCTACGACATCGGACGAGAGTACGCCGGCCGCCTGTTCGGCGATGTTCAGGTTGCGGTCATGCGGAAGCTTACCGAGTACACGCCGGACGAAATCGGTGCACTCCTCCGCACGATGTCGTTCTACGCCCGGCTCTCAGCAGACCAGCGCCGGGCCCTGGACCGCGAGTACGAGGCGATCTACCAGCGGCTCGGGCGGCCGATACGCGCCAGCACGATCGTGGTTCTCCTCACGGCGCGGCGCCTGCCCATCCCCGGTTGACGGCTACCTGCGATCCCGGGGCTGGCTCAGGACGCCGTTCACGTCCGCCCACATCTGCTGCGGGTTGAGGGTGCCGTCGACCAGGGACAGCTGCTGGGTGGTCAGGGCGCCGTTGACCTGGTTCGCGGTCATCACGTAGGGCGTGTTGACGACCGCGTCGGTGCCGTTGATCAGCGGCTCGTACCCGCCGATGCTGGCCGCCGACAAAGCGACCCACACCACCGCGGCGGTCGACCCGCAGGGCCCGAGGGTCAGGACGGTGCCGGCCGCGGCGGTCGACGGCACGGCGATGCACTGCGAGCTTTCGCGATCGCCGGGAGCGTACTCGTACTCGTAGACGGAGTCCGTAGGCCAGGTCTGGTCCATGGCGGCCGAGACAAGGCCGAGGGCGTAGAACTGGGCGACGGTCCCCTCGTACTGCCGGATAAAGTCCTCGCTGGTGTTGGGACCTGCGCCGGCCAGGACGATAGTCGTCGTCGGCTTTCTCAGGTTAAGGCCGCTGACGGCGACCGAGGTGACATAGCCGTGCCCGGAGGCCTGATCGGAAATGGCCGTGCAGCTACTGCCGCATTGCGGGGTGGCCGCGGTGGCGGCCGGTATCGTCTCGACGGCCGCGATCGCGCTGCCCGCCAGGATGACGGTGGCCACGCCCGCCCGGATCCAGTTCCTGGTCAGCATGAATTCCTCCCGTGGCATTGATTCCCCGTGTGCCGTTCGGGCCGCAGAAGAATCTGGCGTCCCGCCCGTCTCCAAAGAAAACACGAAAACGACGCGGAAACTAGCTGCCGTTTGCGCTGAGGAGAATTCGTTACCGAACGCGCCATCCATTAGTCCGCAATGTTCGTATTAGCCGGCTAATTCCCCGGATGGGTCCAGTCAGCCGATTTTATCGGGAGATTTCAGGTGGCTGCCCGGCATTAATGGCAGGGCCGCAGCGCCAATATCTGGTCGCCTGACCTCGGGCGCCAAGAGCTCCTGGCTGGGCTGGGCTGACGTTAAGCGGGCTGGCCGCTGGCCGCTGGCGCGCGCAGACGGGCCATACTGGCTAGATGGTTGACGACACTGCACGGGACCGGGCCATCTATCACGCGCTGAAAGCGGCCGACGAAGTCGCGGCCGCCTTGCAGACCCACCTCATCGAGGAACACGGGGCCGATCCGGAGCGCGGCGCCCCGCTCGGCCCCTCCACCAACTCGCTCAAGCTGCTGCGGCAGGCGCGCGAGCACCTGGGCATGGGGCTGCGGGCCGTCGAGGCCGATCACATCGCGGACTCTGATGAGGTCTCCCTGCGCAGCCGGTAACCCCTGCGTGGTTCCGCCCTAAGGGTGGAAGAGCGTAGTAACCGCTGGTGATATCGGGACCCGGAAATGTCACGGGCTCCTGGCACAGTGGACGCCATGTGCAGAAGGAGGCACCATGGGTGTCGTGACGACCTCTCAGGCCTGGCCCGCCGCCGGCCGACCGTTTACCGTCGCCGAGCTGGACCGGATGCCCGATGACGGCCGCCGGTACGAGCTGCTGGACGGGGTGCTTGTCGTGAGCCCCCGGCCGACGACGATTCACCAGGTTGTGGCGGGGCGGCTCTACGGTGTCTTGAGCGGCGCCTGCCCCGAAGACCTTTGCGTCGTGCCCGAGCCGGCCGTCGGGCTCGGCCCGCAGACTGAGTTCGATCCCGATCTAGTAGTGGTCCGCATGGACCAGATCGGCGGCGCGAAGTTCACCGATCCGCCGCTGCTTGTCATCGAGATCCGGTCGCCCAGTACCGCTCTCATCGACCTGAACAGGAAGAAAACCGCGTATGAGATGTTCGGCGTCCTCTCGTACTGGATCGTGAACCCGGATCCGCCCCAGCCGGAGCTGACCATCTTTGAGTTGCGGGATGGCCGTTACGCTCTCGCGGCGGAAGCCTCCGGGCCTATCACCGTCGGCCGTCCCTTCACCGTGAGCATTGTCCCGGCCGACCTCACCCGCGGACTGCGTCACTAACCGGGCCAGGCGAGGCAGCCGGCGGGTCATTTTTCGGTGGCCAGGGCTCGCGCCGGGCAGTTGTATATGCCTTCCTCGGCGGTATCTTCCTCGCCTGCGGGAACTTCTCTCCCGCCACTGGAGATGGCGCTGTACCCCTCATCGTCAAGCGGGAACAGCTCTTCGCTGACCATGTTGCACTGGCCGTGCGCCTGGCAGAGTTCGCGGTCAACACGGACTTTCATCGATACCCACCTGCTTGTTCTTCTCGGCGCTCGTCGCTGCCGGTCACGTTCTAGGAGAATTCCAGCGGCAGCGACTTCATGCTCCGGAGGATGCCGGTCTCATAGACAGGCTCCGCTCCGGGCTTCATGCGGAAATCGGGAATCCGCCTGAGGAACTCCTCGAACGTGATCTTCAGCTCCAGGCGGGCCAGGTGCGCGCCGATGCAGCGGTGCACGCCGACGCCGAACGCCGAGTGCGGTACGCGCTTGCGGTGAATGTCGAGCTCGGCGGGGTTCTCAAGCGCGGCCGGGTCACGGGAGGCGGAGGCGTAGTTGAGCAGGACGAAGTCGCCTTCCTTGAACTGATAACCGGCGACCTCGACGTCCTTGGTCACCGACCGGCCCAGCGCCACGACGGGCGGGTAGTAACGGATGAACTCCTCCGCGGCCTGCGGGATGAGACCGGGATCGGCCACCAGCGCCGCGCGGTCCGCCGGATGCGTCGCGAGGTGGTACACGCCGCCGGACATGACGAAGGTCGCCGTCACGATCCCGCCGAGGGCGAGGTCAAGCAGGATCCCCACCCGGTCGGCCCAGGGGCACGGCTCCCCGTCCAGCTCGACGCCGGCGGCGATCGTGTCGATGAGATCACCGCGCGACGGCTCGTCCTTGCGCCGGGCCAGGTATTCGCCGAGGTAAGTGAAGGCCTTGGTGAGGTTTCCCGCCCGCTCCTCGATCGGCCCGTAGAATCCGGCGTCCATGGTCTTGATCAGCATCGGGATGTCTTGCTCGGGGAGCCCGAGCAAGTTCTTGAACATGGCGTTCCCTGGCAGCTGCGAGGAGAACTCCGGCACGAAGTCGCACTCGCCGCGGTCGGCGAACGCGTCGATGAGCCCATTGGCCTCGCGGCGGATGGAGTCCTCGAAGGCTTCGACCGCTTCGGGCTTGAAGAACGGGTTCAGGACGGTCCGCCACTGATTGTGGTACGGCGGGTCGCATTCTTCCGGCGGCAGCATCGGCATCTGCGGATCACGGTTCGGCGCGAAGCCCTTCGCGCTGCTGAACGTCCGCCAGTCCTGGCCGGCCCGCTTGACGTCCTCGTACCGGTTGATGAGGTGGTATCCCGACCCGACCTTGCTATGCGCCACCGGGCACCGGCTGACGAACTCGTCGAGGACGTCGTAGAACTTCTCGTTGAATTCGGGATCCTCGATATCGAAGTCCGCGAACATGTCCCGGCTGAACTCCTGGCTGGCCATAGCGCGGCCGCCTCCTTCTCACTGGTAGCTGGCGTTGCTGATCCGAACTTGAGCTAGCCCCCGGCCACCACGTTGAAGCCCGCGTCGACAGAAAGCGCGACGCCCGTCACGTAGCGGCCGGAATCGGCGGCCAGGTAGAGCACGGCGTTGCTGATGTCCAGGGGATCGACCGCGTCGACCGGGAGCGCGTTCGCCATGACCTTCAGCAGCTCCGGCTCGGCCTCGATCCGCTTGGCCATCGTCGGGTTTTCCGGCATCATCGTGTGCACCCCGGTCGGATGCACCGTGTTCACCCTGATGGAGTACGGCGCCAGGTCCTTCGCGTAGCCGCGCATGAGGCCGGTCAGTCCGTGCTTGGCCGCCACGTAGGCGGTGAGCGCCAGGTCGTTGAAGGTGGAGCCCTTCAGGCCCGCGGTAGAACTGGTGATGATGATCGCGCCGCCGCGGCCCTGCTCGATGAGGATCGGCACGGTGGCCTCGAGCGTGTGCCAGGCCCCGGTCAGGTTCGTGTCGATCGTGTCCTTCCACACCGCGGCGCGCTTGGCGGGATCGCTGGGCTGGGGATCGACGTCGATGCAGAAGATGCCGGCGTTCGCCGAGACAATATCCAGCCGCCCTAGCTCAGCCACGCCAGCGGACACCGCTTCTTTCAGCTGTACCAGATCGCGGATGTCGGCTTGCCGCGTCACGATCCGCCGGTCGAGCTGCTCGACCAGGTGCGCGGTCTCCTTCAGGTCGTCCAAGGTGGCCAGCGGGTAGTTCACGCTGTCGATCTGCTTGCAGATGTCCACCGCGATGATGTCGGCACCTTCTCCGGCAAGCCGGAGGGCATGGGACCGTCCCTGGCCCCGGGCCGCGCCGGTGATAAGGGCGACTTTGCCGTCGAGCTGACCCATATCTGATCCTTCCTGCAGTGCTTACCCTTTTGGGCTTATCCTTCGGTCAGAGACAGCGCGGCGAGCGCTTCGTGGGCCAGGCCCAGGCTGAGCTGGTCCAGCATGAGCCGCTTAATTTCCCTGGTCAGCACGACCCGGGCATAACGGCGGGCGAGCGCGGGCTTGGCCGCGATGCTGGCGGCCAGGGTCATCGCGCGCGGGAGGACTTCCTCGCGGGGGACGACCTCGTTGACCGCGCCGTAGTCGAGGGCCTGCTTGGCTTCCAGCTTCTGGTCGGTGAGCAGGAAATAGCGCCCGCGCTGCGGCCCGAGGATATGGGTCCACACCGTGTGCGCGCCGTCGCCGGGGACGATGCCTGAGGGGAAGTGCGGGGAGTCCTGGAAGGTCGCGTGCTCGGCGGCGATGGTGATGTCGGACAGCATCGGGATCTCCGGGTGGACGAGCACCGGCCCGTTGATGGCCGAGATGACCGGGACCTCGATCAGCAGCAGGTTGTTGATGAGCCGCTGGCCCTCGAAGATGATGTGCGACCAGTCGGTGGCGGTGCCCAGGCTGAAGGAGCTGAAGTCGATCTCCGCGCAGAACGACTCGCCCGCCCCGGTCAGGACCACGACCTTGTTCTCCGCGTCGCAGGCGATGTCGCTGAAGCAGTAAGCCAGCTCGTCGTGCGCCTGGCTCGTCCACACCAGGCTGTCCCCGCCGCTATGGAGAGTGACCTGGAGGATTCCGTCGTCCCGCTCAAGCCGGACGTGCTCGTACTTAGTGGCGTACTCATCGAGTGTCGGAGCGATTGACGTCATCGTGTTCGCCTCCTGGAAACAATCATTTGTTTTATATTAGCATTAATGTGATCCGCGCCACAAGACCTGTTGTGGCGTTGTCAGCCGTAGCCGCTCGGCGCGGGTTCAGCTATCCGCCGAGAACTGCTCCCTGAGCTGGTGTTTGAGGACTTTCCCGTAGGCGTTCCGCGGCAGCGATTCGACCCACTCGACCCGCTTCGGCATGCGGTAGCCCGCCAGCGTGGCCCGGCAGGCGGCCAGCACCGCCTGCGAATCGCGCTCGGCGCCGGCCGGCACGAGGACCGCGGTGACCGCCTCGCCCCAGATCCGGTGCGGTGTCCCGATCACCGCCGCGTCCTTGACGGCGGGGATCTCGAGCAGGACTTCCTCGACCTCCCGCGCGTACACGTTCGACCCGCCGGTGACGATCATGTCCTTCTTGCGGTCGACGATGTAGAGGTAGCCCGCGTCGTCGAGGTACCCGACGTCGCCGGTATGCAGCCACCCCTGCGCCAGGGCGTCCGCGGTGGCCTCGGGCCGGTTCCAGTAACCGTTCATCGTCTGCGGCGCCCGGGCGAGGATCTCGCCGGCCTGGCCCGGACGGGCCTGGCGTCCGCTCTCGTCCACGATGCGGAGTTCGACGCCGGGCAGGACCTGTCCCGCGGACCTGGCCAGGGACGACTCGCGGTCCCGGGCCGCCAGGCGATGGTCCGCCTCGCTGAGGACGGTGAAGAACATCGGCGATTCCATCTGGGCAAAAGACTGGACGACGCGGCCGCTGAAGGCCTCGGTCGCCTCGCGGAGCGTCGCCGCGTCGATGGGCGATCCGGCGTAATAGAGGCGCCGCAGGGCCGGCGGGGCGGCCCAGCCCTCCGGCCGGGCGTCCAGCAGCATCCGGATCATCGACGGCACCACGAAGAGCCCGGTCACGCCCTGGTCGGCGAAGATGGCGAGCGTCCTGGCGGCGTCGAACGAGCGGCACAGCAGGTTATGCCCGCCGAGCATGAGCGTGGGCAGCAGCAGGAAGCCGGCCCCGTGGGTCAGCGGCGCCACGTGCAGCGTGACCTCGCCGTCGCCCATGTTGAGCACGCTGATCGCACGGTCGGTGATCGCCGCCCAGGACCGGTCGCTGAGCTCGACGGCCTTGGGCAGGCCGGTCGTGCCGCTGGTGTACATCAGGCTGGCGGGCGAGGACGGGTCCCGCGCGGCCGGCCGTTCGATCGGGGTGGCCAGCTCGGCCAGGCGGTCCAGCTCGGAAACATGGCCCGCGACCCGGTCCGCCCTGATCACGGTCAGTCCGGGCCGGTCGGCCAGTTCCGGCGCGCGGTCCAGGAACTCGCCGGCGGTGACGAGTATCCGGCTGCCGGAATCATCGAGCATGTGCTGGTAATCGCGGCTCAGCAACCGGACGTTGAGCGGGACCGTCACCAGTCCCGCCGCCGCGGCACCCAGGAAGCTCTCCACGTAGGCGCAGCCGTTGGGCAGGAGCAGGGCCACCCGGTCGCCCGGACGCGCGCCGAGACCGCCGAAGCCGCCGGCCACGGCCGCGACCCGGCCGGCCAGGTCCGCGTAAGTCAGCGTCGCAGGCCCGCCGGGCGCATCGAGATCAGTGACGCACGGAGACTGGGAGAAGCGCCCGGCCGCGTCCCACAACGTGTGCGCGGCCGAGCACGGGCTGGTTTGCGGCGAGGCAGGAGACGGCATGCGCTCAACGTAACCCCCGGTTAACACGTCAGGATATAGAGAAATTACAATATCAACGGCCTATATTTTTCATTTTCTACAAATATGCCTCCGGGAGGGACCTGTGTACCCGAAGGACACCACGCTTCTGCTGGCCGCCGTCGCCGGGCGCCTCCGCGACCGCCGGGCCGAGCTGGTGGAGGCGCAGCTGGTCCAGCTGCGGCGATTCCGTTCCTACGACCCGGTGCCGGAGGCGGACCTGCGCCGGTCCTGTGCGCGCAATGTCGCGCGGGTCGTCGCGACACTCGAGCAGCGCGACACCCTGCCGGCCGACATCGAGGAAGACGAACGGGCCTCGGGCCAGCGCCGGGCCACCCAGGGCATACCCACCGAGGAGGTGGTCAAGGCGTACCGTGCCGTCATCAGCGTCTTGCGGGACGCCTTCATCGAAGAGGCGTCCGCCGCAGCCGCGGACCCGTGGGTGGTGCTGGCCGGGACGCGAACCCTGTGGGACCTGACCGACCGGTACAGCGACGTGCTGGTCGCAGCGCGCCAGCAGGTCGACATCGACACCGCGCGGCGCGACGAGCAGCATCGGATCGCCTTCCTGCACCGGCTGCTGGCCGGGAGCCTGGATCCGGCGGACCTGTCCGCGGGCGGCGCCGTGCAGGGCATGCTGCCCGATCGCGACTACTGGGTGGTGCGCGGGCGGCACGTCCTGGGCGACACCCAGCGGCTGAGCCGGCATCTCGAATCGTGTGCCACCAGCTTCCGCCCGCTCGTCGCCCCGTTCGACAACGACGTCGTCGCGATCAGCACGGCCCGGCCCGCGCCGCTGACCGACGCGGTGATCGCGGTCGGCGGCCCGGCCCGGCTCGGTGCTGTTCCGCACGCGTTCGCCGAGGCGACCCAGGTTCTCAACGTGGCCCTGCGCTACGGGCGAACCGGCGTCATCGACAGTTCGACCCTCTCGGTGCGAGTAGCGGTCGAGCAGCACGACGAACTCGGCGAGCAGCTGTACCGCAGGTACCTGGGACCGATGACCGCCCACCCGGGATCCGCCGAGATCCTCGATACCGTGCAGGTCTACCTGCGGCAGCACCGGTCGGTCGGGCACACCGCGCGCACGTTGTCCGTGCACCCCAACACGATCAGGTACCGGCTGGCCCGCTTCGGCGCGCTGACCGGGGCCGATCTCAGCAGCACCGACGCCCTGGTGGAGGTGTGGTGGGCGCTGGAGTACGCGAGCATCCGCACCGCCGGCGGTTGACGCGCTATCGCGGCTCATGCCACTCTGAACGAACACTTGTTTTTTAGCAGGCTGGAGGCTGCGGTGCCTACCCCCTCGCCCGGCGGCGTGCCGGTTCCTTCCTCCCGGCGCTACGCCGAAGACCCGCGGTTGCCGCGCGGCACGGGCGCGGATCTCGGCCCGCTCGCCCGCAAGTATCCCGACCAGGACCGCACCATCTTGCACGTGCTCGACGACCAGGTCAGGGTGCGGCCTGACCAGGACTGGCTGGTGTTCGACGGCCGGGACAGGCTCACCTTCCGGCAGGCCCAGCAAGCCGCGTACCGGTTCGCCGTGGCTGCGGCGGAGTCGGGCTTCGCCGTGCCGCGGGTGTCGCTGCTGCTGCGCAACCAGCGGGAGTTCATGCCCGCGTTCCTCGGCGCCCAGGCCGCGGGCGGTTTCGCCGCGCCGCTCAACCCCGAGCTGCGCGGACCGCTGCTTGAGACCCTGCTGCTCCGGTGCGAGGCGCAGATCCTGGTGGTGCGCGCCGACCTGGTGCCGACGCTGCGGGACGCGCCCTCACTCGGCGACGTGGAACTGGTCCTGGTGTGCGGCGAGGCTGAGCCGGGCCCGCCGGTTCACGGCGTGCCGGTGCGGGAGTTCGGCGCCTGGTGCGACAAGTTCCCCGCCACCGTCCCGGCGTCGCGGCCCGCGCCGTCCGACCTGGCCGCGCTGGTCTTCACCTCCGGCACCAGCGGCGGGTCCAAGGCGGCTATGTGGTCACACCACTACCTGTACCTGAGTTCGGCGACGGTCGCGGACTCCCTCGGCCACACCCCGGCCGACGTGCTGAGCACGCCGCTGCAGATGTGCCATATCGCGGGACTGCAGGTGTTCGCGTTTTCCGCGCTGCACGCGGGCTGCACCGCGCACCTGAAATCCTCGTTCTCCGCGTCGAGATGGTGGGACGAGATCGTCGCGGACAAGGCGACCTTCGCCATGCTGATGGGACAGATGGCGGCGATGGTCCTGGATCGCGTCCCTGAAGTGCCCGCGCATGAGCTGAGATACGTCTATATCCTGCCGCAGCCCGCCCGCCGCAAGGAATTCGAGGAACGGTACCGGACCACCGTGATCTGGCAAGGGTGGGGAATGACGGAGATCTTCCCGCACGTGCCGAGCAAGACCCGGCTCGAGGGAGTTTCCGACGACACGATCGGCCTCCCGCCCGGCTGGGTCGATTTCGGGGTGGTCGACGAGAGCGACCGGATGCTGGCGCCGGGAGAACTCGGGCAGCTCGTGTACCGGCCCCTCATCCCGGACGCCATGGCCAGCGGGTATTACGGGGATCCGACCGCGTCGGCGCTGGCATTCCGTAATTTCATGTTCCATACCGGGGATCTCGGCTACTACGACGAGCTCGGCCGCGTCCATTTCGTCATGCGTAACACCGATGCGATCCGGCGGCGCGGCGAGAATATCTCCGCCGTCGAACTGGAAAACATTGCCCGCCGGCATCCCCGCATCAGCGACGCCGCCGCGTACGCGGTGCCGTCGACGCTGGGCGAGCACGAAGTGAAGCTGGACGTCATCACTTCCGATGAGCTGCCTATCGACCTTGGCGAGTTTCACCGATGGCTCACCGAGAACCTGCCGCGCTTCATGCTGCCCAGGTACCTGGAACAACGGGCCGACTTCCCCCGGACGATCAGCCAGCGGGTAGAGAAATACAAACTCGCGGCCGAATCGCCGGGCCGGCCGGGCGTCCGCGAATTCTCCCCGCCGCGGCGGCCGGCCTCCTAGCGGTCATGCCGGGCTGCAGGCGCTTAGCGGTCCTTCAAACCAAACAGCAACGAGTCCGCCAGCCGCTCGCCGATCTCCTCGCCGGTGTCCGGGCCGTCGGGCTTGTACCACTCCGCGGTCCAGTTCAGCGCCCCGAGCAGGCCGAGCACCGAGGTTTTCAGGTCAAGTTTCGGGTTAAATATCCCGGCCCGGCGGCCATCTTCGACAACGGTCGTCATAATGGCCTCATACTGGCGGCGTTTCTCGACCACACGGGAAAGGTTCTCGCCGGTGAGATAACGCCACTGGTGGAATACCACCAGCGTACGTTCGGCGTTTTGCGCGACGATCGCGACATGCCCCTTGATCAGCTGCCTGAGGCGATCCTCGGCACTCCCGGATCCGGCGACAGCGGCATATCCGAGGGCGAGGAACTTATCGATTCCCGCTTCGACAATCTCCTGCAGCAGCGTCTCCTTACCGTCGATGTGCGCATAGAGACTGCCTGGCAGGACCCCGACCGCTGCGGCGATATCGCGCATGGTGGTGCCGGTGTAGCCCTGCGCCCCGAACAATCGGGTCGCTTCCTCCAGAATCGATCCGCGAGTTCCCCTGGCGCCAGCACGTCGGGCCACTATCATCCTTCCCCGGCGCGTTCCGCTCCCGCCCTGGCGGCGAATCGGACGCTTAGCTTCCGTATTTAAAAATTCCGCAACGAACGAATAATTGTTAAGCCGCAGGATAGCACCGCCTTACGTCCGGACCTACTGCTGATGTTCGCTAGCTATGGCGCTCTGCCGCAGGATCTCGGCGATCTGCTCAGCCGGGAGCCCGGCCTCGGAAAGGACATCCTCGGTGTCGGCGCCGACCTTGGCGGGCCACCTGGCCGCCGTTCCCGGCGGCTCGAACGGCAGTCGCACGAGGTGCTCTCCCGCGGGTGCGCCGGCCGGGTCGAGCAGGATCCGGCGTTCGGCGGTCAGCGGGTGCTCTAGCGCCTGCCGGACCGAATTGACTCCGGAAACGGGTACCTCGGCGGCGCGCAGGAGCCGCTCGAGTTCGGGGCCCGGCAAGGCGCTTGTTCGCTCTTCGAGCAGGCGGTGCAGCTCGGCGCGCCGTTCCACCCGCTGCCCGACGGTGCGGAAACCTGCGTCCTCGGCGAGGCCGGGCCGGCCGAGCGCCAGGCACAGGCGCCGGAAGATCGCGTCATTGCCGGCCGCGATCATCGCCCACCCGTCGGCCGTCCGGAACGCCTCATACGGGGCCGAGATCGGGAACCCCGAGCCGCTCGGTACGGGTGATTCACCGGTGGCGAGGACATTGAGGATCTGAGTGGACAGCATCGCCATGCCAGAGTCGACGAGGGTGGCCCCGACGTGCTCGCCGCAGCCGTTGGCACGCCGCCGTTCCAAAGCCGCCATGATGCTCATCGCGGCCCACATCCCGGTGCTGATGTCGATCAGCGAGACAGGGACGCGGGCCGGTTCCCCGCCGGGGTGCCCGGTCGCGGCCATGATGCCGCTGAACGCCTGGACCACCGGGTCATAGCCGGGAAGCGAGCGGCCGAGCGGGCCATCACCGAATGCGGAGATCGAGCAGTAGACCAGACCGGGATTGCGGGCTGCGAGTTCGGCATAGGACAGGCCCAGCTTGTCGAGCTTGCCGGGCCGGAAGCTTTCGACGAGCACGTCGGCCTGCTCGGCGAGCCTGATGACCGCGTCTCGCCCGGCCGGTGAGGCCAGATCGACGGCGACGCTGCGTTTGGAGCGGTTGAAGGTCAGGTAAACCGTGCTGACGCCATCGACGAACGGGGGCATGTGACGGCTGTCGTCACCGCGGCCTGGCCGCTCGATCTTGACGACATCGGCACCGAGACCGGCCAGGATCAGTGACGCCATCGGCCCGGCGATGACGCTGGTCAGATCGATGACGCGCAGGCCCGGGTAGGTTGTGTCCGGCGCGGTCATACCGGGGCCTCCCGGCGGTCCGGGGTCCACAGGGTGGTGGTCGATATCGCCACCTCCACCGCGTCCACGCCCGGCAATTCCAGCAGGACGTCGGTGATGTAGCGGCGCATCCCGCCGAAGTGAACGCAGGACGGATCGGTGAGCACGAGCACGACCCGGACCCGGCCGCCGGAGCAGCTGATCTCGTCGACCAGGCCCATCTCGCAGATGTCGAGCGGCGCGCGCATCAGCAGGCCGCACGGCTCGGGCACCTTGCGCAGCTGGGCCCGTATCGCGTCCTCGGTGGGCAGCGCCCCATCCTCGGCGGGCGCAGGCGAGAGGTCCATCATGAACGTCCCTGCTGGGCGCGGATTCGCTCCCAGGGACGTGCGTCCCCGCGCGCCCGGGCCCGGCTGAACTCGTCGTCGCCGATCTGCTTCAGGACGGTCCCGGCGTCGAGCCCGTTGACCCGCAGGGCGTTCTCGCCGAGGATCTTCCGCCGGTCCGGCGCGGTGAGCTGACGGAAGCCGAACTCATCCAGGGCGTCAGCCGGGAACTCGTACCCGTCGAACGCGGCCAGCAGCGGAGCGGGGTGGCTCAGGTTCGTGCCGCTCCCGTACATCAGCTGGTCCGGGCCGCACGCTTGCAGCAGCGTGCCAAGCACCTTGGCGAACACGCGAGGCCTGACCACGACGTAGGCGAACACTGACTCCAGGATCGCGTACAGGTTGCGGTGGCGGCTCAGCAGGGCGGCGGTCTGGTCAAGGAACGCGGCCCCGGCGTGCACGATGTGGAAGTTCAGCTCGGGGAACCGTTCCAGCGGGATATCCAGGTCATCGACCCGGAAGGCGTCTTTCGGCGCTGGCGGCAGCCACAGGGCCTTGTGCACCGCGACGTTGCGGATGCCGAGGTCGCGGGCGGCTTCCAGCAGGGGCGTGGCGAAATCGGCGTCGTCCAGCCGCCACCCCTTGCCCTGGTTGTCGTAGAAGAAGGCCGGATACAGCTTCAGGCCGTCCACTCCGATCTCGCGGACCTGCCACTCCAGCTGCCTGATCGCGGCGTCGGTCACCGGCGTGTCGACCGTCGCGTAGAGCAGGAAGCGGTTCGGGTGCCTGGACCGGTAGGCGGCCGCGCGCCGCGGGTCGGTCACGTAGTCGCGGCAGAAGCCGAGGTTGGGCAGGGCGTGAATCACCGCCAGGTCCACCGGGCTCTCGACGAACAGCGATCCGGCTATCGCCTCGAAGGGGAAGTCGGAGAAGAATTCCGCCCGGTCAAGCTGATACTCGGGGTGCTCATCCCCGGTAGCCATCCGGTGGGCGGCGTAGACGGCCTCCAGCTGCTCGGCGGCGTCCGGGTTCTGGTTCGCGGGCGACAGGTTGTACGGATGGACCACCGCGTCCACCACCACCATGTCATCGATCATGCACACCTCCGGCACCTAAAACAAATGTTTGTACAATTAATGATTCCTGTCAAGTCCCGAGGCGCGGCTCACCGGACTCGGTCGCCCGGGCCACGACGGGGGTGGTTCGTTGACAGCTCCAGGGGATGCCTATAGCGTACAAACAACTGATTGTTAGGAAGGGTCGGCGGGGATCTGTGTTCCTGCGTCGACCGGTCGTCCCGCATACCCTCCAGGAGCGTCCGTGACGCAGACGACGCCGGATACCGGCCTCACGCCAGCAGAGCAGCAGTATCCGCTGCCACCCACCCTCCTGGATGCATCCGTCTACACCGATCCCGACCGCTACCGGGCGGAGATCGCCGCGATCTTTCATCATGCCTGGTTCCCGGTCGTCCCGTCTGGGGACGTGCCGGAGGCCCGTGATTTCTGCGTCTGGGAGCAGGTCGGCCAGTCGGTGGTGATCACCCGGCTGGACGACGGTTCTGTCCGGGCCTGGCACAACGTCTGCCAGCACCGGGGTGCGCGACTGGTCGACGGAACGGGCCACTGCGGTCGCGGCCGGTTTACCTGTCCCTGGCACGGCTTCGTCTATGACCTGGAGGGCGTGGTCAGCAGCGTTCCGCTGCGGGATACCTTCGACGCCGACGTGCTGCGCGGCCTGCGGGCGCCCGTGGTACGCGCCACCGAGTGGGGCGGCTGGATCTGGCTGGCGTTCGCCGACGACGTGCCGCCGCTTGAAGAGTACCTCGGCGACATCGGGACGGAGCTTAGCGGCTACGGGCTCGACCGCTTCACCGTCAGGTTCCGCACATCGGTGCTGCTCAAGGCGAACTGGAAGATCGCCGTGGACGCGTTCAACGAGACGTGGCATGTGCCGTTCACCCACAAGGACACCCTGGTGGGCATGGTGCTCTGGCGGGAAGCGGTCTTGAAGATCAGCCCGCCGCACTCCTGGATGACGCTGCCGATCCGCGGCTTCACCGATCGCGCGGGCCCGCAGGACGACCACCGCAAGTCTCACCTGTGCCATTACCTCGTCTTTCCCAACACCATCTTCAGCTGCTTCCCGACCCACCTGCAGATGTGGAGCGCCTGGCCGGTCTCGATCGACGAGACGCTGATGTGCCTCTATGAGGTGGTCGGGCCCCCGCCGGCCGGACTGACCGAGGAGAAGTGGGAACGGCACAATCAGCGCGACTGGGATCAGTTCCTCGAGGTGCTCGAGGAGGACGCCGGAGTCGTCAATAACTTCGCGAAGGTGATCGGCTCGCTGGGCTTCCGCCGGAACATGTTCAACACCGCCGAGAGCAGGCTGACGGCCTTCCACGCCGAGGTGGCCAGGCGCCTGGGAGAAACGGAACACCGATGACCACGATCAGGGCCAACCGCGAGACGTGCCAGGGGCACGGCAACTGCGTCCTGGCTTTCCCCGACGTATTCGACCTCGACGACGATGGGCTCGTGGTGCTGTCACGAGACCAGGTGGCCGACGGAGAGCTCGAGGCAGCCCGGCGGGCCGCCTACGACTGCCCCACGGACTCCATCACCGTCGACCCCTAAGAAGTCACAGGCCCATCTCCTTGGCGATGATGCTCCGCTGGATCTCGCTGGTCCCGCCGCCGACCATCGCGTGCTTGGCTTCGCGGAAGTAACGCTCCATGTCGTACTCCGGCAGCTGCGCATAACCGCCGAGGGCCTGCATGCCGTTGAAGGAGGTCTTGAACGCGACGTCCGCGGCGAACACCTTGGCCATCGAGACCTCCTTGATCGCCCGCTCGCCCCTGGCCATCTTGGTCGCGGCGCTGTAGACCAGCAGCCGGGCCGCCTCGACCTCGCACTCGTTCTCCGCCATCCGGTGCTTGAGCACCTGGAACGAGGACAGCGGGCGGCCGAACTGGGTCCGCCCCTTGGTGTACCTGACGGTGTCGTCAAGCGCGGTGCGGGCATTGCCCACGTAGGTGGCGGCCAGGCTCAGCCGCTCGTACTCCAGGTGCTCGCCGATGTAGGTCCAGCCCGCGTTGACCTCGCCGATGACGTTCCCCTTCGGCACCCGCACGTCGGTCAGGAAGATCTCGGTGGTGCCCAGGCTCCGGCGAACCATCGTGTTGAGCTTGCGGACGTCGACGCCGGGCGCGGTGTTGGGTACCAGGATCAGGCTGAGGCCCTTGTGCTTGTCCGGGGCGGTCCGGGCCAGCACGGTGATCACGGTGTTCGGCAGGTGCGCGCCGGAGCAGAACGTCTTGTTGCCGTTGAGGACGAAATCATCGCCGTCGGCCACCGCCTTGGTCTGCAGGCTGGCGGCGTCGGAGCCGGATCCCGGTTCGGTGATCGAGACGCTGAACTTGGTCTCGCCTGCCAGGAAGCCGGGCAGGTACGCGTCGCGCTGCTCGGCCGTCCCGTGGTTGGCGATGTTCGTCGCGGTGAACATCGAGGTCATCACGGCGGCGGCGAAGTCAAGGCTGAACTTGGCGATCGCCTCGCAGAAGATCGCGTACATCACCGGGTCGGCCTCCAGGCCGCCGTAGACCTCGGGCACGAGCATCCCGAGCCAGCCCCGGTCGGCGATTTTCTTATACGCCTCGTGCGGGAACTCGCGCGACTCGTCGTGCTCGCGGATGTACTCGCGCCCGACCTCGCGATCCATGAAGGCGTGGACGGTGTCGCTCCACAGCTGCTGCTCGTCGTTGAACCGGAAGTCCATTCCAGTCCTTTCACGTCTCGTTGCCGGGTTTTCCTTACTGCGTCGCGCGGCCTGATCACGCGCTGCGCTACTTGACCAACATAACGCTCGATGCTATGAAAGAACAAGTGTTTGTTTTGACCACGGAACGGAGGCGGCGCGGTGAGCCTCGCGGAGACCTACCGCGGCCTGCGGGTGATCGATCTCAGTGCGAACATCGCAGGTCCGCTCGCCTGCATGATCCTCGGCGACCTGGGCGCCGACGTGATCAAGATCGAGCCGCCGGATACCGGGGAAGCCACCCGCGCGCTGCCACCGCGCTGGGACCCGGAAAGTGAGCGGGACGGCGGCTGGGAAAGCACGGTCTTCCTCACCCTCAACCGGAACAAGCGCAGCGCCGCCCTCGACATCCGGACCGGGGCCGGCCGGGACGCCGTATTGCGCATCGTCCGGGACGCCGACGTCGTCGTGGAGTCCTTCCGGCCCGGCGTGGCGGACCGCCTCGGGCTGGGCTTCGATGACCTATCGCAGGCCAGCCCGCGGCTGGTGCACTGCTCGGTAAACGCGTTCGGCGACGGGCCGCTCGGCCACGACCGTCCCGGCTACGACGCCCTGATCCAGGCCTTCACCGGGATCATGGAAATGACCGGCGATCCCGACGGGGAGCCAGCCCGGGCCGCGCCCTCGGTCGTGGACATCTCGACCGGCCTGTGGGCCGCGATCTCGATCACGGCCGCACTGGCCAGGCGGGCCGCGGAACCCGGACCGCAGCGGCTATCGGCCAGCCTGGTCGACAGCGGCTTCTTTCTCCTGTGCCATCAGGTCATGGGCTACCTGGGCAGCGGCGGGTTTCCGTCCCGGCTCGGGTCGGCGGCTCCCAGCACGGCGCCCTATGAGGCGTTCCGCACCGCGGACGGGACGATCATGATCGCCGCGGCCACCGACCGGCTCTTCGCCCGGCTCTGCCAGGCGCTTGAGATGCCTGAGCTGGCGGCCGATCCTCGCTTCCGCACCGTCGCGGACCGGGTCGCGACCCGGTCCGAGCTGGCTGAGGTGATGGCCGGCCGGCTGCGCACGGGGACCGCGCAGACATGGCTGGCCAGGATCGCCGCGGCCGGCGTGCCGGCCGGGCCGGTCAACGACCTGGCCGCCGCCCTGGCCCACCCGCTGACGGCGGAGCGGGCCATCATCCGCGCCGCGGCGCCGGGGCGCATTCCGGCCCTGAAGCAGGTCCGGTTGCCCATCGACACCGGCGCCGACTGCATAATGAGCCAGCCGCCCGCGCTGGGCGAGCACACCGCGGAGATCCTGGCCGAGGCCGGGTTCTCCGCCGACGAGATATCAGGCTTCGGGCCTTCGGTCACGGCGGAGGGTAAGGCGGAACCCCGATGAGCAGACTTCCTCCGCATCCGCAGCGGCGGGCGGCGCTGGAGACGCGGCATCCCGTCTGGGTTCCCCGGACTACGGCTCAGCAGCTCGATGTGGCGGCGGAGGAGTTCGCTGACCGGCCGCTGATCCTGACCGACGATCACGTGTACAGCTACGCCGAGGTCCAGGACCGGACCGTCCGGCTGGCCGCCGGCCTGATCGCGCTCGGCGTGCAGCCCGGCGACCACGTCGCCGTCGACATGGCCAACTTCCCGGACGTCGTCGCGCTGAAGTACGCGGTGGCCCGGGTCGGCGCGGTCTCCGTCTCGGTGAATTTCCTGCTCCGCCACGAGGAACTGCGCTACGTGCTGCACCAGTCCGACGCCACGGTGCTGATCACCATGGACGAGTTCCGCGGGCTGAACTACCTCGACGCCCTCGACCAGATCGCGCCCGGATGGGAACGCGGCGCGGGCGGCAGCTGGCTGCCTGCGCTGCGGCACATCTTCGTCTGGCGCACCGGGGCGCAGCCCGCGCGCGGCCGGCCGCTCGAGGACCTCGTCAAGTGCGGTGAATCGATCAGTAACGAGGCCGTCTTCGAGCGGACCGCCGCTGCCGACCCTTTCTCCACCTCTGACCTGCTCTACACTTCGGGCACCACCGGTATGGCCAAGGGAGTCATGCTCCAGCACGACGCGGTGCTGCGCACGGCTTACGCGAGCGCCTTCACGCGGGCGTTCCAGGATGGGCGGCGGGTGCTGTTCGCGCTGCCGATCTACCACGTCTTCGGCTACGTCGAGGCCACGGTCGCCGTCCTGTTCGTCGGCGGCGCCATCTGCCCGCACGCGATATTCGACGCTGACAGGCTG
>Ga0302326_10009016_pt1 | contig 21925 bp, 20 predicted proteins | sample Palsa_T0_3_FD_202264 | JGI IMG/M metagenome (GOLD analysis project Ga0302326, IMG submission 202264) | Peat permafrost microbial communities from Stordalen Mire near Abisko, Sweden - Palsa_T0_3 | ecosystem: Environmental > Terrestrial > Soil > Palsa > Peat permafrost | place: Sweden: Abisko... | reverse complement strand
CACGTCCTGACCGCCCTGATCGACGAGGCCTACCAGAAGCACTTCCTGAATCGGGTGGAATCGATCCCGCCGCTTCCTTCGACTGAGGACGGCTGCGCCAGCGCGGCGTTTCACGTCAATCCGGACGGCTCGATGACTCAGGTCCGGGGCAAGGATCCGTCCTTCTGCCTCGATCAGACCAGCAACGGTCAGCGCGGTCGCTGGTCCACCGCGGACCCGCCATGGGTGCGGCTCGACTCCCTTGAATACGAGCTGGGAACCCCGCACGACGCGCTAAGGATCCTGAGAGCCGTGCCGGGGACCACGTACACGCTTTCGGACCCGAGGCGCTCGGCCTGGAGCGTCGAGATTGACGCGAACGTGCCCACGCAAGAGGCGATTCAGACCAAGTTCCAGGCCGGCGTGCTCACGATCGAGGACGCTCGGCGGGCGATCAGCCAGCTCGCGCCCACCGTGTTTCGCATGGTCCTGCCGTCGAGGTCGGAGTCCGACGATCTGCTCGTCTGGAATGCGGTGGGACCGCCCGTGTTCCTCTCTACCGATCTCCGGCGGGGCGACCGGCTCGACATCGTGGCCTACAACGTGCGGACCTCAGCCGACGGGTCGCCAGCGAAGAGGATTGCCGTCACGAAGGGAGACCCCGTCCTGCCCGAGAATACGCTCAACTTGGCGGCGATATTTGCAGGCGCCAAGGTGCTCTTCCCGCTCCCCGCGGGGGAAAAGGAAGCAGTGGAGTCCCCCGGGAAGAAGCTCTACCGGTGCCTCTACGACCAGGCGGCGCGCGTACGCGTTCCGCCATACACGTCCGCGTTCGCGACCTGGGTCGTCGACGGGGGCTTCAACTACAGCGTGCAGCTCTCGAAGGTCGAGCCCGAGACGCCGCCTGCCGCGTCCGCGTCCGCCTCGAGCTCGCCATGCTCGTCCGGTGCCGTTTGCGCCCTTTGTTGCGCCGCTCCGGCTGCGAGCAGCGCGTCCGCCAAGACGTCCGGCGACGCGCCCGTCTCCTTTACAACCCGCGCACGTCACCGCGTCGTGAGCGTCGTGGCCGAGGGCGCGTGGGGCCACGACGTCAGCGGCTTCTCGAACTCGGGTTACGGCTACCTGCCGGATTCGCAGTCGCAGGGCGGCCCGGACCAGCTCTACACACTGGCACCCAATCCGCCGAATCACGCGAACGACCTCACGGTCGCGGCGCTCCTGGCGGCGTATCCGCTCGCCGCCTTCGACTGGAGCAAGTGGGCGGATGGCCTGGCCATCGGCTTCGGACCGACGCTCTACCGGGGCTCCGGGGCTGAGTTCGCGAAGCAGTGGAACCTCCGCGCGATGTACGAGTTTCCGTTCGCCCCGGGGTTCCTCGTCTCGACCGGCCCTTCCTTCCGCGAGGTCGACGTCCCGAACGGCATCGGCGCGTCCGTGTCGATCCCGCGACCGGCCACGCCGCCGACGCTGACGACCGAGCCGAGGACGGCCTTCGAGTGGTCCGTCGGGGTCTCCGTCGACCTAGCCCTCGTCACGACTGCGGCCTCGAGCGTGGCCGGCGCTGTCACCGGCAAGAGTGGAGGAGGTCAGTGATGCGACGCCTTCTATTGTGGACCGGGATCGGCTGGGGCGCATCCGTGGCGGCGGTCTTCTGCGCGTGCGACACGGCGGGATCGACCTGCGATGACGGCGGGATAGCCCTGCCGGTCATCTCGTTGACTGTGCAGAGTGCCGCGTTCGTTCCCGCCACTGGTAGCATGACGACGACGACGACGACCGGCAGCGCGAACGGCTCGAGCCCAGAAGGCGGGGCCGAGGACGACGCCGTCGTGAGCACATGGAGCGACGGAAGCATTACAACCTCGACGACCACAACGCCACCGACGGCCTTGATCACGCTGGCCGTCAGCGCGGAGTTCGCGTGCAGCTTGCATGGATCCGCTCACGCCACCATCACGACGAGCGCGGGACAGTTCACGAATGCGGTTGTGTCGAGCTCGAGCAGCGGCGCGGCCGTCACCGGATCGGGCGGGACGATGACGCTGACCTTAACGAACGTTGAGTCATTCTCCAACGCCCAGGCGGCCGATGCCACGTTGCCTCCTGCCTCGTCTTCGAACGACGGGTCGATCTCGTCCGGCTACGAGTCGGAAGACGTCGTCGTCGCCTTCGCGACCCTCGAGCTCACAGAGGGCCAGACAACCCAGGTGCAGGTCGCCGTTGGCGACGTGTCGACGTGCCTGGCTATCGAAGCGAGTCTCGCCGACGCGGATGCACCCGTGGGGGTCGGCGCCGACGCGGGGATCACCCTCAGCACCACCTCGTGCCCCTAAAGCGGCTCTCACACGCATGGAACGCGGAAGCCGCAGTGCCAGATCCAGCCGTGCGCGCCTTCGCTCGTGATCTCCAGCAAGGGGCTCGAGAGCAAAACCGACGACCGCATGCGCGCGCGCAACGTCTTGGGCTCGCGACGGTTTCCGGACGCGCCGATAAGGGAGGTAGGTTGCGAGGGGAGCGGACCCCCGCCCCACGAGCCTGATCAGGCGCCGACGGCGGCCGCGAACACCGCCGGTCTCCGTGGGTCCCGCTTTCGCCGGGATCGCCGGGGACCAGGCGCACGCCACCAAGGCCAGGACAATGCCCGCCGCCCACGGTCTCGTCGCCTTCGACATGCCTTGTCCCTTGCAAGAGCCCGCCGGCTCGACAGGCTGCGGCGTACCGACATCCCAACTTCAGAACCTGTCAACGACCTGGCAGCCGCCTGACCGCTCGCCGCCGAGTAAGGAACAGTTCGCCGCAGGCGTCGGATCACCCCAGCGGCGTGCTCCCCTTCCGCAGGTTGCATGGGCCACACCGCAGCATGAGGTTCTCCCAGACAGTTAGGCCGCCTCGCGACCTCGGGATGACGTGATCGCCGTGGAGCGCGCGAAATCCCTTCGTGCCATGGAAAGCCTTCTTGCAATCCGGACACACGTAACCACCCAGGCCTCCATGCCGTCGGAAGTACGACTCCCGCCAGTCGATCGGAAATGAGGGGTCTCTGGGATCGCAATCGGAGAGATGCGCAGGCTTGCCGCTCACTTGACCTTGACGGTGATGGCGCGGAGCAGCTTCACGGCGCTGTCGCACTGAGCCTTTTGGCCCTTCGCGCCGCCCCACCTCCCTTTGGGCTCCGGATAGCCTCCCGTGCCCAGCCACTTCGTTCCGGCGATTCGGGGCTGACGAATGAATTTCGCGATGGCGTCCCACTGGTTGTCCGACAGCGCGCTCGGCTCGAGTTTCAAGTCGACAGCCGCTCCGATGAGCAACGCCATCTGCTTGTACTTGTCGACCCCCATACCGGTCATGCCGAGAGAGAGAATGTGGTTGATCCACGCGACGAAGCTCTCGAACTCTGCCAGCAGCTGGGTCGGCGTCGGTAAGATGGCGGTTCCGCCCTTCGTGTCGGTGTACTCGATTTGGGCGCAGAAGATATCGAGGACCTCCTCGCTGGTGCCACGGAAGCTAAGCCCCAGGTGCTTCATAGCGTCCGCCTTGGTGCAGAGGGTCTCGAGCGGGTCGCGGAACCTCTGGACAAGGTACCAGAGGAACATCTCGGACGGTGTCTGCCCCTTGGCTTTCACCTTGTCTTCCCACCACTCGGCCCAGACCGTGAAAGCTTTGGGATGCTTCGCCCAAGGGCTCTGCTTGATCCCCTTCTTCTTCGCGTACTCGAGCATCCTCGCCGCCGCGTCGGACTCCATGTAGACCCCGGCAAGGCGGATGAAAGCTACCCCAGCCGACTCGCTGTAGTAGGAGAGCCGGATGTCCTGGGGCGACAGTGGCGTTCCGCCCTCGTTGATTCTTCGAAAGATCTCGAGCTTCGCGCTGAGCGTGATGATCTTGGGCAGATAGATGATCGTGAGCGGATAATCGTTGAAGATGTTCTTCAGCTCGGCCGATAGTTTTTTGAAGGTCTTCGCTCGGTACTCCACGCTCTGTGGCGTGAGGTAGACCATGTCGTCGTCATCGCTGATGGCGAACTCGTTGTCGGCGTATTTCAATATGGTGCTCAGTCGCTGCTGACCATCCACGACTTCGATCGTACCATCCGCCTGTTCCGCGAAGAAGAACGCGGGGATTGTCAGGTTGTTGAGGAGGGACTCGATGAACAACGACTCCTTCCGGATGTCCCACTGCTCGGCGTCACGCTGATAGTCCGGAATGACGATGCGCTTGTTGTTCATCCGGCTCACCACGGTCTGGACGTTCTCGCTTTGGGCGCGAGTCGGATCCTTGATCATCGGCAAAGTGTTGTTCGCGTCGTCGAGCGGCATGAGCCTCTTCCCCTGTTGCGTTCTCGTGACTGGGTAGGCAGCCTACGCCAGTGCCGGGTCAGACGGAATGGGCCTTCGCCGGTCTCCAGGATCTCGACGATCAGCCGGCGGACCAGGCCGTGCCGGGACCGAACCCAGCGTTATCGCCATCGGCGGGGGGTCGATGTTGTGCCCGCCGATGATCAGCGAGCTCGCGGAGCTGCAGGACAGCACAATGCTGGGGCCCCCTTGGCTACGGGGCCCGGGCGATCTGCTCAGGGACCACGCCCCCCGGCGGGGCCGTGGGTGGACGATGCGATAGGATCAGGCCGAGCTCCGGGGGAATGTGGTGCCCAGTCGACGCGATAACTTCTCTCCGGCGGTTGCCAACAAGGCGCGCGATCTCGTCTCGTCCATCTGTTCCAACCCGACGTGCCGGGTGTTCACGATGTCGGCGCGTGTGGCAGGCACGGGCGACACGGTAAACGTCGGAACGGCCGCGCACATTCACGCCGCAGCGGCCGGCGGTCCTCGCTACGATCAGAGCCAGCCGCGCGAGGAGCGTCGGGGGATCGCAAACGCGCTTTGGCTCTGCGCGACGTGCGCAAGGCTCATCGACAGCGACGTTGCGGCGTACCCCGCCGACTTGCTCCGCCAGTGGAAGGCTGACGCCGAACAACAAGCACGCGCTCGAATTGGCAAGCGAGCAACCAGCGTCGATGAGGTGAACGCCGAGGAGCGCTCCCGCATGGCGGGCCAGCTGGACGCGATCGTCCGGCTGGTGGGCGCGCTCGGTCCAACGCTCCGGACGACTTTCACTCGCCAAGTGGACCTGCGGCCACCGCCCCTCGTCACGGCCGCCATCGGACGCGACGCGACCGTCGCCCGCATCCTGGCGTTGGTCGGCGCGAGACGATGGCTCGCGATCTACGGCGAGGTCGCGATCGGCAAGACACACCTCGCGGGGCTTCTCGCGCGCGCTCGCGGCGAATCGATCTGGATCCGTACACGCGGAGTCGATGGCCCGGAGGCGTCGGCGCGGGTCGAGGAAGCGATTGCGGCTCGCGCGGGCCACTTCCCGGCCACAATCGTGGTCGACGACTTGCCCCCCGTTCGCGACGAGCTGTTCGCAGCGCTCGTGCACTTGCAGGACTCCCTCAGCGCAAACGCCATCGTCATCTCCACGAGCAACCATCGCCTCGGACCGCGTCTCCGCGAGTACGTGCCAGCAGACCGCGTTCTGGAGGAGGCCTGCCCCGGGCTCACCGACGAAGAGGCTGCGGCTCTTTTTCGTGCGCACGGCGCCACGAACCTGCCGGACAAGGCGACTGCATCGCTAAACGCTCTCGCCCACCACCACCCCGCGCTTCTCACCGCCATCAGCCGGTACCTGAAGGACCGTGGGTGGGTTTGGGACGGCGCGGCTCTCGCCGCGCTCTTCGCGCGCGAACACCTCGCGCAGGTGAACGATGACACCCTTCGAGCGCTGACCGAATCCGTTCCATCGGATGCCTCGCGCACACTCCTCTACCGCCTCACGCTCGTGCGCGGCGCCTTCGACGAGCAGCTTGCGATGAGTCTCGGCGCCGCGCCTCCGGCGGTGACTCTGATCCATGAGCGTCTAGTGGATCTGGATGGGCTCTGGATCCAGCGTCAGAACGGCGACCGCTACACGGCATCGCCGCTTGTGACCTCGCTTCCGCCCACTGTCGTCGAGGAGGGGACCCTCAGCGCGTGTTGCAAGCTCCTCGCCGAGCACGCGATGAGCGGCACGGTCACCCCGCGCACCCTTGTCGACGCAACCCTCTACTATGCGCAAGCACGCGAGTTCGACCTGGCGGCGCAATCGCTGGCCTTCGGTCTAGTCTCGTTCGCGTTCGAAAAGCGCCGCGTGTCGCCCGGCGACTTGCTGATTCCCTGGTGGAACGCACCGCTCCCCGCCGAAGTCTCGGCTGATACCGCCGTTTCGCTCCGATGCGCGCAGATTGCAGCGGGCATTCGCGCGGACAAGAACGTCGACGAACTCGCGAAGGATCTCTCAGTGAGGCTCGCGGGCTCGTCGCTTTCTTGGGGGCCGGTGATGGGGGCGGCGGTCGCTTTTCAATCGCTGATCACGTCCCACGCTCGAACGGCCTTTGCCCTTCTGCGCAGGGCGCTTCGCGACTTCGACCAGGCGCGCTTGCCCAACGGTCAGTTCATTTCCGCGCACACCCCTCTGCGCCTTGAGCTTCTGGCATGGCTCGTCGCGCCCGAGATATCCACCGCGGAGCAGATTGCGGACTGGGTCGAGTTCGCTGTTGAGCTACCGCCATCTTCGCTCCGGGTGACACAAGGGTGGCTGTCGTTTCGCGAAGCAAGCCTCGCGGTGGTCGACGGCATCTGGCTGCGCGAGCTTGACAAGTCGAGCGACGACAGAGACTGGCCGGCGGTCGAGACTCTGCTTTCGTCCATTCGAGCAACCGCTCTTGCGGAGGGAAACCGATACCTGGCTGCCGTCGCCACGCGTGCCAAGATGGTCGTCCTAGCGGAGTACGAAGGCCGCGTTGACCAGGCCATTGCACTCGCACACGAGACCCTTGTCGAGGTGCAAGACGACCGCGCCGCGTGGTACCTCATTCAAGAGTGCGAGGGGCGTCAGGTGTTGTATTGCGGCGATCTGCAGCGCGCCCGCATCGTCCTCGACGCAGCTCTCGCGACGCTGGGCGACGACGCAGCGGGCGGTATCAACGTCCTTCAGACCCTCAACGCCTCCGCTCGCGCCGTGTGGCGCACATCTCCCGCCGCCGCCGTCGAGTACATGCGCCGCGCGAAACATGTCGCCGCCAGACTCGGAGAAGCGGCCCAACTCGAACTGGCGCGGGTGTGCGGCGAACTAGCAATCGCGTGCGAGCACGCAGGCGATCGCAACGGTGCGTATGGAGCTCTGTCCGAGGGTGCAAAGGCGCTGCTTGCGTCTTCGCGCAAGTCGGATTCGTGGAAGCATACCGCCGCGATCTTCGCGCATACCACGGGCTACATCGTACGGATGATGACCACAGGGAACCCCCCGCCATCGTTGCCCGGCGGTGAACGATACGCGCGCCCGGAGCAGGGGGTGTTCTACGTCGCGTCAGCGGAAGCGAACCCTGTCCTGCGACCGCAAGCAATGGCCTCCATTTGTGTCATGCTCGCAGAATTCGCATCCCCACTTGGCGCTGACGAGGACGCCCTCCGGTGGGGCAAACGAACCCTCGAGGAGGCGGATGCGGATCCGACGGGCGAAGCGCCGCAGTTCATCGCCATGGCGTTGCCGCACATGATCCGAGGAGCGCTCGGTGACCTGCACACGCTCGCAGACCCAATGGTGGCGAGCGTGATGGCGGCGAGACCGAATGCGAGCCAACCCGACACCTTCGTTCTGGCTCTTTCGATGGTCCCGCTCGCGAGCGAGATCCTTCGGCTTTCGGTGAACGGCGACGCCGCGACCGTTGCGTGCGAGCAAGCAGCTCGACTCTGCGCCGACGTGGCGAGCCGCGTTGGCGGGAGCGCGACATGGGAGGCAGCGGCGACGGTGTTTCGGACGGCGGTGACCCAGGACGGCACCGTCAACGACCTCATTAGGCTCGCGAATGAATACGAGAGGTCGGGCGTGGTGGGGGTGCACCTTGTAGCCGCACTTCTGGCCTCCGTGGATCCAAGACGCGCGCTCCGCGCCGTCGCCCAAGCGCACGTCGCTGTGCTAGCGGTTCTTGAGGGACCGAACCTCGCCCACATCCGCGAGCGTGTCCTGGCAAACGTGGAGCAGTACTGGCGCGGGATGTTTGCGGCTGCGCCCTTTCGGTTCTCGCACCCGGCGGTTCTCAAGGGGGTGGTTGGGGCGATCGCCGGAAGCGGAGCGGCCGAAAGTGCGCCTCTCGTAGTGCGAGCGGTGGCTGACGATCTCGGCGTGCGACGCTAGACGCCGAGGTCGTGGAGATCGCTCGACGTGCCGGACTTCGTCGGAGACGGCCGGCCGGACGACCCCCCCGTCCGGTAGCGCGCCAGCAGGATAGCACTTCGAGCCCCGCGACGACATCGACGCGGGCGCGGTCGGGCGCTGACGCACCCCAGGGCGCCGTGGGCTAGAGTAGCGACATGGCCAGTAGGCGTGCCCCGCCGCCCGTATCGGCGCCAACTCTCGATACTCGTACCGGCTACGAGGCTCTCAACCGGCAGTTCGTCAGCGGCCAACGTATTCTCGCAGCTGGAGCCCCGGATGCTGAGTATTCGCAGTGGTCCACTGAAACGCGGCACTGGGTCGAACAGAGCTTCGGTGAGAACTCGGCGAAGGCCAATGAGTTCGTCAGCGTCGCCTTCCCGGGGTTCGTCATGACGGCAGGTAGCGACACGTCCCAGTTCGTCCGTGATGGAATTTCGGCGCAGCTGAGGGTGCTGGGGGCATTCGTCAACGTGCTGAAGCAGACGCTCGACATCGAGGCTACAAAGGCGGCCAAGCCGCAGGGCCACGCCCTGACCTCGTCGGCGTCGAATCGGGTTTTCGTGGTACACGGGCACGATAGCGGCACCAAGGAAACCGTCGCGCGGTTTCTCGGGACGTTGGGCCTTGTCCCCGTCATCCTCCACGAGCAGCCAAACCAGGGCCGGACGATCATTGAGAAGTTCGAGGCCTACGCCGACGTCGCCTTCGCAGTGGTCCTCCTAACGCCGGACGATCGTGGCGGGACGTCAGCGACTCTGTACGAAGGGCAGAAGCCTCGTGCACGGCAGAACGTGATCTTGGAGCTAGGCTATTTCCTCGGGCGCCTCGGCCGAGCGCACGTCTGTGCGTTGTATGAGGAAGGCACGGAGATCCCGTCGGACTTTCAAGGCGTCCTCTTCGTTCCGCTGGACTCGCGCGGGGCGTGGCGACTCGGGTTGGCTCGCGAGCTGAAACAGGTCATCGCCTCGGTCGACCTGAACAAGGCGATGTAGGAGGCACTTCTGGATCGGCCGCGCGACTGGATCGTGCCGCCCTCCTGGATCAAAGCCGGGCTGCCGACTGGAAGTGAGCTCCAAGACCCTTGAGGCGTTCTCCCGCGGCGACGGCCTAACCTACGACCGCATGTCGTGGCGCGCAACATCGCGGGAATACAACTGTTTCCGGATCGCCTATAAGAAAGGTTAGGTTGCGAGGGCAGGGGACCCCGGCATCTCGGCGCCCGTGCGCCGGGACGAACGAGGGTCCGCAGGCCGGGATGCGGGATTGGCCGCCGAGTCGCCGTCCTCTTCGTGTTCAAGGGCTTCTTCGACGGCTCCTGGAGGAGGCTGGCAAGGACGTCTACGACGCGCTCAAGCGTGCGGTTGCGCGGTTCTGGCCGGTCTTCTTCGGGGAGAACAGACAGGTGCAGAGTAACCCATCGGCGAGTGACGTCCGCGGAGCGCGTTGACGGTAACCCGTCAACGAAAGGCGTAGGTCCCAGGGGCTTGTGTCGACGCGGCTCTCGTGACAGGCGCGAACACTGTCGTGGGCGGCGGTGGCGCGTTCATCCCGCGCGCTCTCTGTGAGGCGCGGGGTCTCGCGGAGGCTCTCGGGGTCGGGTAGGTTGGCGCGATGTTGCCGCTGGAAGGGACGCTGCTGGAGAAGCTGCGCAAGATCGAGGCGCTCTACGCGGGAACGAATGTCGATGGCGAGCGGGAAGCGGCGCGCCGCGCGGCGGAGCGAATCCGCGCGCGTCTGGCGGAGCTTCGCGGGCGAGAGGAGGACGAGGTGCTGGTCTACTCGCTGCCCGATCCGTGGAAGCGGAAGTTGTTCGTGGCGCTCTGCCGGCGGTACGGGCTCAAGCCGTATCGGGAACGGGGCCGCCGTTACAGCTCGGTGAACGTGCGTGCGCCGAAGACGTTCCAGCACCGGACGTTGTGGCCGGAGTTTGAGGCTCTGTCCGAGGAGCTGCACGCGCACCTGAACGAGCTCACCGAGCGAGTGATCCGCGAGGCGATCGACGACGACGTGAGCGAAGCGGCGGAGGCGTTGGCGCCGAAGGCGCTGCCGGAGGCGAGCGGCAAGTGACCGTGCTGAGGGTCACGCGCCGAGGGCGGGTGCGTCGGGCGTCGCGTCCCGCTCGGCGACGGAGAGCTCGGGATGGGCGACGAGCATTCGGTCCGGCAAGAGGTCGCGCAACTTGCTTTGCGGCCAGCCATGCACAATGAGCTTGGTGACGAGATGCAGATACGCGCGCGGGTTGACGTCGTGCGCGATGCAGGTGGCGATGATGGACAGGATGGCGCCGGTGCGCTCACCGCCGAGGTCGAGCCAGGTAAAAAGCCAGTTTTTCCTCCCCAGCACAAGCCGCCTCAGCTCTCTCTCACGGCGATTGTTGGTGGCCTCGATGTTTCCATCATCGAGAAAGAGGATGAGGCGTTGCCACTGCCGATGCAGGTAGCCGAGGGCGTGTCCGAGGGGCGTCTTGGGCGGAGTGAGGTCGCGCTTGTCGTCGAGCCAGGCCCGAAGCTCGTCGAGCATGGGTCTTGTGTGCTGGCCGCGGCGTGCGCGTCGCTCCTCAGCGGAGTCGCCGGCGAGCGTCGATGCGCGCTCGACGGCAAAGAGTCGGGCGATGATGTGCAGGCCCTCCAGCGCGACGGCATCGCCCGATCGCGCGGCCTCGACCAGACGTCGTCGTCCATGCGACCAGCACCCCGGGCGCCTTCCGCCGACGCGCTCGAGGAAGGTGGTGACGCTGGTGCCGTCGCACTGCACGGTGCGCGCGAGGTCCTCGCCGAGAAAGCGCCGGACGCTGTCCGAGTCGCCGCTGGGCGAATAGAAGAAGGTCACCCATCGCGCGTTGGTCCAGCACCACATGGCGCCCGAACGGATGCCCGCGGGCGCATCCGGATCCAGGATGGGGATCGAGGAGGCGTCGGTGCCGAGCAGTCCGGGGGCGCGGGTCTGCGATTGGATGAGCGCGGCGACGGGCGTGAGCAGATCGATGGCGGCCGCGACGCCGCGCGAGAGAGTCTGCGGTGCGACATCGACCCCCGCGCGCTGGAACCGCGTGGCCTGCCGCTCAAGGGGCTGGTGCTCGAGGTACTTGTCGCAGAGGGCTTCGACCAGAAGCGTATCGCCGAGCTTGCCGCGCTCGACGATCTGCGGCGTCGGGGGTGCCGAGACGATCGCGTCGTCGTGGGCGCAGGCGACCGTCTCGTCGAGGCGCTGGGTGACGATGATCTTGGCCGGGATGACGTCGAGGATCTCGCAGCAGGAGAAGCCGACGGTCTTCATCTCGTCGCCGCACGTCGCGCAGATGCGCTGGGCGCCGGACACCAAGTTTTTCACCGTGACGCGCTCGAGATGAGCGGGGAGCGCGGCGCGACCCGGATGCCGACTGCGCCGGCTCCCCTTGGGGCGCTCGCCATCGTCGGGTTTCTCCGCGGCGCTCGCGGCGGGGTTGACGAGAACGCGATCGACGAGCGGCAGAACCAGCTGGCGCTTCAATCGCTCGAGGGTCTCCGACGGCGGGCGCTTGCGTTTCAAGTACGCGAGCTTGGCGACCAGGTCCGTGTTGACGTCGCGCATGCGCGTGATGAGCGCGAGGATGGCAATGACGATCTCGACGAATCTCCCCGACGCGATCATCTTCTCGAGCCACGCGCGCACCGCGGCGAGGTCGGGCGCGTACGGCGAGGTGATCCGAGACGGCGTCGTCATCGTCTGGCCGTAGGACGGCCGCGCCGATCATGGATTCAACGCGGCGTGCGCTTTCTCGACGGATTTTTTGGCCGGCTCCCATCGCGGGCGTCGCCGTGCGCCCGCGAGCTCGATCCCCTCGACGATGAGGGCCAGCTCCGCGGACTCGATGGCACTCGCCCCGAGCTTGCCGTCACTCGAGAACGAGGGGCGGTAGCGGCCACGCTGCAATCGCTTGCTCCACATCGCAAAACCGTTGCGGTCCCAGTAGACCACGCGCACCCGGTCGCGACGCTTGGAGAAGAAGATGAAGAGGTGTCCGCCCAGCGGGTCGTGCCCGAAGACATCGCGCACGATCATCATGAGACTGTCGGCGCCCTTGCGGCCATCTACGGGCTGCGTTGCGACGAACAGCCGCACACTCGGCGGAAGACTCAGCACGACGACGATGGCGACGACCGCTCCAGCGCCTCGACGAAACGAAGGAGCGCTGCGGTGTCGATCGACTCGGCCACGCGGAGCACAAGGCCCGAGCGCAGGACGACCTCGACGCGCTCGACGGCACGCGGGCGGAACTCCACGAATTCCGGCCCGCTCTTCTTCGCCGCCGCGGTAGCGAACTTCCGGCGCCAGCTATGCAGCCGCTGGACGTCGAAGCCGGCACGGGTCGCGAACGCGCTCGCACTCAGGCCCGACGACGCGAGGGCAGCCAGTGCGGCGCGGGCCTGGGCGGCGCTCCAGCGACGAGCGGTCAGGTACGAGGCGGCGGGCGGCGACTTCGGCATCGAGCGATCCTCTGCTCGCATGCGTGCCACCGGGGGCCGCGGGCAGTCGATACGCCCTTCGTGGACGGGTTACCGTTGACGCGGACTCCGGTACGTGATTGGCGGGAGCTCGGCTGCCGCGGTGGCCGCCGCCGAGACGGGTCATCTGGTCAACGGCCGGTTCGCCTCGGGTAACGCTTTGGGCTGCGCCGTTTGCTCGGCGGGTTCGCTGACGTCCTCGTCGATGGCCTCGCGGATGACGCGGGTCGTGAGCTCGTCGAGGTGGGCGTGGAGCTCGTCGCATAGCGCGACGAATTCTGGCCAGAGCGTGCGCTCGTGGAACGCCTTGGGTGCGCGTAGCTGCACGGTGGTCTGACGCCGGCCAGGTTCCCGAAAGGGCTTGAGTCCGTAGCGGCGGCAGAGCGCGACGAAGAGCTTTCGCTTCCACGGGTCGGGCAGCCTGTAGTGGAGCTCGATGTCCTCGTCGTGCCCGCGAAGCTCAGCAAGGCGAGCGCGGATGCGCTCCGCGGCGCGTCGAGCGGCTTCTCTCTCGCCGTCGACGGTGGTGCCCGCGTGGAGCGCCTCGATCTTGCGCAACTTCTCCAGCAACGATCCTTCGAGCGGCAGCATCGGCCGCAGGCAAGCACGCCCGCGACGCCGCGTCAGCCCTGGCCCTCGGGGTGTCGGTCTACGCCGCGACGGAAGGCGCGCGCTCGGCGCGCGGGTCGGCGTAGGCCTCCGGAAGCAGTGCGGCGAGGCTCTTCTCCCCCGCGAGAATCTTCGCGAGTGTGTCGCGTAGGTACGCGCGCGGATTGATCCCCATCTTCTTGCATGTGGTGAGGAGAGTTAGCGCGTCGGCGGCGCGTCGTGCGCTCTGCTCGTGGCCGACGAAGAACCATGTCTTGCGATCGAGCACCCAGGTACGAAGGCCGCTCTCGACTTCGTTGTTGGTGAGCTCCATGCGCGGGTCGCAAAGGAACGCCGTCAGGCGCGGCCATTGCCGGTGGAGGTAGCCAAGAGCCTGGCCGAGAGGGGACTTGGGCTCGACATCGCCGCGGCGCAGGTCGATCCAGGCGCGAAGCTCGTCGACCCGCGGCGCGCTGTCCCGCAGCCGCCGCTCGGAGCGCTGCTCGAGGTTTTCGCCGAGGCGCTTGGACTCGGCGTCGACGTGGAAGATCTTGCCGTAGAGCTCGAGCCCCTCAACGGCGCGCGCGTCGCCTCGCCGAAGGGCCTCGACCAGACCACGCCGGCCGTGTGCGTTGCAGCCGCCGCGCCGGCCGCCTGCGTCCTGCTCGACGCAGTTGTTGGTGGACGAGCCGTCGCACATCACGCTGCCGAGCGTGCGCCCTTCGAAGAACTTCTTGAGGTGCTCGGCATGACCGCTCGGCGCGTAGAGAAAGCACGCGTAGCGGTGGTCGCCCTCGATGAGCCAGAGCGCGCCGCTCTTGATGCCGAGCGGGTGCAGCGGGTCGAGCACCGGCATGCGTGTGGCGTCGAGCGCCGTGAAGCTCGACGAGAGGCATTGCTCGCGGATGTGGCGCACGATGGGGTCGAAGAGATCGATCACCTTGCCGACCGAAGCGGCCAGCGTGTTGGCCGCGAGCGGGACCGCCTGCTGGCCCGCGTTTCGCTCCATCCGCTCCCAGGGCACGGCGTCCTGGTAATGATCGACCAGCGCCTGCACGAGCAGCTCGTTGCCGAGGATGCCGCGGTCCTGCGCTTGGTCGGGCGTGGGCGCCGTCACGACGTACTGGTGACACCGCGGACAGGAGCACGTCTCGACTTGCGTCTGCGACACGATGAACTCCGACGGACGGACGTCGAGCTTTTCGGCCGTGGTCTTGATGCCGATGCGCTTGACCTCGGTGTGGCAGTGCGGACACGTGCGGTCGGCCGTGTCGACGAGCCGCACGTCGGGAACGCGCGGCAGGTGCGCGGGCAACTTCGGTCGACCGTGAGCCGTCGGTTTCTTGGCGCCGCGCTTCTTCGGCTCCTTGTTCTCGGGCACCGCGGGCTTGGCGTCATTGGCCGCTGCGGTGCAGAGAAGAGGCAGCTCCATCTGCAGCCGGCGCATCGTTTCGTTGGGCGGGTGCTTGCGCGATTTGCTCGCGAGCCTCTTCATCAGCTCCGTGTTGAGCTCGCGCATCCTGACGACCAACCCGACGATCGCCAGCACCAGCGCGGCGATGGCTCCCTTGGCGACCATGCCCGCGATGAACTTCTTGATGGCGTCGAGATCGGGTGCGAGCGCGCTCGTGATCGGAAGCACCGTGTCGCTCGACGTAGCCATCGCGATATCCCCTTTGCCTGATCGGGGGTCCCAATGGAAAGCGAATTCGAACGAGTGTGCGACGATCGATCGCACACAGTACGGATGGCGCTCACACCGAGGGCGAAACGGCCACGAGCCGAGGTCGCGGCGCCCATCGCGGGCGACGTGCCGAGCCGCGCAGGTCGATGCCCTCGAGCACGAGCAGAAGCTCGGCTGCCTCGACTACGACGCGGCCTTGCTCGGCAGACCACGGCACGCGGTACGACCCCTTCTCCAAGCGCTTTGTGATCAGGACGTAGCCGTCGCGGTCGAAATAAAGGACACGCACCCGGTCGGCGCGCCGCGAGAAGAAGACGTACATCGAGCCCGACAAAGGGTCTTCCCCGAATTGGGAGCGAACCAGGGCGGATAGACCGTCCATGCCCTTCCGCCCGTCGACGCGCGCCGTGGCCACGAACACGCGCACTCCCGGCGGCAGTGTCAGCATCCTCGCGCTCGACTCGCCAGCGCACCGACGATGCGCGCCAGGTGCTCGACGTCGATGTCCTCACGCACGCGCAGCGTAATGCCGCCCGAGATGATTTCGATGCTGGGCGTGGCGCCCCTCGTCGGTGCCGCCACCGGCCATCGCACCGGCACGAACGCCGGCACCGCCGGAGACGCGCTGAGGCGCTTCCTCCAATAGTGGACACGCTGGGTCGAGTAGCCACGCGATCGCGCGAACGTCGCCGCGCTCTCGCCCGACCGCGCGAGCTCCGCCAGGGCCGACCGAGCCTCGTCTTCCGTCCACTGATGCCAGCCCCTCCGCTTGTCGGCCGTCCGCGCTCTGCGCTCCATCGCGACCTCCAGTTACGCGCGTAGCGCAGACCGCTGGGGCGCAGAAGGACGTCAGTCGCCGATGGGTTACGGTGCAGATTCAAGTCGTGGTCTCGCGACGGCCGCTGTCGTTAGCCGGACCGAGCATGCTGTCGAAGGAGTTGCCCGCCGTCGTCGAGGAGCAAGCCGCCCCCGCAAGCAGAAGCGCGGTCGCCCGCGTGATGACGCGCGTGAGCTCGGGATAACCGAGCCGCGATCCTAGGGTGGCGTCAGCGCCCGAAGACGGGCGCGGCATTCGTCGACGCCAGCGTCGGCCTGCTGACACGACTTGTCGTCACACTGGCGACCCCGTTGAGAATTCGGGGCGCACCCAATCTTGGTGCTTACAGCAATGTACTCCCTCGGGCACCATGCCGTGTCCTCGCGCCGTATCGGCGCATCGCAGTGGTGGAATTTCTGCATCCTGGCCCGGTCACTCTCACGGACCGACCGTGAAGTTGCGCACGTGGCTACGTGTCCTAGGAAGGTGAGCGAGTGGTCGACCTCTTCGTCGTGAAGCACGTCTCGTGGCCCGAACTCGGGCACCCCTTGGTTTAGATGACCGAAGAGATTGCGGCAGATGCCCACGCCAGGAGGGTGAACCACCAGGGTGTCTTGCGGCGGATGGACACACACATCCGAGCGACCCGAAAACGCACGACGAGCATCGGCAACCACGGTCTGGTCGCGAGCGTTGTCCGCGGCGTAGACGATGGCCACGCACGCGGCCACGGACGGATCGAGCTGGTCCTTCACGGGTGCCGGCTGCGCGGGCACGCCGCCATCCTCCCCGCTAGCTCCGGTGGGTGGGGCCGACGTCGCTGGCGGCCTCGTCGGAGCTGGAGCCGGCGGAGCCTGGATGGCCACGTCTTGGGCGGCTTCCTGTTGATGGGATCGGTCGGCCGCCGCGTTGATGGCGTTCACCTCCTGGTAGCAGCGGTTGTGGCAAATGGGCCGCACCACGTCGTCGTTGCGGTGGAAGTTCTCCAGACACGCGTGCTCGCACGCGCGGGTGTCCAGATCGAACGGTCGAAGCCCGCGAGTCTCGGGGTTGGGAACGGGAGCCATCGGCTCGTATGCCGGCACCGTCGCACAGGCCATGAGCATGATCACCATCGGCAACGTTGCAACGCCGCGCTTCACGATCGGTAGTACGTGCGGCATGTTCGGCATGCTCACCTAAACCGGCGAGGTTTGGCAATTGCCCGGGACTCGACGGAAGGGAGACCCGCGGCGTAGTCGTTGGGGGCGAACCACTCAGGCAAGCGCCCTCCATGTGCTTGATGGTGAGCCCGCGCTCGCACAGGCGGACGTCGCGGCTTGCATCGCGGGGGTCACCGAAGAGCGCCTCAGGGAGGAGTTGCCGAGCTTGCCGGAAGTCTGCACAACGTGGGCGCGATTCTCGGCGCCTTGGACCAGCGCGAAGCGCCGCTCGAGGCCACGCGCGAGGCGGCGGAAACCTGCCGCACGGCGGTTTCGGTCAGCAGCGGTCGTAGTGCCGGAGCGCAGCCCCGTCTTTCTGGCCTTCACGAGGTCCACGATCCGGTCGAGCGTCTTCGCAATCTCCTCGAGCGCCCTGCCCATCGTCGCGCGCGATGATGGAGAAGCACGCCGACCCTGCGGCGACAATCTCGGCGGGGCGACCTCCTGGTTACGTGGGCGCACGAGCACCGGTGGCGGCGGGAGGACAAGTCAGAGCCGCGGCGCGCGAGGGGCTCTAATAGGCTCGCCCCGAGCAGAGGTCGGAGGGCACAGTAAGCCATTGACCTGCACATGAAGCGGCGCAACAGTGTGACGAATGCCCAGCCTGCCCCTGACGGTGCTCTCGTCTGCCGTAGCCAAGACGTACGGAGTTCTTGAATATACCGGAGAAGGGCCAAGCGCGATAGGTTCGGGTGGAGACGATCTCTGCTGCGGACGTTGCTCCGCAGTCCTGGTTCAGTCCCATGAAGGGTTGCCACGGATCTTGGGAGGCGTCTATTGCAAGGCCTGCGGAACAAGCAACGATTGGTCTCGTCCGGCTCGCTACCCCACGCTCTTCACCGCACCTGAAACTCCACGCGCACCTGATCGTTTTCGCTCGCACCCATCCTGGGCGGACAACCCCTCCAGTCTCGGAGCAGAGCTTCGCCTCGAAAGTGAAAATCTGAGAGGTAAGTGGAGGGAACTTCAGGGTGCGCGGCCGACAACACTCGCCCACTATACAAAGGCGGCGGGTCTAATGGGTATCTTGCAATCTGGTCGCATGTGGGCCAGCTCAGCTACGTATTTGAACGATCCATCCGAATTGGTGTATGCGGTGGAACTCATCTCCGGCCAGCTCAAAGCCCAGGCCCAACAGGCAAGCCGCGAGCTTGAGAAAGAGCTTTGGAAGAGAGCGGCGCTGGGCGTGAGCGGCGCCGAATCGCAGGGCACATTCCTGACGTGCTTCTGTGAAGAAGATGACTTGCTTAGTCAGTGGCGCGGGTACGGCGCACGAGAGGACGGGTTCTCATTGGTTTTCGATGCCGATCGAATAGGAACCCGACCCGACCGAGGTTTTGAGCTTCGCAGGGTCATATACAAACCCGCCGAGCAGCTCACTCTGATTACTGAATGCCTGCAGGCGGCACGGCGCGCCGTAGGGCGTCTGAGGGCCAATGAGGGCGACCAGCTGTCCGTGGTCTCTGCTTTTTTGAGTGACCATCTACATGAACTGATATTCGCGTTCAAGAATCCTGCATTTCATGAGGAGAAGGAGTGGCGAGCCGTGCACTCCACCGTAGAACGCGAAATAGGTCGCATTCTGTTGCGTCCGACCGATGGCGTGGTCCTGATTCCCTACGTGGAGGTAGATCTCGCTTGGCGGTCGGATCTCGACCTGCTGCCTCTGCGTCATATTCGCATTGGCCCGAATCCTAACAGGGCCCTCGCCGAACGCGCCGTGATTCATTTGCTACAGAAACACGGATATGACCACGTGGACATCCAACAGACGTCTATCCCCCTACGGTGAACCCGGCGGCGGCGGTCTCTCGATGCTGTTTCTTTCCGATCCTAGACTCGCCGTTGCTGGCGCTGTCGCAGCGCGATCGCTTCACGCTGCGCCACGCCTGCGACGGCGTGCACATCTTCGGAGGCATCGGCAGCGGCAAGACGAGCGGCTCCGGCAAGGCGCTGGCGGGCACGTACCTGCGTGCCGGGATGGGAAGGCTTGTGCTCTGCGCCAAGCCGGGCGCCACGGCGACTCTCAGTGGTGCGGGTACAGTAAGTTGAAGAGGTCGCCGTAGCCCCAGATGGCTGTTCCGAAAATGGCGAAGAAGAAGGCTAGGACCGCGGCCGTGTCGTCCCGCCGGTCCTCTTGCTGGGCCCTCTTCTGTTGCGGTGTGAACTGCGGGACGACGATCGGCTTGCCGGACTTTTTGTCGATGTAGCTGGCGCCAACGGTGGCTATCGTGACCCCGGATCTCTGGAGGCCTGCCCGGCCAGTTCGAACCATCGCCCGTCCCGCCATCGCGACGGCAGCCACGGTGAGCACCGCGCCGGATCGCTGGAACCAAACCCAGTCGTGCAGCTCGAGGCTGACGAGCGCGCTGAGAAGTACCCACCCGAAGGATCCCCACGCCACGACCGTGGTCCGCGTCATCGCGTAGCGGACCAAGAGTAGAGGTAGCTCCCTCGGGGGAACTCGTATCCGACAAGCTGACTCCATGCCTGGCCAGATGTATAGTACGGCCATGGCGAATGACGCCAGCCCTGGGTCTCAAACACCGAGGAGGGTGACGCGCTTGTTGCCGAACGTGGCTACGACTTCGAGCTCGCCGCCGAGCGCTTGGACGTACTTGCGCAACGTCGACAATTTCCGATCGTCTCGCCGCTCAAAGCGCGACAGCTCGGCTTGGGTCATCTCCGTGAGCTCCACGAGGTCGGTCTGCGTCTTGCCGGCTTGTTCTCGAAGATCGCGGAGCGTCAGCTCCACGAGTTCGGCGCTGACCAAGTCGCGCACGCGAACCTCCTGGGCTTCCGTCAGGTTCTTCTTCTTGATGTCCGACCAACGGCGGGACCTCGTCTTCTTCTCCGTTCTGTTGTCCATTGGCCTTCACCCTGTGGCCCTAGAAAATCGGTGTCTGAGTTCTTCGAACCGTCATGCATCCAAGTCGTCCAGGTAGCTCTGGTACAACCTTTCTGCGCGTGGGACGTACTCTTCGTAGAAACGATTGTCGGTCTTGTGCCCGCCTAGGATTGCCACCGCCTGGCGCTTGGGATCGAAGCAGTAGAGAAGCCGGATGGGCTTGCCTTGGGATTGGATCCGCAGCTCCCGCATCGCGAACTTGGACCCTCTGATGGCGCTGGACTGCGGGAAACCTAGCGCGACGCCTCGAACCTCGAGCACATCGAGCGCCGCTGTCACTGCCACTCGATCCTCATCTCCAAGCTCTTCGTACCATTCAACAAACTCATCAAGCACTTCGACGTCGACCATCGTCTTACTCCGATCTCTAAGACTCCTCTCGCGGTAGAAAGTGGTCCACAGCCCCGCATGGTCTGAGCCGAACCCTGCCTCAGACTATAGGCTGGACCGCATATGTTGTCAAGCGCATCGCCGTGGGGTCGCGACCCGCGCCCGAGGCGCAGCACGCGGGGGCGGAAGGGTGGTTCGCCGCGACGTTTTTCCCCTTCCCGCTTCCGGTGCGACTCTGGCGGGGTCCTCACGGCGCCGCACGCGTTCTCATGCTTCGCGTCGTCCTTTCCGTGGGGCGGGTCCCGAGCTCGAAGGCGCTCCAGCGGCCAGGCGTCCCGTCGAAGGGCTGGGGCGCGGCGCGAAAGGCCGCGCGCTCCCGCTCCCACGCCGCCGTGCGCGCCGGATCGCGCGCGTGCTGGGTGTCGACGCGAGACTGCAGCGCGGCACTGATCTCCGCGAGACTCGGACCGCGCGGCAAAGGCACCAGGTGCTGCCAGCGGATGTGCCCTCCGCGGCTCTCCACGCCGCCCTTGTCGTGTCCTTCGCCTGGGCGGCAGAAGCGGGCTTCGAGCGCGTAGTGGGCAATCATCGCCGCGAAGCGCGGGCGCACCACACGCGGCGCGCCGATGAGCACCTTGGCCACCGCTGCGCTGAGGTTGTCGTAGGCCACCGCGGCGACGAGCCCGGCGAAGTGCGTGAAGGCGGCGACGTGGGCGGCGAGAAACCAGGTCGTGTCCTGCTGCGGGCAGAGCATCGTGAAGTCGCGCCCTGAGTGCATGAGGCGCATCAAGAAGAGCCAGGCTTTCTGGCGCACGCTCGCGACCTCGACCCAGACCTCGAAGAAGTCGACCTGGGCCAGATCCCCCGGCGCGTAGACCAGCGGCACGGTGACCTCCCGCTCGGCATTGCGGAACGAGGCGACGAGCCGACGCACGGTCCGCGCGCTGACGTCGTGGCCATCATCACGAAGCAGCTCCCAGAGCCGCGTGGCGGTCAGCAGCTGCTTGCCCGCCGTGAACGTGCGACGCGCCGCCCAGATGGACGCTGCGGCCTCGGCTACGAGCTCCCGCGCCGGCGCCGGACGCGCTGGAGACACCGGCCTCGGGACGGGCACCACCTTGGCCCGCACGTAGCGACGAATCGTGTTGCGCGAGAGCCCCAGCTGACGCGCGACATCGCGGATCGGTACACCCTCGGTCAGAACCTTGTGACGAATGACGGAGACGAGCTCCATGGGAACCATCCTTGGGCGAAATCACCTCGCCCGCTGACTGTCCAACCCACCGTGAGGGGTGGGTCAGTTTCTCGTGGCCACGAACGCCGCATCCCCCTGGGGGTGGGTCAATTCCTGGTGGCCGCAGAGGGTCAGTTTAAGATGGCGAAGGACAAGGATCTCCCCGATGCTCGCGACGAGGTGCTCGGGACGTTTCCCGACCTTCTCGACTGAGCTCGCCCCGCGGTACCCGTCACGGGCCAACGAGCGCAGCTCTTCACACTCGGGGCCGCGCGCCAGTCAACGGCAACTCGTCGTGAATACGGCGGTTTCCACTTCACCTATAAGGAAGATTATGTATCCTTCAAGAAGAGAAACCGCTCCCTGATCTCCCTGTTCGCGCCCTTGGGGGGACTTCGATCACGTGCGGAACCGCCTTGGGGAGGCGGCCGAGGTAGATCATGCCG
>Ga0302326_10009012_pt1 | contig 21927 bp, 23 predicted proteins | sample Palsa_T0_3_FD_202264 | JGI IMG/M metagenome (GOLD analysis project Ga0302326, IMG submission 202264) | Peat permafrost microbial communities from Stordalen Mire near Abisko, Sweden - Palsa_T0_3 | ecosystem: Environmental > Terrestrial > Soil > Palsa > Peat permafrost | place: Sweden: Abisko... | reverse complement strand
GCCATTGCTAAGATTGCTTGCGCTCGGGCCGCTGCCTACTTGGCGAATCCCTGGCCGCCGTTGACGCCAATGATCTGCGCAGTGACCCAGCTTGCCAACGGCGAGGCGAGGAAAAGCACGACATTGGCAACTTCCTCGGGGCGCCCAAGACGCTTGGCGGGCATCGAGGCCAGCACGCTTGCGTAGAGCGAGGGCTGGTCAACCTTGTGCTGATCCCAGACTCCACCCGGAAACTCAATCGAACCGGGCGCGACGCAATTCACACGAATGCCCTTCATCGCCAAGGCGGCCGCCTGCGTGCGCGTGAAGTGGATCACCGCAGCCTTGGCGGCCCCGTATGCCGGGGCGCGAACGGACGGATTGAGCCCCGAGCCGGAGGCAATATTGATGATGGTGCCGCCGTCTCCTGCCTCGAGAAATGGCAGCGCCACGCGCGACGCGCGCACCACGGCAAGCAGGTCCACAGACAGGCTCGCTCCCCAACTCGCTTCGTCGTCCGACATGCCGTAACCGGTTGCGTTGTTTACCAGCACGTCAATGCCGCTCAGCGCGGCCGCCGCCTCCGGTACGTATCGTGCTATTGCGGCCTCATCGGAGAGGTCACAGGTCGCGGCGTGCGTTACCCCGCCGAACGCGGTGAGCTCATCCCGAGTCGCCTCGAGCGACTGCGCACCTCGCGCACAGATCGAGACGTGCGCCCCCGCAGCGGCGAAGGCGAGTGCAATCGAGCGCCCGATGCCACGGCTGCCGCCAGCGACGACGACGCGCTTTCCCCTGACGTCCATGTCCATGACGTTCTACTCCACGAAAAATCCTGTCCACATGTTGCTTGTCGGCGTCGATTGAGCCCGTGACGAATCCCGTCATCGCGCAGCCCTCAAGCGCGGCGTGAGCACCTCAACCGCTTTGTCCATATGGCATCTCGACCCGAAGCAGGTGCGGTTGCTTCGGGTCCGCTATGGACTCAGCTTTATAATCCTCCAGGTTGCCGCGATTGGCGTGTTGGGTGATGCTCATTATGGCGCCGAGGCCGCGCGTCCGCTGAGTTGCCCGGTTAACCACATCAGTTGCCATAACAACGGGATGCACAGCCATGTTGATCCACGGTAAATGCCATTGCGGGAACATTTCCTTCTCCCTTACCTGGGAGCCAGAACCCGCTGAAATCCCGATCCGCGCTTGCACCTGTTCATTTTGTACCAAGCACGGTGGCGTATGGACCTCCAATCCCAGTGGGGCGTTGGCTGTGGTTGTCAAAGACCCGACGCTAGTATCCCGTTACGAATTCGGCACCCGTACCGCGGAGTTCCACACTTGCTCCCGCTGCGGCATTGTGCCGTTCGTCACCAGTCGCATTGACGATCATCTTTATGCGGTTGTTAACGTCAACGCGTTCGACAACGTTGATCAATCCCTCTTCCGTCGCGCATCGGCAAGCTTCGATGATGAAGGGAAAGAATCCCGTCTCGCGCGAAGGAAACGCAACTGGATTCCCCACGTCTACATCAAGATTGCCGGTTAACCGGTCTGTTACTGGTTCGTATTCGCCACCAACGATTCACGAGGTCCGACCGATGGTACGGGCGCCATACCCGCTCATAAGGATACCGCCGCCCGAGCAGAATCGCGCCCCCGGACACCCTATCTTATCCCCGCCGGAACATGACGGCTCCTGGCCGCACTGAATCGGTTACCGTTGGATCAGGCCCTTAGGTTCGGGAAAATAGCAGCGTGAGTTACCTTCTCATTCTTTTGGTTGGCCTTGTCGCCGGCACGCTTGGTGGGATTGTCGGTTTCGGGTCTTCGATTATGTTGATGCCGGTTCTTGTGGTCGTATTCGGCCCGCGGCAAGCAGTTCCTATCATGGCAATCGCCGCGATCATGGCCAACCTCTCGCGCATCCTCGCCTGGTGGCGCGACGTGAACTGGCGTGCCTGTGCGGCCTATTCGGTCACCGGCGTTCCCGGCGCCGCGTTGGGCGCCAGAACGTTGCTGGTATTGCCGCCGCGAATTATCGACGGCGCGCTCGGGGCCTTCTTTATTGCCATGATTCCCGCGCGCCGCTGGTTGGCATCACGCGATGTCAAGCTTCGACTCTGGCACCTCTCCGTGATCGGTTTGCTGGTGGGCTACCTGACAGGCATCGTGGTTTCGACCGGGCCGCTTACGGTTCCCATTTTTCTGAGTTACGGCTTGGTCAAGGGGGCGTTTCTTGCGACTGAAGCCGCCAGCTCGCTCGCGGTGTATATCAGCAAAGCCCTGGTGTTCCGTACCTTTGGTGCCCTGCCAGCCGATATTTTCGTTGAGGGGCTGATTACCGGCTCGTCACTAATGGGTGGTGCTTTTCTCGCCAAGCGCTTCGTACTGAAGTTGGAAGCAGACCGGTTCCGACTTTTGATGGATGGATTGATGTTGGTATCGGGCGCGGTCATGCTATTTACGGCGATCATCTGAGGAGAAGCGAACATTTCGCAGACTCATCGAATGTCCCTGATTGAGTTCAGAACGCGCATGCACCGGTGCCGCCAAGGACTCGAAAGTACTCTCGTCCTAAGAAGCCATTGTGGCCCGCGTCCCACGTGCTGAGCTGGTAGCTATCCGTCAGCGCGGCCGTCGTGACTGCCCAAAGCCCGGTCTGTAGCGTCACCTCGCTGGCGGGAAGATTGATCGGAAGGGTGGCGGAGAAGTAGCCGGTGAAAAGGGCGGCGTTGACACACGGGAGCGGTGCGATCGCATCCTGCATGGCGATGCCCGTATAAATGTGGTCCGGGTGGTCACTGGGATTGATCGATGTATTGGTTTCGGGGATATTGACCCAAACGACGGGCGATCCATGCGCTTCATAAAGGAGGATGCCGCGAAGCGTCTCGACTAAGTCCGACCAACTAAAATAGACCGCTGATCCATCGATGGCGGATATTTTCGCAATGGTGCCCGACTCGAGCAGGAGCAGGCTTTGGTTGCCGGTCGAGGGATAACCCATTCCTCCGTTCACATTACCATCCGGCAGGCGCAGGAAGTAGGCAACCGTGTTCTTGTACGCAACGCGGTGCAAGTTTTTGCCATTGATCGTGATGGTACCGACCGCACCGCTGGGACCTGCACCGACGACACCAAGGTTGGCAAGGAACCGAATTGCGCTAAACGCCTCATTTTCTCTGGCGAGATAGTAAGGCATGGGTGTCCCACCGGTACCCGTACCCAGGCCTGCGTCCCCGGCCGTGGTGTGTACGAAGACGGTCTTGCTGTCCAAGCCGGGAACATCGAGTGCAGCATTGATCCCCATGAACAACTGCCAATCGTCCTCGTGCGCCACAACGTAGAAGTTCGTTGAAGTGGCTGAGAAGGCCGATGTTGCAGTAACGGTGAAGATAGCGACGATCACCGCCGTAATTATGGTTCTCGACTTCATCGCATTGCTTTCCAGGTGGGCGAATGGCACATGTTTTTCATCGAACGTTGAAGGCAGCGTACTCCTTCTCGGGTCGGTGCAGTAGTGTCGTCCCGACGTGCCCATTCGAGCCGTCCCCGATCGCACAATCCCAAAGCTTGACGTAGGATCGGAACATTGTTACCGTGGTACTATGATAACAATTGAACGAATTCAGACCGGCGTCCGTATGGAAAAGCGGTTGGTTAAGGTGCTCAAGGCTATCGCGGAGTATCACGACATGTCCCTCGGGGACCTACTCGAGGGCATCGTCTTGCACGCCTTCGAGGGCAAGGCGCCGTTCGGCCCCGAATCGATGCGCCGGATCGTCGAACTCAAGAAGATTTATGGACTCGACCTGGACAGCTCGATGGCGCATAAGCTTTTGGAAGCGAGCAAGCCCTCCAAGCGCGGGACGCGGGGCCGCCAATGACAGCCCGCATCCGGCATCTCGTCCGTCTGGTTACAGGCCTTACGCTGCTCGCGCTGTCAATCGAGGCAATGCGCGGGGAGGGCTTCATACGCTTGCTCGCGGCTACGGAAATCGCCGCGGCCGCGGCATTCTGCCTTCCAGGGGTGTGGCGCATCGGAGGCATGGCACTCCTCGCCGTTCTCGCCATCGCCTTTACACACCACGCGCTCAGGGGACAATTCGCCCCCTCGCTGCTGTACGCATCTCTCGTCGTCACACTGGAGCTTGCGGATGAACGACCGTGAGTTCGTCGAAGCTTTCGAGGCATGCTCTATCGCAAGCGCCGACTTTCATCACGCCGACCACGTGCGCCTGGCGTGGATCCACCTGCGCGAGCGCCCGCTGATCGAGGCAATCGAGCGCTTCACCACGTCGCTGCAACGCTTTGCCGCCCATCACGGCATTGCGGGCCTGTATCACGAGACGATCACATGGGCCTACCTGCTCCTCATCCACGAACGCCTGCAGCGCGATGGAACGGCGCAGGATTGGGAAGCGTTTCGCGACGCAAATGGCGATCTTTTTGCCAGGAAGCCGTCGATCCTCGAGCAGTACTATGCGGCGGAGACGCTGAAATCGGACGTCGCCCGACGAACGTTCGTGCTGCCCGATGCCGGGGTCAACAAATTCCCGACATAAACGGCACCGTCAAGAAACATGCGGCGCCGCAATCGCGGCGCCGCATCGGAATAGGCCCCCCACCTGTGCCGTGCCAACCGTCATCTTGAACCGCGGTTCAAGAGGGTCGCCTGCCAGGACCATTAGGCACTTCCCGCGTAGGGAGCGCACACCGGTCCGTTAAGGCGCGGCAACCTCGCTAACGTAGCATTGGTTCAAAGAGTATATGGCCAGCTCGAACACCGCAGGGGACGACTTTTTGCAACCGAGCAGGAACGTCGCACCTATGCCGGAACTCCGACTTCAGAACAACTTGTCCTGCTCCGCCATCGCACGATCAATGGCCGTCTGCATCGAAGAAATTCTACGCTGAATCGCCGCACTGTCAAAACCGTCGGTCGCCGGCGCGCCGCTTCTCGCGCGCAGCAACTCGTGTGTAATGTTGAGCGCGGCCATGACCGCGGTACGCTCAGCGCCTGCGATCTTTCCCGCATCCCGGATCTCGCGCATGCGCCGATCGAGAAATTGCACCGCCTGCAACAATTCCTCGCGCTCCGAATCGCGGCAAACGACGCGGTATTCGCGACCGAGCAGCGACACATCGAGTGTGAGCGGGGGGTCGTCCATCGCGTCAGTTCGCCGACTCGGGTAGCTGCTGCAGCAGCGAATCAAGCCGCGCCGTAGCGGCGGCCATTCGCGCCGCGAGCGTGCGATGCTGTTCCTGCGCCCGTCCCAGCTCGCGCTTGAGCGACTCGTTCTCGGCGCGCACCCGGTGGTAGTCGGCGAGCAGAAGGGCAAGCTTCTGCTCCAGCTTGGCCAGTTCGGAATCCATAAGGCACTATAGGCGGAACATTTCGGCGGCGTCAACCCGAGACGCCGAACGACCGTCGCACGCTTCAGCCCGTGGCGAGTGGCTCGTAGCAAACCTGGAGAATCTCGAGTTGCTCGACGCCCCCCGGTGTGGTCAGCGTAACGCTGTCGCCCTCGCGCGACTTGATCAGCGCCCGCGCCATCGGCGACACCCAGCTAATGTAACCCCGAGTGGTGTCGATCTCGTCGACGCCAACGATGCTGATCGTGCGCTCCTCGCCGCGCAGATTGCAGACCTTCACGGTCGCGCCAAAGAAGACCTGGTCGGCATTATCTGCGTCGCGCCGCGCGAGCGGATCGACCACTTCGGCGCGGTCGAGCCGCTTGATTAGAAAACGAATGCGGCGGTCGATCTCGCGCAGCCTTTTCTTGCCATAAATATAATCGGCGTTCTCGGAACGGTCGCCGTTGCTGGCAGCCCACGCGACAGTCGCCACGACTTCGGGACGCTCCTTGTCGGTGAGTCGAGTCAGCTCCTCCTTCAGACGCGCGAACCCGCCCGGAGTCATGTAGTTGCGACTGCCGGTGGGCAGGGGGGAGGCTTCCTCGAGCTCGTTGTCGAACTCGGTATCCTCTTCACGGGTGAAGGCTTTGTTCATGCGGGCCTGTTCGCGATTCGACCCCCGACGGGGTCGACCACCGCGTATCGAAGCGAAATTATAAGCCCGGGCGTGCCCGAGCGCGGGCCGGACGCGGGCTATAATCGCGGCTCCTTTCCGGCCCGTCCCCTTTCGGCGCGTTCGCCGCGATGCCCCGGATCTCAGCCGTTTTTGCCTTACCAGCGCTCGCCGTCATCGCGTTCGCAGCCTTTGCCTTGGCACTCTCGGTGGGCAGTGTCGCGATCGATCCCGCTGCCGTGATACGCGCGCTCCTTGTGTCGGGCGATGAGACGCAGCGCACGATCGTGCGCGAACTGCGCCTGCCGCGTGCTCTCGCCGCGTTCGCGACCGGCGGCGCCCTGGCGCTCGCCGGTGCGCTGCTCCAGGTGCTGCTCAGAAACCCTCTCGCTGATCCCTATGTGCTTGGCGTCTCCGGTGGCGCCGCGGCCGGCGCGCTGACGATGATGTTGCTAGGCGTAGCCGCGTGGCTTGTTCCCGTCGGGGCCTTCGGCGGGGCATTTGCCTCGACGATCATTGTCTTTGGCTTGGCACGCGGCAACGGCGCTTGGTCGCCGACACGACTCCTGCTGACCGGTGTCGTCGTCGCCGCCGGCTGGGGAGCAGTCGTCGCACTCATCTTATCGCTTGCGCCGGACACGCAGCTGCGCGGTATGTTGTTCTGGCTGCTTGGCGATCTCTCCGCGCCGCCGGCCGCATGGTCAACGCTGGCCGCACTGCTGGTAGCCCTCGTGGCCGTGCTGCCGTTTGCCGGTGATCTCAACGCATTGGCTCGAGGCGAAACGACTGCCGCCGCGCTGGGCGTCGACATCGAGCGCCTTCCCTGGCTGGTCTTCGCGCTATCGGCATTCCTGACCGCCGCCGCCGTCACCACCGCCGGTGCGATCGGATTCGTCGGCCTGATCGTGCCCCACGCCGTGCGCCTCGTCGTGGGCAACGACCAGCGCGTTCTGCTGCCGGCTTGCGCCCTTGCCGGCGGCGCATTGCTCCTCGTCGCCGACACGTTGGCGCGGCAAGTCATCGCACCGGCGCAACTCCCGACCGGCGTTGTCACGGCCCTCCTTGGCGTACCCACGTTTCTGTATCTGCTGCGACGCGAGCACCGATGACCACGCCCTTGCTCGCCACCCGCGGCCTGACTGTCTCCATCGCCGGTATTCGCGTGTGCAACGGCCTCGATTTCGTCGTCGAACCGGGCCATTGCTGGGCCATTCTGGGCCGTAACGGCGCCGGCAAGACGACCCTGCTGCACACGCTGGCGGGATTGCGCAACCCGGCCGCGGGTACGATTGAGTTTCTCGGTCGATCGCTCGCCACAACCGGGCGCCGCGACCTCGCACGCCTGCGCGGCCTGCTGCCTCAGGATGACAGCGACGCGTTTCCCGCGACCGTGCTCGAAACGGTGCTCATCGGACGTCACCCGCATCTTTCGCGCTGGCAATGGGAAGGCGCGGAGGACCTGCGCATCGCGCGCGAGGCACTCGCAGCCGCGGATATGACGGGCACCGACGCGCGAGACATCCGCACGCTCTCCGGTGGCGAACGCAGGCGTGTTGCCCTTGCAGCGGTACTGGCGCAGCAACCGCAGTTATTCCTGCTCGACGAGCCGTCCAGCCATCTCGATCTCGCGCACCAGATCGCGCTGCTCGATCGCCTCGTCGACGCAGTCCGAGCAGGCGGCAAAGCGCTGGTGATGGTGGTCCACGACATTAACCTTGCAGCACGCTATTGCGACCACGCCCTGCTGCTCGCCGATGGCGTCGCGCTCGCCGGGCCCGCGCCCGAACTGCTCCGCGCGGAGCGGCTTTCCGCCGTTTTTGGTATTGCGCTTCAGGCCGTTGCCGGACCGCGCGGCAGCGTCTTTGCGCCCGAATGATCAGCGCAGGTTCTTCCGCGCGCGCTCGAGCGCCGCGCAAAGCTCCTCGGTCCCGGCGATGAACCGCGGCCCGGCGCGATGCAGCAGGTTGGCGTCGACGACGAACAGGTTGTCGTGAGCGACGGCCGGAAGCTCGCGCCAGCGTTTCCAGGCGTCGAGCCAGTCTGGCCGCACCGCGTCGTCGGTGCCGGCGACAATCGCCTCCGGACGCGCCGCGAGCACATCCTCGACGCCGACCTGGGGCGCCGGCGAGGACAGTCGCGCGAACACGTTCTGCCCACCGCACAGGCGGATCGCTGCGCTGATCAGGTGTTCGCCGCCGATGGTGTAAAGCGGCCGGTTCCAGATTTCGTAGAAGACCGTGAGTCTTGGCGTCACGACTGCCCGTCGTTCGAGCACCGCAAGTCGGGCGCGGAAAGCCGCGGCCGCATCCTCGGCCTGCGCCGTGGTGCCGGCAAGTGTCCCAAATCGTTCGAGCTCGACCGCGATAGCCTCCGGCGTGCGCGGATCAGAGACGAAGATCGCGGTGCCAATGGCACGCAGGCGGTCGATCTGCGCCGGAGCAAGATACGGCCAGACGATGACCAGGTCGGGTTTGAGCGCAACGATGCGCTCGAGGTCAAGGCCCGAAGCCGTCCCGACCTGCACCAGCCGCTGCGCCTTGGGCGGCCAGTCGGCGGGCGCCAGCACACCGACGATGCGATCGCCCGCGCCAGCGGCAAACAAAAGCTCCGTCGCGTGCGGGGCGAGGCTCACGATACGCCGCGCCGGCGCCGCGAGCGTTACCGTTGCGCCGGTCGCGTCCTGCACCGCCACGGGCCCGGCAAACGCCTGGGCACACGCCGATAGAAGCAGCGCGAAGAGAAGATTCGGGAGCACGTGGCGCACAGACAAGCAGCGGTTGCGGACGCCAGCGCAATGCGTTTGCCAAGTCGCCCCGTGTGACTGACCAGGGATCCGGGGCGGGAGAGCGCTCGGACCGCGGCCGCGGACAAATTATAGTCCGTGCGGCTGCAGCGACCGCAGCCGGTCCAGCGGGCCGGGGACTGGTATAATTTTCGCCCCTTTTCCGATCCAAGCCTCACCCGGATAAACACCGGCAACGAGGCGACCAGCGTGACGCAGAAGCTCTACATCCGCACCTTCGGTTGTCAGATGAACGAGTACGACTCGGACAAGATGGCCGACCTGTTGCATGAAATCGAAGGGCTCGACCTCACCGATCGCCCCGAACTGGCCGACGTAATCCTGTTCAACACCTGCTCGGTGCGTGAAAAGGCGCAGGAACGTGTCTTCCACGACCTCGGCCGCGTGCGCGCGCTGAAGGCGGCGAACCCGGAGCTCATCATCGGCGTCGGTGGCTGCGTTGCCAGCCAGGAGGGCGCGGCGATCGTGCACCGGGCACCCTATGTCGACGTCGTGTTCGGTCCGCAAACGTTGCATCGACTGCCCGACCTCATCGCCCGCAGACGAAGCACCGGGCAGCCGCAGGTCGACATCAGCTTTCCGGCTATCGAAAAGTTTGACGCGCTTCCTCCTGCCCGCGTTGAAGGCGCGAGCGCCTTCGTGTCGATCATGGAGGGATGCAGCAAGTACTGCACCTTTTGCGTGGTGCCGTACACACGTGGCGAGGAGGTCTCGCGTCCCTTCGACGATGTGCTGACCGAGGTCGCGGACCTGGTCGACCAGGGGGTCAAGGAAATCACCCTGCTTGGCCAGAACGTCAACGCCTACCGCGGTGCAATGGGCGACGGGGCAGAAGTTGCCGGCGAAACCGCTGATTTGGCGACCCTGCTCGAGTATCTGGCCGAGATGCCGGGGCTCGAGCGCATCCGTTACATGACCTCGCACCCGCGCGAGATGACCTCGAGCCTGATCGACGCCTACGCGAAGATTCCCAAGCTCGTGTCGGCGCTGCACCTGCCGGTGCAGTCCGGATCCGATCGCGTGCTCGCCGCGATGAAGCGCGGCTACACCGCGCTCGAATACAAGGCCATCGTGCGCCGGCTGCGCGCGAATCGGCCGCAGTTGTCGCTGACATCCGACTTCATCGTCGGCTTTCCCGGCGAGACCGACGCGGATTTCGAGCAGACCCTGTGCCTTATCGACCAAATTGGCTTCGACGGCAGCTACAGTTTCGTCTACAGCCCGCGACCCGGGACCCCGGCGGCAGGTTGCGCCGATCAGGTTCCGCAGCCGATCGCGCAGGCCCGGCTGGCGCGGCTGCAGGCAACCCTCGACGCGCAGTACCGGATGCACAGCGAGCGCATGCTGGGGACGGCTGAACGTGTCCTCGTGACCGGCCGCGCGGCCAAGGATAAGCACGAGTTGCAGGCACGCACCGAGAACAATCGCGTCGTCAACTTTGTCGGTGACGCCTCGCTCATTGGCCGCTATGCCACGGTCACGATTACAGCCGCGCTTTCGCATTCGCTGCGCGGCCAATGGCGTCCGGATTGATGCGCCTCCGGCACGCCGCCTTTCCCCCGAAACGCAAAACCCTAGCGAGCCTGACCATGTTTCAGCGACCATCGTCCCTTTTTCTTTCGCTTCTTCTCGGCCTAGCCAGCGCCGTGTCAGCAGGGCTTGCCGGCTGCGCCAACGTGCCGGCCGCCGCAGCCAGCGCGCCAGCGGGCGCCTCGACCGACGCCGCGCCTGGTGCCGCCGCCGCTCCTCCTGCCGCGGGCCAGCCGCGTCCGTTCGCCGAGATCATCAAGGATGCGAAAGAGACACCGGGCCTGTTCCAGGTCTGGCAGAAGGATGAGAAGGTGTGGATCGAGATCGCACCCGAGCAGTTCGGGGTTCCCTACCTCTTCACGGCGAATCTCAGTCGCGGTGTGGGCGAACAGGGCGTGTACGGCGGCATGATGCTCATCGACCAGATCGTCGTGTTCAAGCGCATCGGCAACAGCGTGCAGCTGATTGCCAAAAACTATGCCTTCACCGGCGGCAACGACGTGGCGCTCGCCCAAGGCGTGAAGGAAGGTTTTACCGACAGCCTGCTCGGCTCAACCACGGTGGTGAGCCAGCCGCACCCGGAACGCAAGACGGTGTTGATCGACGCGAACGCGCTGTTGCTGACCGACATCCCGGTCGGCGAGAGTTTCACGACCGGCATCCATATGCGCAGCTACACGTTCGACGCGAAGAACTCGAGCTTCGATGGCGTGCAGAACTCCGCTGAGCAGTCGTCGTTCACTGTTTCGGCGCATTATTCCAATCCGAGAGCGACGCTGCCGCCAGCGCCCACGCCCACGCCGCAGCCAATGCCGTTCCCGCCGTTCAACACGCTGCCCGACGGCCGCAGCCTGTTTCTCGGCTATACGTACAATTTTGCGCAGTTGCCCGAGCCGATGACCCCGCGCCGAGCGGATCCCCGCGTCGGCCATTTTCAGAGCGAGGTATGGGACTTTTCCACCGATACGAACTTCACCGCCCAGGTGCACTACGTCGATCGCTGGCGGCTGGAAAAGAAGGACCCGGACGCGGCGCTGTCGGAGCCGAAGCAGCCCATCGTCTTCTGGATCGATCGCACGGTGCCCGAGAAATATCGCGCATCGGTGCGCGAGGGCATCCTCGAATGGAACAAAGCGTTCGAGAGGATCGGCTTCAAAGACGCGATCGTCGTGCGGCAACAGGAGCAGAACACCCCGTTCGACACCTACGACGCACGGCATTCGACCGTTCGCTGGTTTGTCTCCAAGGATGCCGCGTTCGCGATCGGGCCATCGACGGTCGACCCCCGCACCGGCGAGATCCTGGACGCCCAGGTTGCCATCCCTGAAACGTGGTCGCGCGTCAACCGCACGTTCATCTCCGAGCAGGTGGCGGCGGCGTCACCCGCGTTCGATACATTGCAGGCGTCGCCCGGTGTCGACGGCGACCAATGCAACTACGCGTCGGAGGCGCTCGAGGAAATGCAGTTCGGTCTGGACCTGCTCATCGAACGCGGTGAAATCGAGCCGGGCAGCCCGCAGGCCGACGCGTTCGTTGCCGCAGCGCTCAAAGCGGTAGTGATGCACGAAGTCGGTCACACGCTGGGTCTGCGACACAACTTCCGCGGGTCCACCGTGTATTCGCTGGCGCAGATCCAGGATCCGGCGTTTACCCGCGAACACGGCATCTCCGGCTCGGTAATGGATTACAACCCGCTCAATATTGCGGTCAAGGGAGAAGCGCAGGGCGCTTACGTCGACCCGACCATCGGTCCCTACGATTACTGGGCGATCGAGTACGCGTACCGGCCGCTGCCGCCGGCAACGGAGACCGAGGAACTGGCCAAGATCGCCGCCCGGGGTGCAACCGATCCGCTGCTCGCCTTCTCGTCCGACGAGGAATCGATCGCCGGCCTGGACCCCGACGCGAGCCAGTTCGACCTGGGCTCCGATCCGCTGCTCTACCTTTCGAAGCGGCTCGTTATCTCACAGGAACTGTGGCAGCGTCTGCAGGACCGTCCGCTCAAACCGGGAGAATCCTACGACGTCCTACGCCGCACCTTTGACGCCGGCTTCCGCCAGATCACGCGCGCCGCAGGACTTACGGTGAAATACGTTGGCGGCGTTTACTACGTGCGCGACTTTGCCGGCACCGCGAACCTGCCACTGACACCTGTCTCACCCGATCAGCAACGTGCGGCGCTCAACCTCATCGCAACCGGGATCTTCTCGGCCGACAGCTTCCGCTTCAAGCCCGAATTCCTGCGCAGCATGGGGATCGATTATCTCAACATCGGCATTCGCGGCGGCGCCGGCACAATCCGGTTCAACCCCGATTTCAGCCTGAGGAACCGCGTGCTGGGGCTGCAGACCGCCATCCTGAGCCAGCTCCTGAGCGACGCCGTGCTCGCACGGTTGCTCGACTCCGAGGTCAAGGTGCGCAAGTCAGACCAGGCGCTGACTCTCAACGAGCTTGTATCCGCCCTGCGTGCCTCGATCTGGAGCGAATTGAAGACCGGCGGATCGATTCCGGCTCCGCGTCGCGACCTGCAGCGCGAGTACATTCGCCACATCGCGACCGTCATTACCCGTCCTTCGCCGGGGACGCCGGCGGACGCGGCGGCACTCTTCCGCGAAGAGGCCAAGGCGCTCACAGCGCAAATCAAGACCGCCGCCGGCAGCGGCAACCGTGACGCCGTGACGCGCGCGCACCTCAGCGAATCGGCGGGGACGCTCGACGAGGCGCTTAAGGCCCCGCTGCTGCGCCAGGGCGTCTAGCGCGGCTAGAGTCGCCCTTGCCCGACGCTGCCCGCTTGAAGCCGCACAGTTCCGAGCTTACGCTCGCGCCGGTCGACAACCGGGCACTCGCGAACCTCTGCGGGTCGCTCGATGCCAACCTGCGGCAGATCGAGGCCGCCCTGGATGTGACGATTGCGCGCCGTGGGGCAACCTTCACGGTGCATGGCGCGCGCGCCGGCGTGGAGCGGGCCTCCGCGGCGTTGCATCGCTTCTATGCCCAGGCGCAGGAACCGCTCACCGTCGACGACGTCCAGCTCGGCCTGGTCGAGTTGCGCGCTGCCGCGCAAGACGCCCCGCCGGGCGAAGGCACGGAACGCGGCATGCCCGTCTTGCGTACGCGCCGGGCCGACCTGCACGGACGCACGCCTAACCAGATCGCGTATCTGCAGCACATTCAGGATCACGACATCACCTTCGGCATCGGGCCTGCGGGCACCGGCAAGACGTATCTGGCCGTCGCTTGCGCGGTCGACGCACTCGAGCGCGATGGGGTCAAGCGCATCGTGCTCGTGCGGCCCGCGGTCGAGGCCGGCGAGCGCTTGGGCTTTCTGCCGGGAGACTTCGCGCAAAAGGTCGATCCTTATCTGCGCCCACTCTACGACGCGCTGTTCGACCTGATGGGGTTCGACAAGACGGCAAAAAGCTTTGAGCGAAACACGATCGAGATTGCGCCGCTCGCGTACATGCGTGGACGCACGCTTAATCACTCGTTCATTATCCTCGACGAGGCGCAGAACACGACGCCCGAGCAGATGAAGATGTTTCTTACCCGCATCGGTTTTGGCACCCGGGCGGTCATCACCGGCGATGTCACCCAGATCGACCTAGCGCGCGGCCAGAAGAGTGGCCTGATCGAGGCGCGTCGTGTGCTCGCCGACGTGCGCGGCATCGCCTTCACGGATTTCACCAGCGCTGACGTGGTACGCCATCCGTTGGTGCAGAAGATCATCAGCGCGTACGAGAAGCACACCCGCAGCGAGCGCATCGACGCGCCTGCCGACGACCGACGTCGCGAGCGATGATGGAACGCCCTGCCGCGCTGCTTGGGTGCGCGCGGGCGGCGCGATGACTTCGCCGCGACCGCGGGCCGCAGTGGCGGTGCAATATGCTGCCGTCGGCGACGATTTGCCGGCACGTCCCTTGCTTCGGCGCTGGGTGCGAGCGGCGACGGGCGCCGATGTCGCGGCGCTCTCCGTCGTGCTGCGTTTCGTCGAGAAAACCGAAAGCCGCGACCTCAACCGGCGCTACCGCGACCGCGACTGCCCCACCAACGTGCTGGCGTTCGTGTACGATGATGTGGGGGGCGCCGAAGGTCCGATGTTGAGCGGCGATATCATTCTCTGTGCGCCGGTGCTGCGACGCGAGGCCACGAAGCAGGGCAAATTGCTGGCGGCACATTGCGCGCACCTGGTCGTCCACGGCATGCTGCATCTGCAGGGCCACGATCACGCTCGTGCCGACACGGCTGCGCAGATGGAGGTGCGTGAGACCGCTATCCTTGCGCGGCTGGGCTTTGACGATCCGTACCTCGTGAGCCCGCGAAGGCACACGAGATCCTTCAGGCGCGCTTCGCAATGAGCGGCTACGCTGCCAGCAAAGATCCGCAGCGACCCACGCTGCTCGAGCGACTTTCCGCGTTCCTGATCCGCGAGCCGGAGGACCGCGAAGAATTGCTCTCGCTGCTTCACGGCGCCTTCGAGCACAAGTTGCTCGACGCCGATGCGCTGTCAATCATCGAAGGCGCGCTGCAGGTCTCCGAAATGACGGTGCGCGACATCATGATTCCACGCGCACAGATGGACGTGGTGTCGATCGACGACGAGCCGGACCAATTCATCCCCTTCGTCCTGGAGACTCGCCACTCGCGCTTCCCGGTCGTCGGCGAGAACAAGGACGATATCGTCGGCATCCTGCTCGCCAAGGAATTGCTCAACTACTACGCCAACCCGGAATCGTTCAACCTGCGCGACACGCTGCGTCCCGCGGTTTTCGTGCCCGAGTCCAAACGGCTCAACGTATTGCTGCGCGACTTTCGCGCCAATCGCAATCATATCGCCATCGTCGTGGACGAATATGGCGGCGTGTCGGGCCTGGTGACCATCGAGGACGTGCTCGAGCAAATCGTCGGCGACATCGAGGATGAGTATGACTTCGACGAAGCCGAGGACAACATTATTCCTGAGGCCGGCGGCCGCTATCGTGTGAAGGCGCAGACCGAAATCGCCGATTTCAACGAAACCCTGGGTGTCCACTTCAGCGACCAGGAATTTCATACGATCGGCGGCCTGGTCGTGCAGGCGTTTGGCCGGCTGCCGAAGCGCGGCGAGGCGACGACGATCGCCAACTTCCGCTTCAAGGTGGTGCGCGCCGACAGCCGCCGAATCTATACCTTGCAAGTCGAGCGAGTCGCCCCGGAGCCGGAAGAGAAATCGAGCGCGGGCGCTGCTTGATGCGCGCGCTTGCAACCCTTGTCGCCGCCGTGCTGCTCGGTGTCGCGACGGTGTTCGGCTTCGCGCCATTCGGCCTGTCCGCGCTGCCGGTATTCACGCTCGCCGCCCTGTTTTTCCTGTGGCGGCGCGCGCGCTCCCCGCGCGCCGCATCGGCCATCGGATTTGCCTTCGGCCTGGGCCTGTTCGGCTTCGGTGCGTCGTGGGTGTACATCGCCCTGGCACAGTTCGGCGGTATGGAAGGTGCGCTCGCCGCGCTCGGCACTGCCGGTTTCTGCGTCTACCTCGCGATCCTTCCGGCGCTTGCCGGGTGGGCCACCGCCCGCCTGGCCCCGGTGGGCACCGGCGCTCGTCTCGTCGCTGCGGCCGCATGCTGGACCCTGACCGAATGGTTGCGGCTCTGGTCCGGCTTTCCATACCTGTCGGTTGGATACGCGCAGACGCGCGCCGCGCTCGGCGCCTATGCGCCCATCGGCGGCGTATTCCTGGTCAGCCTCGCTGTCGCGACGACAGCCGCCTTGGTGGCCTACGCGCCGCAAGCACTTCGCAACGGGCGCCGCGGCGCAGCAGCCGCGGCGGTGCTGCTCGCCGTGTGGGGCGCTGCGTGGGGCCTGCGCAGCATCGAGTGGAGCCATGCGGCCGGCGACCCGGTTGCCGTGAGCTTGATCCAAGGCAACATCCCCGAAGACGTCAAATTCGAGGCCGCCTATCGCGACGCCTCGCTTGCCGCCTATGCGGAGCTGGTTGCGCAATCCAAAGGACGATTGATCGTACTGCCCGAATCGGCACTGCCGATGTTTGCCGACGAAGTACCTCCCGACTACGTTGCGAAGCTGCGCGAGGCCGCGCGGCAACGCAACGGCGACCTGCTCGTCGGCCTCTTTTTTTTCGAGCCACGCGCCGCAGGTTACGACGAAGACCGCTACTTCAACAGCGTGATCAGCGTTGGCACGGCGCGTACACAGGTGTACCAGAAACGCCATCTGGTTCCGTTTGGCGAGACCATTCCGGCCAAGCCGATCGTGGGCTGGTTCATCCGCAGCGTGTTGCACATTCCACTGGCCGATCAGACGCCGGGAGCGGCCGACCAGGCGCCGTTCGACGTCGCGGGCCAGCGCGTTGCCGTCAACATCTGTTACGAGGACGCATTCGGTGGCGAACTCATCCGCCAGCTGCCGGAAGCGACGTTGCTCGTCAACGTCACCAACGACGCCTGGTATGGGCGCTCGCTGGCAGCCGAACAGCACGACGAGATCGCTGCCATGCGCGCGATCGAGACCGCGCGACCGATGCTGCGCGCGACCAACACGGGCATCACTTCGATCATCGATCACCACGGCGTGGAGCTCTCGCGCCTTCCCTGGTTCACGCGCGGGATCCTGGAAGGGACCATCGCCGGGCGCAGTGGCGAGACACCCTACGTTCGCTGCGGGGACGCGCTCGCGATCGCCATTGCCACCCTGCTCACCGGCGCATCCTTCGCCATCGGCAGGCGACGCAAACGCGATTCGCGATAGCCGGTGGCGTGGCGCCGCATTCATCCACTAGAATCAAGCCCTTCATGCCCGCCGCGATGCGTTGATGCTCACCTTCCAGCAGTTCATCGGCAAGCTCCAGGACTACTGGGGCGCGCAGGGATGCGCTCTGCTGCAACCCTACGACATGGAGGTCGGCGCGGGCACATCGCACACCGCGACGTTTCTGCGCGCGCTCGGTCCGGAACCGTGGCGCGCCGCCTACGTTCAGCCTTCGCGTCGCCCTAAAGACGGACGTTACGGCGAGAACCCGAACCGGTTGCAGCACTACTACCAGTACCAGGTGGTGCTCAAGCCCTCACCGCCGGATATCCTCGAGCTCTACCTGGGGTCGCTTGCGGCCCTCGGCCTCGACCTGACGAAGAACGACGTGCGCTTCGTCGAAGATGACTGGGAGAACCCGACCCTGGGGGCGTGGGGGCTTGGCTGGGAAGTGTGGCTCAACGGCATGGAGATCACGCAGTTCACCTACTTCCAGCAGGTCGGCGGTCTGGAATGCAACCCCGTCACCGGCGAGATCACCTACGGACTCGAGCGACTGGCGATGTACCTGCAGGGCAAGGAGAACGCGTTTGACTTGGTATGGACCACTTGGGAAGAAGGCGGTGAGCGGCGCACGCTGACTTACCGCGACGTGTACCACCAGAACGAAGTCGAGCAGTCAGCGTACAACTTCGAGCAGTCGAATGCCGCCAAACTGTTCGATCAGTTCACCTTCTTCGAGAGCGAGGCGAAGCGTCTGCTCGAGGCCAAGCTGGCCCTGCCGGGCTACGAGATGATCCTCAAGACCGCGCATACCTTCAACCTCCTCGACGCGCGGGGTGCCATCTCGGTGACAGAGCGCGCAGGCTACATCTTGCGCATCCGCGCGCTGTCGCGCCTGGTAGCCCAGGCTTATGTCGCGTCACGCCGGCGCCTCGGCTTTCCGATGCTCCCTGACGCCCACCGAACCCAACTACCCGCGCAGTACAAGGAAACCGCGGCATGAGCGCGGCGACGCTCGTGGTCGAGCTGCTCACCGAGGAATTGCCACCGAAGGCGCTCAAGGGGCTGGGCGAGGCCTTCGCGGCGACGCTGGCGGCGGGTCTGCAGGAGCGTGATTTTCTCGCGCCTGAGAGTGTCGCGACTGGCTATGCAACGCCACGCCGACTGGCGGTCTCGATTACGCAGGTTCGTGCCGTCGCCCCGGACAAGCCGTTCAAGGAGCGCCTGCTGCCGGTCAGCGTTGCATACGATGCGCAGGGGCAGCCAACGCCGGCACTGCGCGGAAAGCTCAAGGCAAAGCAGCTTGCGCACATCGACCCCGACCTGCTGCTGCGCGAATTCGACGGCAAGACCGAGGTACTTTGCTACGCCGGCATCGCCCGCGGCGGTCCGCTGGTCAGCGCATTGCAATCGGCGCTGGCCGATACCCTCGCCGGGCTGCCGATTCCCAAGGTGATGAGTTACGCGCGACCGGGTAGCTACTACAACGATGAGAAATTCGTTCGCCCGGCGCACCGACTGATCGCGCTGCATGGAACCGAGACGGTTGCCGTCAATGTGCTCGGTCTGGCCGCCGGCCGCAGCACCGCCGGCCATCGTTTTTTGAGCCGGCCGGACATCGACATCGCAGACGCCGAGGCCTATGCACCCACGCTGGAAGCCGAGGGCAAGGTGCTGCCGGCGTTCGCGACGCGCCGCGGCAAAATTGCGGCCGCCCTCGTCACCGCCGCAGGCGGGGCAATGGTGCTCATGCCCGATGCCTTGCTTGACGAAGTGACCGCGCTGGTCGAATGGCCGAAGGTCTACACCGGCGGTTTCGACGCGGCATTCCTCGAAGTGCCCAAGGAATGCCTCGTGCTGACCATGCAGCAAAACCAAAAATACTTCGCCCTGAGCGGTACCGACGGCCGGCTGCAAAACCGGTTCCTGCTGGTAAGCAATCTCGACCCGCGTGATCCGGAGGCGATCATCCGCGGTAACGAGCGCGTACTGCGCGCGCGGCTCGCCGACGCCAAGTTCTTCTACGACCGCGACCGTCATGTTCGGCTCGAATCCCGCGTGCCTGGCCTCGACGACGTCGTCTATCACCATAAGCTTGGCAGCGAGGGGCAGCACGTGCGCCGCCTGCGGTCGCTGTCGCGGCAAATCGCGGCCGAGATCGGCGCCGACGTGGAACTGGCCGATCGCGCTGCTCTGCTCGCCAAGGCGGATTTGTCCACTTTGATGGTGGGCGAGTTTCCCGAACTCCAGGGAACGATGGGGCGCTACTACGCGCTGCACGATGGCGAGCCGGCAGTCGTTGCCGATGCGCTGGCGCAGCATTACCAGCCGCGCTTCGCGGGTGACGAATTGCCGGTCGGTCCCGTCGCGCAGGCGGTCGCGCTCGCCGACAAGCTTGAGACGCTAGCCGGGCATTTTGGCGTCGACGAGGCACCGACCGGGGAAAAAGATCCTTTCGGCCTGCGGCGCTGCGCCATCGGCGTGCTGCGCATTTTGATCGAGGGTAAACTCGCCGTCGACCTGCGCCACCTGATTGAGCTCGCGTTCGACGCCTTTGCCGCAACTGCCTCCGTGCGCAGTGCCGTCGATGAGGTCGAGACGTTCATCCACGACCGCCTGCGCGCCTATCTTCGCGAGCGCGGCTACAGCGCGAATCAGATCGATGCGGTCATGTCACCGCCGCCGCGGCGCATCGATCTGGTGCCCGACAGGCTCGCGGCGGTGCAAGCTTTCCTCGCCCTGCCCGAGGCAGCGGCGCTGGCGGCGGCCAACAAACGCATTGTCAACATCCTGAAGAAGTCGGGAGGCGACAGCGCCGTGGCAATCGATCGCTCGCTGTTATCCGATGGCGCGGAACACGACCTGTATGCCGCGGTAGAGCGCCTGCTGCCGGTGGTACATCAACACGTCGATAAGGGCGAGTATCCCGAGGCGCTGCTGGCCCTTGCTTCGGCGCGCTCGAGCGTCGACCGTTTTTTTGATGCGGTGCTGGTGATGGCCGACGAACCGGCCGTGCGCGCCAACCGGCTGGCCCTGCTACGCGGTCTTGCGACGGCGATGAACCAGGTCGCCGACATATCCAAGCTGGCCGTCTGACGGAGCGCCCTTGGTCCAATTCCTCTCCGAACCGGCCCCGCATACACGTCAGGTCAAGCTGATCATCCTCGACCGCGACGGAGTCATCAACTACGACCGCGAGCAGTTTATCAAGTCGCCGGACGAGTGGCGCCCGATACCGGGCAGCCTCGAGGCCATTGCGCGCCTCAACCACGCGGGTTTCCGGGTCGTCGTTGCAACCAATCAATCCGGCCTCGGGCGACGGCTGCTCGACACCGCCGCCCTGATCTCGATCCACGAGAAGCTGCACAAGGCGCTCGCCCAGGTGGGTGGGCGCATCGATGCGGTGTTCTTCTGCCCGCACACCGCCGATGCCAACTGTGATTGTCGCAAGCCCAAGCCGGGAATGCTCATCGATATCGGCCAGCGCTTCGGCGTCGAGTTGACCGGCGTGCCCTGTATCGGCGACTCGTTGCGCGACTTGCAAGCGGCTGAAGCCTGCGGCGCACAACCGATTCTGGTGCTAACCGGCAAAGGCGAGAAGACGCTGCGCGACGGCGAGTTCCCCAAGAACACCGTAATCTTTCCCGATCTGGCTTTCGCCGTCACGGCGCTCCTGGCCGGGGATTAAGGCGCCGCATCCGATGTCCGTGCTGCGCTCGTTGCTCTTTGCCCTGTTCCAGTTCGTCGTCACTCCCGTCTACGCCGTGCTCGTCCTGCTGTCGTTCTGGGCGCCCCCGGTGCCGCGCTTCAAGTTCATTATCGGCTGGTGCTGGCTCAATCTCTTCGCGGCGCGATGGATCTGCGGCATCCGCCATCGTCTCATCGGCGCGGAACACATTCCGCCGCGCGAGAAGCCGCACATCGTCATGTCCAAGCATTCCTCGACCTGGGAAACGCTGGCGCTCAACTTCATCTTCCCGCCGCTCGCGTTTGTCGCCAAGAAGGAGTTGCTGTCCATTCCTTTCTTTGGCTGGGCATTCAAGCTGGCCTCGCCGATCACGATCGACCGCAAGGCGGGCGTGGACGCGATGCAGCAAATTGCCACGCAGGGACGGGAACGGCTGGCCGAGGGATTCTGGATCGTTTTCTATCCGGAAGGGACGCGGATCCCGGCCGGGACGCAAGCGCATTACAAGACCGGGGGTACCCGGCTCGCGCTCGCGTTGGGTATACCTATCGTCCCGGTGGCGCATAATGCGGGCTACCTATGGCCCAAAGGCGTGCTGGGAAAGCGGTCGGGAACGGTAACCGTGTCGATCGGGCCGCCGATCGGCATCGAGGGCAAGGACATGCAGCGGCTGACCAACGAGGTCGAATCGTGGATCGAGAACGAGGTCGCGCGGCTCGGCAACCCGCTGCGCGAGACGTCGACAACGCACGGTTGATCCGGCATCGCGAGGGTGCCGCGGACAACAGCCTGCGCCACGTGCTGCTCGCCGGTCAGGATGTCGACTATCGACTTATTCGCGCCCGGCGCCAGTCGATCGGCATGACCATCGACAACACCGGCCTGGTGGTGCGCGCGCCGCGCTGGGTATCGGTGCGCGAAATCGAGTTGGCGTTAACGGAACGTGCGCGCTGGGTCATCGCGATGCTCGCCGAATGGCGTGGACGCAACCGCGATTCGCTCCCGAGCGCGTGGCAGGAGGGCGCGCCGCTCCTCTTCCAGGGGCGGCCGTTGACGCTGGCGCTGTTCCCGGCGCGCAAGCAGGCCATCGCCGCGGACCTGCTCCATTTGAGGGTGCTGCACCCGACGCCGGGCGACGAGAGCGAGATCGCCGCA
>Ga0302326_10009011_pt1 | contig 21927 bp, 17 predicted proteins | sample Palsa_T0_3_FD_202264 | JGI IMG/M metagenome (GOLD analysis project Ga0302326, IMG submission 202264) | Peat permafrost microbial communities from Stordalen Mire near Abisko, Sweden - Palsa_T0_3 | ecosystem: Environmental > Terrestrial > Soil > Palsa > Peat permafrost | place: Sweden: Abisko... | reverse complement strand
GCTCGGCGCAGGGCCGATGTCCCAAAATGTCCCATAATGTCCCCTCGAAGGCCCCCCCGGAAGTGGTCTGATTTTTCGAGTTAAGTGACGCGATTGCAAGTATTTAGGTGATGTCCCATCACCAATTTGGCGGGGAGCGGATGGGACATTAGCATTGCCGTTATATTGCTCAATCTGGCGCAAGACATTATTAGAAAAATGGTTAAGGAAATATTGAGCGTCAGGCACTTGTTGTCCCCCGTATTTGACGGTGCGCGCCTTTCTGTTCCCGGCTCACCGCTCATTCATCGATGATCATTTGGCCTGGTCGCATTCTGCGACTCGGGGTCGGCAACTTAGGTCGCAATTTGCGACGCGGGCTCGGTCTTCGCCGACCCCGGCAATCGCCTTTCCCCCTTCGAGCTTGGGGGCGCATCCGGGGCTTCTGCCTGTGGCGTTCGCTAGGCACTATTAATACGCCGATCATTCTGTTTTGTTTCTAGAAAAATGACGCATAATCAAAATTATTTCTTGGAGATTCCCTATCCAGAAAATCGCTGCGGCCGCAGGCTGGTGAAGCCAGGAAATGTTTATCCGTCGCTCGCTCACAGCCCGCTGCACGCTCCGAGCCATCGCGGCATATTAAGAGACTGCGCTACGCCGACTTCTTCCCGATCATTCGCCGCAGCGCATCCGATACTAACTCTGAAAATGTAATCCCGTGGTTAGCTGCGTATTCGTCGGCCTGCTCGACCAGGTTCGCCTCCAAAGGCAAGACAATACTGAATCGGTTTTTGACCGCTTTACGCTGAACGTGGCGAAGCTGCGCCAACTGCCCCTTTGTGGACTTTCGCGCTGGCGGATCGTAACTGGGATCGTCCAATTCCCGGGTAGCTGCCGCCAGTTCCCGTGTCGTCATTTCGGACCAGCGTTTGCGTTTGGTCGTCATCGTCGTTCCATCGAAAAGCGTCATGCATCGCTATCCCTGAATATACTGGCGAGCGCATCGGAGGGCGAACCCAGAGCAGCCGGTGAGCGGATGACGGATTGGATGCTCGGCGGTAGTTGGTAAGGGTTAGCCTAGGTTGGTACAATCTCGTCCGTTGGTCCCTGATAATTGTCGGCCAGCAAGCCACTTCAAAAAACACAGGAAAAGAAGGGTAAAATGAATGATCCCAAAAAGGCTGCGGAAGCGCTGAAGAAAATTGAAGAGGTCACTCGCTTGATTACAATCATGAGGCCAGCGTCGGTCGAATCGAGCACGAGAAGAACGACAGAGTTCGCAATTACGATCAGCAGATTAAGCGTGAGGAAGATGAGATCAAAAGACTCAAGAAACAGATTGACGATCTACGGCGGCAACTGTAGCCGTCGTTCACCTGGGGGTCGGAGGCAGGTGATTGAATGGCCGCTGGAACAATTCCGATTCTCATCTGCTCCGATCCCGCTGACGACAGTCTCTTTCTCGGCTCGCCCATACCCTCAGAAAATGTTTTTCAACGTATAATCCGAAATCCCCGCCCTGAGACGCCCCACGCACGGGAGCGAGAATGCACCGAGATGCTCGCATCCGTGCTTCTCAATGCTCCGATTCTGCGCCGGTCCCTCTGCCGATGGATGGCAGAACAAAGCGGCCTGACCCCAGACCTGATTGACCGTTTAAAAATTGTGGTTGAGACCGAGCGACATGTCCGCGCTAAACGGGTCGATCTTTGGATTGAAGGACACGCAACGAGCGAAGCGGAGGGGGTTCATAGCTTGCTCTGGATGATGGAGGTCAAGGTCGGATCGGCTTTTCATCAAAGCATTGCCCAAGGTCATGACAACGGTGAAGATTCACACGGAAAACATGGGAGAAAATTGGACGAGGAACTGGTCAGCCAACTGAATAACTATGATGGCTGGCTTTTCAAATCGCATGCGACGCATCGTCAAGGATTCGTTCTTGCTTACCGTGATCTCAGTAAAGAACTACCGCCGAATCTCAAATGCGGATGGACCTGTCTTAGCTGGACCGGGCTGGGGCTTGCCGTGAGGGCAGCAATGACGACCCAATCCCTTCCGCCAGAAGAAAATCTTTTCGCTGCACACTTGTTGGGTTTCATTCGCAAAAATCTTTGGAGAATCGAAGAGATGCCAAACACCGATTTGAAGCTCAGTTTCGACGATATTGCACTAATTCGAGCTTTCTCGAGAATAGGCCGAGAATGCGAGAAAAAGGCCGACGCTTTGATCGAGAGCATCGTGCCTCTCGTAGAAGAAGCGGGGGTCGGCTCTGGAAAAGTAACGCATTACAAATGGTTGTATAAGGACTCCTCGTGCTCAGTTTTATGTCGTTTCCTTGAACCACGTTTCACCAAGGAATCGGACCCGTACCTCGAGGTTGGTATTGGATTCGACGAATCGTACGGGGACATGGTCTACGTATGGATAATCACTCCAAGGCCCAGTAGGGCAGAAGCGGTGCGAAAGGCAGTCGCTTTACCGCTCAAAAGGCTCCTGAAACGGAACAAGCATTGGATCGAAGGATCAGGGGAGCCCGAGGATTACGGCGTGTTGGGGCTTTACCTGCCGCTAACTGATCTGCTTGCCGCCGACGATCAACAGGCAATGCTGGCAAAATTTGTACGTGATGCACTTCGAGACCTCAAGGAAACTGAAGCAATCCGATTCCATCGTTAGGGCGATGAAACGCTAACCCAAATCACGATCTTCCAAGTGACCGAAGCCACGAATGAACCCGATACGTCAGTCAATACGAGCTTCCCGTCTAAAGCGTGCGATCATCTCTGACGGCACAACGACCGGCGAATCCACCGGCTTTCCGGCTGCTTTTCGCCGTCCGCGCTGCCGGCCACGCGGGCGGGGCAGCGTTTGCATGGCGTAACGCCGGGGACATCGCATAGCGAGTCCTCATCACCCGGGGGGCACATCCGCTTGATCGCGTTGCCGAGGGCGGCTTGCTCCGACGAAACGTGCGAATCGCGACGATCTCAACCGATCAACAGACGCGACGCTGTCGAGATCGGGCCGGGACGGCCCGGCTCTGTCGGTACTTGTTGTTATGGCGTCGCTTGCTGATCGAGAACGTACTTTGTCACTCTCGCAAGGTAGTCCCTAAGCGATCACGTAGCCCCGCATGTACATGCGGGGCTTCGTGCACCCCATGCTCCCCGCACTGAATGGCCGGGCGTCTTTTGGTTTATAATGGCCGGACTTGGACGGGGTGGGCCATAGAATAAGCGGGCGATCGGCGATTGGATAAATGCATCATCTGCTGGAAATAATTTTCGGCCTGCACAGGGGTTTTCTCTCGCGGGAGGGAGAGTTTGGATTGTCGTTCAATCCGCAGTGGCCGTGGCAGGAGGCGCTGGGTGCGGCAAGCTGGAATGTGGTGCTGGGCGGGCTGGCGCTGGGGCTGGTGATTTACGTTTACCGCCGCGATGGGCGGGCGCGATGGTTGCGGATTGTGCTGGGGACGCTGCGGGCGCTTCTGCTGGCGCTGGTTCTTGTACTGCTAAACCGGCCGGTGCTCACGCTGGGGCAGAGCAGGACCGAGCCATCCGTGCTCGCGGTGCTGGTGGATGACAGCATGTCGATGCGAATTCGGGATGCAAATCTGGGGGCAAATGCGGGTGCCGATCCCAAGAGCCGGCTCGATGCGGCGATCGATTTGTTTGATGGGAACAATCGCCAGCTTCTGCGGGATCTGGCAAAAGTACACACGCTGCGATTCTATCGATTCGACACGACGGCGACGGCGATTCTCTCGCCATCAACCCAGCCCGCGGGGGGGGATGCGGCAATCGCACCGCTGGCGGAGGCGCTTTCTCAACTGCGGCCGATCGGACAGAGCACGCAGGTGGGGGATTCGATCCGCGGGGTGCTGGATGATTTGCAGGGCCAGCGGCTGGCGGGGATCGTGCTGGCGACCGATGGCCGGGAAACGCCGGCGCGCCCGATGGCGGCGGCGATGGCTCAATTGAAGGATGCGGGAGTTCGGATTTATCCGATCGCGATCGGCTCGGATGCGCCGCCGCTGAACATCGAATTGCAGAGCGCAACCGCGCAGGATAGCGCGTTCATTGGAGACATCGTCAACGTGAAGGCGATGGTGCGCGGCACCGGGCTGCCTGGCCCCCGTGACGTCGCGGTTGCGCTCACCGATAAAAAAACAGGACAGCCATTACTCGGCGCCGATGGCAATCCCGTCGAAACGCATGTGACGCTGAGTGACGATCAGCCGGTGGAGACGGAGTTGCAATTCAAGCCGCAGGAGGTGGGAAATCTGGATCTGCTGGTGTCGGCGGAGAAATTGCCGGGTGAAATTGATGAAGAGGACAACTCGCGGACGATCCAGGTTTCGGTGCTGGATGCGAAAGTGGCGTTGCTGTACGTAGATGGCTTTCCGCGGTGGGATTATCGGTATTTGAAGAACGAGATGATCCGCGACAAAACGGTGGAGCTTTCGTGCCTGCTCACCAGCGCCGATCCGGATTTTCGGCAGGAGGGAACGCGTCCGATCACGCGATTTCCCGAGAGCATCAATGAGATGATGGACTACGACGTGGTGATCTTCGGCGATGTCGATCCGCGCCAATTTTCGGATGCACAGCTCCAACTGGTGAGTGAATTCGTCAGCCAGAAGGGAGGCGGCTTTGGGATGGTGGCGGGGCCGCACTTCAGCCCGCAGGCGTTTCGCGGGACACCGATTGAGACGATCCTGCCGGTGAACATTTCGCGCGTGGAAACCGAAGAGGATCGCGGCGCCATCACCGAAGGTTTTCGGCCGATGTTGACCAAGGAAGGGGAGGAGAGCTCGATCTTCCGATTTTTTCCGGACAAATTGCGGAACGAGCATTATCTGAAGGATCAGATGCCGCCGCTGTTTTGGTATTGCCGGGGGGTGACGGTGAAACCCGGGGCGGGCGAAGTGTATGCCGAGCATCCGACGGAGATGGATCCAAGCAATCATCCGGCTCCGTTATTGGTGCTGGGGCGGTTCGGCGCTGGGCGAACGCTTTTTAGCGCGATCGATGATTCGTGGCGGTGGCGGCTGTACACGGGCGAGTCGGTTTTCGATACGTATTGGGTGCAGCAATTGCGCTATTTGGCGCGGGGCCGGAAGCTGGGGCAGCGGCGGCTTTCGCTGGTGGCATCGCGTCCGAATTATGAATTGGGGGACCAGGTGCGCGTGGTTTTGCGCGTGCTCGATCCGCAGTTGCTCACGCAATTACCGGAGCAGATTGGTGCTGAGGTTCGCGATGGGTCGGGACATGTGGTCCGGCACGAAATGTTTCAGAAACAGGAGGGGGATAGCGATCTGTATTCGGTTTCGTTCACGGCGGATCAGGTCGGTTCGTTTTCCGTCCATTTGCTGCCAATTACCGGCGAAGCCGAGGGCCTGGAAGCGCCGATACGGGTGGAGGCGCCGCAATTGGAGATGGCCGATCCGCGGGTGGATCGGGTTTCGCTGACGCAGTTGGCGGAGCTAAGTCGCGATTTGGCAGGCGAATCGGGCCGCCTGGGCAGGCCATCCACCCCCATTATTTCGCTCGCCACCGCCCGCGGCGATCTGCCTAAACTCATAACAAGCGCGGCGCGGGTGAGCCTGATCGAAACTTCCGAGCCGCTGTGGGATGCGCCGCTGGCGATGTTCCTTTTCGTTTTTTTGATTTGCATTGAGTGGTTATTGCGTAAGCTGTATGGGATGGTTTGAAGCGACCATCCTTGTTTGATCGGCGAGCAAGCTCGCCGGCTACTCAGGAAATCAATCGCGCTGTCGGATCATTGAGGTGTTGCTATGCCCCCAACGATGCTGATCAACTCGCTCGAAGCGGTTCGCCGGCGCGCCAAGCGGCTTAGCGTGGCCTATGGACTGGGAATCGTCGTTTCGGCGGCGGCGGGGTTGCTGGTGGCGACGGTGCTTTCGGACTATCTGCTGAATCTTCGCGCGGTGCCTCGTCTGGTGGTGATGGCAGCGGCGGCGGGGACACTTTTTTATGCGGCGTTTCGATGGATCGTGCAGCCGGGGATGGGGCGGCTGAGTCTTTCCGACATTGCCGGGCGGCTGGAGCGTGTGTTTCCGCAATTTGACGATCGGCTCCGGAGCACGATCGATTTTCTGGGTCCGCAATCGCCTCGATCCGATCACGGCTCGGATGTGATGAAACAGCGCGTGGTCGAGCAGGCAACGGCGCTGGCTGCAACTATCGATCTCAAACATGCGGTGATCGCCAAGCCGGCGTGGTATTCGCTGGGCGGAGCGGGGGCGGCGGTGTTGTCTGTTTGTCTGCTTGGGGCGGTGGCGGGTGAGCAATTTCGATCGATTGCGCTCAAGCATCTGTTCATGCCATTTGCCGACCGTCCGTGGCCCAAGCGCGTGGAGATCGCCGCCGATGGCACGTTGCCCAGGCGAGTGCCGGTGGGGCAGCGGCTGGATGTGCGGATGACGCTGGTGCGCGGCGACAAGCCATCAATGAAGCCGGTGGTTTGCTATCAATACGACAACGGCCCGATCGAACAGGAATTCATGAACCGGGGCGAGGAGGGCATCTATGCCGCCAGTCTCGATGCGCGCGTCGATGCGTCCAAGACGACGGGCAACCTGCACGTGTGGATGAAAGCGGGAGATGACCGCCTGGATCTGCCGGCCATTACGGTGGTGCCGAGATTGGCGGTGAAGTCGGTCGAAGCTGTCGTGACGCCGCCGAAGTATGTCACGAATGTTCCGGCGACAACGGTAAATCTATCTGCCGCGCCTGCGGTGATGGCGGTGGGATCGGATGTCGCGCTGCGCGTCACGTTCAACAAGCCGCTGGCTGGCGATGGTGCGGTGTCGATCGAACCGATCGCTTCTGGCAGTCCGAGCACGCAGCCGGGGGCTACCGCGCAAGCGGCATGGTCATCCGCGGGCGATATGACAGCGGTTGGGCGATTCACGGCCATCACTCCGCTGCGGTTTCATCTTCGAGCGGTGGATACGGATGGATTTTCAAACAACGCGCTGGAGGAATATGAGCTGATCGTTCGGCCGGATCAAAGCCCATCGGTGCAAATCGAGAATCCGCGCCGGAATGAAGAGCGGACGGAAGTGGCCACCGTGCCGTTGCAGGGATTGGCGGAAGATGACTATGGCATCCAGACGCTGAAGCTGGCGGTGGATCGGATCGAGCGGGCTGCGGATAGCAAGGCTCCGCCGCAGGTGGCGGCGGCAGCGGTGCCGAGCCATTGGGAGATTCCGCTGGTCGATAACGCGGCTGCGGTGAACGCGCTGGGGGCCGAATCGGTGAGCTGGACGCACATCGAGGGCACGGGCGATCGGCAGCGATTCCGCGCCAATTACGCATGGGATCTTTCGCAATTGAAGGATGCGGCGCTCCACGGCGGCGACGTGCTGGAGTATTACCTGCTGGTCACCGACAACTTCAATCTCAACGGCCAGACGCATGCCGCGGTTCCCAGTGGCAAATTGCGGATCAGCATCATCAGCCAGGACGATCTGACCAATCGCGTGATCGCCGATCTGCAGGCGGCGAAGACGCTGGTCGAAGATGCGAAGCGCGTTCAATCACGCAGTCAGCAGGAGACAGCCAATCTTGCCGAGGATACCAAGACCAAGCCGGCGCTGGACGAAGCCGATCGAGTTGCCGACGAGCGGCTCACTGGGGAGCAGTCGGCGGTCGCGGGGCAAACCCGGCAGATCGCGGCGAAGGTGGAGGAGATCGGCCAGCGGCTGGAGGAGAACAAATCTCCGCAACAGGATTTGAAGGATATGGCACGGGACGTGGCCAATGATTTGAACGATGCCGCCGAAAAGCCGATGAAACTGGCCGCGCAGGATCTCACCCAGGCGCAGCAGCCCAAACCGGCCGATGCGCGCAAGCGCGATCTCGATCAGGCCAAGGCGCAGCAAACGCAAGCGAACGATGATCTTCAGCGGGCGATGGATCGGATGGGTGATATCGGTTCGTTGCAGCAAATGATCGCCCGCATCAACGATCTTCTGCGGCAGCAGAAAGAGGTGGGCGATCAGACGCAGGAGGCTGGGAAGAATAATCTTGGCAAGTTGCCCGAGGAGATGGCACCCGAGGATCGGCAGAAGCTGGAAGCGGCCGCTGATGCGCAATCGAAGCTGGCCGATCGCACGGCCAAGGCTTTGGACGCGATGAAGAAATCGGCGGATCAACTTGCCAAGACTGATCCGGCGGCCGCTGAGGCGATGGCCAAGGCAGCCGAGACGGCACAGCAGCAGCAGGTGACGCCGTCTCAACAGAAGGCCGCGGAGCAGGCCAGGCAAAATCAGCAGGCTTCCGCCCAATCGGCGCAAAAGCAGGCAGAATTGGGGTTGCAGATGATCGTTGCCGATCTCGAGCAGGCCGAGCAACGCAAGCTCGCGCAGCTTTCTAAGCAGTTGGAAGAAATGCAACAGCAGATCGCCAACCTGATTCGTCGGCAGGCAGGACACAATCTGGACAACGTGACGGTGCAAGGCGCTGATGTGCTGGCGAAATTGGATCCGGCGGTCGCGGCTGATTTGAATCAATTGTCCGAGCGCTCGGTAGATGGAGTTGGACAGCAAGCCGCTTCGCCGCCCGATCCTGATCGTCTGGCGCCCAGTCAGGAACAGACCGAGCGGAACACGCGGGACATTTCCAAATCGGCCCAATCGCTTCCCAATGGCGCGGAGCCTGCGGCTCAGTTACTTCGCGCTGCCGATCATATGGAACGCGCCGCGGTGAGCTTGACTGAATCCAAGTGGGCCGATGCGTATAACCCGCCGCAGGTGGAAGCGCTTGCGTCGCTGCAGGCGGCGAAGAAAACGGTGGATGAGCAGAAAGCGAAGGTCGATCAGCAGATCGCCGCTGCGCAGAAGGAAGCGGTGAGGCAGAAATATGTGGAGATCAAGCAGGATCAGGAAAGGCTCGATGCCGAAACCGCTCGGATTGATGGCGCACGCGATCCGCAGGGCGAACTAAACCGAGCGGACATGATTCGCCTGGGCCAGTTGCCCGGCGAGCAGGGGAAGCTTTCGGATCGGGTCGGGGAATTGGATAAGGACCTGCTCGCTGTTGGTTCGATCGTCTATGTCTGGGCGAACAAGGACATCGCCCAATCGATGAGCGAGGTGAAGACAGATCTGGCCGTGCCGGAGAAAGTGGCTTCCACGCAAGCCGAGCAGGCGCGGATCGTCGATCAATTGGATGCGATGATTCGGAATCTGGCGATCAAGCCCAAGGTTAGCCAATTCGCGGCCGAAGGCGGCAGCGGAAGCTGCAAAGGCGGCGCGCAGCCGATGCCTTCGGAAGCCGAGCTGCGCTTGCTGAAGGATCTGCAAGTGGCCGTCAATAAGAACACCAAGACCGTGGATGCCCAGATTCAAAAAGACGGCCCTCCGAAGGATAAATCCGAGGTTCTGGCACTGGGAACGCGCGAAGGGGAATTGCGCGGTCTGCTGGATGAATTGTTGCAAAAGTCATCGCAAGGCGCGCTCAAGCTTGGGCCCGAGCCCGATCCATCGAAGCAGCTTCCCGAAGAGGCTAAGCAAGAGGACGTGGAGAACGATGAGCTGGACAAGAATCTGCTCGATGACAAACCGGCCGCCGAACCGGAGGAGACACAGGCCGGGTTGATCGGCGATCGGATGGCCCGCTCGCGGCAGCGGCTGGCGATCAACACCGATCCGGGAGAGGTGACGCAGATTATTCAGGATCGCATCCTGAAGGATTTTGACGTGCTGATCGATCAGGCCCGCCAGCAGGAGGCGGAGCTGCGCAATCCACCCAAGGATTCGCAATCGGCACAGAAGCAATCCAAGCCGGGCGATCAGATCGCCAAGGCGGATAATCAGGGCAAAAAGCCTGGGTCGCCTAATCCAAATCCAAAATCAAACCCCGCGCAGGTTTCGCAGGCAAATGCCCCGGGCAACGCGGCAACTGATCTATCGAAGGAGATCAAGGAATCGCTCGCCGAGTGGGGGCAGGTGACGCCAAGATTGCGCGATGCCCAGATCGAAGGATCAACCGAAACGATCATCGAGCAATATCGCAAGCTGACGGAGGACTACTATCGCTCATTGGCGGCGAAGGCGACGGAGCGATGATTCGGAAGGCATTGGAAACAAGACTCGCGCCAAGGCCGCCAAGACGCCAAGAGCGCCAAGGAATAATTCTTGGCGCTCTTGGCGTCTTGGCGAGCTTGGCGCTATTCCGTGGCTCTAAACTGATTGGTACAGATCGTCCGGCTGTTAGGCGCGGGGCCGCCAGATTCGCGCCTGCATGGATTTGCTTCTTGTGTGCCGCGCTTTGCAACGGGCAGGCGCGCGCTCAGGATTCCGCCCCATCATCCGCCGACAAAACCGCGGCGATCGCCAAGATTCCCGCGCAGGTTCGCGGGGATGAGCTCAATGACGCGGAGCAGGCGGCGGTGGAGAAGGGACTTGCCTGGCTTGCGCGGGCGCAGGCCCAGGATGGAAGTTATGGCGGCGATGGGATGGGGAAGAACGCGGCCATCACAGCACTGGCGGGATTGGCGTTCATGGAGGCGGGCAATCTCCCCGGGCGGGGAAAGTACGCGGATAATGTATCCAAATGTCTCTCCTTCATCCTCAGTTCCTGCCAGGAATCTGGCTTGATCGCTTCGGATCAATCGCATGGCCCGATGTACGGTCATGGCTTTGCCACGCTGTTTCTCGGAGAGCTCTATGGGATGACGGGCGACGATAATGTGAAGGATAAACTGCAAAAGGCGGTCCGGCTCATCGAGAAATGTCAGAATCGCGAAGGCGGCTGGCGCTATCAGCCGGCTCCGATCGACGCGGACATTTCCGTCACCATCTGCCAGATCATGGCCCTGCGCGCGGCGCGCGATGCGGGCATCAAGGTGGAGAAAGACGTGATCGACAATTCGATCAAATACGTCCGGTCCTGTCAGAATGAGGACGGTGGTTTTAGCTACATGGCCCATCAAGGCGGCGGTGGTGGAAGCGGATTTGCGCGAAGCGCGGCCGGCGTGGCCAGCCTTTATTATGCCGGTGTGTTTGAAGGCGATGATCTGACGCGCGGGCTGAAATATCTCACCAAGTTCACTCCTTCGCGCGCAAACGTCACCAATCCGGAGATGGAGGGGCACTATTATTATGGCAACTATTACGCGGTGCAGGCGATGTTCCTCGCGGGCGGCGAGTGGTGGGCCAACTGGTATCCGGCGATCCGCGATCAGTTGATCAGCCGGCAGGCGCCAACAGGCGCATGGTCCGGCGATTTTTCCGAGGATTATGCAACCAGCATGGCGCTGATTATTCTTCAGATGCCCAACCGGTATCTCCCGGTCTACACCGGAAAAGGCCCGGGTGATTGAGGCTTTCATTGGTAACACGGCCGTCTCGGCCGTGCGGGCGACATGCTTGTAAAAGCGCTCTATAACACCCCGATGTCTTCTTGGTTTTTGAATCGCCGGCATGGGCGAGACGCCCATGTTACCAAGGTTGCTGCCCGGCAGATTTGCGTGGCTGTGTCTGTCCTCTCCGCGCTGGCAGCCACTTCAATCTGCCGCGCGGATGTGTGGCTGCTGAGCACGTCTGATTTTCAAACCGAAACTGTCATCCTCCATGGGCTCGACGAGCGCGGAGCGGCGGTCACGACGACGCAATCGCAAAATGCGCACACCGTTGCGCTGGATCAATTCCTGGAGATCACGCGTGCCATCCCCGTCAGGCAGCATCCTTCGCCATTTGTGCTTCGATTGCGCAATGGCGATCTTCTATCCGGCGAACCCGTTTCGCTCGCTGGGGAATCGATTGTCTGGCGAGAGGACATTACCGGCGAAACGAAAATCCCGCTGCGCGAAGCGATCTCGTTTGGTCGATCCGGCACGGTTGATGCCCGAACGCCGGCGCCTGCTTCGGACGATGCCGTCAAGCTCGCCAATGGAGATGCGGTTCATGGCGTGATGCTGGATCTCACCGGCTCATCCGTTTCGATTCAGCCGACGGCCGGTGGTGATGCCACATCGATTCCGCTCGGTTCGGTGAGCGCAGTCGAATTCGCCTCGCTCGGCGGTGTTGGGAATGGGGGCGCGGCCACATCCACGAGCGCGTCCGCGGTGACACAGGCGTTTCGAGTTCATCTGTCAGATGATTCCGTTCTCACTGCTAACAGCGTGCATGGGGATGATTGGTCGATGCACCTATCGTTTCCCCACGCGCCCGCGCGGGATGTGCCGCTGGCGGCGATCGAATCGATCGAGCAGATCAATGGGCCGGTCGTCTGGCTTTCATCGCTAACACCTGTCGAGAACGTGCAAACGCCTTTCCTCCAAGCGGAGTATCCCGCGCGATTCGATAGGAATGTTCTTGGAGGCCCGATTCAATTTGGCGATCGGGATTACAGTCATGGAATCGGCGTGCATGCTTACTCGCGGCTGTCGTGGCCAATCGATCCTGCCGACGGGCACTTCCGCACGCAATATGCGGTGGATGGGGATGCGCCCTATGCGAACGTGAATGTGCAGATCAAGCTCGATGGCGAGGTCGTGCATTGGCGAAAGGGCCTCCGCGCCGGCGAACTATCGCCGGTGATTGATTTGGATCTGAAAGGGAAGCATACGCTGACGTTGGAGGTGATCGATGGGCAGAACGAGGGCGTACAGGCGAGGCTGAATTGGATCGAGCCGGCGTTTTTGCGAACCTCGGCGACGACGCAACCTTGATTGTTCGTTTGGAGTTGGGGGGCGCTCAAAGGAAAACCTAAACACGAAGGGACGAAGGAGCGAAGCACGCGAAGAAGAGATGAGATTAGCTTCTGTTTTCTTCGTGTGCTTCGTGCTCTTCGTTCCTTCGTGTTGAGAATTGTCGGTTCGAGAAGCTCGATTCCTCTATGAGTTCTCTATTGTGTGTCGGCATCATCGGTTACGGTCGCATCGGCCACGAGCATGCCGGTTGGCTATCCGGTGCGAAGGGAATCCGCGCCGTTGTCGCCGCCGACGCCACGCCCCAGCGGCGGGCGGTGGCGGAAACGCGCGGCTTGCGCACCGTTGAAACCTCGGAGGCACTGCTCGCCGATCCATCGATCGATGCGGTGCTCATCTCGACACCGACGGCCTTTCATTTTGAACATGCGACCGCGGCGCTGTCGGCGGGGAAGCACGTGATGGTGGAAAAGCCGATGGCGATGAATCTGCCGGAGGCGCAGAAGCTCGTGGACATGGCAAAGGCGCGTGGATTGGTTCTGAGTGTCTTTCACAATCGGCGATGGGATGCGGATTTTCTGACGGTGCAATCGGCGGTGGCGAACGGCACATTCGGAAGGCTGATCAATGTCGAGAGCCGGCTGGGGCAATGGTCCAGTTGCGTGGGACCGGCCGCGCGCGAATGGCGGCCGGGGTGGCGGAACGAAGCCGCGTTCGGCGGCGGCGGGCTGTTCGATTGGGGCAGTCACTTCATCGATCAACTCTGGCAACTGATGTTGCCGGCACGTCCCGTGCGCGTCTTCGCACAACTTCGCGGCAATGTGTGGACGCGCGATTGCGATGATTTTTCCCGGGTGATACTCGATTTTGACAACGGTGCGTGCGGATTGATGGAAGTAAATACAACGACAACCCGTCCCCTACCGCGATGGCATATCGACGGCACGGCCGGCTCGGCGGATAGTCCTTTCAGTCTGGAATTCGATGTGGATCGCTGGGCGAAGTTGTCGTTCTCGCCGGCGGATGGTGGCGAGAAAGCGCTTTTGCCGAGGGCAGCGCGAGGATTGAGTGAAATGGAGATCTGGGAGCAGTTCGCCACCGCGTGCCGGGGCGATGGCGAACCGGCGGTGACAGCCCAGAGCGTCTTGCCGACGATGCGGTTGCTGGATGCGGCGAGGGAGAGCTCAGCGCAGGGGCAGACAATTGAGATCGGTCCGTAAGGCCCGGGAAGCATTCATTCTCAAATTCATTTCAGTTTGTAATCGCGAAGCGGCGGAAAAGACCGAGAATCGCGGTGTGGTCGTCATTCCCATCATCATCGTGGCGCTAGCGATCGGTGCGATCTCCTGGGTGCGACGCGAATCCGATCACGCGGATATCCGCCGGTGGGCGGCGCGGCAGGGTTATCAAATCGATGGAATTGAGAAGACGTGGTTCGACAAGGGTCCGTACTGGGTCAAGGGCGAGCGACGAATCTATCGCTGCCGGGTTCGCGATTCGCAGGGGCGATCGCGGCTGGTCTATATGCGAACCCGATTCTTCGGGAACGACTATGAATTTTACGACTCATGAGCTGGCCCGGCCGAGTTTATAAGCGCCAGAAGCCCCGCATGTACACGCGGGGCCGCGTGATCGCCTGAGGTAGACCACTTCGCGAGAATGACAAAGTACATCCTCGATCAGCGAGCGGCGCCGCAACAACAAGCACAAACAGAGCCGGGCCGTCCCGGCCCGGTCGCAACCGCGTCGCGTCTCAAGCGGCGCGTTTGCGGCGAGGTGTCTGTAGTATTTTTGTTGCCAGCTTCGTCATTTCGCCAAGGCTCTCGGACAACGCGTCCGGCACGGTTCGCGCGACCGTGGACAATTCCATTCCCCATTCGAACAGTTGGGCCAGGTTTCGGTTGAGCCGATGCCGTCGAATCGCATTGTAGTTGGCGACGTCGAATAGCTCGTCCCAGGCATCAAAGACGGAGATGTGCGAACTCGCGATGCAGGTGACGATTCCCTGGGCCATCTCGGCCAACGCGCGCTCCGCCCAAGCCTTGGGCCTCCCGCTGGCCAAAAGAAGATCAACGATGGTGCTAGCGCCGGCGTTTGGGCGGGTGATATTCGACGTCGAAGACGTCGCCCGATTCGTGCTGGCAGTAGTGGATCGTGCTCGCGTCTTCGCCTTCATGATAAACTTTCATCATCGAAAAAAGCCGTGAGGGCAATAAAAAATCGCCGTCCATCGAAGGCCCATCCGGCTTTTACAGTATGCAAAACCCGCTCCACCCCCGTGCCCGGCACCGCGGATGGCGAAAAGCGGCGGGAAGACGGGTGGGATGCACCGAACAGTGATGTCCGCTTCAGCCAACTCTTCAACTCGATCTGGCGGTATTTCATGATAAGATTGGGGTACCAAGATCGACGGCCATCGAGGAATTGCCATGAGCTATACGAAGGAAACTATCAAATTCCTTAAGGATCTTCCGGGGCACACGAAAGATAGCCCGTGGCCGAGAGAATACCTGAATAGGTACGAGGACTACCTTCGCGACCCCACCCGCGAATTCGCCGCAGAGCTACAAGATCGATTCATCCGAAAGCTCGGGCGGGATGTTGGATACGGCATCTGCCATCCCACCAACAAAGGTCATGGTTACAAGGATCACTACGTGTTCGCATTCTTTGACCCCGACGCGGGCAAATGGTACAAGTCGGTCCAACTTTACTTCTATTTGGATAGCGGCAAGGAGAGCGGTAACCAAACATGGCGCTACGGTTTCAGCGTTTGGCCTGACGTTTCAAGGCATCACCTCCACAAGTTCAACAACGCCCTCGATGAACGTCCACGAATCGTTGCGAGGTATGTCCAACATGTGCCGCTGCCATCGAAAACTAGGGTGGGGATCGGCAGTGACGACGGAGGATACAAATCCTTTTCGCCGGGCGGCTTTGCGAACCGCCTCGCCCGCAGCGACAGTGCTGCGAGCAAGTCGCTCGGCACCTCCTACGGGATCAATGTCGAGCGCGAATTCCCCTTGAACACTTTGCCGCACCATGCCGATGGCCTCGTTGAAGAGGTCGGTAGATTCTTCACATGGGCTTGGCCCCTCTTCGACGCAAGTCGCACGGGCAGGCGGTCCGTAAGCCCCAAGTTACTCGGTTCCCCCACGAGATTTCAGTAAATCCGCAGCATCCTTCTGCATGGCTAGGTCGGCGATTGCGAGCGGCGTCTGGCCAGCGTTGTTCTTGGCGTTGACGTTCGCGCCAGCGTCCAGCAGATGAGCCATCACCTTTGCGGCATTATTCTTCGCGGCCTCATGAAGGGCTGTATTTCCTAAAGAGTCGGCCAGCTTCACATTGGCTCCCTTGGATATTAAGAAAACCGCACCGTCCTCGTAGGTGTCTGCATACGCGCATTGAAAAAGTGCTGTGTCTCCAGACTGATCGGTGGCGTTGACGTTGGCACCGTGCCCTAAAAGAAATTGCAGGGTGCTGATTTCCTCCGAGTCCGTGAGAACGGCGTTGACGTCTGCCCCCTTCTTGACCATACGATCAGCAAAATCTGTCCAAAACTCTCTGGTCTCTCTATCGCTATCCGATTCGGTTTCCGAGCGAGCGAGCCGATCCAAAATCATCGAGTCCTTTAGCGCTGGAGTGGCAGCGCTCTCCCAATGCACGGGGCCAAGCAAGAAGGTCTTCACCGAGTCAATGTCACCGTCAGTCACAGCCTTCAAGAACGGCAGATCTTCGGCGGTTATCTGGTTACTTGGTGGGCCGTGTCTTGTGAAGGTAAGAATCAGAATGAGGGCAAACACAACAACGACTGCCACGGCGCCAGCAATCAGCGGTGCCTTGCGGCTGGCAGGAGCCCGGAGAACGGGAGCAACATTGGCAGGTTTTGCGGCGGGCACGGGCGGCGGTGCTGCAGCCACACGCGTCGAACCCACCGTTTTGGCTTTGGCGGTTGGCTGAGCGAGCGTGGCAGTACCGACTTGGCTATCATCGGGGCTGAGGGGTCTGGCGATGGATACCAAGAGACCACATCGATTGCCACGGCGAACGGCTGAATCTTCGGTATCCGCTTCGAGACGAACGGTGCGTTCTTTGCCACTCGTCCGATCTGCGCCCGTGACCTCCCAAAGCATCGACAAATTATCCCTGCACGCCTGCTAACGGTCAACATTCCTCCGACCATGGCAGCTATCCATTTCTCGAAGCGCGAGGCCACTGTGCGCCCGACCCCCCGACTAACTCGAGCGGGCCGGGACGCGTCCGAGCGGGCCAGCGCGCCGAGCGGCCGGGTAAATCAATTGGCGACAACCGCGGACCTCGGCGGACGGGCCAATGCAATCCGGCTCTGCCCTCGCTCGTTTTCCTTAGCTTTTTTTCTCCGATCCCGCCGATACTCGACAAGAGCGGCGTCCGAGGCGGTAACCAATTTGCGCTCAATTCAAGGACGACCCCATGTCGGTAAACAATTTCAAACCACGAAAATTCGAAGATTTCGAAATCGTTGACATTGACGGCAAGGCCGCCGGAGGCATCCGGGTGAAACCCAGCGGCATCCTTTGGGCTCCGAAAGACGCCAAAGTGTGGTACGGGGTCAATCTGGCAAAGTTCTCCAAGTGGATGGAAAAAAACGGCCGTCGCCAGAAGAAGTGAAAATTCTTATGGAAGTTTGGACGCGAGTTGATTCCAATAATCAACCGCGTCCCGGTTACCGCCTGATACGCGCACAGGGACTGACCGATAAGGAGAAGCGGCGATTGCGCCGCAAACGACGATGACGACCAAACGCAAACGCTGGTCCGAAATGACGACCCGGGAACTGGCGGCAGCAACCAGGAAATTCGATGATCGCAGTTACAATCCGCCGGCGCGAAAGCCCACAAAGGGACAGTTGGAGCAGCTTCGCCACGTTCAGCGCAAAGCAGCCAAAAACCGATTCAGTATTGCCCTGGCGTTGGAGGCGAACCTGGTCGAGCAGGCCGACGATTACGCAGCTAATCATGGGATCACATTTTCAGAGTTGGTATCCGATGCGCTGCGGCGAATGATTGGGAAGAAGCCGGCGTAGGCCACGTGGTCTGGCGTCACGCTGTTCCGGGCTTGAAGCGGTATCGTCACGGTGCATCCATTTGGCGGACACGCGCAGACCAGATTGCGTTCGCCATTCGCAAGCGACCGACTATCGATGAACAGGCTTCCTGTCATGCCCAAACCGCTTGGCCAGCAGGCTCTCTGCCGCCAGCAGCGCCAGGACGGCAGTCATCACGCTCCATCCAAAATCGTCTCCCGCCATCTCGCCGGCCTGCACCGGCGGCAATTGATCGGATTCAAGATCGATATCGATATCGCCCAGCGCATGGCGAATCTGCGCCCCATCAACCGCGCGAATATCCGCCGCATCGGATGGCACGTTGACCGCGATCGGATAGGTGCGCGCGCCTGTGCTCAATGTGTACACCCCAGGCCGAAGGAGCGGTTGGCTGCGATAGGTATTCACATCTCCCCCAGGGGGCGCGAGCAGCACTTCAACCTGCTGCGGATCTTTCAATGTCGGCGCTGTCGTGATGGGAATCGAAGCCGGCAACTCCAGTGACTGCCCCACGCCCAAGTTCATCCAGCCATCCCCGCTGCGGACGGTGCCGGCAACGAGCTCGTGCATCAGCGTGATGTATGCGGGCTTCACCGGCAGCGTGGTCCACTGGGCATTGGCACTGGTGCTGACAAAAATCACTTTGCCCGCGCCCAGTTCATGTTCGGTAATGGCCGGATCGGCGCGGCCCTTTTCATCGGGCACGTAATTCAGCACCCGCCGCGCTTTCCCAACCGCCGATAGATCGATCTGCCAATAGGCATACACCTCCGCCGTATCCAGCCCGGTGTTATCCAAACCTGTAAACGCACGCAGCAGCGGGTCGAGATTGCTGTTGGATTTGAAATCAAATCGGTACGACTTTTGACCGCCCGTATCGCCGATGCGTTTGATCAGCGCGCCGGGCAATAAGCCATTGGGCAACATTGATTGGTTATATGAATCCCCTGAGACCGCCTCGCCCATGAAGATGAGAAGCGCACCCCCCTGCTGCACAAACGTCTTGAGTTGCTCCGCTTCCTGCGGCGAGATTTGCCCGACGCCAGCCAGCGCAACGGCCGAATAGTTCGAAAGAATCTTGCTTGAAAGTTCCAGATCGCTGACCAGCTCGGTCGTGATGTAGCTGCTCGAGTGCAGCGTGCCGCCGACGGCGTTTTGGGCCGGCGGGGCAAGCGCCAATTGCAGAAATGCCCCCGAGCCATCAAGCGGACCGGTGCCGCGCTCGCCTTCAACAATCAGCACTTTCAATTCGCTGGCGACATCGACCACGCGCCATCGGGTGTCATCCAGATTCAGGCGATCGTTGCTGGCGATAGACACGGAGAGCACATGCGGGCCGCCCTCCTTGAACGGTGCATCAGACAGCGTCATCGGCGGCGAAGCCGGCTCGGGCCGGATCGTCTTCGCGTTGGGAAGCGGCTGGCCGTCCAGCTTCCATTGGACCAGCGTATCGGGCGAATCTCCGAATCCGCGCACGGTGGCGGAAAAATCGCTGGGAAATCCGAGCCGAGTGAGGCCGCTGCCCGATCGCAGATCGGTCACCGCCTCGTTCGACTGCCCCGGGCGCGACAGATCAAAATGCGTGATGTGATAACGGGTCGCCAGATCCCGACCCAGCATCGCCAGGGGGCCAGCCGCCGGCCCCTGCCAGTCAGCGTGCGCGGAGTTGTCCAGGAGATACAGTTCCTTATTCGGCTGACTCACCTGGTCCTGTGCCACCTGGGCCGCGCACGTCAACGCCCCAGCTAAATCGGTATCGCCATAGGACTGCTCCACGCGGTCGATGACGCTCTTTGCCGCCTGAAGATCGTACAGAGGCGATAGGGTGATCAGCTTTGCCGGCCGCGCCGCCGTGATGATGGCGACCGATTCCCCTCCGGCCGAGAGCCGATCGATCAGCCCGTCCGCCAATCGCCTGGCCTGATCGAGATCGGTTTTGGCATCGGGGCGATCCGCCTCGTACGCCATCGGATAACTGTTATCGATGACAATGACGTGCAAGCCACTCCGCCGGCCCGCAAGCGCGGCGAGACTGCTGTCCTGGCATCCCAGCGGCCGTGCCAGGGCAGCGCCCAGCAGCGCCAGCACCAGACATCGCACAGCAAGCAGGAGCCACGATTCAAACCGCAGCCGCCGGCGATGTTCCTTCATCGCTCTGAGCAGAAACTCCATCGCCGCCCAGTTCACCAGCTTGTAGCGCCGGCGGTTGAGCAGGTGGATGATGATGGGGATGCCGGCGAGAAGCACCCCGGCGATCACGAATGCCGGGCTGACGAAAAAGACGGCGAGGATGGGCAATGTGAATAACAACGATCAACGATCAACGAAGATTCGGCAATGACAAAGGATTGCTCGTTGTTCGTTGCTCGTTGTTCCTTTCTTACTTCATGCTGGCCTGCCGCGTGGCCAAAAACTGGCTCAGCGCCACATCCAGCGCATCGCCGCTGTCAAAGCGGTGGAAGTCGATGTTCATTCCGCGGCAGACTTTTTTCAGTTCTTCGGTGAACCGGGCCAACTGATCCAGATATCCCTGCCGCAGCGCCCGCGGCTCGGTCAGCAGATCGCCCAGTTCCTCCAGCCCTTTGAGCATCGTGACGTCTTCGAACGGGAATTCGATCTCCTGCGGATCGAGAATCTGGAAGACCATGATCTCGTGCTTCTTGTAGCGCAGATGCCGCAATCCCTGTTTGATCGCGTCCAAATCATCGAAAAAATCCGAGAGAATCACGATCAGGCTGCGATGCGTAAGCTTCTCCGCGAGTTGGTCCAGGATTTTGCCGGTGTCGGTCTTATTCCACCGCGGAATCTGCTGCAATTCATTCACCACCAGTTTCCACTGGCCAGGCGAATTGCTCGGCTTGAAATAACGAGCGAGCGTTTGATCGAAAATCGCCAGGCCTACCGAATCCTGCTGTTGGATCGCCATGTAGGCCAGGCTGGCGGCGATCGCCGTGGCATGATCGTACTTGGTCCATCGACCGCCGCTGACACTGGCGCCGATGGGGATCGAGCCGAATCCCATCGATTCGCTGGCATCCACCATGCAGACCAGATCGAGATTGGTTTCCTGGAGATACTGCTTGAGATAGACCTTTTCGGTTCGGCCAAAGACTTTCCAATCGACATGGCGGATGTCATCCCCCGCCGAATACGGCCGATGCTGGGCGAATTCGACGGAGATTCCCTGATACGGCGAGCGGTGCATGCCGGCCATCAGGCCTTCAACGATGAGCCGAGCGCGCAGCTCCAGCGATCCCACTTTCGCAAGGGTGCGCGGGTCGAGATACTTGCGATAATCGGCTGCGGTGTCGGGCAATTGATCCTGCTAGCGTCGTGCAAGTGCGCGTATCTTCCGTTGCCCGACGAGTGATTTCATCAACTTTTTCGACAGGACGCGCTCCTCACTGGTACCGCTCCCGATCATCTCTTGAAAAAGGATTCGGAATGGCTCAGGAGGAACCCCTTCATGACCTTGGCTCGCAGGTCCCCATCGAACGAGCGAGGCCCGAATCGCCTCAAGTCTCGCTGGCGGCGGCAACGATTTCACGAACTCTGCCGTTCGATGCGGATCCCATTCCGCACCTAGCCGTAAATAGACCATCATGACGGACATAACGCCTAGAAATTTCTCGGGCAATTTCAAATCGCGACGGGTGGATTCGCTACGAAAAAATGCTTCAATCTCATCTAGCGCCGCGGTTCCCAGCCGTTCCAAATCTTCAGCCGCAGAATTTGTCGCAAAAGATCCCGTCAGACGGACCGAGCGGCCGAGTGCAGCCGCGCGTACTAGCTTTCTGTGCTTCATTGGTCACCTGATCTCTTCGAAACCGTGAAATTTCATAATCTTGACCATTTCTCGCTCAAGCTCGTCCTTTGCCGTTTCGCCGATCTCCGCATCTCGCTTGCCTAAAAATCCTCGCTCCTTGCATTGAATGTAATGCGCCAATTCCTCGGCCTTGTATGCAGGGTTGTCATGCTCGGCATAAAAGATGTGAATCTCCGCCGTGAAGGGATCGAAGAAGCCGCCAACCGATAGGTCGCCCGGATATCCGCTATCCCATGCGGGGCCGCGGTGATAAGCGATCGTAAAACCATCATCTCGATACTCCGCTTCCATTTCCTTGATCCAAGCGTGCACCTTCTCGGCCTTCCCAGCAGCAACTCGATACTCCACT
>Ga0302326_10009010_pt1 | contig 21928 bp, 19 predicted proteins | sample Palsa_T0_3_FD_202264 | JGI IMG/M metagenome (GOLD analysis project Ga0302326, IMG submission 202264) | Peat permafrost microbial communities from Stordalen Mire near Abisko, Sweden - Palsa_T0_3 | ecosystem: Environmental > Terrestrial > Soil > Palsa > Peat permafrost | place: Sweden: Abisko... | reverse complement strand
GGACCGAACTCAACGAGTTCAAACACACCTCCATCCCGCGCTGACGGCAGCGCACGACATGCCGTTGGCAATCAATAATTGTTCTGCCGGACTCGATGCGGCCGGCTTGGGCTGGAAGCATCAGGTCCTCGCTTCTCTGGAGTGGACCGGAGGGCTTTGCGGCCCAACAAGCCGGCCGCGCTCACAGGCCACCAACCTTTTCGATCAGCTTTCACCGCAAGGGATCGAGCGCCGCATCCAAATCGCTCAACAGGTCATCGATCGTCTCCAGTCCAACGCTGAGGCGGACCAGATCGCCAGGGACTTCATTGCTCGTACCGGCGGTACTTGCATGGGTCATCCTTCCTGGGTGTTCGATGAGACTTTCGACGGCACCGAGGCTCTCGGCCAATGTGAAAAGGCGGGTCCGAGAGCAGAGCTCAATCGCGGCCTCCTCGCCACCTCTCAGGGTGAAGCTGACCATGCCGCCGAAGGCCCGCATCTGTCGCCGAGCGATGTCGTGACCCGGGTGCTCAGGAAGTGAAGGGTGGAGGACCCTCTCCACTGCCCCATGATCACGCAACAGCTCGACTACGGCTAGAGCGTTGACGCAATGCCGTTCCATTCGCACTGCCAATGTCTTCACTCCGCGTTGCACGAGAAAGCAGTCGAATGGCCCGGGAACGGCGCCGGCGGCATTCTGGAGGAATCCCAACCGCTCGGCGATATCCCGATCGTTGGTTGCCGCGAATCCCCCGACGACGTCGGAGTGGCCGCCAAGGTACTTGGTCGTAGAGTGCACCACGATGTCAGCTCCCAGATGGAGGGGCTGTTGTATCCACGGTGTGGCGAAGGTGTTGTCGACCGCAACGAGCGCGCCATGGCTGTGCGCGATGGCCGAAACGGTAGCAATGTCGATGATGTGGAGCAACGGGTTCGTCGGCGTTTCGATCCAAATCAAGCGCGTCTGCGGCATCAGGACGTCTTCCAACTCAGCCAGATCGGCAGTGTCGACAACCAGCCCGGCCCGACCGTGAACTGCGGTTGCCAAGCGAAACGTTCCGCCATAACTATCTGTCTGCATGACGAGGTGATCGCCCGGGTCCAGCAGGCGGATGACGGCGTCCTCTGCCGCCAGCCCACTGGCGAATGCGAACCCGAAGTTCGCACCCTCAAGGAGGGCCAGATGGGCCTCGAGACTCGCCCGGGTAGGATTTCCCGACCGCGCGTACTCAAAACCGCGACTCTGACCTACGGCGTCCTGCTCGAAGGTCGAGGACAGGTACACGGGTGTGTTGACCGCTCCGGTCATCGGGTCGGCACGGCCGCCACCGTGCACCGCATTGGTCTCGAACCCGCTCCCCGCGAGATCGCCTCGGTCGTTCACGTTGCCCACAGATGCGAACCGGTGGCCAGAGTGGCGAGCACGTCGGAGCGAGTGATGACACCCACGGGATGGCCACGATCAAGAACAACTAAGGCCGCCGCTCCCTCCAACCGCCCGACGGCGACCTGGACCTGTTCTCCCGCCCCGATAGTCGGTAGGGGCTCGCCCATGACATCGCTGACTCCACGATCCAGCATTGAGGAGTCGCCGAAGACGCAGTCCATAAGGTCGCGCTCGGTGACCCCGCCCACGACTTCGGCCAGAACGACCGGTGGCTCGTGTTTGATCACCGGCATTTGGCTGATGCCGTACTCGCGCAAGATGGCGATGGCTTGACGGACGGTTTCGTCGGGGTGCGTGTGAACGAGCGACGGGAGCGATGCATCGCGGGCGGCCAAGATGTCACCAACGGTCGGGCCGGCCTCATGGAGGAATCCGTAGTCGGCCATCCACGAGTCGTTGTAGATCTTGGACAGATACCCGCGTCCGGAATCGGGGATGTGGACGACGACGACAGCCTCAGGAGGAAGGTCTCGCCCCACGACCAGGGCGGCGGCAATCGCCGTTCCCCCCGACCCGCCAAGAAGGAGGCCCTCCTCTCGGGTGACACGCCGGGCGGTGGCAAAGCTCTCCGCGTCCGAGATCGCCACCACGCGATCCACGACAGATGGGTCGTAGGTCGTGGGCCAGAAGTCCTCGCCGATCCCTTCGACCAGATACGGGCGTCCGGAACCACCCGAGTAGACCGAACCTTCCGGGTCTGCCCCGATGACTTGGACCGAGGCATTTCGTTCCTTGAGGTACCGACCGATGCCCGTCACGGTGCCGCCGGTTCCGATGCCGGCCACGAAGTGCGTGACGCGCCCGCGGGTCTGGGTCCAGATCTCCGCCCCGGCCGTCTCGTACTGCGCGCGCGGATTGTTGGGGTTGTGATACTGGTCGGGTTTCCAGGCCAAAGGCACCTCGCTGGCCAGACGGTCAGAGACCGAATAGTACGATTCGGGGTGTTCGGGCGGCACCGAGGTCGGGCACACGACGACTTCGGCGCCATACGCGCGCAACAACGCGATCTTGTCGCTCGCCACCTTATCGGGGCAGACAAAAACACACTTGTAGCCCTTCCGGGCCGCCACGATCGCCAGTCCGACGCCGGTATTCCCACTGGTCGGCTCCACGATCGTCCCGCCGGGGAGCAGTTGCCCGCCCTGCTCGGCTGCTTCGATCATGGCCAGGGCGATGCGGTCCTTCGAGGAGCCCCCTGGGTTGAAGAGTTCGAGCTTCGCGACCAGCGTGCATTCCAGATCTTTGGCCGTCCGGTCCAATCGCACCATCGGCGTGTTGCCGATGATCTCGACGAGCGAATCGGCCACATCCATGGGCGGTCCCGGATCGGAGACCTGCCGCACGTCGACACCGGCAAGTACCTGGAGTGTCTCCTCGGGAATCTGCTCATCGGTGAACAGTTCGATCGGCAATCCGGCCTGACGCAGGCTCACTGCCACCGGCGCCGCCTCGGCCACCGGACCGCAGACACCGACCCTTCGAGGTATTCGCGCACGCAACGCGCCAATGAGCGACTCCGTCGACTCGCCCGATGAGAATCGCCGGATGTAGCGGGACCGGTCCCCCAGCCGGGTTGGCGGCGGTTCGTTGCCGACGACGACGAGGACGTCCATACGGACTCTCTAGCACCGGGCCTGTCTGATGGCTGGGACTACGTCGTCCGCAGCGCCGACCCGGCCGCGTGGCCCCGCTCGAGGGCTCGGCGAGGCGCGATCCGGGCCTTTTCGAAGAGGGCGAGCGTGTCGGCGGCCTGGGTCTCGGTCGGCGCGTTCTCGCTGGTCATGTCGTACTCCATCGTTGACTGGTTCGATCACCAGGGTACCAAATGTTCTAGAAGAGTGTCCCCGGCTGGTCGGGATTGTCGGGAGCAGAGCGCATGTACCGTGCCGTGGATCTACGGGCGGAGACTCCCGCAAGACGACCACCTTTCAACTCAAAGAGACGATTGGACCGCAGCCGCCAGGTACGATTGGCTGTTCGATGCGATCCGGGGCGGGAATCCGCCAGGGTGTCACAACGGATTAGATAGCTATGAGCGATCACGAGCTGCTCCCCATCGTCGAATGCGGTGACCCAATCCTGCGCCATCTGCCGAACCGGTCGATCCGTCAACTCTTCACACGGTGGAGCTACACCGACTCATCGAGCGGATGCGGGCGACCATGGAAGCCGCTCCCGGAGTGGGGCTAGCCGCACCGCAGGTCGGTGTGCCACTTCAGCTGGCGGTTCTCCAGGATGGACCCGAACGTTGGGGCCACCTCACCGAAGACGAGCGCGCTGATCGTGAGCGCGACGCGCTCCCCTTCTTGGTATTGGTCAATCCCACAGTGTCTCCGGTCGAGGATCTCGGTCAGGTCAGCTTCTACGAAGGCTGCCTGAGCGTCCCCGGTATTACCGGCGTCGTGGCCCGCCACAGGGCCGTACGGGTCAACGCGCTCGACGAGCATGCCCGCCCTGTCGACCGAGTCTTCGTCGGCTGGGCGGCCCGCATCGTCCAGCACGAGGTCGACCACCTCGGCGGCCAACTCTACCTCGACCGGGTCGAGACTCGATCGCTCTCCACAGTCGACAACTACGCCCAGCGATGGGCTGCGCATCCGCTGAGCCAGGCGTCCGCCGAGCTCGGATTTATGCTGAGGCAATCCCCGGCACCTGGGTAGGCGGAGCAGCTCCACGCGTCGCACGTCCGTGATGTCCGGCGAGGTTCAACGACGCCACCGTTCAAACCGCCTCGACGCGGAGCGGCAGGCTGTGGTTCACCGCCATGGGGTGGAACAGCGTGGGATAGGTGGTCACGGCCGGACCGATCTCGATGCGCTTCGCCCGGAGAAGGAACTCGTCGAAGGCCACCCGCATTTCGGAGCGCGCCAGCATGGCCCCGAGACAGTGATGGGGCCCGCCGCCACCGAACCCCACGTGGGGGTTCGGTGACCGGCTGACGTCGAACCTGAAAGGGTCGTCAAAGACCTCCTCGTCCCGGTTGGCGGAAGCGAGCACGGCGACGACACGGTCTCCGGCATTGATCTTCTCGCCGTCCAACTCGAGGTCACGACGAGCACCGCGGACCCAGTAGTTGAGCGGAGTGGCCCATCGGATTACTTCCTCGACGGCGCTCCCCCGGACGTCCGGCTCCTGCTGGTACCTACGGAGCTGGTCCGGGCGCTCGACGAAGGCCTGGAGTCCTACCGTCAGGGAGTTGCGAGTCGTGTCACTGCCGGCCAGGCTCAGAATGAAGAAGAAGACCTCTAGCTCGGCCTGCTCGAAGCGGAAGTCGGACCCGTCCTTGTCCGCGTACACGGTGGTGCAAAGCTCGCTCCAGATGTCATCGGTCGGATGCTCCCGCTTGCGCCTCGTCAGCTCGGACGCATACTGGTACGTCTCGAGGAAGGAGGTGTCGATGCCCGGATTGTGAAGGACCTCATCCACTAAACCGAAGACATGGGAGCGGTCCTCATCGGGTACGCCGACGATGTCGCCGATGACATTCATCGGCAGGCGATGGGCGACGTCGGTCACCCAATCGCCACCACCCGCCTCGAGCAGTTCGTCGACGTAGGCCTCGGCTCGTTCCCTTATGGCAGCTTCGAGCTTGGCCACCGCTCTCGGCGTGAAGGTCCGGCTCAGGATGTTGCGTCGCTTGGTCAGTTCCGGGGGGTCCATGACGATGATGCTTGGCTGCGACGTGAACACATCCGAGCTTTGGATCAGCGGACCGTCCGTCGCCGTGAAGCTCTCGACGTCGCGGTGGATGCGCCGAGCATGCTCGTGCTTGGTGCAGATCCAGAACGGCCGGTCCACCTGCTCGAGCGCGCCGGGTGTCGGCTCGTGACGGAAGATCGGTGCGTCTGCCCGGAGCTGGGCGAAGAGCTGGTGTGGGAACCCCTGACTCCACAGGTCGGGGTCTGACAGATCAATCGTTGGCAATGACTGTCTCCTATAAACTTCTCCCACGTTGCCGCGTTACTTGGTTGCCGTGTTGGCGCACGTGGGCTGTCGGGTGCTCGTTAGCTCGACGAACTTGGCGTCCTTGATCCCCATGTAGAAGAAGCAGGCGTTGGAGGTGGGCTCGCCCTTCTTGAAGTGGAGCGGCGGTGTAAGACCGCCCAGAGTGGTGCCCTGCGGGAGGTCGTACATGCCGGCGGTCACCTCGGCCGGCGTTGGGGTCGACGCCAGCTTGACCTCGCCGATCGCGTCTTGGAGCAAGATGGCATCCGCCCAGTTCTCGACCACGATCTCGCCGAAGTTGGGGTTGGTCAGCTGTGCGGGGTAGTACTTCTTGAGGGCCGTGTACATGGGGTCCGTCGCGGAGTTGTGAACGAAGAAGGGGACATCGGGCTGTGCGTCCACGTTGCCGTTGAACTGGGGGATGGTGAGCCACGAGATGCCCACCGTGCCGTCGGCGCTGAGCTGGATCGGCGTGTAGCCCTGCGACGCGCAGTCCTGCACCACCTTGTTCACCACCTGTGTGGCATCACCGACGGTCATCGATGTGGCGCCGGCCTGTTTGGCTGCGAGGCATTGGGCGGCGTAGCTCGGGGCGGCGAAGCTGATGGCGGAGGTATAGACGAGCTTGGACCCGTACTTCGGGAACTCGGCCCTGAGCGCGCCGAGGGTTTCCGAACACAGGGCGACCTCAGCGCAGTAGAGGTCGGCCGTGGCCTTGGAGTGCACCAGCTTTGTCATGTAGGCCTCGCCATAGCTGTAGTCGTTGAACGTCGAGCCCGGGTCGAAGAAGTCGGCGTTCTCGTAGGGGCCGTCCTCGGTCTGGCCGCCGATGACCGGCACCTTGTTCTGCTCAACGTAGCTGTACCACGAGGTGTCCACGTCAGAGTTGTCGATGAGGGCCACGATGTGGTCCCCGGTGACGAGACTCTCGACGTCGGCGAGGGAGGTGGCCGGGTTGTAGCCGTCGTCCTTCACGATGAGGTTGACGGGATGGCCCTGGAGACCGCCCTTGGCGTTGACCGTCTTCGCCCACGCTTCGAGCACCTCGGTCGTCTGGTCGATGGAGGAGGCTTCCGGCCCGGTCAAGCTAGCGATGTCACCTATGTTGACCGGTGACAGGGTCGCCGCCGCCGCCGGTTGGGTGAGCGCCACGCTGGAGACTCCTGCTATCGGCGCTACCACCACGGCTGCGGCGACGATCATGCGGACAACTGGATTCCTCATCCCAACCCCCCTTGATGTACCGGTTCAGGACTGTGCGATCCGGGACCTCATTGCTCGTGCAGGATGACACCGCGGATGTTGATTCCCGCGTGCATGTCGGAGTACCCCTGGTTGATGTCCTCGAGTCGATAGTTGCGAGTGATCAGTTCGTCGAGTCGGAGCCGGCCCTGACGATAGAGCTCGAGCATGAGCGGAATGTCCTTGGTTGGGTTCGAGCCGCCAAACAACGCCCCCTGGATGCGCTTGTGGAACAACGTCAGCATGGTCGGCGAAACCGGAATCCCCACCTCGTCTCGTTTGCCGATACCCGTCACTACGCACGTCCCACCCTTCCGGATGGCTTCGATCCCCTCGGCAACGTGTTGCCCGCTTGTGACGCCGACACACACGACGCACGAATCCGCGCCTTGACCGTTCGTTAGCGGGTCGACAATCTCCTTCAGCTCCGACATTGCGGCAACTGCGTGCGTAGCCCCGAGCTTGAGGGCCATCGTTCGTTTGAGCTCAACAGGGTCGACGGCCACCACCACGGACGCCCCGGCATGGACAGCGCCCTGGACTGCGTTGATGCCAATCCCACCCACACCCATGACAACGACGACGTCCCCCGGTTTGACCTCGGCTGAATTGACGGCTGAGCCCCACCCGGTGCCCACCCCACAACCCGTAAGGCATGCGACCTCGAGGGGCACGTCGTCGGGGCACCGCACTGCGGAGAGCACCGAGACCGTCGACCACTGGCTGAATGTGGCCAGCCCGGAGAGCTGCCCAACGCCCTTGCCCTTCAGTGTCATCCGGTAGCTACCGTCAGCCCTCGTCCCATCGAGTGTTCGAACTCCCGAGTTACACAGGTTCTGCATTCCCGAGGCGCACCAACGGCACCGACCGCACGCTGGGAGGAACGAAAGAACGACCCGATCCCCAACCTTCCAACCTTCGGTGTTGGGACCGACCTCTTCGACCACTCCAGCGCCTTCGTGCCCACCGGCCGCCGGATAGGATGCCATCGGAAGATCGCCGGTCGTCAAGTGATCGTCGGAGTGACACAGTCCCGATGCCGCCATGCGGACGAGGAGCTCGCCTTGTCTCGGCCCGTCAAGATCGAGTTCCACCACGTCCCACTGTCGTGATCCTTCGAACACGACTGCAGCCTTTGTTTTCATTGATCGCTCCTCATCTGAGTGCTACCCGACACTGGTCTGCATCGAGCAACGGCGTACTTCACCAGCGGCAAGAACGTCAGGTGTGCCCGACGTGTCGGAAAAGCGGTCTGCCTCAGGCGTCTCGTTCACGGCTGAGCCCACTTCCGCGAGATGAACTGAACTTCGTGGTGCTCCTAGTATTATAGACCGACAGTTCAAAAAAGGAAGCCCAGATTTGCGACCCGTCCCGCCCAAGATCGCCACCAAAGTGATGGTGGCAGCCGACCTGATCGCCGAACGTGGCCTCGACGGCACGAAGATCGAAGAGATCGCCGGGGTGACTGGCATCCGCAAGGCGACGCTCTACTACCACTTCGAAGGAAAGGAAGGGATTCTCTCCTTCATCTTCGGAGTGGTCCTCGATGCACTGGGTAGGGCCGTTGAATCTGCGGTGCACAGCCCTGGGAGCGCTATGGATCGGCTTCACCGAGTGGTGCAAGGGCACCTCGACGTATTCGCCACCTACCCGAGGGCGGCTCGAGCTCTCCACTTCGACCTTGGGCGAGCTGCCCGTCTTCCGGAGATCGATGACAGGACACGAGCGGCCTATATCGATGCGGTCGCCGGCCTCTTCAAAGCGGGCGCCGAGGACGGCTCCATCGTGAAGATCCTCAATCCTCAGATCAGCGCGGTGGCGCTGCTTGCTGCGACCAGCACCGCTGCGATTCACGTGACGGTTATGGATGGCGATGACGATGTTCGTAAGGTCGCCCAAGTGATTTCCGAACTCATCCTCGACGGGCTCAGCCGCGGTCGTTGCGCTGAGAGAGGTTCACCGACCGAAACGTCCGAGACGCCGCCCTCTGAGAAAGGAGAGGCGCCATGCGCTCTACCCCTGCTCTGAACGATCTGGACCTCACCGACTACTCCCTCTACAGAAATGGGTTTCCTCACGGCACCTTTGCTCGCCTGCGAAGTGAGGCCCCTGTCTGGCGCCATCCCGAGAACGACGCGCTGCGCGAGGCGGGCGTCGGGTCATTCTGGGTGCTCTCACGTCATGAGGACCTGAGGCTCGTCCATCGAGATCCCGAGACGTTCAGCAGCTTCGATGGTGCCGCTATTCGCACTACAGCCGAGGACCGCAAAGGCAAGATGTTGATCTCCATGGATGGTCAGGACCATGGACGGCTCCGCCGCCTCATCAGTCGTGGCTTCACACCTCGGATGATCGACGCACTCGAAGAACACCTCCGGTGGCGAACCGAGACGATCCTTGACGCCGTCGTTCCGGGAACCGAAATTGACTTCGTACGCGACGTCGCCGAGCTCCTCCCGCTCCACGTCATCGCCGACATAATTGGGATTCCGGAAGGTGAACGCGACGAAGTATTCAGTGCGACAAAGACGATCTTGCGGGCATTTGACCCCGAGGGGGGAGTTGGCTTGGATCAGCGACTTCGAAAGGAGCGCGAGCTCTTCGACTACGCCACGGCGTTCAATCGTCGAAAGCGTGCACTTCCTGCAGATGACGTGTGGTCAATTCTGGTCACCGCACAACTTGTCGAGGGCGATGGTCGATCGACGCAGCTGAGCGACCATGAATTGGATCTGTTCTTTCTCCTACTCGCCGCGGCAGGTTCGGAGACGACCAGAAACGCGATTTCCCTCGGACTGTTCACGCTCGTCGAACACCCGGACGAGCTGGCGCGCCTGCGCGCCAATCCGGAGCTGCTCGATGTAGCGGTCGAGGAGATCCTGCGATGGACGTCGCCGAATAGCTACTTCAGAAAAACAACGACACGCGAAGTTGAGATTCGGGGCGTCAGGATCCCTGCTGGCGAAACCGTCACCATCTGGCATCCATCCGCCAATCGCGATGAGGCCGCCTTTGACGATCCTTTCACCTTCGACGTCGGTCGATCACCGAATAATCATGTGACATTCGGCGGCGGTGGTCCCCATTTCTGCATCGGTGCGGCCTTGGCCCGCCGCGAACTCAGAGTGATCTTTCAGAGGCTACTTGATCGATACGCGAAGTGGGAAGTGGTCGGCGACCCCGTATGGGCGGTGCCAGGCCCCCTCGTGACGGTGGTGTGCTCGCTCGATTCGCTTTGCGTACGGCTCTCGTAGCCCTTCGGGGTTCGAGTCCCCCGTTGGCCTATAAGGACAGAGTAGGGGTCACGCCGAAGGGAGATTCCGAGCCCGCCGTGAATGGGTATGGCTACGGATCGACGGCGGTGTCGTGGGGTCGCTGGCCGAAACCTGATCGACGGTGTTGACAACCGTGCCCTCCGCGGAAGGTACCGGTCCCTCAATCAGTGGGTCCCCGGTCTGCAGCATCCAGTCGTGCAGCCGCTCGCGGAGGTTCTCCGCGACCCCGGCCAGTTTCGGGTCATCTATGCGGTTGTTCCCCTCCGAGGGATCGAGCCACAAGTCAAAGAGTGCCTCCCACGGCGGGTCCACGTCGGCCCAGCCCGCGGCCAACAAAACGTCCTTCGTCATGCTGTCGTCCAGGTTGGCCACCACCCTCCCGGGATGCTGTTCGTCGTAGCGGCGCATGTACTTGTATCTGGATGTGCGGATGGCCCGTTGCGGCTCGTAGGCGGCGTGGTAGGTCACCTCAGCGAAGACCTCCTCGCGGACCTCGGTGACGTCGCCACGCACGAGCGGGAGCAGTGATGTTCCCTCCAGCCACGACGGATGCGCCAGTCCCACAACGTCACAGATCGTCGGGTACAGGTCGAGATGGCTCACCAGCGCGTCGTAGACGCGACCCCGCTGGAAACCCCCGGGCCCCCGCACCAGCAGCATGACGCCGATGCCCCGGTCGTACATGGTGCATTTGGCGTCCGGGAATGCGAGACCATGGTCGGTCGTCAAGAACACGAGGGTGTCATCGGCCAGTCCGTTCTCCTCCAGGGCGTTCAACACGGTGCCGACCCCCTGGTCGAGCGCTCTTGCGCTGGCCCGGAACGACGCCATGTCCCGGCGGGTCTGCGCGTTGTCCGGGACGTTCTCGGGGGGTCGGGAGTACAGGACGTCGCGGATTGAGGACGGCTCGAAAAACTCGCGGTGCGTCTCGAAGAAGCCGACCGAGAGGAAGAACGGCGCGGACCCTTGGGCCCGCATGCCGATAAGCTTCGTGGCCGCCGGAGCGACGTCGCTCACACGCGTCGAGTCGAGATCGACCACATGGTCGTACCCAAGACCGCCCGGGTCCGCCGAGACGTGCTGTTCACCCACCAAGCCGGTCCAGTAGCCGGCATCGCGCAGGACGTTGACGATGTGCCGCTCCGGATGGTAGAGGTGATAGCCGCGGTGCGCCAGACCGAGCATTCCCGTCGCATGGGTGCACTGGCCGGTGAGCAAGGCGGCCCGCGAGCCCGAGCAAACCGGGGCGGCACAGAATGCCTGGCGGAAGAGCACACCCTGGTCGGCCAGGTGCTGGATGTTCGGTGTCGGAACCGGATACCCGTAGGGCTGCACATAGCGGCCGGTGTCGTGCGAGTGGAGATAGAGGACGTTTGGTCTCATTCCTCGCTATCGTAGCAATCTCGATCGTTTCGCTCGGAAAGATAGAGTATGCAGATGACATCAGACTGGCGCGTCGACGGCATCTCCTACCTGGTCTGTGCCACGCAGCGCAGTGGGAGCACGCTGCTGTGCGAGCTCCTGAGGGCGACCGATGTGGCCGGAGTGCCGGACGAGTACTTCGAGGTGCTGCGTGAAACCGGCCAGCCCCGCCAACCGCGGCAGTACTTCGAGGACCCGTCAGTCCAGGACATCGCTGAGCGATTGACGCCAACGGTGCCGGGACACCCGGAGCAACCCGGGGAATTCGAACTGTGGTTCCGTTACGTCCTGCAACGGGGTGCCACTCTGAACGGTGTCTTCGGCGCCAAAATGATGTGGAACTACCTCGATGATTTCAAGCTGAGGATGGCGGAGCTGCCGGGCCTGGGCAATCTGTCGTTCAACGAGAGGCTCGACGCCGTCTTTCCCCGACTAAAGGTCATCTTCATGAGGCGGCGTGACAAGGTGGCGCAGGCCGTCTCTCTCTGGAAGGCCATTCAGACCCAGCAGTGGCGCACCGAATCTGAATCGGATTCCGAGCAAGTCGCAGCCGACGAGGCACCCGGTATCGGGTACGACTACCGGGCTATTGAGTACCTGCTCAACGAGCTGCACCTATGGGACGCGCGCTGGGAGGAGTGGTTCCACGCCACAGGGCGGGAGCCGATACGGGTCTTTTACGAGGAGTTCACCGTTAGCCGAGCCGCCACGATCGGCCGCGTGCTTGATGCGCTCGGAATCGACCCACCCGCGCCCGAAGGCAAGAGGCCAATGAGACGCCAGGCTGACGACCGCTCCAGGGACTGGGTCGCTCGCTTCCGGGCTGACAGCGAACAGCGCCAGCGCATCTGATCCGACCTCCGACTCCCATTGAAGAGAAGGCTTCGCCGCCGTGGGCTACGAGGCCACCACCGGTAAACGGTACCAGCCGCGAACTGTCGAGGTGTGGGCCTGGACCGCCTTGTCATAGTCGACCTCCCAGTGTTGCCAGCGTTTCAGGACCTCATCGAGGGCGACGCGGCCTTCTAGCCGGGCCAGAGACGCCCCCAGGCAGAAGTGCAGGCCATAGCCGAAACTCAGGTGGTGATCGACCTTGCGATGGATGTCGAACGTATCGCCGTCCGGGAAGCGGCGGTCGTCCCGGTTGGCGGCACCGTTCAGCATCAGCACCACACTCCCTTCGCGGACGGCCTGGCCGTACCACTCGACGTCACGGGTGACGTAGCGGGCCTGCACCGGTGAGGGGGCCTCGTAACGGAGCACCTCCTCTATGACCTGCGGCACGAGGTCCCGGTTCTCGGCAACTTCCCGGAGTTGGTCGGGATGCTCGGCCAGCACCTTTCCCGTCCATCCGATCAGACGGGTCGCCGTCTCGTTGCCGGCGGCTGCCACATTATTGACGTACACGAGGATCTCAGCGCGGGTGAGTTTACGCCGGCTGCCGTGCTCGTCCTCGAACTCGGCGTTGAGCATCTGGGTCATCAGATCGTCCGAGGGGTGCTCGGCCCGCCAGTCGATGTAGTCGGCGAACATCTCCTCGGCCTTGGAGAGAGCTTGCATCATGTCGAGCTTCGGCTTACCGTCTTCGTCGAGCGTCAGACCCTCGTCGATGGCGTCCCTGATCGCCTCCTGGTCCTCCTCGGGGATGCCGAGGAGCATTCCGATCATCCGCATCGGCATCTGCGCACCCAGATCTCGGATGAAGTCGAATCCACCTGAGCCAACCAGCGGATCCAGTGCCCTGGCACAGAATTCCCTCGCGTTGGGCTCAACGGTGAGCATCTTCTTCGGTGTGAAGACACGGGACAGGATGCTGCGGTGAACGTCGTGGATCGGCGGGTCTTCGAACAGAGTATTCCCGGGAGGAATCTCGATCCCCTGTTCCATGACAACCTTAATGATCTCGAGCAGCATGCCCTTCGCCGAGCTGTAGGTCTTCCAGTCCGTCAGACCCTTCTCGACGTCGTCAAAGCGACTCAACGCGAAGAAATCGTGCTCGTCGTTGTAGTAGAGCGGCGCCTCTTCCCGAAGTCGCCGCCACACCGGGTAGGGATCCCTGTCGATCTCGAAGTCGTAAGGGTCGTAGTAGACATCGCTGGCCTTCACGACGCTCATAGCCTCATCACCTCGATCCTGCTGACGACGGTAGGCACATTAGTCGAATAGAGAGGCGGCCGGCCCATCCGTGGCTGGATATGGTCGCCAGGTCAGCCGACGAATGTGGGAAGGGCGGCCCAGCCTCGAACAATCGCTGTGGAAGCCATTCTGATGTTTTCGTAGTCGACATCCCAGTCCTGGAATCGCTTCAGCACCTCGTGGAGGGCGACTCGGCCTTCAAGACGGGCCAGGGCGGCCCCGAGGCAATAGTGGATCCCGTAACCAAAGCCCAGGTGAGCTCCTATCGGGCGGCAGATGTCGAAACTGTCTCCGTCGGGGAACCGGCGGTCATCGCGGTTGGCTGAGCCGTTTAGGAACATCATGACGCTCCCCCTCGGCACGTTCTGCCCGTAAAGCTCAACATCGCAAGCGATGTAGCGGGCCGTGTGATGGGCCGGTGGCTCAAAGCGAAGTAGCTCCTCAATGGCGTCGGGGATGCGTGAAGGATCATCGACCAACTGTCGACGCTGGTCCGGATGTTCAGCAAGCACCTTGCCTGCCCATCCGATCAGGCGACAGGTGGTCTCGTTGCCGGCGCCGGCGATCACACTGACATATGTCATCACCTCCTGACGGGTCAAGCGGCGAACCGTTCCCCTCTCGTCCTCGAACTCGGACTCGATGAGTTCACTCATCAAGTCATCGGACGGATGCTCTGCGCGCCAGTCGACGTACTCGGCGAAAATCTCGCCATTCGCTAGGTTTCCGTCCACAAATTCCCGAGGTTCGCCTGGCACGGTCTGCACATGGGCGTCGGCTTCATCCCTCACTGCTTCCTGCTCTTCTGCAGGAATGCCGAGCAACATTCCGATCACCCTCATGGGCATCTGTCGGCCGAGGTCAGCCACGAAGTCGAAGCGATCGGAACCGACGATAGAGTCGAGGGCTTGGACGCAATACTCCCTCACCCTTGGCTCGAGGATGTTCATCCTCTTCGGCGTGAAGACCTTCGAAAGGAGTCTTCGGTGGAGCGTGTGGAACGGAGGATCCTCGAAAATTAGTGTCGCCGGCGGGATCTCTATATCGGCTTTTATGAGCTCGAGGATTCCGCCCCGACTCGAACTGTACGCCGTGCTGTCGAGGAGCCCTTGTTCGACGTCCTCATAACGGCTCAGTGCGTAGAAGTCGTACTGTTCGTTGTAGTAGAGCGGCGCTTCCTCGCGAAGTCGTCGGTAGACGGGGTAAGGGTCCCTCTCGATCTCTACGTCATAAGGATCGTAATAGACATCGCTCACCGGCTTCACCAAAGCTATTCTGCCCTCACCGAAACGTATGATGTGTGCACATGGTACAAGTACCCGGTGGTGGCCCGTGTGCGACAGTACACGACGAGCCGGATTCGGCTTTTCTGGCCCTCTCACCGCCATGAGTTTGGGCACCCGGCTGCTCTAGGGGAGGAGATCCTTGGCGAAGTGTCCATCAATCATGACGGCAGCCACGTTGGCCGTTGGGTCTTCCAGCACGCGAATGTCCCGTGTCGGGTCTGCGTTGACAACCACGAGATCGGCCAGCGCTCCCGGCTCTACCGTCCCGAGTACGCCTGCCATTTTCAACAGTTCTGCACCATTCCGGGTCGCCCAACGCAGCACATCGCGGCGGGGAATCCCCACCTCCTCTGCGTAGATCGTCAGTTCCGAGGCATAGACACCAAGTGAGTGAGGGAAGAAGCTGGACCCATAGTCGTCCCCAGGGAGAATCTTCACGCCAGCTTCGTTGGCGATCGGAAGCATTTTGGCCACGTTGTCCCAATCCTTCTTGGCGTCCCATTTTGCGAACAGCGCGTTACCATCCAGACCGACGGAGGTGGCTACCTTCAGGAACTTCATGGAAGGAACCCAGAACGTGCCTTGGCTCACCATTAGATCGATGATCTCTTCGTCGATTTCATCGCCGTGGTCAATAACGTCAATGCCGCCCTCGATACACCGAATGATGTGATCGTGATCGACGCAGTGTCCTCGTACCAGTACACCGAGATCATGAGCGGACTCGATGATCGCCGCAAACTCATCATCCGTGAAGCCTCGGGTATTTCCGTTGACGACTCCGTGCCCGCCGGTGGGAAAGATCTTGATGATCTCGGCACCTCGTTTGATTTCGGTCCGAACTGCCTTACGCATTTCATCGGCCCCGTCCGCGAAGACGTCACCGCCCAGGTTGCCCAACTCGTACCACCAATTGGCAACGTCGTTGTCGTGCGCCGTTGTATTGATATTGCGGCTCGACGCAAGTATGCGAGGGCCATCCATCACTCCGAGCGAGATCGCGAGTTTGAGTTGTGCGTCGATGGCGTCCGCGCATCCCGCGCCGGCGTACCCCGTCCACCCAGATTGCAGAAGGAACGAACAGGTCCGGAATGCCTGGGCAAAGAGGACGCCGATGGGCCACTCGACGCGGTTGGGGATTCCCATTGCGCGGCTGGCGTCAGTCGCAAAACCCAACTCCGGGTGAAGGTGGGCGGTAATGAGACCAGGAATCAGTGTCCGTCCACTCATCTCAATTACGCGATCGTCTTTCGAAGGAGCGATCGGGCCTTCCACGACGTTCGTGATCTTCGTGCCTTCCACCACCACGGTCATATCGGGTTGCACTGGACCAGCACCGTCGAACAGGTTTGCACGGTCGAACACGATTCTGGGCATCGTTTCCACCTCCAATTTCGACAATCTGTAACGTACTCTTTTCATTTGATATTTTCAATCGAAACCCGGCAGGTTGTGAGTCGGTCGTGGATTGGTAGGGAGACGTGCTGCAGACGTAATCGCGAGGAAAGGAAGGTTGGAGATGCGGCTTGATCTCGTCCTGCCCAACGAGGGTGACTACATGGTAGAAGCGATGAACTCGGGTCCCCACTTCGAAGCAATGGGCTGGGACGGCTTGTGGCTTTCGGATCATCTGCTGGGCATAGCGGAGGACCACCTGCACGAGCAGAAGTGGCTCGACGTCCTAGTTTCCATGGCGCACCTCGCTGCCCAGACACGGCGAATCCGCGTCGGATCAGGCGTGTTGGTGTTGCCGTATCGCAATCCAGTGCTGACTGCCCGCATGGTCGCCAGCTTGGACCACCTCTCAGGCGGTCGGATCGATCTCGGTGTCGGCGTCGGCTGGCTCAGCCGCGAGTACCAGGCACTCGGCGTCGGTGAGATGTTCGATGAGCGCGGGGCGTACGCAAATGAGGTTCTCGACGTCATTCTGACGTGTTGGAAGGGTGGCACGGTCCGGTTCAAGGGCACGTGGTTCGACGTCCCACCCGTTGTCTTTGATCCACCGCCACTGCAATCTGGGGGGCGGGTGCCCCTCTGGGTCGGCAGCCTTTCCACTACGGGCGCGCCCATCCAACGGGTGGCGAAGTACGCCGACTACTGGCATCCGAGCGAAACCGACACCGAGGGCCGCTCCCTGACACCCGAGAGATTTCAAGAGACCGGCGAGCGGCTCGACGAGCTGGCTGGCCGGAAGATCCCCCGAACGCTACGACTGCGGTGTAACGGCGACCCTCAGGAGAAGGTCGACCTCTTACATCGGTTCGCCGAAGTCGGCTGCGTGCAAGCAGCGTGCTCGTTCCTGAGCGGCTCGCCCACGTTCGCGGAGTTCGACCGCGCGGCCACCCGTTTCCTCGAGGTCGCCGCGAGCCTCCATGAGGCGTGACGAGTCCAGCCATTGACCGCGCGGCAAGCAGTCGTACCGGCCAACAGAGAGAGTGGTGGACATCCACCTCATTGCCGGGCGACGTTGATCGCCTTCTCCGCGTACGCCAGATGCTCGGAGAGTGACTCCAATCCCATCCAGTACGTAGCAATTGCGGCATGTGTGCCGCCTAACCCTTTCCATCGCGCGACCGTGTCGGCCGTGCCGGATATGAAGCTCGGTCGATCTCGAGGCCAATCTCCTTGGTCGGGTCCCTTCGGTGGAGTCATGATCAGCTCCGTAGGGAAGGTGGTCGGATCACGTCCGTGCTCCCTTAGATAGCCCTGGAGCAGGCGCAGACGGGATTCGGACTCTGCGATACCCGGTACGCAGAACCCGTCGGCCAGCCGGGCCGCCCGGCGTAACGCGACGTCGGCATATCCGCCAAGCCACACCGGCACCGGCCTGGACGGCCGTGGGGCGATGCCGGCGCGTTCGATCGATTCGGGCCCGGCGCGTCCAGTGACGAGTTCTTTGCCCCACAGTTCGCGTAGCAACGCGATCTGCTGCTCGATACGAGCACCTCGTGTGGTGAAATCCTGCGCCAGTGCGTCGAACTCTAGATAGTTCCACCCCACGCCGACACCCAGGCGGAAACGATTCTCTGAGAGCACCGCCAGATCCGCCGATTGCTTGGCAACAAGCGCCGTCTGGCGCTGCGGCAGAACGAGGACGCTGGTGGCAAACTCAAGGCGTTCAGAGATGCCCGACAAGAACGCGAAGACAAGGAACGCCTCGTGAAAATTGTCCTTCTCCGTGTACGGCCCCCACAAAGGTGGCGTTCTACCGGCGTGCGGTGCACCAAGAACATGATCTGCCGTTGTGATGTAGTCATAACCCATATTCTCAACGGCCTGGGTGAACGCCTTCAGGGTCTGGGGACTGGGGTCGATCTCGGTAGTCGGGAGAAAGATGCCTATCTGCATTACTCGTTCCTCTGAACGTCAAGAACTTGGCCACTCGGGCGGCATGACACCAGCTAGCCCTGCTCAGACCCACAAAAGAGGTTGTCCTACGTAGCCGGCCAAGTTATCCTACCTCTCGAATGCATGACAAGGTTCGGGAGATACATCGGGGGCGACAACGGGACACGACGCGTTCGGGGTGTCGACTTGTCCGCTAGCGTCCACACGCCAGTCGTCATTTTGCTACCCGGCAGCTGCACTCACTCGGTAGTCAACGGAGCCGCCGCAGCAACTGCCAGAGTGGCGGTGGCGGCCGAGACCGAACGCTGCCACTTCCACGCGACGCCCGACGTCTATCTGGCTCGACCTTGAAGGAGTCATGGTGGCCGGCCGATGCGAGCGAGGCGATCCTCGACTCGACGATCGCCGGCATCCTGCGGGACGCCGCGGCGCGAGCTCCTGACCGCACCGCCGTCGTGGCGGGTACCGCAGAACCGTCGACACGCATACGGCGGACCTACGCGCAGGCGGTTGCCGAGGCGGAAGCCGTGGCTCGCACTCTCGCGGCGCGCTTCTCGCCTGGTGACCGAATTGCTGTCTTGGCGGCGAGCACACCGGAGTCGTACCTGCTGTCGTTCGCCACCGCAATGGCGCGTCTCGTGCTGGTACCGATGAACCCAATGCTGCGCGCCGTCGAGATCGAGCACATCCTCGCGCGATCCGGAACGGTCGCGGCATTCTGCATCACCGAGCATCGTGGCAATAACCTGGCGAGCGTTCTCGTCTCGCTCGAGCGAAACCTGCCGACACTCGGTGAGATCATCCCGTTCGACGAATGGCCGGCACTCGTCGAGGCCGGCATGGCCGACGACCGACCCCTGCCGCCGCCGGCTCCAGACGACCTGGCCCAACTCGTCTTCACGTCAGGAACGACCGGTGCGCCAAAAGGGGCGATGCTCACTCACCGCGGGTTCTCCAACGCGGCGCGGTTCGGCGGTGCGCGGTTCGGCATCGGCCCTGGCGACGTGTACGTCAACACAATGCCGCTGTACCACGTTGGTGGCCAAACGGTCACGTTCATGGCCGTTCAGGCGCTGGCGACAAACGTGCTCGTCGCACAGTTCAACGCCGGCCTGCATCTGGAGCTGCTCGAGAGCGAGCGGGCGACGCACACTGTCGGTGTCCCGACCATGTTCTTGGACGTCATCGCTCATCCAACATTCGGTCAACGAGACCTCTCCGCACTCCGCGCACTCAGCTCGGGTGGCTCGCTGGTGCCCGTAGAGCTCATTCGCCAACTCGAGCGCAGCCTCGGTGTCCAGACGACGATCATGTTCGGGCAGACAGAAGCACACGGGCTGATCTCGCAGACATTCCCCGACGACGATCCCGACGACAAGTCCACGACCGTAGGCCGGCTGTTGCCTCATCTCGAGGGCCGGGTCGTCGATTCCGAGCGTGACATCGTCGTGCCTGTCGGGCAAGTCGGCGAGCTCCAAGTTCGCGGTGCAGGGGTGATGGCTGGCTACTTTGACGAGCCGGAACAGACGGCCGCGGCGATCGATCCCGACGGCTGGCTGCACACGGGAGACCTCGTAACGATGGATGAGCGGGGCTACTTGCGGGTCAGTGGCAGGCTCAAGGATATGATCGTTACTGGCGGCGTGAACGTCTATCCCGCTGAGATCGAGGCCGTCATCGGCCAGCACCCTACCGTCGCCGAAGTCGCGGTGATCGCTGTCCCCCATGCCCGGTGGGGCGAGGAGGTCGTCGCCGTCGTTCGGTCTGCTCCCGGCGTCGCCGCGGACGCACAGGTGCTCGAGCAGTTCAGCCGCGAGCGGCTCGCCCCGTACAAGGTCCCCAAGCAATGGGTCTTCACTGAGGAAATGCCGATGACAGCGTCCGGCAAGGTGCAGAAGTTCCTACTCCAGGAGAGGTTTCGCCCCGGTGAAAGTCCCAGCGGTGACCGGGCAGCCAGTGATGCGCGCCCAGTGGGGTGAGCTCTCGCGCCTGCGCGAAAGGTTGAGCCATCGCTCAATTCGACGGCTACGTAGTCGAATCGGGTTAACTCCCCGAGACAGGGCTCATGCCTTGAGCCTCTCCCTCCGTCGCAGGAAGGTCTCGAAGCGCCGACGACTGATCCTCCACCCGTCTTCGGTGCGGATGAATTCGTCGAGGTACTTGCCGACCACATGAATAAGATCGTGGTCCTCGTGCGGTACGTGCAGGAGAGCGTCGAGGTACGAGGTGGCTATGGCTCGGTCACAGTGAACTCTTATCTGGTGGTTGGCGATGCGATGGAGCGTTGGCCCGACATCGCGATGGATTGCTTGTAGCGACGTGACAAAACGATCACGCTCTGTCCAACTTCCGAAACGCTCGTAGTCGGCATGACAATCCGTGGTGAAGCAGCTGCGAACGTTTTCCCAGTCCCGCAGGTCCAGCGCGGTAGCGTAACGATCGATGACGTCTCTGATCGCCAACTGATCGTTCCAATACTCCACGGCTAGCCAACCGCCGCCCGGAAGCCTTGCACGATGGGCGAGAGAAGATCTAGGGCTTCCGATCGCCCAGTAGGTATGCGAAGGCTCATCCGAAAATCCGTGACACCCGCCTCGAGGAGCTCCCCCACTGGGGCCATAGTGGTCGAAACGTCAACCCGAGCGCCCACCATCGTGATTGGAAGAGTGCCGACCACCTGAATCGTCTTCATGTCCTTGCCCAACTGGGAGAGAAGAAGGCCCATCTGTCGGATGCCTTGTGCAGGGTCATCAGCCGCCGCTCCCCAGGGGATCCATCCGGTGCCGAACTCGGCCAGCCGGCGGGCGACCCGACGATTCACAGTACCGCTGACCCAGATTGGGACACCATCCTTCTGACGGGGCTTGGGCATCATATGAATCCGGTCAAAGTGAAGCTCGGACGAGTCGTAGGCCGCTATCGGCTCAGTCCACAGGATCCGGCAGACTCGGAGAGTTTCGTCGAGGAGTTCTCCGCGGCGCTCAAACGACAAGCCGGCCGCCTCGTACTCTTCCCTCTGCCAACCGACCCCGACGCCGAGGTCCAGGCGTCCGCCGGAAAGTACGTCGATCGTGGCTGCCGACTTGGCCAGCACAACTGGGCGACGCAGGGCGGCGATGAGGATGTTGGTCCCGAGACGAATGCGGGACGTTCTCCCGGCAATGACCGCGAGAGTGGAAAGCGGTTCCAGCCAGTGGCCGTCCGGCCCCGTCGGCTGCCGGCCACCGGCTCGGCCACCGATATCCGGACGCCCGTACTCCTCCAGGCGTTCTCCGAACACTATGTGGTCTGACAACACCAGCCGGTCAAAGCCGGCCTGGTCAAGGGCCTCCGCCTGCTCCAGAAGCGACGTCCAGTCGCCCGGATCGTCCTGAGAGAAGGACCTCAGCATGTTCGACAGCTGTGGCTCGATCATTGTCCTTCTTCTGTCAGCCAAAAACGGTGGCCACTGCCCGCACGCCGCGGACCCGGCACGCCCCGGGGCGTGAGCTTATGCGCACCGAGAACGTCATGCCGCCCGCTGAGCCGGGGCGACGCACCTCACTCCCCTACCGTGCCTCTCCGTCAACCCGGTTTCCACCCAGTCCACTGCGTCCGCGCCCGTCGTCGAGCGGCCTACTTTCAGGCTCAGGCGGGCTTGCGGTGAGGTCACGATGCCGTGGGTTGGGAGGTGCTGCCCACGACGGGTGAGACGTATTCACGGTGCGCACCGAAAATGCTAGTGCAGCGGCAATGTAGGTCGACAGGTAAATCGCATCCTTGTAATCTGAAGAGCAGTCGCGCATGATGGTGATGTTGGAGTTGTCGCGTTGAAAGAGGACGTGCATGGCTCGGCCAGCCGGAGT
>Ga0302326_10009008_pt1 | contig 21931 bp, 21 predicted proteins | sample Palsa_T0_3_FD_202264 | JGI IMG/M metagenome (GOLD analysis project Ga0302326, IMG submission 202264) | Peat permafrost microbial communities from Stordalen Mire near Abisko, Sweden - Palsa_T0_3 | ecosystem: Environmental > Terrestrial > Soil > Palsa > Peat permafrost | place: Sweden: Abisko... | reverse complement strand
CAGCCGAATCGTCTTGATGGCAATGGTCCGGCCAATGGCGGGATCCTGAGCGCGGTAGACCACCCCGGTGGCGCCCCGCCCCAGCTCGTCCATTATCCGGTATCGGCCAATTTGATCCACCTGTGCAGCTATTTTATCAGCTTGACCGATATTTCAACTCGACGCGCCGCGTCAGGATCCGCTCTGAGCGTAATCGGCTTGCGGCAAACCGATCCGGCTGCGCAGTTCTAGAAACCGCGGATGATTCTGAAGGTCGTCAAACTCGGTGCTCAAAAGCCGCAGATGCAACGACGTATCCCGCATTTCCACCGCGCGATCCAAGTAGCGCAGTGCTTCAGCCTCCTCGCCCAATCCCGAGTGGATGGCTGCAAAGCTCATGGGCGACACATAGCTCGACTCGGCCCGCGTTTTCAAAATGCCGATTTCGCGCATAGCCTCCTCGCGCCGTCCGGATTTAGCGTAACAGTAGCCCATCTGGCCGTGCAGCAGCGAACCGCATTTCATCTGCGTCGCATTGGTCAGATGCGCAATGGCGTCGGCGTACTGCCCTTTTCCCGCGCAGGCCATACCTAATCCGAGATGGGGCAAGCCGTAATCGGTGGCCAGGCGCGACACCAGCAGATGTTGCGCGATGGCTTCGTCGAAGCGGCGGCAAACCCCAAACAGCCAGCCCAGCACGAAATTGGGGAACAAAGACGCGGGGTCAAGTTCCAGCGCGCGCTCTACCTGGGCGATGGCGCCGAGCTGCTGGCCGCGACAGGCCAATTGGATGCCATAAACGATGTGTCCAACCGGATCGCTCCTATCCAATTGAATGGACTTTTGCATTTCTTCTTCGCCGGCTGCCCACTCCCAATCAAGAAGCGACAAGACCGCTCCCAGAGCCACGCGCGCCTCGGGCAACGAAGGATTCAACGACGTGGCGCGAACCGCCGCCTCCTTCATCCTGGAGTGTGTTTCGGCGGGAGGCAACAATCCAAAAACGGAACTGACCAGCAGTGCTTCCGACAGCGCCGCCCATGCTGCGCCGTAGTTGGGATCGGCTTCCACCGCCGTCGTGAAAGAGGCGATGCTATTCCGAATGCTATCCGGAGTGGCTAGCTTCCAATGATAGCGGCCCTGCAGGTAGGCGTCGCCGCTTTCGGTGCGATCCGGTTGTCGCCGCGCCATCACCGCTTCGCCCGCCGGCGCCGTCAAGTCGCGCACCAGTTGTTGCGCCAGCTGGTCGACGCAAGACAAATCCTGCAACCGGCCTGCCGTGGTTTCCGACCAGATGTACGAACGATCCGAACTTTGTAAAAGCTGCAATAACAAACGGAAACCGTCGTCGTGAAACTCGACACTTCCCTCCAGTACGTAATCAGACGGACTGGCAGCATGGGCAGCCGTTTCGCTAGGCGCTGCATTCCCCTGGAACTGAGCGACGATCTGAAAGTAGCCTTCCTTGATGAGCACATGCGCCAGCCGCCGTTGAATCTCTTCGGCCGCCGAGCCTGTATCCGGCGTCGCGTTAATCAACGAGAATTGCGCGATTTCCACGCTGCGGCGAGGGGTAACCGAACTCGCGCCATTGCTGCTGCTGCGATACTCGAAGATGGGTACGTAGCTGCCTTTGCGCAGCACGATCCGGACGGAGTCCTCCCGCCCTTCCAACCGATAATATTCTTCCAGCTTATAGCGCAGACGTCGCGCTTCCACCCGTACAATGGAATCCACGCGCGGGTCGAAAGCTTCCCGCCGGTCGAACACCTCTAGCCCAATTAGATATTCCTTCAGCCGATGGGGCTGGCCCAGAAGGCTTTCTTCAACCACAAACTGCAGAAAACGGCGGATGCGATGCGATTGTATGAAGGCCCGGCTGCGCAGGATCAGATCCAGCTCGGCCCGGATCTCCGCAGCAGGTACGCCGTTCAACACGGTGGCGGTCTCTTCGGTGCGGTTCCCTAGGGTTGAAATCATCTCAATGGTTCGACACGAATCTTAAGTAACCCGTTACATAGTTCTTTTGTAAGGGCGCTTCGATGCCAGGCGCAGGCGAGCTAAAGGTTCATGCTTGCAATATCTACCGGTGAGCGGTACCCCTGCACCACCACAATGCCGCTCTCCGTTATGTGATACAGGCGCCGGTCGCTCTCCAGATCGTAGCCAATGGTGGTGTCGGGCGGGACACGCACGTTTTTGTCCAGAATAGCCCGCCGCACCTTGGCTCGCCGGCCAATATCGCAATTATCGAAGATGATGGAATCTTCCACGGAAGCATGCGAGTGGACGCGAACTCCCCGGCCAATGACCGAAGTCTTCACCATGCCGCCGGAGAGAATAGTGCCGCCTGCAACGATAGAATCGAGAGCTTCGCCGCGCCGGCCATCGCTATCAAAGATAAACTTGGCGGGAGCATCGAAATACCCCGCCGTGCGCAGCGGCCACTGCCGATTGTATAAATTCAGCTCGGGCGAAACCGACCGGAGGTCCATGTTGGCGTCGTAGAAAGCGTCCAAAGTACCCACGTCTCGCCAGTAAACCGGCGCGCCCGGGGGGTCGCCCGGAATCCGATTGGTTTGAAAATCATAGGCATACATGTCGGCCCGCCCTATCAGTCCCGGCAGGATGTCGCGCCCGAAGTCATGCGAGCTATGCTCCTTTTCGCCGTCTGCCCGCAGTTCGTCCAGCAGCAGCTTCGTGGAAAAAAGATAGTTGCCCATGGAGGCGTAAACCCGGTTAGGATCGCCCGGCATGGTGGGAGCATCGGGCTTCTTCTCGTGAAACCCGGCTATCAGCCCGTCTTCCCTGGTCTCAAGTACGCCGAATTCTACAGCTTGCTCCTTCTCTACAGGGATGGCCGACACCGTTACCTGCGCTCCCCGATCGATGTGGAACTCGATCATCTCGCGGATATTCATGCGGTAGATATGATCGGCGCCGAAAATCGCGACCACGTGCGGCTCGGCCTGCTCAATCAAGTTGATGTTTTGATAAATGGCGTCGGCGGTGCCGCGGTACCAGTCCTCGCCCTGCGATCGCATCTGGGCGGGCACCGGAATGATGAAGTGGTTGCGCAGCAGGCTCGATGCCTCCCAACCCTCGCGTAGGTGCTCCAACAAGGACTGGCTCTTGAACTGAACCAGGACGTAGATCGAATAGATGCCTGAGTTAATCAGGTTGCTGAGTACGAAATCGACAATCCGGTACCGGGCTCCAAACGGAACGGCCGGTTTCGCTCGTTCCTTGGTGAGGGGATAGAGGCGGGTGCCCTTGCCTCCAGCCAGCACAAATGCGAGCACGCGCAACTGCATCTCTAGAGTCTCCCATCAAATGATTGCCAAACAGCGCCATGCCCATTCTGGCAGATGCTGAGGTAATCGCGAAACAGTTAGACGTCGTTTCCCAACTCTTGTATCAGGCTGCTATAGAAATGGCCGCCCACCGAGAAATGTTTCGAACCCTTTTGCGGGTCACGCTCGCCGGCGGTGGACATTCGCGATGCATTCGATCTCGCGTTTGTGTAATATCCGATGAAAGCACTCTGGAGCTGTAAGGAAGGCATAGTCAGCGGGCATTTTGCACGCAAAGGAGATCAACATGAAAGGCAAAACTATTCAAGTAACCCTGTTCGTGGGGGTTTTTCTTTCTGTTCTAATGGCACTGGCGATGGTTGCCCAGGCCCTCGCCGTCCAAGATAGATACACAGTGAAAGTTCCGAACGGGCTCGCGTTCTCCGAATTCAGGGATACGAAGACTGGCAGGTTGTTGCTCCCACTCATACCGACTCCTCAAACGTGATGAGAGTCATTTTGGCAAATCCCGTGATGATGAAGGCCTACAGGGCTGGAATTCCGGCCAACGGCAAGCCCTTTCCCGAGGGTTCAAAGATTGCAAAGATCGAATGGCAGCCAAAAAAGCTTACCGGCGCCCCATTCTCCGCGGCCACGCCCGACACGGTGCCTGGCACTCTGACTGAGGTTGAGTTGATCGAGAAGGATACCAAGCGCTTCGCCGACACTCACGGATGGGGATATGCCGTTTTTAAATACGACGCTGCGTCCGATACTTTTACTCCCGGCACATCGGCCGACAAGCCGCCGCAGAACAACGACGCCAAGTGCGGGGCTGCATGCCATAACCTGGCGGCGTCAAAAGATTACATTTTTACGGCGTACCCGAAGAGGTGAGCTTGGGTTGTGGCAACGTCGCAGCTGCCGGGCTGAAGCACTGGGCTAAATCTCGGCGAACCGTCGCGCTTAGCTCTGCAAAAGGAAACACCAGTGTCTCGTTTGGGAAAACATTGCTGACCGTCAAAGTCCGCGCGGGGAGGGGAAGGTTCATCTCCGGGTCCGGGTAAAGGATCGTCGCCCCCGGCCCATTCGCGCCATTTCCCTGCTTCTTTCCGCCTTCCGCCTTATGTGTGAAACGAAGGTTTCCGTCTACGGCAACAGTCATTGGCTGGCCTTCCTCGGGAACGCCATTTGCCCATGCCAGCTCGATCTCACCCTGATGGGTATCAACTCGGCACGTCAGGATCAGGCGGTACATATCCACCTTGCCCGGAAATTTCGTGGATGCGATCTGCCGCACAATATCGGCTGTTAGCGTAGCCGCCCTAAGTGTCGCCGGCGCCGCGGCAGGTTTACCGCTCCACCAGGAATGCCATTGTTCCGCCCCGCCCGCTTGAGCCGACAAGGCTCTTTCAAATGCGATTTGCGTAGCTTCATCCGGCTCACTGCCGCTGGCCCCCATCGCGCCGCCGTGCAAGAGGGCGATTGTTTTCGTATCGGGATCGGGTCCGTGCGTTGCCGCTTGAACGTCTTTGGGGGTGAGCCCGCTCGTCAACTTGCTCACCAGCATCGCCGCTACTGTAGGATCGGGATGCGCGGCATCGAAGTGCTCCACCGAAAGGCCGCCATACATCAGAGCATCGCTGTGACAAACGCCGCAGTATTTCTGGAGCACGGCGTTTTGTTGCGCAACTGGCATGAACCGGGCGCCATCAGCTTTTTCCGCGCGCGCAATCGGACACAAACTCAGGCAACTCGCCACACTGATTAAAACCACCGCTAGTTTGAGCGATACATTCGACCGATGGTTCATGCTTGCCTCCATCCCCATGCCAAGCGTATTCGTCTCAAATCATATATGATTCGCCCCAGGGATGCTGTCCAACTAGCAACAAGTCACTTTTTCGGTGGCCCTTGTGCGCCTTCCTTATAGCGGGCATGGCAGAAGCTGCACGCTTGCTGAACCTCGTCGAGTTGCTTTGTGAACCCCGCTGTGTCGTTGGCCTCGGCCATAACAGACAGCCGGGCAGTCGCATCTGCATAATTCGCCGCCGCCCGCTCGAAGCCGGCGCGGTCTCGCCAGATTGAAGGGAGCGCCTGCGAGTTCGTCGACGTCTCGCCCTTCCCTGTGCCGGCCGGAAACATTCCGGGAAGAGCCTTGGCCCATTTGGCGAGGGACGCCGCAAAATAGCCCTGACTCTTTGCCTCACGTCCCGCTTTCATCGCATCGCCCATCGCGCGGAAGGTGATGGACGACATATCCAGGCTCGCCTGGCGCGCGGCGATGGCATCGGGGCCCGGCACGCCGGGACTCTCCTGCGGCAACGCTACCGCTGTGAAGCCAATCCACGCGCCGCATAATACAATCAAGCTTCTCAACATTCGTGCACCTCTCTTGATTCGGAGATTGACAGTACCGCCATGCAATGATACCTTGTTATCCAAAGCTTGTAAAGCAAGGCACAATCGTGAGGGAATGCATTTGATGGAGGCCCGGTGGATATCGACAGCCAATTCTTAAAAGGAAGCATCGGCTTATTGCTGCTCAATTTACTGTCGCGAGACGAAATGTACGGCTATGAGATTCTTCAGGAAGCCTCGCGCCGCAGCGCCAACGCGTTCGAGTTCAAGGAGGGCACTCTATACCCCGCGCTCCATCAACTCGAGAAAAAAGGTCAGATCAAAGCCGAATGGCGCACAGCTGAAAACGGCAGGCAACGCAAATATTATTCGCTGACCCCCAAAGGAAGGAAGGCCGCCGCGAAGTACGAAAAGCAGTGGCATCATCTGACGGGCGCGATTGTTGCGATACTGGAGAGCAAGTAAGTGCGCGGGTCGGACGAACTGATCGACCGCATCGTCAACTCCTCGCAGGTTCCCCCGAAAAGACGGCCGGAGATTGAACGCGAGCTACGCTCCCATATCGACGATTTCGTCACTGCGGCACGCGAAACCGGGCGCGATCAGGATGAAATAGAGAGACTCGTGCTCGCCAACTTTGGGGATCCGGGCCAGATTGGCAGAGGTTTTGCCTGGGTTTATCGGCACGAGCGGCGAAGCCTCAGGGCGCTCGCATTTACGCTCTCGGTCATAGTCCTGGCGAGCTCTCTTTTAGCGGCGATTCTGGCAGTGCAGGCCGGTCTGGCGCTTAGCTTCGGAAGACCACTCATGAAAGTCGTCGCGAGCCGGCATACTGTGATTCAAGCGCTCGATATCCTGGCGTCGGTGGCCGCTTATCTGAGCGTAACCTCGCTGGAAAATCTTTTCAAAAGCCATCAGTTTCAGAAGGCTGCATTTGTCCTCACGCTGATCCACAGCGTCCTCATCGTGTCGTTCGCCACACTGGGTTTGCCCAGAAGTTTTCTTTTCTTTGGACTCTTCAATGGGCTCTTCTTTCGGGCGGTTCAATTATTTGCCACCCCGAAGGCCGCGCGCGTTGGCATTGTCGTAGTTAGTTTTCCGTTGGCCGGACTCGTTTTGGCGCTGCTTCGATCGCCGGTTTCCCAAGTTGCCCTTGCGGCAACTTGTGCAAGCTGGTTAGCCATGGGGATTGGCTACCAACTTATGACCCATCTGGCTTCGCGTGTCGATGCAGCCATTCTGAACGGCCTCCAGCGGAGTTCCTGAAAGGAGAGATCAGATGAAAAAATTTACTGTTCTGCTCTGCGTCTGCCTCCTATTAGCGCTGGCGCCCCGCGCGGTCGCGCATTTCAGACTGCTCGAGCCCGCATCCTGGCTCCAGGAATCCGCCGAGCTCGGCGACCCCCAGTGGTCGGCGCCCTGCGGCGGAACGTTGACTGATCCCGGCAAACCCACTGGCGCCATTACTAAAATTCAGGGCGGTGACAAGCTTCACATTCGAATTCGCGAAATGGCTTTCCATCCCGGTTTTTACCGCGTGGCGCTCGCTGTGAATTCGCGCTCCGAACTCCCGCCCGATCCCGAGGCCACCAGCGAGCCCGGACTCAATGGCCGTCCACGTTCCGTTTCAGGCGCCATTCACTATCCGCCCTCCCCGCCCGTTCTCGCTGATGGCCTGTTCATGCACCTCGTGCCTTTCGATCGGGAACAGGAAGCCGATGTCGAGATTCCGAACATCAACTGCATCAAATGCACCTTGCAGGTGATCGAGTTCATGGCCGCTCATGGCTTCAATAAAGACGGCGGCTACACCTATCATCATTGCGCCGATCTTCAGATCCACGCCAACCCGAATAAGCCCACCGATACAAGATTTCGAGCCGAAAACAAGCAGCGCTAAGACGCCCGGCGGCGATGGTCACCCGCTTCCCCACACCATCTTCGCCACCCTTTCAATAACCTAAGCCAAACTCGCCCGACACCGGCCGCGCCACGTGTTATCCCGGTTCTGAGGTGCTCCAAATGTCAGCTCGGCCAATTCCTTATTCGCAGCCACCAACAACCAACAACCAGCCACCAACAACCAACAACCAGCCACCAACAACCAATCGCTCCACCCTCACCGATTCTGTCAGAGCAGCGTCCACGATTTCTGTCCGCGAGCTATTTGAACCCTTCAGAACTCGATCCGCGCCTGAAACGCGATCATTCGCGGTGAACTATCGCCTCCCAACCCGACGCCGAGGAGCCCCGTTGGTGGCGAAGTTGCGTAGCTAAGAGCTCCGAATCCAGTCTGGGTGGAAGGTTTGCCTGGAATTCCTGCGTAGATTAAATTGGGAAGGCCGAAATTCGGATGGTTGAACACGTTGAAGAATTGACCGTCGATGCGCAGCTTCACATGCTCTGACAATTGGAACCACTTGCTGAGATACAGATCGCTCCAGATAAAATCGGGACCGCGCAATGCATTTCGGCCTAAATTTCCGAACTGGCAGTTGGTCGGATTATCGCCGCCGGCACAGGCGCCTGTGCTCGGATCAATCGTGGAAACGAAAGCGGCGGGATTGAGCCATTGGATGGTTCCCGGTTGCGTGATCCCCGCGATAGCATTGTGTTGGTACACAGGCACGCCAGGTACGACGCTCGCGTACTGCGGACCGCTGCCTTGGATGATGCCATTTCCGTGAGCGGTGTACGGCGCGCTCAAAACAGAGAACGGCAAACCGCTGTGCCAAAACGCGGTGCCCGAAACCTGCCATCCGTTGAGCGCTCGTGCCAGCAAGGGATCGCGGGCTTTGACGGGCAACTGATAAACGTATTGCGCGGTCAAATTGTCTCGAACATCGTAATCGCAGGGGCCGTATTGGCGCCCCAGTTCGCCCGGTAGCGGGGAAAGGATCGCGCCCGCGGCGAATGGAAGGAATCCGCCGTTGGAAACCGTGTCCATGCAATGGCTCCAGGTGTAGTTGACCAAAACTTGGATGCCATGCGCCAGCCGTTTATCGGCCGTCAACTGGAGGCCATTGTAGTGGCTGTTCGCGCCGGTGTTCAGTTGCGTTACCGGCCCAAACCGCGGATCGACGGGCTGGCCGTAAGGGAACGGCGCAAAGCACCCTGGGCAGACCGTTTGATAACCATTCACTTGCGTTTCGTATGGTTGGTTCACGGCGCGGGTACCTACATACTGAGCTCGCAAATTAAGCGCGTTGCCGATTTGTTGTTCCAACGCAAAGCTCCACTGCATGAAGTAAGGCGCATGGAGCTTGCCGTCCGGAACCGCGGTGATCGAGATCGGAGGAAGGCAGGAGTTTCGAGCCGCCAACGTTGAAGCGCATGAAAGTTCGCCCTGACCGAAGCCGGTGTTGAACAGCTGATTTGCCGCCCCCATCGCATCAATGGCGCTGTCTGGGACACCCGGCGCGATGGCTGTTCCACCCACCGAGCCCAGAAGGCCACCTTGAAAAGTTTTCGAGTACGGTGGGTTCACGCCTACCAGGTCGGCGACGCTGCCCGGCAGGATGTCGCTGAACAGTCCAAACCCCGTCCGCAGGACCGTGTGCGGCGCGATCTGCCATGCAATCGCGGTTCTAGGCTGGAGGATCGCCAAGGGTGTCGAAGCAAACACGTTCCCTAGATGCGTCTGAATCGCCGCATCGAGAGGTTGATTCACATCGTGCGAGATTGAGTTAAAAGACCCAGTAAGGCGGCCCACAGCGTCATGCGGATTCCCCGGATTCGAGTTGTAGGTGTCACGGATGCCGAACGTCCAGGTGAGTGTGTGCGTCACCTTCCAGGTGTCCTGCGCATAAAAGTCCAGATTCAGGAAGTTGTAGGGCTGTGAATCGGCCAACGGAAAAGTTTCTGAAGCTGTGGATGCCACACCGTATATGAACTGGGGCAGCGTGGTATAGGTGACCAGCGGAACCACGCCTTCGCCGAAATCATAATCGTTCAGGTGGAAGATTCGGGTGTTGGTCCCAAAGCGAAATTCGTGCGAGCCTACGGTCCAGGCCAGGTTGTCGTTGATGAAGAAGCGTGCGGCGCGGCGCCCCTGTACCCACGTATTGTCCAGCCCTCCCAGCGGTGTGAAGGGAGCGTTCGAGCCGCTGCCCTCCAGCACAATTGGAAAGGCCGCCAGCGTTTTCTCGAAGTCGGCCGGCCCGAATAGGCTTTCGTACCAGGAGAACGCGGGGTTGAAATAGTTCACCAGGTGTCCGGAAAAAACATGCGTGTAACCGGAGGCGAAGGAGTAGAGCGGCTGCGGGGAGATGGCATTGAAGATCGGATTGATGGGATCGGTATAAGCAGCCTGGAGGCCGGTGTCGGACTGAAAGCGGAACCATGCCATGTTGTAGGTGTTGATGTTGTAATCGATGCGAGCCGTCTGCACCTGCTCTCGATCGTCGCTTGAATGCGAAATGCTCTGACGGTTCGCGCATCCGTTTCCGTCCGGAAGAGTGCCCGGATTGCCGCCCGCAGCGGCCCCATTGCCATTGAACGGGCACCCCAGTACAGTCAGGGGTGTGCCGCTCGTATTGCCGTACAGCGCAAAGAGCTTCTGGTAGAACGGCACCAGTTCGGGCGCGGGCTGATACGTCGATCCGGTGATGGAGTCCACGCCGCCGCGCGGCAATTGATCGAGGACATAATTCTGAAATGCCAGCGTCGGAACGCTCGTGGCAGTGACGATCGGAAGGGCAATCCGTACCCATTCGGAATCGAAGAAGAAAAACAGCTTGTCGTGGACGATCGGACCTCCAAGACTCCCTCCGAAATGATTCACCGTGGAGCGCGGTTTATGATTTCCGGGCGTCGCGTTCGTAAAGAAATCAGCGGCATTCAACTTGGAGCCGTTCCACAGCTCATACAAATTCCCGTGAAATCGATTGGTGCCCGATTTCGTGACGTAGTTGACCTGCGAGGCGCCATACCGCCCTTGATCCACCGCATAGGAGACCGTGTTGACCGTCACCTCGGCGATCGAATTCAATCCCAGGACCAGGTTGGTGGAAAGCCCGCTGTTTAGGTTGGTCAGCGGATCATTGGTCTCCAGGCCATCGACAATATAGCCGTTTGAAAGCGACGGCAAGCCGTTGAACTGAACGTTGCCGTAGCCGTTTGTCCCGCCTACGAAATCGTTCCCGCTCCCGGCCGTATTGATGAGCGCGCCCGCGGCGAACTGGACCGGATATGTCATGTCGCCGCCCGGATTCGGAAGATCTTCGAGCGCGCGTGCGCTCAGCGTTGTCGAAGTATTGGGATTATCGGGGTTGATCAGAGGTGCTTGTTCCTGAACCAGGACGGTCGCGAGTGCCGACGCGATGTTCAGCCTGAAATCGACTGTTTGTATTTGCCCTAGCTGCGCGGATACAGAATTATTTTGTTGTGCTTCAAAACGGTCTGCCTCGGCCTTGACCGAGTACATTCCGGGCTTGAGCTGCGGAAAACTAAAACGTCCCGAGTCGTCGGTCTTCACGGATCGTTTCAGGCCGTTCTCCACGTTCGTGACGGTGACGATAGCGCTGGAGATCGCCGCACCAGCCGGATCGACAACCGAGCCGGCGATGGCGCTGGTTGTCTCGCCCTGGCCTTGCGCGAACTTTACGAAGCTCAAGACGATCACTGCGGCCCAGATCGAATGACCACCGCGCGGCAACATTTAGTTACTTTACTACAGATGTTAGGTATTGGTAAACCTTAGTTAATATCAAGGCATAAATGGTGATTTTGACAGTTTGTAGCCGTGGCGTTCACCGCCCTCCCGCCCGTCATCTTCGCCACATTATCAGTAACCTGAGCCAAACTCGCCCGCCGCCGGCCGCGCCACGTGTTATCCCGGTTCTGAGGTGCTCCAAATGTCAGCTCGGCCAATTCCTTATCCGCAGCCACCAACAACCAACAACCAGCCACCAACAACCAGCCCAGCCGCGTACGACGCGCACTGTCGCGGCTTCCTTGATGAATACAAGCCAGCCACGCCCACCGAGACCCAGCTGACACAGGAGCTCGCCGACACCGCCTGGCGCCTGAACCGCATCCCGTCGCTCGAAGCCGAGCTGCTTTCCCAAGATCCAAGCCCCCAAACCCTAATCCCGCAGCTGGCCACCCTCGGACTGCACGGCTCGCGCCTTTCCCGCCAGTTCCAAAAGACCGCGGACCACCTCCGCGAAATCCAATCCGAGCGCCGCCACCAGGAGAAGCGCGAGCTCGAGCGCGCCGCCGGTGTCCTGGAACTCCATAAACGCAAAGGGATACCGTATGATCCAATTCAAGATGGGTTCGTTTTTTCAAAAGACCAAGTCGAAGCCTTCTCGCAACATTTGATCCGCCTCAACCAAGCCCGTCATATCGAATATGTGCTTTTCCACGGGCACCCGCCCGCCCTCGCAGCCAACACTTCTTACTGAGCCGCGACTCTTACTGAGCCGCGACCGTGAGGGAGCGGACCATGTGCTACGATTTAGATTCACCGCAGTCATGATTCGTGCCTATCGCGGCATCGTACCCCGGATTGCCGCTTCCGCTTACATCGATCAGAGCGCTCAAGTAATTGGAGACGTGGTGGTCGGCGAACGCTCCAGCATCTGGCCCAACGTCACGGCCCGGGGCGACGTGAATGAAATTCGCATTGGTGACGACAGCAACATTCAGGACAATTCGGTGTTGCATTGCGACTCGGGCGGCTTTCCGCTGCACATCGGAAATCGCGTGACGGCCGGGCATCTGGTTATGCTGCATGGTTGCTTAGTTGAAGACGATTGCCTGATCGGGATCGGTGCAGTAGTGCTCAACGGGGCGAAAATAGGACACGGTTCGGTGATTGCCGCCGGCGCCCTGGTGCCTGAAGGCGCCGAGATTCCGCCGCTGAGCATGGTGATGGGCGTGCCCGCCAAGGTGAAGCGACCCGTGACCGATCAGGAGCGCGAGCGTTTTCGCTTGAACGCCGAACGTTATGTGCAGCTGGCTCGTGCTTACCGGGACGAACCGGCTTGAGATTTTGTGGCGCACGCATTCCTGCGTGCCGAATCGACACTCGTGTCGATGCTTGGCCGTCATAATCGATGATTAAAGCAGTCAAAGGTACTCGCGACATCCTTCCCCCTTCCAGCACCGTCTGGAACCAGGTGGACGCCGTTGCCCGCGAAGTCTTTCGTGTCTACAACTATCAGGAGATCCGAACGCCGATCCTCGAAGAGACGGCCTTATTTGCACGCGGCGTCGGCGAAGAAACCGACATCGTCAGCAAGGAAATGTACACCTTCGACGATCGCGATGGCAGTTCGCTCACTCTGCGTCCGGAGGCCACCGCGTCCGTGATGCGTGCCTATATCGAACACCACCTGGACCAAAAGCCGGGCCTGCAGAAGCTCTACTACATTGGACCGATGTTTCGCCGCGAGCGTCCCCAGAAGGGCCGCTACCGCCAGTTCTATCAGATCGGCGCGGAAGCCATTGGCTCGGAATCGCCCATGGTGGATGCCGAAGTAATCGAGATGGTGATCGATCTTATTCGGCGGGCTGGGCTGGAAGGCTTTCAGCTTCTCGTCAATTCTGTAGGCGATCACAACTGCCGTCCGCAATATGTCGCGCTGCTGAAAGAGAAACTTCGCGATGTTGCTGCGAGCTTGTGCTCGGATTGCCAGCGGCGCGCGGAGACGAATCCGCTGCGCGTGTTGGATTGCAAGGTTCCCGAAGATCAGCCGATCATCAACGCGCTGCCGTCCATTCAGGATCATCTGTGCGAGCCTTGCCGTGAGAACTTCGCCGCGGTGCGCGGGAATTTGGACGATCGAGGAATTGCATATGAAGTCCGGCCCCGGATGGTGCGCGGCCTGGACTATTACATGCGCACGACGTTTGAAATCGTGCATGGCTCGCTTGGCGCGCAGAATTCGGTGCTGGGAGGAGGCCGCTACGATGGCTTGGCCGAATCGCTGGGTTCACGAGTGCATTCGCCCGGCATCGGCTTTTCGATCGGTGAGGATCGGCTGGTGATGAGTGTCGAACAAACGGCAACCTACAAAGAAGATCCCTTGGTAGTCGTCACGTTCACCGCCGGTGAGACCACTCGGGGCGCAGCGGCCAGTGCTGCGTCCGAATTGCGCGCGCAGGGGATCCGCGTAGAATTGGCTGAAGGAAAATTGAAAAGGGTTTTTGAGATCGCCAACAAGCTGAATGGGCGCTTTGCGCTCATCTGCGGCGAAAGCGAAACCGCCGCGGGCGAGATATCAATGAAAGATATGGAGAGTCAGATCCAAGTGCAACTGCGCCGTGAATTGCTCGTCGAAAAGGTGAAAGAATGCCTGAGCAAGTACCTTTAGATTTCCTGGGCGAGCTGCGCCGCACGCACACCTGCGGGCAGTTGCGCGCTTCCGACACCGGCAAGACCGCTCTGTTAATGGGTTGGGTGCACCGTCGGCGCGACCTGGGTGGGGTTATTTTTATTCATCTGCGCGATCGCGATGGCGTTACGCAGCTGGTGTTTCATGCTGACGCCGGCCCGGAGCTCCACTCGAAGGTTGAGATGCTCGGCTCCGAATACGTGATCGCTGTCGAGGGTACGGTAGCTAAGCGCGCGCCTGAGACTATCAACCCTGCTCTCGAGACCGGCGAAGTGGAGCTGGTCGCAACCAAGCTTTGGATTTTGAACGAATCGCGCACGCCGCCTTTTCCCATGGAAGAAACCGTCGACGTGAAAGAAGACGCGCGTCTGAAATATCGCTACGTCGATCTGCGGCGTCCGCACATGCAGCGCAATATCATGCTGCGGTCCAAGATCAGCTTTGCCGTCCGCGAGTATTTGTATAGCCAAGGATTTCTCGAGATCGAAACTCCTTTCATGGGGAAATCCACGCCCGAAGGAGCGCGCGATTATCTAGTGCCCAGTCGCGTGCAGCCGGGTACCTTCTACGCGCTGCCGCAATCGCCGCAAATTTACAAACAGCTTCTAATGGTCAGCGGCTACGAGAAATATTTCCAGATTGTGCGCTGCTTCCGCGATGAAGACCTGCGGGCGGACCGTCAGCCCGAATTCACTCAGATCGATCTGGAGATGTCGTTCCCGCAGCAGGAACGCATTTACGAAGTCGTCGAGCCCATGCTGCAAAAAGTGTTCGAGGCGGCAGGCGTCGTAGTGCCGGCGGAATTTCCACGGCTCACGTATGCGCAGGCAATGCGATCCTACGGCAGCGATAAGCCGGACCTGCGATTGCCGCCCTTCTATGTACTGGACGGGGAAACATGGCAGCTGGGCCTGACGTTTCCGCCGGTGGCGATTCATATTCCGAAGACCGGAACATTGAGCCGGAAAGAACGCGACGATCTGAAGGCGTATGGCACAGAACGCGGTCTGCGCGTCTTTGACGATCTGAAGAAATTAGATCCGAAGCTAGTGGAACAAGCCCGCGCCGCGTCGGGCGCCGCCGAGGACGACCTGCTTCTGATAGCCGGCTGGCCCGGACCGCCGCAAGGACAGCGCCCCGAAGAGACTTTTTATCAAGCCTGCGGCCAACTCCGCCTTTTCGCGGGTCAGAAATATAACGACCGGCACAAGCTTCTCGATCCGAAGAATTTCAAGCCGCTTTGGGTGGTGGATTTCCCGATGTTCGAATGGGACGCGGAAGAGAATCGCTGGTACGCCGCGCACCATCCGTTCACTTCGGTGCACGACGAAGATCTCGATAAATTGACCAGTGATCCGGCTCGCTGCCGCGCCAAATCGTACGACGTGGTGCTGAACGGCACCGAGCTGGGTTCGGGGTCCATCCGTATTCATCGGCGGGACATACAGGCCAAGGTTTTCTCGGCCCTCGGATTTTCGGACGAGGAAGCCAAAATGCGCTTCGGCTTTCTGTTAGAAGCGCTGGAATATGGTGCTCCCCCGCATGGTGGAATCGCACTCGGTCTGGATCGTCTGGTGATGATCCTGGCCGGCGAGACATCCATACGCGAAGTGATTCCATTCCCGAAAACTGCGCGTGCCACCGATCTGATGAGCGACGCGCCGTCCACTGTTTCCGATCGAGTTTTGCGCGAGCTGGGCATCCGCGTCGCCAGTGTTCCTGGGAAGCCGTAAAGTGGAATAATGCCGGGGGCCAGCGCGATAAGCATCGAAGGCGTGTGGAAGTATTATGGCGACTATCCCGCGTTGCGCGACATCTCGTTCAACGTCGATGCCGGCTCTTGTCTCGCTCTGCTGGGCCGTAATGGCGCAGGCAAAACGACCCTATTGCGAATTCTCGGCGGTCTCTCGAAGGCAGCGCGCGGCCGTGTCTCCATCCTCGGCAAGGACACTCGGGCGGGGGGAAGCCGGCAACGCATCGGCATTTTAGGACACGGCATTGGTGTTTACGAGGAGCTCTCGGCGTTTGAAAATCTGAATCTGTTCGGCCAGCTCTACGGTCTGGACAATCCGCGGCGCACCGCTACAGAGTGGCTCGATCGCACCGGCCTGGAACGCGTCCGCGACGGCCTGGTCCGCGAGTTTTCGCGTGGAATGCGCCAACGACTGGCAATCGCGCGCTGTTTTCTGCATCAGCCGTCGGTGCTGTTGTTGGACGAGCCGTTCACTTCGCTTGACGACCGCGCCATTCAGGTGCTGCAGGATCTTCTGAAAACAGCGCTTTCCGAGGGCCGCACGATCATTCTCTCGACCCATCAGCTGCGGGAAGCGCTGGAACTTGCCACCGATGTCGCGCTCATCAATCGCGGCAAACTCGCCTTTCGCGGTGCGCGCACCTGGGAAATGTTGGAAGATCCCGGGTGGCTGTACCGTCACTACGGAGAAGCATGAAGTTTCTGCGCCGGACGCTGGCGATTGCCGCCAAGGATCTGCGCTCGGAAATCCGCGGTAAGGAGGCCGTGAATGCTTCGGTTTCCTTCGCGCTCGTGATTCTGCTGCTGTTCAGTTTTGCCTTCGACCTGGAACCCGCGGTGATTCGCGAGATCGCGGGCGGCCTGTTGTGGCTGATCTTCGCCTTCGCCGGAACCCTCATCCTCAATCGCAGTTTTGCGCGCGAGCTGGTGAACGACTGCTTGGACGCTCTGCTCGCTTCGCCCCTCAGCGGCGCGCAGCTCTTTCTCGGGAAATGCATCGCCAATTACGTGCTAATCGTGATTGTGGAATGCATCAGCCTGCCGGTCTTTGTCATTTTCTATAATGTTGTGCCGCAGCGTCTGGCGCTGCTGTTTGTCGTGATGCTGCTTGGTACCTGGGGCATCACCGTAATTGGAACCATGTTCAGCGCCATGACCGTCAATCTGCGGCTGCGCGAGCTGATGCTGCCGACTTTGATTTATCCCATGCTGATTCCGGCATTGATCGGCGCTATCGAGCTCAGCCGCGTCCTGATCACCGGCGCTCCCCTGGCCGAAAGCCTGTTCTGGTTTCGCGTTTTAGTGGCCTTCAACGTCGTCTTCACCATTCTGGCTTTGGCTTTGGTAGAAATTGTTCTGGTAGGTTAAACCGCATGCGTCTGAAAATCATCGTGACTTTGTCCGTGCTCGCCGGTGCGATTCTGGCTTGGAACCTGTACCGCATTTTTCTCCAGGTTCCCGATGAAGCCAGCCAAGGCGCGATCTTTCGCATCATCTATTTTCACGTGCCGGCTGCCATCACGTCGTTCACCGGTTTTTACATCGGGATGTTTGCGGGAGTCGGCTATCTCCTCCGCAGGGATCTCCGGTTCGATTCCATCGCGGCCTCCATCAACGAAGTCTCGCTGGCCTTCGCCACCATCACCATTTGCACAGGAAGCATCTGGGGTCGCATCATATGGGGCATCTGGTGGACCTGGGACGCGCGTCTCACGTCGTATTTTGTCTGCTTGCTGATTTACTTCGGCTATTTCATGCTGCGCCGCGCCATTGACGATCCAACCACGCGCGCCCGGCTCTCGGCCGTGCTGTCCATCTTCGCCTGCGTGGATATCGTGCTGGTTTGGAAATCGATCGAATGGTTTCGCACGCAGCATCCCGGGCCGGTGCTCGAGATTCGCGGCGGCGGCGGAATGGCGCCCGGAATGGAATCGCCGCTGTGGTGGAACTTTCTGGCGTTCCTGATGCTGGCTGCAGCGTTAATATTGATTCGGACCAGGCAGGAAGGCATGCGCCGGGAGATCGATGCGCTACGCCGTTACGCGAATGCGTTTTAGCGAGATACTATGAGCCCACAAAACTTCAACTTCATGTTTTATGGCTTTACCGTTGCCTGGCTCATCATAATCGTGTATGTGATCTCCATCGCTTGGCGCGAGAACAAACTGCGCCAGGAGCTGGATCGCGTCAAGCGCATGGTTGAGGAAAACGAGCAGGCTAATACGCGCCGCCAGTAATCGCTTCGACGAACGCCTTCGGAAGCGGCCACGCGCCATACACTTGTTGCTCGCTGCGGTGGAAAGCTCCCGCCACTAATACCCCGCTCAAGTCGGCTGGATCGGGCTTTCGATGGGCCTTCAATAGCATTTGGCGGAGCGAATTGGTGGTGCTCTCGAATTGGGCGAGCAACGCCGTCGCAGCCGTTGGGTTTTTGCACGTGACGTTCACGCCGAGTTGCAATTGCTGAGCCGGATCTACTCCGATACTGAAGACAATCTGATCCGCGTCCCGCAACGCCGGCACGTAGGCCTTCGCGGCGGCCGGTAATGAATCCATGCTCTGCAGGGAGACCGCGGGAATCAGCGCCCACACTGGTTCCTTCGGCGGAGTCAGTTCCAGCTTTACGGATTGGATGGCCACTTGATATGCAGCAAAATCATCGGGACCGATTGCCATTGCCATGACGTCGCTCCGCAGCGGGTAGAACGAAATCCGCCGATTTGGCTGGCTGCCCGCCACCACGCAAAAGTCGCCATGACACGATCCGCCCTGGCGCGCCGCATATTCCTTCAGATTGTTCCAATGGAAGCGGCCGCGCAGAGCAAAGTACGCTTTGCCGTCCTTGAAGGCGGCGGCGATCGCATCCAAATCCTGCCGATAGTCGAACTTGGTTTCGCTGACGAACTGCTGATAATCGGCGTCTTCAACAGCCTTGGAGCCAGCAACCAGATTGAGAATTCCCGAGCGCCTCATCGCAGCGACGTCAATGGACAGCACGCTCGCGTTGGAGGTGGGCAGCAGCAACACCAGATCGCCCGGCAGCGCCGCGCTGTGTATTCGATGAAACCAATAAAAGCCGGCGCCGGCTGCGACTACGCCTGCCGTTACCAGCAACGCGATAGCTTTACCAGTCACGTTATACCGCGGCGGCTGCTTCTGTCACGCGGGATTCCCTCCATAGATCGATGTACGGATCCAGCGATCGCATCATAGCCTGGAATTGCGGCATATCCAGCGATTGCGCGCCATCACTCATGGCTTTTTCAGGCGCCGGGTGCACTTCCACGATCAGCCCGTCCGCGCCAATTGCGACACCAGCGCGCGACAGCGCTGGAACCAGGCTGCGCTTGCCGGTGGCATGGCTGGGATCTAGAATCACCGGCAAATGTGTCAACTCGCCGAGCACGGCCACCGCTACGATGTCGCAAGTGTTGCGCGTAACAGTTTCAAACGTCCGGATTCCACGCTCGCACAGGATCACGTTCGGGTTTCCGTGCGCCACCACGTACTCAGCCGACATCAGCAGCTCCTTGATAGTGGAACTCATGCCGCGTTTCAACAAGACCGGCCGATTGCACTTTCCGAGCCTTTTGGGCAGCGCGAAATTCTGCATGTTCCGCGCGCCGATCTGCAGCACGTCGGCGTAATCGGCCACCAGGTCCACATCGCGATCGCTCATGACCTCGGTGATGATGCTGAGACCGGTGGCGCGCTTGGCTTTGGCCAGCAGCTTCAATCCTTCTTCTTCCATGCCCTGAAAATCATAGGGCGATGTTCGGGGTTTAAAGGCTCCGCCTCGGAGCAGTTTCGCGCCCGCCCGCGCCACGCCCTCGGCTGCCTGCATAATCTGCTTTTCGGACTCCACCGAGCATGGTCCGGCCATTACGATGAACTCGTCGCCGCCGATTTCGCACCCGTCCACGCGAATCCTGGTGCGCTCCGTGCGGTATTCCTTGCTGACAAATTTGTATGGCGCCGAAATGCGCACCGCCTTCTCCACTTGCGGCATTGCCTCCACAGATTCCAGGCAAGCCGTGGTGTCTCCGGTGCCGACCGCCCCGATCACGACGCGTTCCTCGCCCTCGATGGCGTGAATCTTATAGCCGAAGTCCCGAATGCGCTCACACACTTGCTCGATCTCCTCTTTGGTCGAGTGGAGTCTCATCGAGATGATCATCGTTCTATCTCCTGAAAATAAAAAACCCACTCTTTCGAGTGGGCCGCTTTTGCTAACCAGTATTGCTTAAGCCAACGCCACCCGCCCCGATTCAGGCGCTAAACCAGTACCAAAATCGAAACGAGCGGTAGGCGCGACGACGCATGAAGCCCCAGTATATGCAGAACCCCGGTTCCAGCGCAAGGCCGGGCGCCCAAAGCATGGAACCGTGGACGGCAGAGGCCCGAAAGTGAAAGAATATCTCGTGGCATGAAAACACTCGCCGTCCTATGCCTGTTGACCGGAGCCTTGCTCAGCGCGCAAGCACCGGCGCCTGCGCGCCCGCGCGGCAATATGCTGATCAGCCGAGCCATTCCCGATCCCGCGGCTGTCGAGCGTGGGCAGAAAGTTTTTTCAGCCAACTGCGGATTCTGCCATGGCACCACTGCTCAGGGCGGCGACACCGGTCCCGACTTGGTGCGTTCCCCCCTGGCCTTGGATGACGAACGCGGCGATAAGATCGGCCCTGTCATCCTGCAAGGGAGAGCCGCCAAGGGGATGCCCGCCTTTCACCTTCCTCCCGAACAGATCGAGGACATCGCGGCATTCCTGCGCTCCCGCCAGCAGGCCGCCATCGATCGCTTCTCCTATAACATCCAGAACGTAGTTACAGGCGACCGTCAAAAAGGCCGCGATTATTTCAACGGAGCGGGACGTTGCCACACCTGTCACTCCGCAACGGGCGACCTGGCCGGCATCGCCAAGAAATACGACCCGGTTGCATTGCAATCGCTTTTCTTATATCCGCGGTCCGCGCCGGTCCGTCCGCAGGTCACCGTCACGCTCGCTTCAGGACAGACGTTCGCGGGGACGCTCGACTATCTCGACGATTTCGACGTCGCCCTCCGCGACGCCGCCGGGGAGTACCATTCTTTCTCACGCGATCCCCGGATCAAAGTCGAGGTCCGCGACCCGTTGGCCGCACATGCGGAATTGCTTACGAAATATACCGACGCCGACATGCATAATATCCTGGCTTACCTGGTGACCCTGAAATGAAGCTCACTTTGGCCGCAGTCATACCGCTTGCGCTGTTTGCACAAGGCCTGGATCCCGCTCTGTTACTCAAACCGCCAACCGATACCTGGCCCACTTACAACGGCGATTATTCTGGACGGCGTTTCAGCCCGCTCTCACGCATTAACTCCTCCAACGTCACTGCAATGACCTTGGCGTGGGAATATCGGCTGGATCCTGGAACGGGTACTCTCACGTCCTCCATCAAATCCACGCCCCTCGAAGTGAACGGCGTGCTCTATTTCACGCTGCCCGATCACGCCTGGGCGGTGGATGCGCGCACCGGCCGGCAGCTTTGGCATTACCAGTGGGAAACGCACGGCGGCATTCACATCGGAAGCCGCGGTTTCGGGATGTACGGGAACTGGCTCTATTTCGAAACGCCCGACAACTACCTGATATCGCTTAACGCTAAAGACGGCTCGGAGCGATGGCATGTGGAGATCGCCGACGTAAATCAGGAGTATTTTTCCACGCCCGCGCCTATCGTGATCCGCAATCACATCATCGTCGGGGTAGGCGGCGATTCGCTGGATGTTCCCGGCTATCTTGAATCGCGCGATCCGGAAACCGGAAAATTGCAATGGCGCTGGAACACCACGCCGCGCAAAGGCGAGGCCGGTGCCGAGACCTGGCCGAACCCTGAAGCGATGGAACATGGCGGCGGCATGACGTGGGTTCCCGGCACTTACGACTCGGATCTTAATCTCTACTATCTCGGCACCGGCAATCCGAACCCGGTGATGGCGGGTCAGGGCCGCAAGGGAAGCAACTTGTGGACGTGTTCCATTGTGGCGTTGAATCCCGACACCGGCAAACTGGCGTGGTATTTTCAAGCCTCGCCGCACGATACGCACGATTGGGACGACGCAGAAACACCCGTGCTCATCGATGGTGACATCGATGGACAGCCTCGTAAACTGCTGGCGCAATCCAGCCGCAACGGCTACTTCTTCCTACTCGATCGCAC